>Ga0226835_1000783_pt1 | contig 25531 bp, 26 predicted proteins | sample LAC_MetaG_1_FD_163627 | JGI IMG/M metagenome (GOLD analysis project Ga0226835, IMG submission 163627) | Anaerobic ammonium oxidizing microbial communities from anammox membrane bioreactor (MBR) in UC Berkley, California, United States -... | ecosystem: Engineered > Bioreactor > Anaerobic >...
CTTACTGCTGCCTGCGCTTACTCCAAACGCTCGCCTCCACCGGATTCGACACCACTTTTCACCTCGAAATCATTCCGGTACCCACCCCTATCGCCCCTTCCTGTCTGCGTCTTTTGGTTAGGTATGTATTTTGACATGATACTATAAGCAATAATAAAAAAGAGACAAAAAGAAGACTGCCTCGTTGAAGAGGCAGCCTTCCGGCCGGCATGACCAGCAGCAGGAGTAATCCTGCTGCTGGCTGGCTCGACCAGGTCGCTTACTTGTTGCGACCGAGGATGCTGTCCCAGATCTCCTTGGCGGTCTTGAGAATACCCGCCACCCAGGTGATCACCGGAGCGAAGACGGCCCGATGCACGATCATGTACACCGAGACGAAGACATTCCAGATGCCCTCGAAGCCGCTCCAGAAGAAGTTGTAGACACCGACGAGAACCGGACGCAGCCAGGGCGTCAGGAGCAGGTCAGCGGGCAGCTTGACGATGATGTAGACCACCGGGAAGAGGATCCCGGTGACCACCGAGCCGGCAGTCAGACCGATGAGAGCCGCCACCCACCAGTATGCTTCGTTGAGCAGGTAGAGGTTGTAGCCCACGTAGAGCGTTGCGGCGATGCCGGCGGCGAAGCCGAGAGCCGAGGCGCCGAAGCCCTTTAATATCCTTGCCAGGAGCAGGTAGGTGATGAAGCCCAGGAAGGCGAAACCTGCCAGCAAGGCGACGGTCTTGATGCCCGGAGCAGCCGCCCAGGCAGCCAGACGCGGCCAGGCCTGCCAGATGGCGAGCCCGACCAGGGTCAAATTGGTCCCGTGGGCGAAGAGCTCCCGGTAGGGAGTTGTGTCATCGTAAGAGCGCTTGATGACCTGCTTGTCCCACCAGTCGGAGACCGAGCGGGCAGCCTTTTCCGTGTGCTCGTGCAGCCAGTCGAGACCCTTGCCGGCTGGCGCGGAAAGCCAGGGGCGGGTGATCAGGCGCAGGAAGCTGTAGAGGACCGGGACACCCAGGGCGAAGGTGAGGACCACGCCTCCGACAAGTGCTGGCCAGAAGACGACACCCTGCCAGGCACCATGGAAGGTGCTGTAGAAGCCATAGCCAGCCGCGGCGGCGCCTGCCAGACCGGTGGCCACCGCGCCGGCGTCGCTGTCGAAGAGCTCTCCGAGGGCTACCCAGGCAGCCAGGAAGACCAGGACGGCAGCGGCGTAGACCGCATAGGCCGGGAGCACCGCGAAGACCGAGACCCCGAAGAGGGCGACCATGCCCAGGGCGGCGGCGGCGACGAGGGCGGCGAGATTGCCGTAGAAGGTCCGGTATTCGCGGTCCTTCTCGTCATAGGTGTTCTCCAGCATCCACTTGACGCCTTCGAGAACGGTCTTGATCAGACCGCTCTTGAGAAGACCATGGATTGCCGGATAGACATAGGCGAGACCGAGACCGAATTCCAGGACACAGGCGATGCAGGTGGCCCAGACAGGCAGACCCAGGGCGGCGACTGCCGCGGTGCTAAGGGGCAGGGCGGTATAGACGCCGGCTGCGGTGATAGCCACGGCGGCGAAGTGCAGGTCCCCGTGCTCGAGGAGCTGGAAGAGGAGCACTGCCAGAACCAGGCCGATGATGCCGCCTGCCACCCAGCTGGCTACAGCCGGAGTGAGGCCGCTTCCCACCGCAGGAACGAAGGGGAGCAAGAAAGCATGCACGGCGATGGCCGCCCAGACGCCGAGCCCGAGGACGCCGGCGCCGGTGAGAAAGACCATCACGCCCTTGACCCATTGAGAGCCCTTCTCCTTGTCCTCCACGTACGCCCAGAGCTTGCCCGAGCCGGGTAGAGCCGAGAGCAGCTCGATGGTGGTGTCGCAGAGGGGCTTGCCCAGGTCTTTGGCGCACCGATTGGTGAACTTGAAGAACTTCTCCAGCCCCTTATAGACCGGGTCAACCACGTAGAGGAAGGTTGCCGGCCAGATGATGTTGAAGGTGAGGAGGAACGCCACGATCCCTGCCGGGAACCAGGCGAAGATGCTCCAGCCCATGGTCCAGCCGATATAACTGGAGGTCAGCACCGAGGCGCCGATGCCGAGACCGAAACCGAAAAGACCGTTGAAGATTCCCCGGACCCAGCCGCGGTAGGCTTCCTTGCTCAGGCTCCTGCCGAGCTCGTAGAGCGGCATGACCAGCAGGGTCGCCGGTACAAGGATAAGAAGGGCCAGAAATCGAAGGATCGGGTTCTTCGGGAGCTTCTCACTGTCGAGTGTGCGTCGAACTGATGCGAACATAGGTTTTCCTCGTTCAGAGTTAGTTTCAGCGTCCCGATGGATTCGAGACGCGTCGTGGTCGGACCGTGAGGTCGACCGAAAGCAGAACCAGGCTCTCTCCACTGACGGCGGAGAGGTTTAGTGACGGACTCTTGTGCTTGTGGCGTTTTAGAGTGTCGGGATAAGCTGTCTGGTTCCAGGGAAATGAAAAGCGATTGATCGAGACTCTATGATGTCTGAAAGTACAAAGCCATAGTGATACTCCCTGGGTTTACAAGAGTTATATGTCATGGCCTGGCGGAGTTGCGCTAGGGTCGGTTCACGCTCAACGATAAGGTATAGGACAATGCCGGGAAGCGACAGAGTGCACTGCATACGGTGCACTTTGTCTGGGATTCGACTAATAGACCAGGATATGGTGAATGGCCTGGTGAATTAGCTCGAATTCTCTATCCTCGCCGGCAAGACCGGCAACCGGTCGCAGCTTTCTGGAACCGGAATGACACAGGGCACAGGGGCTCAGAGGTGTCACCCTGCATCCTGGAGCGGTCTTTACCGTAGAGTTGTTTCCGACCATGGCCTGGCAACCTGCTTCGAGATCGAGATGGCTGCCCTCGCAGGCGAGAATGGTGGCACCCTTTCCGGCCTTTATTCGTGAGCCAGGATAGCCTACGGTTATCGAGCCGGGCGGGCATGTTGCCCGGTCTTTGACGAACAGGCAGCGCCTCTGTCTCGGCTCTATCTTCCGCAGATCGAGCACTATACACTCGTCGTCTTTCTCGATGCTGGATGCACCCTGATCCACCACAATCGAGCGGCGTCGGGCCTTCACCCTGGAACCGGCACTGGCGAAAACGATGGAAAAAGGTTCTGCATTGACTTCGGTGCCGGAAGCGGCGGTTTGAATTTTCATTCCTATACTCCTGTGTAATACGGCAAAAGACCCGCACGTGCGGGTCTTTGCCTGGTGGTATCGAGTTTTTCTTGCGCTAATGGAGCACGATTGAGAGCCTCAACCTTCGGCTGGCGGCTGCCATCATCAATTCTTCGATTGTCGGATATGCTTCTGGAGCGAGTATTCGCGCGCCCACGATCGGCATCAATCCTGCGATTGATTCAGAGAGATCCTCTGGTCCGAAGATGTTGTACTCGACCTGCTCGTTCTGCGGCCGAATAGATCCGAAAGGAGCGATGCGGATCGAGAGTCGGGCGTCGTGATAAGCGGCTCTCGTGGCGAGGCTGAGCAAGCCCGGCAGCCTCACTTCGATCAGAGGATAGATTCTCGTCTCCATTTCGAAGATATGCAGGAAGTAGGCCTGCTCCGCCAGCCAGCGGTGTATGTGGATCGAGGCGCGTCTGGCATTCAGGCGGCAGTGTTGTTCGGCAAGAGCTCTGGACGTGGCGAGGTCCTGACCGGCGAGGATGTTTATCCTGTCCTCGATCTCGATCAGCCTGTCGATCAGCCGGGCTCTGTTTCTCTGGTTCCTCTTGTAGCTGTAATTCATCTCTACATCCTCGTAGTGCGCCGGGCGATGGACATCGCTTTCGAATTCCCTTGATGGTGATTTGCCATTCTATGTTTGCGGGTGTTTTCGTTCTTGCTCGGCTTGTGTGTAAGTTCACTCCAACCTGGGGCAAGCAGGGGCGGCCGGGCAATAGGAGGGCCTTGACGAAACTGACTGTTCCGCGCAAAGTCGGGTGGTGAAAACCGAACGCGTGACAGGAAGCGCGGCTGCGTGATCTTGACGAATTCTCCGGTTTAAGCAAGATACTATAAAATCAAGTAGGAATTCGTTCAAGAGGCAAAGCCAGAGTCCCTGTGGTGGGACACTTGCTTTGCCAGACTAATCAGTGGTGTTCATCAGCCGACAAAGATCCGGCGCATGATCCGGCTCTTTCCGAATACGGTAAGAGAGCCGACCAATTTGTCGGGTGAGGCGCCGACGAAGGCGAGCCTGTATTCGATGGTCGCCTTGCTGTTCTGATTGTCCGAAGAGAAAACAGCGCTCTGGGTCTGAGAGGGCTCCAGAACGAAACGAACTTTGCCTTCGCGAATGAACTTGATCACGAAAGTGGCCCGGTCGTGGGAGTTGTCGAACGCGACAAGGGCGGGTTTCTCGAGAAGCATCACGTCCCTGTTGCTGTTGGTGAGCTCCAGTCGGCGAGTAGCTCTGTCAGTGAAGAAATTCTCGATGAGCTGTGCGTCAGCGTGGACACCGATGATTTCTTTCCAGTCGGAGCGTCCCCTGCGCTTCAAGAGCACCGTGAGACCGACTCGGACTGTGGCAGGGACGATGGTGAGCGGTGCGGGCTCATGCAGACCTGGAAAGCCGAATCGATCGATCAGGCTTGCTACGGAACGGCGCATCTTGAGAGTGAGCCAGATACCGACGAGCAGGGTAAAGACGAGCTGTGTCCAGTGGCCCAGGATGTCCTCAGGCGAAGATGTCTCCGCTAGAGGCGCCAGAATCCAGGAGAGAATCAGGCGGATCAGCAGATATGCCAGGACCAGGGCGACGGGGAAGGTGACAAAAACCGAGAGCCTCCGAAGAGCGGGGCTCGTATTGGTGGTAGACATGGAACGATCTCCAGCCTCTGGTTGCCACGGAAGGGCAACTGTAACGAAGATTTTTGGTGCTAGTGACTGGTTTGAGAGAGAAGTCTTGAAGTCAAAACACGAAATACGGGAACGTAGGCAATATATTCAGCATGGTAAGCCTCTTACAAGAAAGAATCTGATCATGGTAGACGCCGGGGCAATCGGGTTGAGGCTTTTGCGGCTTGCTGCAGGATTTACGTCCGAACAGCACACAGGCTGCGCAGGTAGCGCAGCCTGTAAGAATCTCGAGCTGACAATTAGAATCGGTTAGCTAATGCGTCCCAGCGAGTCTTGCTTCCTGGTCTTTCTGGACCTGGTTGTCTCGGATGGTTTCCAGAGAACTTCGCAGACGCCATTGCTGCAGCGGGCTCGTTCTCTCTCTTCTTTGCTGGAGGCTCTGCCTTCCAGTTCCGCTTTGACGGTGGCGGACAGACCTTTGAACTGATTGTTTCCCAGGGGCTCCGGTTTCATTCTAGGACTCCTACTAGCCTCGAATACGAGGTTGCGGTGTTTCACACCACCTCAGGGAAAGATTTCCCGCGATTCTGACCGGAAAATATATTCCACATTTGGGGCGAATTGACTACATCAAAAATTGAATCTAGTACTACCATTGAGGCACATATTAGCAGCCAGGATCGGGCGTGCAAGGGTATATCGTCCGGTTATCAGACTTCTCGGGAAGTCTGTCCGGCGCCATTCGGTAGATGTCAGGCGGGTTTACTAATTGCAATGTTCGATCTTTCAAGCCGCTTTGCAACAGCTGAAATTTTCTCATTTCCTAAGAATTGAGCGGGTCTTCCTGTCTCTGATAACTGCGCATCGGGGTTTGTCGACTTGGTAAGATCCATGGTGTCTTCTCGTCTCGGGACGGGCGATTTGAAAAGCTGTCCAATGTGCGCCAAGAGTTTGAGATTGCTTCCAATCGGAGGCAAAGATAGGCTGGCCTGCAAAGTCTGCGAGTTCGTGCACTGGGACAATCCGAAGCCTGTGACCGCTACCCTGGTGCCCATGGCGAGCGGCCTGGTCCTGGTCAAGCGCAAGTTCGAGCCTTTCGTCAATGACTGGTGCCTGCCCGGTGGTTTCATGGAGGCCAGCGAGAATCCCGAGGAGTCAGCGGCTCGAGAGGTATTCGAGGAGACCGGTTTGAAGGTAGAGATCAGAGACCTCCTGGGGGCTTTCTCGCCGGGCCGGGGAATCAATGTCGTGATTCTTTTCTATCTGGCCAGGGCAGCTTCAGGCAGGATGAAAGCCGGTGATGATGCCAGCGAGGTCCGTTCTTTCCAGTTCCATGAGCTGCCTGGTAATATCGCCTTCGAGTTGCATCGCAAGATGATCGCGCAGTTCTTCGAGGTAAACGGGCGTTCCCGTTAAGACTTCTTTGCCGTAGGCTGTCCGGGGATCCTCGAAGCGAGAGTCTCGACCAGTTCGTCCACCCCGTCTATACCGCCACCGATCAGGTACGCCCATTTCTCTGTGCGGATCAGGAAGCCGTCGGGCAGGAGCGGCATGGTCGGTTTGACGCTTAGAACCTGGTTCCAGGTCAGGATGCGCTTGAAAAAGAGGGTCTGAAGGGTGAGCTCCCCGGGTGACACGATGATCTGTCTGGGCATGAGCAGGATCATTATTGTGCGCCAGGTGACCAGGGCGGTGATCAGGATGCAGAAGATGAGCACGATGAGTATATCTTCGCTCTTTTGAACACCGGCTCTCAAATCGAGAAAAAAGAACCAGAAGACCACCGCGAAAGCAATGCCGATGAAAGCCTGGACGAATTGAAAGGTAAGAGCTATGGGGTCCTGGGAAAATCGCGAAAGGGGACTGGATCTGCCCCCGGCGCTCCGGGGTAGACGGCTGCGAATGGTCTCCACGAGCTTGTCCACTTCGTTCAGCCAGATAGGAAAGGAGAGTTCTCCCTCATCGTGCTCCACGACATAGCGTTGCCAGTTCCAGTTCGAGCGTCTTTTCACCGCCTTTATAGAACGCCAGGTGCAGCGCTCCTGACGGAACAGAGCCCGTGCCCTCAGTCCCTCGTCCTCCACGAGGACCGAATGAGTGATAAAGCCATAAGCCGGAAGCATCAGGCAGGCAATGATGGCCAGGGCTATGAGGACGACCTTGAAAGTGATGGGCAAACCGAGGAAATGACCGAGAAGATGCAGGATGAGTGGCAGCAGCAGGAGCAGAACCATCACCGTAGCTTCGGCAAGGACTCTGGCCAGAACCATGGCCCGTAACCGGTACTTGACTATTAGCTGATTCGAGCCAGGCTTGTTCACTTATGTGTTCATATGCTCCACTAGCTCTGCAAGTCTTGTTGATGTCAAGAAAAGCGGACGAAGCCCGCTCCGGAAGCCGCTTGAGAGCCAGTGCTAACCATAGTGGATACTTAAGCTTTCTGCAATTCAAAATACTTGAAATCAGAAGATATCAATCGATATTGTGTGTCAGTCTGTTTCTTCCGAACTTTTTTCAACACAAACCACATATACACCCTTACTCGCTTCAACTAACCGGCTTTACGCGCGCATACCCGCGTCGCAGCCTCAACCGGAGGAGTTGTTATGAAGTCAGTACCTGATGTTTCGACTCGACTGGAGTCAGATTCCATGGGGACCGTTGCGGTGCCTGCCGGCGCCTATTTCGGAGCCAGCACCAAGAGGGCTCTGGACAATTTCCCCATCAGCGATTTGCGCCTGCCTGACGAGTTCCTGGTCAGTCTCGCGAGAATCAAGTTTGCCGCCGCCGAGGTCAACTTTCTCGAAGGCATTCTCTCGCGTCAGCAGGCCGAGGCTATCAAGGCCGCCTGCCGCGAGGTTATCGATGGAAAGTTTTTCGATCAGTTCGGCGTCGACGTTTTTCAGACCGGCTCAGGCACGTCGACGAATATGAACATGAACGAGGTCCTGGCACGCCGGGCACGCGAGATTGCCGGTCTCGATGCCGACCAGAAGGCTGCCATCCATCCCAACGATCATGTCAACGCCAGCCAGTCATCCAATGACGTGATTCCCTCGGCTCTGCACCTGAGCGCTCTCACTTTGATCGAGACCGCTCTCTTGCCTGCTCTGGACGACCTGGTGGCCAGCCTTCGCAAGAAGTCTCGCCAGTTCCGGAGAGTCGTGAAATCGGGACGCACCCATCTCAACGATGCGACGCCGGTGACCCTGGGGCAGGAGTTCTCCGGCTATGCCGCCCAGGTGAGCGAGGCCAGGAAGGCCATCAAACAGACCGCCTCGAGACTCGCTCGTCTCACCATCGGCGGTACCGCTGTCGGCACCGGCGTCAACGCTCCTCGCTCTTTCGGACGAGACGTTTGTGCTCTTCTGGCAAGCGATCTCGATCTGCCGGTGCGCAAGACGGGCAATCATTTCCGCAGCCAGTCCTCGGTGGACGATGCGGTGGCGGCAAGCGGCGCGCTCAAGATGCTGGCGGTGGCTCTCATCAAGATCGGCAACGATATTCGCTGGATGGGCAGTGGTCCCCGGGCCGGGCTCGGCGAGTTGCTCATTCCAGCGGTGCAACCCGGCAGCTCGATCATGCCCGGCAAAGTCAATCCGGTCATCGCCGAGTCGGTGCTGATGGTGGCTGTGCAGGTGATCGGCAACGATGCCGCGATAACGGTGGCCGGTCAGACAGGAAACTTCGAGCTGAATGTGATGCTCCCGCTGGTGGCATACAACCTGCTCCAGTCCATCCGCCTTCTCAGCTCCGCCTGCAACAACCTCCGGGCCAGGCTCATCGACGGTCTCGAGCAGACCGGACGCGGCCCCCGGCAGGCCGGCAATAGCGTCGCCCTCGCCACTTCGCTGGCGCCGGTAATCGGCTACGATGCAGCAGCTCGGATTGCCAAGATAGCTGTTGCTACGGGTGAGTCGGTGTTCGATGTCGCCCGGCGCGAAACTTCCCTGCCCGCCGGGCAGTTGAAAACCCTTCTCGATCCGGTGTCCATGACAAGGCGCTAGGAAGAGCGGATCGAACAGTCAATGGAGAAAGCCATGAAGACCAAGCAACGTGGTTTCCATGTCGGTGACCGGGTGGAGATCCTGCGTTACCGCAAGGAGATTGCCTGGGGTGATCGCAAGCCTCAACGTTATGGTTTCATCACCAGCATCGACGGCGCCTATATCCTGATCCGCCCGCGCTGGTGGAAAGAGGATGAGCTCATCGAGCGTTATCCCTCTGAGATCCGGCACGCGCCTCTGAAATAGGCGATTTTCGAAATGCGGATGGAGGCAGCTGCTTCCATCCGCATTTCTCTTCTTTGACCGCTTCTATTCATAGATATAGTATCCAGGAGGAAGATTTTGTCGAAGGTTCGGCTTGGCTTGTGGACTTTCAGACCTTTTTGGAGTCCGCAAAAAGCGCATCGGTGAAGCCAAGACGCTGTGGAGAGGCAGAATTTGGCAGGCGGAGGCGAACCCCGAGGGTCATACTGTTCCGCCGATTTTGAGCAAGGAGGCTGGATTTGCGAGGAGTTCCAGACCAGATAGAACTCGTGCTTCCAGGGGTGAGTTGAGGTGAATCGCAGCCTGATGCGACGTACCGACTCAGAGACCAGGACACCGATCTTGAGGAGGTGGAGCCGAATAGTCTCGACGGTGGCATTTTTCAACCCGGCTCTGCGACGCAGGTCCCAGAGGAGGATGTAGGCGAATGTGTGTAGCAGGAGCCGTAGCTGGTTGGCATTGAATTCCTGGCAGCTGGTGCGATCGCACTTCAAGTAGGTCTTGAGGTCTTTGATCCAGTTCTCGCACTGGGAACGCTGGCAGTATTTCTTGTAGATCTTGCCGGGTCGGCCGCGCTCGGCATTGGTGACGACGTAGCGAACATCGGGGCCGTCGCTGGTATAGTCGACCTTGACGATGATCCTGCGGGAAGCAGGTCACACACACACACACTCTCTCTCTCTCTCTCTCTCTTGCCTGGTAGCGAAACTCGCTGAACTTGCGGGAGGACGACTCCTCAAAGTGCTCCTGCATTCTTCCTTCTTGCTTGGAGGAGAACCTGAGGCGTTTGAGGAAAACAACGAAATAAATAGTAGAACTACCTAGCTGAAACCGAACCTGGAGGGTGTTGAGGTACCGGAATGACGTATCCAGACCAGGAGACTTGATCATCCGGATCAAGATTTTCGGAAAAAACTTGATCCGGATGATCAAGAAAGTCCTGAAGATGACTTTCTGGATCAACTTTTTTGGAAAAAACTTGATCCAACAGGTCAATTTTGAGCGAAGTGCCTTTCAGGAATCACATCTGGAAGAAGTCGAAGGCTAATAACCCGGGCAAGGTTCGAAACTTGCATGCGCTATTCGGGCAGGCATAAATGATGTTACTGGTGGTGGCGGAGCATCAGGGTGTTATTCGACAATCTATTAGCTCGTGCTCATATTGACTGGGATTCGGACGTCTTAACAATCGCTTTATATTTCTTGGTGCTGAGATCCTAGCGTAGCTTGGCTAGAAGTCCTCAAGCCTGAAACCATGTCAGATCACGGAATCGAGAACCTCCGTATACGATATTTGTCAGAAAACTATCATCTGTCTATCTATTGCTTTGGTTGTCATGGAGTCGGATATCTAGGTATATCTACGGCCCATATCTCAGCAACCAGAAACTTCTAAAAGAACTGCTGCTTACTCATTCGAACTCTGCACCGGCGCATTCCTGACGCGTGGGTGACACCTGCTTTTCGAATCGAATCACAAATCGGCGTGGCTTTTCGTAAGCAGACGCCAGGCGCCTGGCGCGCCCCGCGTCTGATTACCAAAATCCGCGCCTGAAGCCTTAGCGGCTTCGGGGCTTATCTGGACTCCAACTGGCCCGGAGGGTTGCCTATGCACGAATACAACTTCCTGCAGGACCTGCTGGTGATATTCGGAGTTGGGCTGGTGGCTGTTGTCGCCTTCCATCGTCTGAATCTCCCGGCGGTTCTCGCTTTTCTTGTAACCGGCGTCTTCCTCGGACCATACGGCTTCAAATTCGTCGACAACGTGTCGTCGATCGAGGCCCTGGCCGAGGTAGGAATCGTCCTGCTTTTGTTTACCCTGGGAATCGAGTTCTCCATCTCGCACTTCATGCGGATGCGACGATTCCTGTTGATCGGTGGCGCCCTGCAGGTCGGGCTCACCATCGCTCTGACAGTGGCTATCGGCTACCTGGTCAAGGTGCCTACGTCGCTGGCGTTCTTCATCGGCATGTTGCTCTCGATCAGCAGCACGGCCCTGGTCCTCAGGGTTCTTGAAGGTCGTAACGAGCTCGACTCGGCTCATGGTCGGAACTCCCTGACCATCCTCATCTTCCAGGACCTCTGCATCGTGCCGATGGTTCTGATCACGCCTTTTCTGGGCGGCAAAGATGTGCAGATGATGGAGCTGGTCTGGATCGGAGGCAAGGCCCTTATCTTCGTGGGTTGCGCCTTCACCATCGTTCGTTTCTGTCTGCCCTGGATTCTCAACCACGTGGCTCAGACCAGGAAGAGAGAAGCCTTCGTGCTCACCTCCATCTTCCTCTGCCTGGGTACTGCCTGGGCGACGTCCCATGTCGGTCTCTCGATGGCTCTGGGAGCCTTCATTGCCGGCATGCTTCTCTCCGAGTCCAAGTTCAGCCATCAGGCTCTCGGCGACATAGTTCCCTTTCGGGAGCTCTTCAACTGTCTGGTGTTCGTCTCCATCGGCATGCTCTTCGATGTGCGAACCCTGGTGCAGATGCCTGTCCTGGTCGGGGCGTGCTTGCTGGTGGTGGTCGTCACGAAGGCGATGATCGCTGCCGGCGTGACCCGCCTGTTCCGGCACTCGGTCAAGGTCTCGATCCTGACCGGTGTGGCTCTCTGCCAGACCAGCGAGTTCTCTTTCGTGCTCGGTAAGGTGGGACTGGCCTCCGGTGTCATCGATGCCACTACGAACCAGCTCTTCCTCTCGGTGGCAATCCTGTCGATGATGGTGACTCCGCTCATCTTCGCGGCAACGCCGAAAGTGATCGAGACGCTGGAGAGGGTTCTTCCCTGGAAACCCCGAACGGGCAAGCGACCTGCCGAGCCCGGCGGCTCGACGAAGCTGAACGACCATGTGATCATCATCGGCTTCGGGAGCAAGGGGCGCAAACTCGCGGAGGTTCTCGAGCGCAGCTCGATTCCGTACGTGGCCATCGACATCGACCCGACCACGGTCATGACCGAGAGCCGCGCCGGGCGTCTGATCATCTACGGAGACGGCGCCAACCAGGAAGTCTTGAAGTTCGCCGGAGTCGAGCATGCCAGGGTGGTAGCCATCACCTTCGCTGACACCAAGACCGTCCGGCGGACCACTGACCTGGTGGACAGGCTCAATCCGTCTGTCCACATCCTCGCTCGTGCCCTGCACGCCAGCGATGTCCAGCCCCTCATCGCCGTCGGCGCCAATGAAGTCCTTTCCGAAGAGCTGGTGACCACCATCGAGTTCTTCGTCAGGGTTCTGAAGCGCTATCAGGTGAAAGACGAGAAGCTGGGCGAGTATGTCAACGAGTCTTTGAGCGGGTTCGACGGCTTCATCCGGGTCCTGTTCGAGGCTTATCACCGTCACGAAAACCTCCAGCTCGTGCCGCTCGGTCTGTCCGTCTCGGTCTACAGTGTCGAGAAGGGCTCCCCCTCTGAAGGCAAGTCGATTGCCGACAGCGAGCTGCGCAAGACAACCGGAGCCACTGTGGCGGCGGTTCGCACACCCAAGGGTGACGTGAAAATCAACCCGGAGGCGACTGAGATTCTCTCGTCCGGCGACCTGGTCATGGTCCTGGGACGTTCCGAACAGGTTGAGGCTGCTAAGCCGCTCTTCAAAACAGCGGCCAAACCGGCAGAGAAAGCCTGACTCATAGAAGCGGGTGACGCATAGCGTCACCCGCCAGGTCCGTGTCTATCAAGCACTAGATAAAGGGATCTATTATGTCTACGAAAAACAAGCACTTCGCAGTGTGGATGGTTTGCATCATCCTGCTGGCTGCTTTTGTTGGATTCGTGCTGGTCGATAGCAACCCGATTCAGCGGGGCAACCCCAGCGCCGTCACCGCGACCCACGGCTCGCCTCGTGGGAGCAAGGTCAGCCCCACGGGTCCGTCCCCTGCGGTCAGCAACGACGGAGGCGCTGCCACCAGCCGTCCCAACCCGCGTGCTCCCAAGCCCACCGGCATCATGCAGGCGCACGAGCTTTTCGACCTGATGAAGTCGAGCCCCGACTCCATCGCGTCCATCACCATCTTCAACGGCAGTGACCGGATCACGGTCCTGCGGTCGGACGACGGCAAGAAGTACTATGTCACTCTGCCCGAGCGCGGAGGGACCGAAGCCGTCATCTCCCTGGCGCAGGAGAAGAACATCGCCTGGAAGGCGGAGACCGATAGCACCGCTACCTTGCGGGGCTTCTTCTTCTCCTTCGGTCCCTTCCTCATCCTGGGTGGGATACTGCTCTTCTTCTGGTACCGCAACAGGCAGGGCGGTGCGCCTGGCGGTGCCGGAGGCATGGGCTTCGCCAAGTCCCGGGCTACCGACCACGAAGCCGAAGGCGCCGACGTCCGCAAGGTCACTTTCAACGACGTCGCCGGCTGCGACGAGGCCATCAAAGAGATGCGCCGGATCGCTCGTGGTTTGAGGCGTCGCAAGCTCTACGCCTTCTTCGGTGCCAAGCTCCCCAAGGGCATCATCCTGGAAGGCCCTCCGGGCACGGGTAAGACCCTTCTGGCCCGAGCCCTGGCCGGTGAGACCGATGGCACCTTCTCTTCCACCTCCGGCTCCGACTTCGTCGAGATGTTCGTTGGTGTGGGCGCATCCCGCGTCCGCGATACCTTCGAGAAGGGTCGCAAGAAGGTGAAGGAAACTGGTAAGCCGCACATCATCTTCATCGACGAGATCGATGCGGTGGGCGGCAAGCGCGGCGGCGGCACCGGCGAGAGCAGCAACTCCGAGCGCGAGCAGACTCTCAATGCCATCCTCGTCGAGATGGACGGCATGAAGAACAACGAAGGTCTGATTCTGGTGGCGGCCACAAACCGCGCCGACATGCTCGACAATGCGCTCCTGCGTCCGGGGCGTTTCGACAGCCAGATCACCGTGGACCTGCCCAACAAGGAAGGACGGTCCGCGATCTTCGCCATTCACACTCGCAAGAAGCCCCTGGCTGAGAACATCAGCTGCGATCTTCTGGCGGCCCGCAGCTATGGCTACAGCGGTGCCGAGATCGAGGGTGCCTGCAATCGTGCCGCGCTTCTGGCGGCGGAGCGATATGGCGCCGACATTCCGGAAGATGCTTCCGAAGCCCAGATCGAGGCAGCCCTGCGTGAAGCCGGCGCTGTTATCTCCCTGGCTGATTTCGATGAGGGTGTGGACTTCGTGCGTTACGGCAGCGCCGACCCGGCCAAGCAAAAAGCCATGGCCGAGGACGACAAGCGCAACACCGCCGTGCACGAAGCTGGTCATGCCTGCGTCTCCGATGTGATGCCCGGGGCCGATCCGGTCGTGAAGATCACGATCATGAATCGCTCCAAGGCGCTCGGCTATGTTCAGAACATGCCTTCCGACGATCGCTACGGTCTCACCGACCAGCAGATCATCGCTCGCATGGTCACCTGCATGGCCGGTCGGGCCGCTCAGGAAGTCATCCTCGGCAAGTCGGACACCGGCGCTGCCAACGATTTCGAGCAAGCCAACCAGTACGCTTACAACATGGTGACCCGCTGGGGCATGTCCAGGCTCGGCCATATCTCGGTCGGGCGTGGTGGCACCGGCATGCGTGGCATGAGCGGCTCAGGCCCCATCGCCAACTACGGTCCCAGGCTCGCTGACCGCATCGACGAAGAATGGATGCGGATCGTCGGGGAATGCTACAAGATGGCCCGCGCCATCGTCGAGAAGGATCGCTCCCGGATCGAGACGCTCGCCACGACGCTGCTCGCGAAGGAAACCGTTCTGGGTGATGAGTGGAATGCGTTCACTGCTCAGAACCCGAGCCATGTCGACAAGAAGTCGCTGGCCTTCGATCCCGCAGCACCGGAAGGAGGGAAAGAATAATGCCTCTGCCAATGTTCGAGAAAAATCCCGATGGCCTCGCAAGCGTCGCCGATCGGGTTCGCGGCTGTATCTCCCTGGTGTTCTGCATCGGGGGTTTCACCGTTGCTTACAATGCGCCTGACACGCAGTGGCAGGCCTTTGGAATGATCGTCGGTTTTCTTTGCATGCTCACCACCCTGGCGATCATGTTCAAGGACTTCGATTGATCCTTTGAGTCTCGGCTGAATGCGAGACTCGACGGGACGCGTGTGGTGCTTCGGCACCTATCGCGTCTCGTCCTTTCTCTCATTTTGAGCAACTAAAGCATACAGTAGAAATCTGATATCGACGAGTCGAGCTGGTAAGTGGGCATATCGGGACGGGAAGCGGCTCATAAAAACCCTGTGCGCGAATTGGTCGTCGCATATCGACGGTGCGCCCTGTTGGGTCTGGTGACGGGGTGTGTCGCTTATCTCTTTGTTCGCATTTGTTTATCGCGAAATCTTCCTTTAACCATACCTTAAGCCGGGCTGTGTGAACATGGAAACATGGTTAAAAGAGGAAGGCATTCAAATGAAGAAGCGTAGAACCTCCGGAAAGCTATTCGGAAAGCTCTTGTTTAGTGCACTTTTGTGGGTCGTCGGCAAACTGCTCGAGCCTGTTCCGGTATTGATAACGATGTTGAATGTAGTGGCATTCGCCGCCTGATTCTAGCCCTGTTATTCAAATCCGAACTGCCGACTTCAAGGCGGCAATGAACAGCACCGCTGCCAGAAGGCGTCTGAGATATTCGCTTGTACTCAGTCTGGTGGCGGACCATGAGCCGAGAAGCGATCCGGCCAGTGCCACTGCTAATAGTGGTGTCATGTCACCGTATTCCAGACAGTCGTTCGTCAGTCGGGCGGAAAGTCCAGCCAGCGAGTTGGCGACTATAAAAAGCGCTGCAGTTGCTGATGTCGTGCGGGTGTCGGACCATCCTGACAGAATGATTACGGGGCTCAGGAAGACACCACCACCGATACCGACTGCGCCGGCCAGAAAGCCGAGCGCTGCTCCTGTCGGGAGTACGATCTTGAGGGCGGGGCGGCGCACGAAGCGGTCTGCCGAGCCGGGCGGTGTCTTGAGCAGTAGAAGCCTGGCCGAGGCCAGAATCAGCACTATCGCCAGAAGGAGAGAATACTGGCTGTCGCTCGGCTGGCAGAGGGCGCCGAGAAAGGCGAAGGGTATGGAGGCCAGTATGAATGGCAGGCTGAGGGAGAGGCTGAGATAGCCTGCCCGGCAGTAAGTTGCCAGGGCTATGGAGGCGGTCAGGCAATTGAGTATGAGGGCGGAGCCGGTCATTATCCGCGGGTCCAATTGATAGATGGACATGACCGCCAGATAGCCGGTGGCGCCGCCGTGACCCACCGCCGAATAGAGACAGGCGACGATTCCGATGAGCAAATAGAAAAGTGTGTCCACTATCGAGTCTTTCCGAATTTCGTTTCCTGCAAAAGGGCATCAGCTACCTGGTGCCCTCTAGATTAGATTAGTTCCCCGCTGGTGCTCAGAGTCCGAGCTGTCTGGCGATGACCAGGCGCTGGATCTCGGAGGTGCCTTCGCCGATTTCGCAGAGCTTCGCGTCACGCAGGAAGCGCTCGGCGGGGAAGTCTTCGATATAGCCGTAACCGCCATGGATCTGGACAGCCAGGTTGCAGCATTTCGAAGCGATTTCGGATGCATAGAGTTTGGCTTGCGAACCCTCGAGGGTTACACGTTTGCCGTGGTCTTTGAGCCAGGCAGCGTGGTAGAGGAGCATCCTCGCTGCGGCGATCTGGGTGGACATGTCGGCGAGATAGCCCTGGATGAACTGGAACTTGCCGATGGGCTGGCCGAAGGCTTCTCTCTGGTTGGCATAAGCCAGGGCCGAATCGAAAGCCGCCTGGGCGATCCCCAGGGCCAGGGCGCCGATGGAAAGGCGTCCGCCTTCCAGCGTGGTGAGGGCTTGTTTATAGCCTTCCCCTTCCTCGCCGATGAGGTTCTCCTTCGGAATGCGGCAGTCTTCCATGGTGAGGCTGGCGGTGGGGGAGCCGCGCATTCCCATCTTTTTCTCGACTTTGCTGACGTAGAAGCCGGGAGTATCCTTCTCCACGATGAATGCCGAGATGCCTTTGCGGCCCTGGCTGGGGTCGGTCATCGCCATGATGATCGAGACATCGGCATGGGTGGCATTGGTGATGAATTGCTTGGTGCCGTTGAGGACGTAGTGGTCTCCGTCTTTCTTGGCGGTGGTTTTCTGGGCCGAGGCGTCCGAGCCTGTGCCCGGCTCGGTGAGAGCCCAGCAACCGATATATTCGGCTTTGCAGAGCTTGGGCAGATATTTCTCTTTCTGCTCTTTGGTACCGAAGAGATTGATCGGGTTGCTTCCCAGGGAGACATGGGCGGCATAGCTGAGACCGGTGGATCCGCAGGCCCTGGCGATTTCTTCCACGGCTATGACATAAGAGCGATAGTCGGTGCCGACGCCACCATATTCGGGGTCGATAGGCAGTCCGAGCATATCGAGCTTGCCGAGCTCTTTGAAGGTCTCGATGGGGAAACGGGCGTCTCTGTCCACTTCCTGAGCCTTGGGGGCGATCTCTTTGGTGGCGAAATCCCGGAAAGCATCCCGGATTCCAAAATTGTCTTCGGTAAGAAAGGCGCCGTAAGGCTGAACGTCCTGTCCGGTCATGGTGGTACTCACTTGTTCTCTCCTTGCAATCTCGTGAACGACGGTCACAAAGGGCCATCGGCAGACTCGCCTGCTGAGCATGCGGGCCAGATGCGGATCATAACCCTTAAAAAGAACAAGCCTGGTTTTCTTAAGACTTAGATAGATATTGCTCGATGGTCTCGACTATTTTCGCCGAGGCCAGGCCGTCTCCGAAAGGATTCCTGGCGCCGGCCATGGCCTGGTAGCGGTCCGGGGCGTCCATGAGCTCCCGGGCGCCTGCCACAATACCTTCGGTGGTGGTGCCCACCAGCCTGGCGGCTCCTGCTTCCACGGCTTCCGGGCGCTCTGTGTTGGTGCGCATCACCAGAACCGGCTTGCCCAGGGAAGGGGCTTCTTCCTGGATGCCTCCCGAATCGGTGAGGATGAAATGGCATTTCTGCATGGCGTAAACGAAAGGCACATAATCCAGGGGCTCGACATTGATCAGTCTGTCGTGGCCCTTGAATACCGGCTCCACCGATTCGCGGACCACCGGATTCTTATGCAGGGGGTAAAGAATCTGGACATCCGGATAACGCTCGGCAATCTCTTTCAAGGCCAGGGCGATCTGGCTCATGGGTGCGCCCCAGTTTTCCCGACGGTGGGCTGTAACCAGGAGGACTTTGTATTTATCGAAATCGGCACTGCCGAACAGCTTGTGGTCCACCGGCGAGTCCTTCAGGCGCCGGGACGTGTCCATCAGGGCGTCGATGACTGTATTGCCGGTCTGGTAGACGTGCTCGGTGATGCCCTCTCGTCTGAGATTTTCCACTGCCAGGGGCGTGGGGGCGAAGTGAAGGGTGGCGAGCTGGCTGGTCTGGCGCCTGGACATCTCTTCCGGAAAAGGGTTGTAGCGGTCGGCGGTTCGCAGCCCTGCCTCAACATGGCCGACCGGTACTTTGTGGTAGAAAGCAGCCAGAGCCGCTGTCATGACTGTGACTGTGTCCCCTTGCACAAGAAGCAGGTCCGGGGCGGACTCTTTCAGAAGAGCGTCCATTCCGGTGATCACGCGACTGGTAATGTCGGCAAGGCTCTGGCCGGGTCTCATGATATTCAGGTCGTGATCGGCTTTGACTCCGAACCAGTCGAGCATCTGGTCGAGCATTTCGCGATGCTGGGCGGTGAGGACCACCACCGGCTCGAGGATCTCGGATTGCTCCAGGCGGGCCACTACCGGTGCCAGTTTGACAGCTTCCGGTCTTGTTCCGAACACACACATGACGCGTTTTTTCATGGTGGCAAATTCTACAGCAATTGCCGCCGGACAATCTTATTGAGCCCTCACCAACTGCAAAGGGCGGAGCGGGTCTGTTAAACTAGGGCGTTTGTGGGTATCTCCAGTTAATCAGGACATTTTTGCTGAGGGCGACGTGGACGTCATTATTGAAGGCAAAATTACCAGCGAAGAAGGTGTCGACGAGGTCCTTCGCACCTGTGCCGAGATCAAGTCGGTGAATACGCCGATTCTTCGGATCAATGACAATACTTCCGAGCTTCAGGGGCGGATCGCATTCTCCCAGGGCGGTTATATTATCGGCGCTAAAATCGCCAACACCGGCGAGATGGGTTATGACGCTGTTCGCAAGTTGCTCCTGGTCTCGGACGGCAACTATGCCATCCTCGATCCGCTTCGCAAGCATATAACCGAGGTCAACCAGTCTCTCTGGATCAAAGTGGACAAGCTGGTGGCACTTCTTCCCAATCTTCCTGAAAGCTCGGAAGGGCTCGTAGACCCTCATCCGGATCGGATAGAGGCCAGTATCGTCCGTCCCAAGACCGGCCAGATTGATATCTCGGGAGCTTTTGCCCAGGCGGCGGTGGAAGACAGAGCCGCGCCGGTGGACAAAGGACCGGCGCCGGTTGTGGTTGATGCCAAGTCCCGGTCGCGCCGTTTCAATATTGGTGCCTGGCGGGTATTCAGGGCCGGGCTGGTGATTATCGCTGTTTTCGCCCTGGTTCTGTCGGGACTTCTGTACAGTCACGAGATCGTTGCTTTTGCTCAGAATCTGTTCAAGCATTAGCTTTGCGGCAGCGATTCTGGCCTTGGTGCTGGTTTCTTTCGGGATGCCACCGTCTGCCGGTGAGGATGATGGGCTCATCGCTCACCAGATAGTTTACGAAGGTCTCGCCAGGCAGTATTTCGTCCATGCGCCCCAGTCTTATGATCCGGGCAGACCGACTGCTGTGATGATCCTCTTTCACCAGGATGGGGCTAGCGGGTCGGCTATTGCCGAGCTCAGCCAGCTCAACCGGGTGGCTGACAAGAATGGATTCCTGGCTGTCTATCCGGACTCCGTCAAGGGCGCGTGGAACGACGGGAGACGTATGAACCGTGGCTATCAGTTCGACGACGTGGGTTTCGTCGATCGGCTGATTCGTGATCTTCAGCTCAAGTGGAACGCCGATCCTGCCAGGATCTATGCTGCCGGTTTTGATGGCGGCGGCTTTTTCTGCCAGTATCTTGCCCTCAAGCTTCCCGGCCGTCTTGCCGCGGTGAGCTCCGTGGCAGCTACTCTTCCCGAGCTGATCTATCACAAGATGCAGCTCCGAAAGCCCACCCCGGTTTTCTATATTCTGGGCATGGACGACCGCGAAGTTCCGTTCAAAGAGCCGGAGAAGAAGAAACGGAGCAAGCAGCCCCGGGATCGCCTGCTTACCGCCTCTGCCGCCGTCGACTTCTGGCTTCGAGGGAATCGCTGCTCGCCCAGAGCCGAGCAGGGGATGCTGGCTGATATAGACGAGACCGACGGCACGAGGGTCCGATGGCTCCGCTATGCTGTCTGCTCCAAAGGCTCGGAGGTGCTCCTCTACGGCATCGAGGGAGGAGGGCATACCTGGCCGGGGGGCTATAAGCAGTCGAGCAAGCTGGGCCGCACTTGCATGGATATCGATGGGGCCGAGGAGATCTGGAAGTTCTGTGCCCGGCACAAACTGGAAGATTCTCGGCTCTAGGGATTACAAGCTCCGGAGTTTTATTAGATTGGTAGCGCAAGCTCGCTAATTGCCAGGCGTATAAATAAGCGAGCGTTCATGAAGGTGCGCTAAGTATTAATGGTGATATGTCTACGTATTCTTACGTATATGGGATTTCTCCAGATTAATTCGTCGAGGTTGCCGGCTCCTGGTTCGAAGTCCCTGGTGAGTCAGGCTTTTGGGGAGTTGTGGCTGTTCTGTTTCGGGATGATTCAGGGTAACCCATTATTAATCCGACTATTGCTTGGCAACCTCCTCTTTATTAGTGTGTACTTATCCTTTGGATTAAACCCATGACACGCAGGACGGACTTCATCCTCAATCCATAGCCAATCCGACCCATCCAGCTTTTCTTACCAGGCATTGCGTGCCCAGAGGACTTACAAATCGACTTGAACCGGGTCCCGGACCCGATTGAGTCGGTCTTGATGCTGCGCGAGCATCGTGACCGGATATATGCGCCTGAATATGGGGGCAGATGTGCTAACCATGCACACCCATTTAATGAGGCGCGTCTTGTTGTTTCGATTAATAACCCGACTCGGCGGCCGGTTCGCGACCCGGCTTCTGCGTCCAATAAAAACAAGGAGACAACCATGACAAACTCCAAGTCCACTCTGCTGTCCGATCACGGCAATGCGCTCGAAGCGAAGATCTACGCATCCCGCCCCGGGATCGCAACCGTGACCAAGATCCCCGACCATGTCGAAGGCGTCGCCGTGAAGGTGACCGTCAGCGGCGAGCTCGGTGAAGACGACTACGTGGTGCGCTCGGTGCGTGCCGGGACCAAGTATCCAGCACGCAAGATGGAAGTTCTCTTCGGTGTGGTGCCGGCGTCCGTCGCCACTACCATCGAAGGGTTCAACAGCGATGTCAGCGAAAACCGCCGCAGTGCCTTCGAAGCCGGGTCCTGCATCTGGCTGCGCACCGGCGACGAGGTCGCTTCCATCGCCAACGCGGTTCGCCTGACTGTCTGAGCATCGACTCTCGCAAAAAACCGGAAGTTCTGCCCTTCCGGTGGGTGCGAGGCGACGCGTGTCCAGTCCAGCGAACAATCCTGAACCTGCACCAATATGCAGGGGAGGCCGGGTCGTCAATGCGGTCCGGTGCTGGCCAGCTCGAATGGGAGCTGGCTGGGGAAATGTTTCCCAAACTAAAAAGCCGAAAGGTAGACAATTATGAATGCACAAGAAGCAAACTCGTTCTCAACTACAGGGCGGCAAGATTCGCCCATGTGGCAGGAGCGCTCGTTGAGCCATTCCGACAGGGAGGCTTTTCGAACCTGCCGAAAGTCGTACAAAGACCGCAAAACTCGCGCCAAGCGAGTGAAGCGCGAGACCCCGCAGTTCGTCGGCGACCTCACCCATCTGGGTACGGCAGTCGATGACTCTGCGGAACGCGAGAAGCTGCTCAGCAAGCAGCTCGAGCGGGTTCCGGAAGCGGATCGTGAAGAGGTGGAAGCCACCGTGCGTGAGCTCATCGCCAATGACGCCGCCATGGAAACCGAAGGTGCCGTGGATGTTCAGAAGGAGAAGCTGATCCGCTGGACCGACCCCGAAACGGGTTGGGACCTGGTGGCGAAGCCAGACTCCATGGGATTCGTTGTCGATGATGCCAGGGACCGTGAGGTCCTCGAGGTCGTCGACAAGAAGACCGCGTACACGGTGAAGGAATCCCACATCAAGCAACTCCTGTTCTTCGGGATGGTTGCCAGCCTGTCCATGATGGAGTCCTTCCTGGGCAGCATCAAGCTGGTGGCGCGTGCCCTGCGTGGCAAGGAGGAGAAAGTTCTCTGGTACAGCCGTGCCAGGACTCCTCAGAACCTGCGTGAGGTGCGAGCCGACATCTACGAAATCGAGAAGTCCATCGAGACGGACTCGTTTCCGCCGACCACGGGGATGCACTGCAACCGGTGCCCCTTCCGGGAAGGCTGCGACGCGTTCAAGGCGTGGACCGAACAAGACCAGGCCGGTGCAACCGATGTGGGTGAAGCGTCCAGGCGTGACCGGGGTAGCAAGGGACGCCGTCCCTTCTATCTGTCTCGCCGGCGCTACGCCTGATTCTCAACGACAACGTTAGCTGAAGGAGCTCAACAATGATCGATTGTGGATTGGACCATGGTCACGATCTCGGCGGTGATCCGCTGGGTCTGGCCTTCGACATGATCGGCGACGTCGATGTCTGCGGCGCCGATATTCTGGCGGAGTGCGGGACCGATGTGGCCTGCATCGACTTCGATGGGCATTCCTCCCTGGGTATCCTGGGCATGTCGGCGAACGGCGATGCCGCTTCCGACAGTCTGGATCTCAGGACGAGGGGCGTCCACGTGGTCGGTCACGGCTACACCGACATCAAGCAGCTCTTCGCCGAGCAAGCCGAGGCGAGCGGTCTCATCCGGGTGCCCTTCATCCAGGTGGGTGGCCGTGACCTGGACGCCTCGGAGGAGCGGATCGTCCCGATCTCGCGCTGGAGCCGCAAGCTTCCCAAGGGCACCATGCCCGCAGGAGCCGCCGGCAACAGCTCGGGGCGCACGCGCTGGTGGCGTCAGTACTGGCAGGTGGGCAAGAAGAGCCATCCCTGGGCGAAGCCGGTTTTCGACCGGAAAGCCCTGACCTTCTTCGAAGTGGTGTGCATCTCCTGGGAGTACGGTGACACGTGCGACTGCGAGACCATGCTCATCATCCGGGTGAAGTGCCTTTCTCGCTACAGCAGCGCCAACGAGTGCTGGAGCCATCTCCGCACTCCGCTGGAGCGGCACGACTGCGCCGGATCCAGGCTTCGCGGTCTGGTGAAAGGCGCCCTCGGTCTCGCCAAGCCCGGCGAGGCTGCCCAACTGCTTCGGGCGCACGCCATGCGCCAGTTGCAGGTCGCCTGACTTGCCCGAAATGTGAGAGCCCGGTCGCCTGACGGTCCTTCAGACCGGGCTCTCTCCGACTGTGCCCCGCCTGGGACCGGGTGGGGCGCGTTTTCAACTGCAGAAGGAAACTATGAATGGACTGACACTTCTCTCGAAAGTGGCTCTGCTTCTCAGCGGCAGCCTGCTCATCGTTGCCGCTGGCACCTACTTCGGACGCGCTATCCAGTCCATCCGCGCGTTCATCCTGCTCGCGGTGCTCTTCATCGGGGGCGCCATCGGCGTCATGTTCCTGGCGAGGGTACCGCCTGTGGTCGGCATCACGAGCCTGTTCGTGTGGGTCTTCATCTCGGGGCTCTTCATCGGGCCCTCCATCGAGATGTACGCCAAAAAGCTTGGCTGGCAAACGGTGTTTCTCGTCTATGCTGGCACAGGCGGCGTCATGGCGTTGACCGGTGCGGTCGGGATGTTCTCCGGCGTCCACTTCAGCCGCCTCGGGCCGATCCTGATGTTCGGCTTCATCAACTTCCTGCTCTATCTGCTTCAGTTCCTGGCTGCGGCCTCGGACAAGAGCTGAGTGGAGCGGGTGTTTCGGTAAAGCGTGTCGTCGGGAAGCCCGCTTAGCTTCCCGGTACTGAAAGGATGCGCTATGGCGCCGGGTCTTTCGGGACCCGGCGTTTGTCGTTTCGAGGGCGAGCGCGAGCTCGTCAGGGTGCCTCCGGCATCGGCTCGAACGACAGAAGGACCGGCTGGCAAGCCGGTTGTGCCGGGAGGGGCGGGACAAGCGGGTCCTGCTCCTCTCATTTCTGAATAACGAACCAATCCCTCGCATTGCTCGCGAGGAGAAAGAAACTGGAGGTTTAACATGGCACTAGCAAGCACAGGAGCGACCCTCAACGGTGAGGTGATCGCTCGCAATCACGAGAAGGGCTCAGTCACACTCGAGCTCGACACAGGCGAACGCGCAGTCCTTCCGTCGGGCAGAATGCTCGGCAAGACCCAGCAGGATCGCTGGGAGCGCTTCGAAGGTCTATCCGACGGCACCGAGATCCGGGTGCTCGTCATCGCCCAGCGCGAAGACAGAAACTTCCGCCCCTGGTTCATCGTCAGCGAGCGTCTCGATGACGACGTTGAGATGCCGGAGGGGGAAGATTCCGATTCGGCGGAAACCGCGCCGTCGGTTTCGCATGCTCAGCTGGAGGAGCTCTTGAGGCTCTTTCCCGTGGGCAAGCGGGTCACCGGCAAGGTCCTGGGCCGTCGTAGCGGAGCCATCGCTGTCCGTCTGGGCACGGTGGTCGCGCTTCTGCCTCTCGCCCTGATCGGCTCCGCCAAGGAGTCGTCGTTCCAGAGCGGCGTCAACGTCAAGGCAACGGTCCACGAGGTCGGTGCCAGCGGGGTTGTGCTCAGCCGCATAGGTTAGGCAAGAGGTTTTGCTGAAGGTTTCGGCAAAGGTCAAAACCGGGGGAGCAACCACTCCCCCTTTCCATTCTCTCGAAAGGAGCTTGATCATGAAGCGCAATTCCAAAACGGCAAGCGTCAGCGTCGACTTCACGCAGGGGCGCGGCTTCGGTCGCATGGGCGAAGGGCTTCCGGCGGACTTCCTGGACACCCGGGAACCTCTGGTGGTCACCAGCACCATCGCGGCGCTCTACGCCAACCCCGAAGACGAGGACGGGCGTCTGACCAACAAGTACAGCCGGGCCATGGTGAGCCTGGCTCTGTTCGCGGGAGGGTGCCCCGTCACCCTGACGAAGCAGCAGTATCGCAAGCTCGAGCGTCGGGTGCGCGACTACGCTTCGTTCATGGACTGCGAGCAGTACGAGGGCGCCAACAACCTGAGCTTCGCCCGGTACGTGCTCCGGCACGCCCGGCGCCGCGCCCAGGGCGAAGGCGTCATCTAGCAGCAGATCCGATTTACCGTGGGAAGGCCTGTCACCGGCAATGGTGCAGGCGGCAGCTCTTCCCTGTTTCTCAACCCGAAAGGAGCATACGCTATGAAGACTGCATTGTTGACCATCGAAGGTGACCTGTCCAACACTGGCTGGACCCCGGCCGCTGCGGCACTCGCCGCTGCCGAGTCCATCATCGACAGCCACCGTTTCGCCAACGAGACCGACCG
>Ga0226835_1000784_pt1 | contig 25459 bp, 23 predicted proteins | sample LAC_MetaG_1_FD_163627 | JGI IMG/M metagenome (GOLD analysis project Ga0226835, IMG submission 163627) | Anaerobic ammonium oxidizing microbial communities from anammox membrane bioreactor (MBR) in UC Berkley, California, United States -... | ecosystem: Engineered > Bioreactor > Anaerobic >...
AATAAACGCAGCGCGTAAGTGGGCGTACAACAAATTGCCGTCGCGCCCGCGTCGCGCATCAATTCCAAACGCTGGATCGAATCGCGCCCGCCGCCGGGAATCATCATTGCGCCAATTTTACGCGCGCCTTCCACCGCCGCCCAAAAACCGATAAAGGGCCCAAATGAAAACGCGGCAAATAATTTATCGCCTTCGCATACGCCCGCGCCCGACAACACAAAAGCCCAACATTTGCCCCACCAATCCCAACTCGCGTCGGTATCCAACACGCGCAGCGGCGCGCCCGTCGTGCCGGAAGTTTGATGATAGCGCACGTAACGATTGAGCGGATACGTGAGATTTGTGCCGTAAGGCGCATTATCGCTCTGGTCTTGGACGAGTTCACGTTTCAAAGTGAACGGCAGCAACGCAAGGTCATCCAACGCGCGCACGTCGTGCGGATGCAAACCCAGCTCTTGAAATTTGCGCGTGTAAAACGCGTTCTTGCCCCACGTTTCATCGAGCAGCGCTTGGAGTTTTTGCAATTGCAGCGCTTGGAGTTCCGCGCGCGGCATGGTTTCGGTTAAAGCGTCAAAATAGGGCATAATCTTTCACCTGCTCGCGATAATTGAATTGCACGCGTTGAGGTTCATGCGTCGGCGTTATGGCAATGATGCCGCAAAAATCCGGTTCGCCGGGGTCGGCTGCAAAAACGTCGCGCAGCAAAACGCGCATCGCGCCCGAATGAGTGACCAGGACAAAATTTTCGCGCGCGTCATGTTTGGAAAAAATTTCGCGCAGCCGTTCGCGCAAGCGGTCCAAAACCGCCGCGGGCGTTTCCGCGCCGCCGTCGCTGTCATGCGTGAGCCAATAGCCCATCGGGTCGTCGCTCGTCCAAAAGCTCTGAAAAAATTCCGCGCGCGCGGGCGAGATGGTTTGTAAAAATTCCGGCGTATTCATTTCGGCGTACAACAGCGAAGGTTCTTGCATCCCGCGCGCGGCGTCAAAAATGAAACGCACATTTTCGAGCGCGCCGTCCGGCTGCGGCGGAAAGATGCGCGCGGGGCAGGGGCGCAAAACGGTTTCCAGCGTTTCGGCAATCAACTGCGCGGTTTCGACCACGCGCAGAACGGGCGAATGAAAAATATAAACGAGTGAATTGGCGACGTTGGTGTACGAAGCGAGAACGAGCCCCGCGCCGCGCGCCTGTTCGCGGCCGCGCGCCGTGAGTTCTATGTCGCTCTGATGATGCTCTACTTCACCATGCCGCACGATATAAACTGCCATGCTCTCCAATTCCGTCCCCCGCGTCGCGCATTTCCGCGAACACGGCTTGTTCCATTGCTTGCATCCTGCCGCGCTGCGCGGCATCCCATTCATACGCCAAGGGCGCGACCGTCACGCCGCGCCACGCTTGATCTTTGACCGCCAGCGTTTGCAATTCAAAAACCGCCGCCGCGGTCGGCTTTGCTTCCAAACGCGCCTTGACTTGGCGCGCGATGCCTTTCAGGATATACACGAAATTATTTGGCGCCATAATTTGCACTCCGACGCGCGCATCGCCGCGCAAATTGATAAAGGTTGAACTTTGGTCGTCAATGCAAAACCGCACACGTTGGGCGTCCAACGCGAGCGCGTAGGTGAACGCCGCATTGGGGAAACCATCCGCGCCGACCGTCAACACCAACACCGGCGCGCCCGCGCGCAAACAATCCAATACCGCTTCCGGCAGTTCCGCTTGTACGCGTGTCATGCGTCACCTTTGCGAAAGCGGCTCAAGTTTGCCATTGTGCCGCGCGGTCGCGCTCGGACCCGTCCAACGTTTGAATAAATCGTGCGGCAGTTCAATTTCCAAAAGGTCGAGGACGCGATTGACCGTTTGATTCACAATATCGTCCAGCGTTTGCGGGCGATGATAAAACGCGGGCATCGGCGGCATTACCAACGCGCCGAGTTCCGCGACAGTGGTGAGCAAACGCAAATGACCGAGATGCAGCGGCGTTTCGCGCGGGACCAATACGAGGCGGCGATGTTCTTTTAACGTCACATCCGCCGCGCGCGCGAGCAAATTTTCGCCGAACGAATAGGCGATGGACGAGAGCGTTTTCATTGAACAGGGCACGACGACCATGCCGCGCGTTTTGAACGAACCCGACGAAATCGCGGCGGCGACATCGTTAAAGCGATAAACTTTGGTCGCCAAGCTTTCGACGTACTCGACGGTGTAATCCGTTTCCAAGCCGACCGTCTGTTTGGCGGAATTGCTAAGGACGAGATGCGTCTCGATTTGTTCCACGTCGCGCAACACTTGGAGCAGGCGAATGGCGTAAATCACGCCGCTGGCGCCCGAAATGCCGACGACAAGTCGTTCTGTTTTTTTGCTCACGATTTCCTCTGGCTCGATGAATAATCTAGCGACGCTAGCGTTTCAAGAAAAAATTTATCCAAGGGCGTGTCGGCGTGCGTTGGGGGCTGCGGTGGAAAATGGCGCGGCGCGCAAAACTGTAGTTCGGCGACCTCGTCCGATAATTGCGCGCGTCCGCCGACAAGATGCGCGCGATAGACGATAAAGAGGATGCCAACGTTCGCGCGCGAGTGAACGCTGTCTAGCGCGTCCACCTGAATCTCAAATCCAGTTTCTTCCAATGTCTCGCGCGCCGCCGCTTGCGCCGCGCTTTCATCCCATTCGACGTAACCGGTGGGCGGCGCCCAAAAACCGCGCAGCGGTTCATTGCGCCGCTTGAGCAGTAAAATTTCAGCGCCCCGTTCGACGAGCGCCGCCACGACCGGTATGGGATTACGATACACAATCCAATTGCACTGCGGACAAACTTGGCGCGCGCGGCCTGCAAGCGTTTGAACCTGCAAAGGCGTTCCACATCTCGTACAAAAGCTAGCGCGCACTTGACTCTTTCCAGCTAACTACCTGCTACTTGCTACCTACTTCCTATTACCTACCGCCTATCTTACGCGCACGCCTTTTAACATATTGGCGACGACAAAATCGAGCGCGGTGCCGCTTTGCTGTATCACGCGCATCGGCGGCTTGCTGCTCCACACCGTTTCGGGACGACATTGCAAGAGCATCACATTTTCGGGAAATTCCAAGTCGCCGTCAATCCCCCATTCAATATCCATTGGCACGTGATAATAACCCTCGATACATTTCGCCAGAATCGTCAGGTTGAGAATTTCGTCGTCGTTTAGCGACGCGACATTTTGACGTTCGGCTGGCACATCGGCGATTTCCACGCGTCCCGCCGCGTGGTTGGGAACGTGTTCGATCAGTTTCGGCGAAATTTTGCGCTGCAAGATTCCTTCCGTCACCTTGTCCACCAGATAATTATCCGGCGTGACAACGCCCGAAACGACGCTTTCACCCAAACCCCAACTCGAATCAATCGCGATTTTAGAACGGTCGCCGTTGATAGGATTCAACGTGAACATAACGCCCGCCGCGCGCGAATTTGCCATTTTTTGGACGCCGACGCTCATGTGAACTTTTTCGTGCGGAAAGCCCATCGCCTGCCGATACGCAATCGCGCGCGCGGTGAACAGCGACGACCAGCACAAAACCGTATTTCGCAGGACGCTCTCGGCTGAACGCACCCAAAGAATCGTCTCTTGCTGTCCCGCGAACGAAGCGCCCGGCAAATCTTCCGCTGTCGCGCTCGAACGCACGGCAACCGGCAAGTCCGTCACATGACATTCCGCGCACAGCTCTTGATAAGCAAAGCAAATGGCGTCCGCAATCGCAGCCGGCATCGGCGTCGCTTCCATCAATTCACGAATCGCGCGGCTCGTCTCTTCGGCTTGGTCAATATCATCCGAATCGAGACTCGCCAACATGCGCGTAATCTCGCCGCCGATGCGATGCTCGTGCATAAAGTGGCGATAGGCATGTGTGGTGATGGCAAAGCCCGGCGGCACGCGCACATTCGCTTGGAGCATTTCGCCAAGATTCGCGCACTTGCCTCCGACCAAATTCTGCTGGCTGCGGTCACATTCGGTAAACCAGAGAATATAAAGAGTTGTATTCATGCGTTCCGATAAAACCTTCGAGGTCTGCGCGAACAAACATCGCAAGACCTCGAAGGTTTCGCTTTCGCTATTCCACGATTTGCACTGTCCCGGCGGTCCCATCCACGCGCAGCCGTTGACCGGTCTTGAAAACTTTGGTGCCGAAACCGGTGCCGACGACGGCGGGCAAACCGTACTCGCGGCACACAATCGCCGCGTGCGACATCATGCCGCCGATGTCGGTGACGACGGCTTGGATGCGCGTAAACACGGGCGCCCAGCTCGGCGTGGTGATGGGGCAAACGAGAATTTCGCCCGGCTCGACCAGCGCCAAATCTTCGACGCTATCAATGACGCGCGCGACGCCTTCCACTTTGCCCGGCGAACCCGCAAAGCCCGAGAGCTCTTTGGTATCGGCGGTGTTGGCGGAGGGCTTGAGCCAGTTCTGAATGCTTTCGGTGGTGATGCCCCACAGCATGATAGTGAAAGGTTCGGTGACGACATCCGGCGGCTCGCCCAGCCCGGGCGGCGGCGACCATGCTTTGAGTTTCTTGAAAATTTCTTTGCGTTTGGCGACGCGCGGTTTCCAATACTTGGGTCCGCGCGGTTCACCGCCCGAACCCCACGCGCCAATCAAATCGTACAACGCGGATTGCACTTCGTAGCGGTGGAGATAAAACATATCGTCCACTTCGTCAAAGAATCCGTGCTTGGTCAATAATTTACCGAACTCGCGCATCTTGTTCCAGAACACGGTATGATGCCAATGTTCGACATAGAAATTGTGATTTTCGACGTACGGAAAGACGGTGCGCGCCAGACCGAGCTGTTCGCGGAACGCTTTTTTGTCTTCGTCGGTTTGCAGCAGCGCTTCGTATTCCGTCGCGAGGCGGTCGCGCTCTTGTTGAATCGCCACCATCGGGCGCGTAATGCTTTGGCCCGCTTGAATCTTTTCCACATAGCCGCGAATCGCAATCGTCGGCACGGTCAAATCGTCAACCCAACTGCGCGGCAGATGATAGAACCCGGTGCCGGTGGAGAAATAGAACCACGGGTCTTTGGATTTTTCCATCTCTTGCAGCCATACGCCGCCCGCTTCCGACGCGCTCATCGTCGCGACGACTTCGTTCGGATTCACCGTTTGCTTGAACACATCCGCGACGCCGAGCTCGATCGCTTTGTGCGCGAGCCGTTTCAATTCTTCGTCGGGGCGAAAGAGAATGACGTCAATGCCGGAGACGAGTTTCGCAATTGTCTGGTCCGAGATGCCGGGGAACGCTTGTTTGCAGAAACCGTAAAAGGTGAGATAGGCGGCGTAACCGAGATTGAGAAATTCAAAATGCAGATGCCACATTTTGTGCATGTTCTCGACCGCGCGATTGTACGCCACAATCAAATCGTACGCGCTCGTCAAGCCGCGTCCTTCGACGACGACATTGATGGGTTCCATCTCGGGCAAATCCGGCACGCGCACGGCTTTGAGTTCATTAATCGCTTCTTCCGCCTTTGCCTGCCACTGCGCGTACAATTCATCCCAATGCTGATAATAATACCCCGCGCGTTCCATGAAATGTCCGACGCGCACGGGAATGTCGTCGGGGTTTGGCACGGGCAGCGCCGAAATATAGAGATAGCCATTCAAGACGCGATGGTCAATGCCGAGCGCGGGCGGCACGATAAACACGCGCGTATTCATTTCGCCTAACGCAACCCACCAGCTTTCACACGTAATCGTGTCAAAGGGATAAATCGGTTCGGGATGATGCATCGCGTCCTGGAACCAAAAGCGGTTGTCCTCGAACTCGCGCCGGTCTTCGCTGAATACGTAATAGTACGGATACAGGTCTTGCCATCCTTCGCAGCCCTCTGGGGTTGGGACATTGAAGGGACTGGGGAAACGATTGCTTCCATTTTCGCCGGACATTTCGCTCTCTCCTTTCGAAATAACCGCAAAGCTCTGCGAATAGAAATTTTCCAGCTCATTCTGAACCGAATGAGAAATCCCTTTCACAAAATTCGCGGCGCATTGTTTTACGCTATACCGGAAGCGGCGCGGATTGTTCGAGCCATTCCGGTAAATGATTTACATCGGGTAACACAAGGTCGGGTTTCAAATGGGCAGCCGCGTTATCCGCCATCTCTTGCGTCGTCGCGCCAGTGAGAACAAGAATGCTGAACAAACCCGCCTCTTTGCCCATGCGAATATCTTGTTCCAATGCGTCGCCGACGATGGCGCCATGTTCGGGCGCAATGCCCAACGCTTTCAACGCCATCTCGCCCGCCCATTTTGACGGCTTGCCGGTGACGAGCGGTTCTTTGCCCGTCGCATACGCCACCGCTTTAATCATCGGCCCCGTCGCGGGGATAAAACCGTTGGCGCTCGGCACCTTGGCGTCCAGATTCGTCGCAATAAAATCCGCGCCCTTCCATAGCGTCTGACACACCGCATCGAGACGCTTCATGTTGAAATCGGGGTCTTTGCCCATGACGACCACTTGCGCGTCCAAAGCATGTTCCCAATCCACCAAAGTAACGCCGACCAATTGCAGCGCTTCAATCAAACCTGCGCCGCCGACCGCTAAAACTTTTTTGCCCGGATGCAACGTGTTTGTGACATGCGCGGCGACGGTTGCCGATGTCAACACGTCGTCTTGCGTACACGGAATGCCGAGCGCGTTTAATTTTTCGACGACCTGCGCGCGGGTACGCTGATTCTCGTTCGTCAAGAACGCACAGCGTATCCCGCGCCCGCGCAGCACGGCGAGCGTCTCTGGCACGCCGGGCAGCGCGTGATTGCCGCGCGCCACACACCCATCCACATCAAAAACAAAACCAGAGATTGTTTGCATGTTCGCTCATGGCAGATAGCAGGTGGCAGATGACAGATGACAGACGACAGATGACAGACAGCTATCGGCTATCGGCTATTCGCTCCCTACTCCCTACTACCTGCTACCTACTACCTGCTCCTCGCCGCCTACATTTCAAATTTCGCGCCTTCGCCCATCTCGGTGGGTTGCGCGGCGGACAAATGACCATTGCCGTCTCTGGACATGGCAGCCGCGGCGGCAACGGTTTCGGGGAACAATTCATCCCACCGCGCCAGCACGCGCTGTTTCACCTGTTCGTCAAGTTCGATTGGAATCGGTTTATCCTTCCATTCGTACGGAATCGTCGCATCGAGAATAATGCGCGAAGTGATTTCACGCGCGTTAATCGGCAGCGACGGGTCGAGCGGCGTCGAACGACCGCGCTTGAGAAATTCGGCGCGGGACGGATTAAAGCGGAACGAAAGCGCCCACAACACGCGCGGCAAATCCCACGCGTCAATGTCGTCGTCCACGACAATCACGGTTTTCAAACCATACGCGCCCATCTCGGTCGAAATCGCGGCGGTGCCGACTTGGGCGGAATGGCCCGGATACATTTGCTTGACCGAAATAATCGCGAGGAAACGCCCCGCGCCTTCGGGCGGGCAATAGACCGATTTGATGCCGGGAATCCGCATCGCTTCCAATTCTTGCCACAACGTCGAGCCATACGTCAACGCCATCGTCATGTGCGTATCGGTGACCGCGCGGCCGACAGTGGTGCCCCAATAAATTGGGTTGTTGCGATACGTAATGCAGTTGACTTTGATGAACGGGCGCGGCGTCGTGCCAATGCCGGAATAGTAACCGGTGTATTCGCCGAAGGGTCCTTCGGGCATCGTAGCGGTCGGGTCCACTTCGCCTTCGACGACGATTTCAGCCGAAGCCGGCACGGGCAAATCATTCGTATTGGCTTTGATTACTTGAATCGGTTCGCCCTTGATGGCGCCGGCGAACGCAAATTCATCTTCGTACGCGGGAAAGCGCGCGGTGCCCATGAGGAACAGCAGCGGGTCCGCGCCGACGACGGCGACGACCGGCATCGGTTTGCCCATCGCGGCATATTGCTTGTGTATAATGTCGGCGTGCTTGCCTTTGATGAACTGTGTGCCGAGCACGTTTTTGCCGAGCAATTGCAAGCGATAGGTGCCCAGATTAATCCAGCCGCGTTCGGGATCGCGCGTAATGACGAAAACGGCGGTGCCAAAATAGCGTCCGCCATCTTTCGGATACACCCACGGCACAGGGAATTTATACAGGTCCACGTCGTCGCCGAGCATCACATTTTCTTTGCACGGCGCGGTTTCGACCCAAGTCGGCGGCACGAGCTTGCGCGTGCGTTTCACCCATTCACGCATAAGTTCGACGAGGGGCGTGTCCTTGGACATGCCCATAATGAGCGCGAGGCGCGCGGTCGAGGTGCAAACGCTCGTGAGGACCGGCGAGCTGTAATCCTTGACATTTTCAAAGAGTAGCGCGGGGCCCCCGCGTTCCTCATTGATTTTGGCGATATGGCTCAATTCCAGATTCCAATCCACCGGCGCCGTGACGCGCCGCAGTTCGCCTTCACGTTCGGCAAGCGCAATAAAATCGCGCAAGTCTTTCATACTGCCTCCTTATTGGTTATTGGGATTTCTTCATTGGTCAAATCATCAAGCACGCTCAGCAAATGCTCGCGAAATAATCCTTCCACGCGGTCGGCATCGCGGGCGCACAACGCCAACAGCACGCGGCGATGTTCCTCCGCCGATTTTTTTAGCCGCCCCTTGAGTTGGCTCGAAAGCGTGCGAAAGCGTTGGAGTTGGTCTTCAAAATTTTCGGCGAGCGCGACGAGCCGCTGGTTTTCGACTTGGGCGAGGATAATTTCGTGAAATTCACTATTGAGCCGCGCGGCAAGTTCCGTGTCATCCACCTCAATCGCGTCGAGTTCGCGGTCAATCAAACTGCCGAGATATTCCAGCGCCGCGTCGCTCAAATGCGGCGTCGCCAACCGCGCGGCGAGGCCTTCCAATACCGCGCGAATCTGGATGATTTCGCGAATATCCTTGACGGTGATTTCCGAAACGAATGTGCCGGAATAAGGGATTTTGGTGACGAGACCCTCGCGGCGCAATTCGAGGAGCGCGTCGCGCACGGGGGTTTTACTGACGCCGAGTTGTTCCGCCAAATCGGCTTCGACGAGCGGCGCGCCCGGTTTTAGCTGCAAATTGAGAATTGCATCTTTGATGCGTTGGTACGCGTGGTCCTTGAGGGAAGTGGGACCGTCAAGCGGCGAAAGAGTGAGGGTTTGACTCATCGCTGAGCGTTTTTTGAAAAATTGCCGATTCGCTTGTTGAAAAATGCGCGCCGTGCGGAGATACAATAATACGCGCGCACTGCTAATATGTCATACGATATAACATATTCCGCATTTCAAGTCACGACCCGATAGGATAATCTTTTCGCCTTTTTTATTAAATTATGGGTAGTCTCAAATCGCGCTTTGGAGCGACCGCGCGGCGTTCATTTGATTTGCCTCTCCCAAAAGATAGTTTTACACCTTACTACCACCCGAACGGGTAGCCATATATCAATGCAGACTATCAATGTGATATAATGAAATTACCCCAATGCAGGTGGAATCCTTTGGGTTCTATTTCTATAATTCGCATATCGCCCCAAAAACGATAGGTCGAAAAATTGTCACAGTGCGCCCCGCGCGCCGCTCGTGATTCTCAAGGAGGAGACAGGAATATGGACGAGACAAAAATCCTTTTGTCGGAAAAGGACATGCCAAAAGCATGGTACAACATCAATGCCGATATGCCCGTGCCGCCTCAGCCGGTGCTGCATCCGGGAACGATGGAGCCGGTAACGCCCGATTTTCTCGCCGTGCTCTTTCCAATGAATTTGATTTTGCAAGAAGTTTCCACCGAACGTTGGATTGAAATTCCCGAACCTGTCCGCGACATTTATCGCCTCTGGCGCCCGACGCCCATGTATCGCGCGCGCCGTCTAGAAAAAGCCCTTGATACGCCCGCGCACATTTATTACAAATACGAAGGCGCCAGCCCCGTCGGTTCGCACAAACCCAATACCGCCGTCGCGCAAGCATTCTTTAATAAAGAAGCCGGCACCAAAGCCCTGACCACCGAAACCGGCGCAGGTCAATGGGGCAGCGCGCTCTCGATGGCGTGCAACTTTTTCGACATTGACCTCGAAGTGTACATGGTCAAAGTCTCGTATTTCCAAAAACCCTACCGCCGCATCATCATGGAAAATTTCGGCGCGCACGTCTTTGCCAGTCCGACCGACCACACCAATTACGGGCGCAGCGTCCTCGCGCAAAATTCCGAATCGCCCGGCTCGCTCGGCATCGCCATCTCGGAAGCGGTCGAAGTCGCCGCCACGTCGAACGGCACGAAAAAATATTCGCTCGGTTCGGTGTTGGGTCACGTCTTGATGCACCAAACCATCATTGGACTCGAATCGCTGCAACAGTTGGAAATTGCGGGCGAATATCCTGACATGGTGATTGGCTGCGCGGGCGGCGGCTCGAATTTCGCGGGCTTTACCTATCCGTTCCTCTGGAAAAAATTCACCGAAGGCAAAAACGTCCGCGTCATTGCCGCCGAGCCGGCGTCGTGTCCGAGCATCACGCGCGGCAGATACGCGTTCGATTACGGCGACACCGCCGCGATGGCGCCCATCGTCAAAATGCACACGCTCGGTCATACCTTTGTGCCGCCGGGCATTCACGCGGGCGGTCTGCGCTATCACGGCATGGCGCCCAGCGTTAGCGCATTGGTGGATCACGGCGATATTGAAGGCCGCGCGATTCCGCAAACCGCCGCGTTCGAAGCCGCCGTCCAATTCGCGCGCGCCGAAGGCATCATCCCCGCGCCCGAAACCGCGCACGCGATTCGCGTCGCCATTGACGAAGCGTTAAAATGCAAAGCCAGCGGCGAGAAAAAAGTGATTGCGTTCAATTTGAGCGGCCACGGTCACTTTGACATGATGGCGTACGAAGCGTACTTGCACGGCAAACTGGAAGATTACGAATATCCGCAAGCGGCGATTGAAGAAGCCATGACGCATCTGCCACAGGTGGCGATGTAATAAAAATGTGACGGGTGACGGCGAGTTTGCGTATCTTTCGGTTGCCGTCGCCCGTCGCTTTTGCTTGCCCCATGAATCTCCGCCTTGTGGGCCCTACGCCGCTCCCGCCCACCGTCCGCGACGCGCTCGCGCGTCCGATGCTCAATCATCGCGGGCCCGAGTTTGCCGCAATGCAGACGCGCATCGTCAACTCGCTGCAACATTATTTTCAAACCGCGCACGATCTTCTCCTCTTTACCTGCTCCGGCACCGGCGGCTTGGAAGCAGCGTTGGTGAATCTCCTCTCGCCGGGCGATGCGGTCGTGGCGGTTTCCATCGGCGTTTTTGGCGACCGCTTTGCCGACATTGCCGAAGCGTTTGGCGCGCAGACACACCGTTTGCGTTTTCCTTGGGGCAGCGCGGCGGACCCAGATGCGCTGCGCGCCAAACTTGCTGAAATCAAAAACGCGCGCGCCGTTCTCATCACGCACAACGAAACCTCGACGGCGACGACGAATCCGCTCCAAGAGCTCGCGCGCGTGGCGCATGAAAATTCGGACGCGCTCTTGCTGGTGGACGCCATCAGCTCGATGGGCGCCATCCATCTGCCGGTGGATGAATGGGGCGTTGACGTTGCCGTCACCGGTTCGCAAAAAGTATGGATGATTCCGCCGGGGCTGGCGATGGTGAGCGTGAGCCCGCGCGCGTGGGCCGCCTACGCGCACGCGCGCATGCCGCGCTATTATTGGGATTTCAAAAAAATGCGCGACGCCATCGCCAAAGGGCAAACATCCTTTACGCCCGGCGTCAATTTATATTTCGCGCTCGACGCCGCGCTGGATTTAATGAACGCGGAAGGTTTCGAAAACATTCGCGCGCGGCACGCGCGCCTTGCCCAACACACGCGCGCCGGCGCGCAAACCAGAGGGTTTGAATTATTCGCCGACCCCCAATTTGCGTCCAACACCGTGACCGCGTTACGCGTTCCGCCGGGCGTGAACGGCAAAAAGTGGCGCCAAGTTTTGAATCAGACGTTCGACACGGTTATCGCGGGCGGCCAAAAAGAATTGACCGACAAAATCGTTCGCATCGGTCATCTCGGCTGGGTCAATGAAACCGAACTCGACGCGTGTCTCGACGCCATGACTGCCGCGCTGCCATACGCGCAAGCCAATTAAAAATGTATTCCATTCTCATTGCCGACCCCATCGCCAGCGAAGGCGTCCAAATTCTCGAACGCGCGCACCGCGTGCGTTTTGACCCCATGATTACGGCGGACGCGCTGCGCGACGCGATTTCCAATTATGACGCGCTCATAGTCCGCAGCCGCACCAAAGTCACGGCGCAAATTATTGACGCGGCGAAACGCTTGCGCGTGATTGGCCGCGCGGGCGTCGGCTTGGACAATATTGACGCGGAAGCGGCAAAAGCGCACGGCATCCAAGTCGTGAACGCGCCGTACAGCGTGACCGTTTCGGTGGCGGAACACACGCTCGGCTTGATGATTGCGCTCGCGCGTTTTATTCCGCAAGCGGACGTTTCGCTGCGGCGCGGCGAGTGGACCAAAAGTAAATTCATGGGCACCGAAATTCAGGGCAAGACGCTCGGCATCGTCGGCTTAGGGCGCATCGGCTCTACCGTTTCGCCGCGCGCCGTCGCATTGGGGATGCGCGTATTGGCGTATGACCCCTACATCACGCGCGCCCGCGCGCTCAATTTTGGCGCGGCGATGGTGGACACGCTCGAAGAGCTGTTGGCGCAAAGCGATTTCGTTTCCATTCACACGCCCTTGATGCCGACCACGCGCGGTTTGTTTAGCGATTACGAATTTGAACGCATGAAACCGAACGCGCGTTTGATTTTTTGCGCGCGCGGCGGCGTGGTGGACGAACGCGCGTTACTGCGCGCGCTCGAAGAGGGCAATCTCGCCGGCGCAGCTTTGGATGTATTTGAAACGGAACCGCCCGGGCAAAATCCGCTCATGCAGCATCCGCGCGTCATTGTCACGCCGCATCTCGGCGCCATGACGCAAGAAGCGCAAACCAAAGCCGCCGTCGAAGTCGCGGAACAAGTCACGCGTATTCTCAAAATGCAAGCGGAACCCGTTCGCGCGCTTGCGCCAGCCGCCGCCTGTTGATCGTTTCACCGTCCCAAAATGGGACGCACATTTATAATCAATCACGAGAGGAAAAAAATGGATACCGCTCAAACGGATAAAGAATGTTTAAATTGTGGGCGCTCGGTGAACCAAGTGCCGCTCGTACCGGTCGAACACCGCAACGGTTCGGCGTACATTTGTCCGCAATGTTTGCCCATCTTGATTCATCAACCGGGCAAGCTCGCCGCCAAACTGCCGGGCGCGTCAGAGCTGCAAGGGCATCAGCACTAGGCGTCACAGCTGAGGCGCTCCCTCTGCATTTTCATCTTGACAGAATAGTAGCGTTTGTTCGGAAAAACGACCTCACGCGCCGCGCGGGACAAATTTGAAATTTGCCCCGCGCGCCAAACAACCATGAAACAAAAAGTTGTCCTTGGCAATGAAGCCATCGCGCGCGGACTCGTCGAAGCTGGCGTGAACGTGGTCACGGGTTATCCCGGCACGCCAAGCTCGGAAATTATTCCGGGCGTGATTGCGCTCAAAAAAGAATACGCGCTCGACACCTATATCGAATGGTCGGTGAATGAAAAAGTCGCGCTCGAAGTCGCGCTCGCCGCAAGTTGGGCGGGCAAACGCGCGGCGGTGACCATGAAACAGGTCGGCTTGAATGTGGCAAGCGACCCGTTATTGAGCGCCGCATACACGGGCGTCATCGGCGGTTTCGTGTTGATTGTATGCGACGACCCGGGACCCTATTCTTCGCAAACGGAACAGGACACGCGTCTCTTTGCGATTTTCGCCAAAGCGCCGGTATTTGACCCCGCGACGCCGCGTCAAGCCAAAGAAATGACGCGCGCCGCATTTGAACTTTCGGAAAAATATCGCGTCCCGGTCATTGTGCGCTCGTCGCTGCGCGTTTCGCACGCGCGTCAAAATATCTCGCTGGACGCCCTTGACTCGACGCCGCGCGCCGCCAACTTTAAAAAAGATACCGCACGGTGGGCTGCCACGCCGCGCTATCGCTTGCTCTTGCACCAAGAGCTGAATGAAAAACTCGCCAAAATCAAAGATGAATTTGAAACGTCGCCGTTCAATATAAAATTTACGCCCACCCAAACTGCGGGCGAACCTCAAAAGCAAAAAGCAAAAATTCGCAAACATAAATTTCCCTTTGGCATTATCGGCGCGGGCGTGCCGTTTGCGACCGCGCAAGAATTGTTGGATGAATTGGGCGTTCAGATTCCAATGCTGCAAATCGGCGCGGTCTATCCGCTGCCGCAAAATTTGGTGAACGATTTTATCGCGCAGCGCCAACGCGTATTGATTCTCGAAGAACCGGACGCCGCGCTCGAATTGCAAATTGACGACCGCAGCAAAGTTCACGGCCGCCTCGACGGCACGATTCCAAACGCCGGCGAATTATCGCCCGAAGTGTTGGAGCCGATTTTGACGCGCTTGCTGCGCGAGGCGAGATTACTCGCCGAACCGCGCGCCGCGAATTTGCCCGCCTGGGGCGCGGCTTTGCAAAATTTGCATCTGCCAATGCGAGGCCCCCGCCTTTGTCCCGGCTGCGGCCATCGCTCGGCGTTTTATACGATTCGCCGCGCGTTCCCCGGCGCGTTTTATGCGAGCGACATTGGCTGTTATACGCTCGGCACGAATCTGCGCGCGGTGGACACGTGTCTCGACATGGGCGCGGCGATTACGATGGCGAGCGGCATGTATCAAGCGTATCGTCTCGACGGCAAACACAAAGCGATTGTGGCGACGATTGGCGATTCGACGTTCATTCATTCCGGCGTCACCGGGCTGGCGAACGCGGTGCATACGGGCGCGCGCTTTGTGCTGGTCATTCTCGACAATTCGACGACGGCAATGACGGGCTTTCAACCCACCGCCGACCACACGCGTTTGGCGGACGGCACGGAAGGCGCGCGCGTAGGAATTCCCGATTTGGTGCGCGCGTGCGGCGTAAAATTTTTGCGAACCGCCGACCCGTACGCGATGGACGAATTTCAACGCGTTTTGAAACAAGCGGAACAGTTCACCCAAGCGCCCGATGGCGGCGTCGCGGTCATTATCGCGGAACGCCCGTGCGTGTTGAATGACCGCACGCCGATTGACGAACATCCCATCCGCGTCGAAGTGACGGACGAATGTGACGGCTGTAAATATTGTCTCGTCGCGTTTGAATGTCCTTCGCTCGTGATGAATGTGGCAAAGAATCAAGTGGAAATCAACCATCAAACCTGCGTGGATTGCGGACAGTGCATTGATTCGTGCTACAAAGGATTCATTGTGGAATCGAAACCGATGACGATTTTAGAGTTGGCGGAAAAAGTCGGCAGCGGAAACGGCTTGGTAGCATAGCGAGCCGCCGCGCACAAATGGCAGAGGGCAAAACTTGAACGCGACGCTGTGACTCGCAAGCGCCAAGATTTGCATTGCCAGACGCGCTACGCAATATGCGATACGCGATTTTACTAGCGGGCATTGGCGGGCAGGGCGTATTGTTCGCGCACAATGTGTTGGCGGAATGTGCGCTGGCGCAAGGATTCAACGTCACGGGCGCGGAAACGCACGGCATGAGCCAACGCGGCGGTTCGGTCGTCTCGCATTTGAAAATTGGCGATACGGCGGCGCCGCTAATTCGGCAAGGGACGGCCGATTTTGTGATTGCGTTCGATGCGGCGGAAGCGTACCGCGCGCTGCCGTACTTGAAACGCAGCGGCACGCTTATCGTCAATGTCTCGCCCGAAAATTTTCCAGACGCGCAAATCCAACCGCAGCTGGACGCGTGGGCGATTGCGGTCCGCGCGTGCGATGCCGATACGATTGCGCGCAATCTAGACCGCGCGTCCGCCGCCAATGTCGCGCTGCTCGGTTTCGCCACCACGTGCGAAAATTTTCCGTTCACCGCCGTCGCCCTGCGCGCCGCCATCGCTCGCATCGCGCATCCGCGTTTTACGGCGCTCAATGAAAAAGCGTTCACCGAAGGCATCAATGCGTGTCAGGATTCTCACTCTGCCGCGCGGCGCGCCTCAACCGCCACTTTGCCATGAAACCATTTGAATTTTTCTCGCCTCCCACGCTGCCCGAAGCGGCGCGCGCCCTTGCAGATTATCAGGGCGAAGCGCGCGCGCTCGCGGGCGGCACCGATTTATTGATTCGCATGAAACGCCATCAGTGGACGCCGCGCGCCGTCGTGAGTTTGAACCGCATCGCGGGCTTGAACGAAATCGCGCTGAACGGCGAATTGAAACTCGGCGCGCGCGCGACGCTGAATCAAATCATCCGTTCCGCCGCCATCCGCGAATATTTTCCCGCGCTCGCGCACACCGCGCGCGGCATGGCGGGCGTGCAGGTGCGTTCGCTTGCCACCGTCGGCGGCAATTTGTGCAACGCCGCGCCGTCCGCCGATATGGCGCCGCCGCTCATCGCATTGAACGCGCGCGCGGTGATTGTCGGCGTGGACGGCGAACGCGTCGTGTCGCTCGACGAATTTTTCGTCGGCCCCGGTAAATCCGTTTTGCAGCCCGGCGAAATTTTACAGACGCTGCTTGTGCCGCGTCCCAAAGAAAACGCGTACGCGTCGTACCACAAACTCGAACACCGCGCCGCGATGGATATTGCGATGGTGGGCGTGGGCGTATCATTGACCGTTGAACGGTCAACGGTCAACGGTCAACATTGCGCCGACGTTCGCATCGTGTTGGGCGCCGTCGCGCCAACGCCTTGGCGCGCAAAACGCGCCGAAGAAATTTTGCACGGAAATGAATTAACAGCGGAACGCATTGCGGAAGCGGCGCGCATGGCGGCGCAAGAAGCCAAACCGATTGATGATGTGCGAAGCAGCGCGTGGTATCGCCGCGAAATGGTCGAGGTGTTGACGCGGCGGCAATTGCAGCGTTTGGCGGAAACGGCGTAAAGCTGGCGCGACCGTAACAAAACATCTTGATAGCCAACGCGTATCAACATGCGAACAAATTATAAATTTGTCCTACGCTTTTCGTCCATTCAATAGAATCAGCAAACATTCATCAAGGAAACATCACATGGGCAAACATTTTGTATTGATTCATGGCGCATGGCATGGCGGCTGGTGTTGGGATGGCGTCATCCAAGCGCTGGCGCAAGCGGGACACACCGCCGAAGCGCCGACCCTGCCCGGACACGCCGCGGACGCGGCGCGCGCAGGCATTACGCTGGAAGATTACACGCAAGCTATTGTGGACGTGTTACGGCGCCAAAATGCGCCCGTCGTCTTGGTTGGACATTCCAGCGCCGGCTTTTTGTTGCAAAATGCCGCGCCGCGCGCGCCGGAAAAAATTGAACGCTTGATTTTTCATAACGCGTTCATTCTGCCGCCGGGCATGACTCAATTTGACCTGGTGCCGCCCGAAGCCGCGCAAGGTATGACGGCTGCGGCGAACGCGTCGCCGGACCGCTGCGTGCCGGTGATTGAAGATTTCGTGCGCCACATGCTGATGGCGGGCGAAACGGAAGAAAAACAAAACGCGCTGTTGGCGCGCTTGACGCCGCAGCCGCTCGCGCTTTTTACGACGCCGGTGGATGCCGCCGCGCTTGCCGCATTAAAGATACCCAAAACAGTTTTGTTTGCGCGCGACGATGTATCGCTGCCGCCGGGCGCGTATCTCGGCATGGCGCAGGGTTTGGGCGAATTTCAATTAGTCGAAATCGCGGGGGGCCACGAAACGCTATTTACCAATCCGTCCGCCGTAGCGCAGGGCTTGATGCAAGCGCTCTAAAAAATCTTTTGTCCGCTCAAGACCATAACGCCCGGCGATTGCGCGCCGCGCGCAGCGGACGCCTTGCACGGAAACGAAACGCCGCAAGGCGCGCGGTCGAGTTGGAAAACGCTTCGCAAGACAAACAAAGCTTGCGATGGATTTATACATTTAGGATAACATGCCAAGATACCATATTTCGCTTACCGTGAACGGCGATTTGCACGAATTGAACGTTGACGCGCGTCAGACGTTGATGCAAGTCTTGCGTCAAGATTTAGAATTGCACGGCACGCACGAGGGCTGCGGCAGCGGCGATTGCGGCGCGTGTACAGTTTTGATGAACAATGAACCGGTGCCGTCGTGTCTCGTCCTCGCGGCGGACGCGCACAAGAGCGCGATCGTTACCGTAGAAGGTCTCGTACAAAACGGCGAACCGCACGCGGTGCAAAAATCCATCGTCGCGCACGGCGGCATCCAATGCGGCTATTGCACGCCCGGCATTGTGATTTCATCCGTCGCGCTCTTGCAAGAAAACCCGCATCCGAACGAACAAGCGGTGCGCGAAGCGATTGCGGGCAATTTGTGCCGCTGCACGGGGTATCAAAAAATTGTGGACGCGATCGTGGCGGTGGGACATGAGTGATTTTTCGGTCATCGGCAAACGCGTGCCCAAATTGGACGCGCTGGATAAAGCGACGGGACGGGCGCAGTACGGGCATGACCTCGATTTGCCCGGCACGCTCGTGGGTAAAATTTTGTACGCCAATGTGCCGCACGCGCGCATCGTGAACATTGACACGTCGCGCGCGGAAAAAGTGCGCGGCGTCAAAGCCGTGCTGACAGGCAAACACAGCGGCGCGCACAAATTCGGTTACGGCGGCGACAATACGCCGTTAAAAGAGGACAAGGTGCGCTGTCGGCGCGATGAAATCGCGGCGGTGGCGGCAATGGACGACGACGCGGCGGACGAAGCGCTGGAATTGATTCGCGTCGAATATGAAGAATTGCCGCCCCTCTTTTCGGCGGAAGCGGCGCTCGCGCCCGGCGCGCCGTTGGTGCATGAGGACCGCGCGGACAATTTATTTCTGCGCTACAACTATGCCCACGGCGACGCGGAACGCGCGTTTGACGAGGCGGATGAAATTATCGAGCAAGAATTTTTTCTGCCGTACGTGACGCACGCGGCGATGGAGACCTCGTTCGCGCTCGCGGCGTTCGATTTGCAAAATCGTTTGACGCTGTGGAGCACCACGCAAATTCCATTTCTCTTGCAGCGCGATTTGTCGGAAGCGCTGGGCATTCCGGGGCGCGATATTCGCGTGATTCAACCCGTGATTGGCGGCGCGTTCGGGCGCGGCCTCGACGTTTATCCGTTCGAGCCGATTTGCGCGCTGCTCGCCAAATATAGCGGCAAACCCGTTCGCATCGCCTTTACGCGCGAAGAAGAATTTTTTGCGACGGCGGCGCGCCAACCCGCGCGCGTCAAAATGCGCTCGGCGGCGAAACGCGACGGCACGCTGTGGGCGCGCGAGGCGCACGCGCTGCTCGACGCGGGCGCGTACATTTCATGGGGCGCAGTGACGCCGCTTGTGATGATGGAAACCGTCGCCAGTTTATATCGCGTGCCGCACGCAAAATTTGTCGCCGATGTGGTATATTCCAACAACATCCCGACGGGCGCCATGCGCGGTTATGGCAATCCGCAATCCACTTTTTTCGTCGAAACGCAGATGGATATTCTCGCGGAAAAACTTGGGATGGACCCGGTAGAATTTCGGCTCCGCAACGCGAATGTGCCCAATTCAGAAACGCCGCAAGGTTTGAAAATTACGAGCTGCGGTTTGCGCGAATGTATCACCGAAGTGGCGGAACGAATTGGTTGGGAACGCCGCGCCGGACCCAACAGCGAGTCGCGTTTAGTCAACGCGCATCCGCCGCAAGAGACATTGCAAATCCAAACGCGGAATCCAAAAATCAAGCGCGGCATCGGCATCGCCTGCACTTTGAACGTCGGCGGCGGCGCGCGCATTTATCGCAGCGACGGCTGCGGCGCGACGGTCAAGGTGGATGATTTCGGGCGCGTCACCTTGATTTCGGGTTCGACCGAAATCGGGCAAGGTTCCGAGACCGCGCTCGCGCAAATCGTCGCCGAAACGTTGGGCGTGCGCGTGGACGATGTGACGGTGATTAATTCCGATACGTCGGTCAAGCCGTGGGATGTCGGCACGCACGCGAGCCGCACAACTTTTATCGCGGGCAACGCGGCATGGATTGCGGCGAATGAGGTGCGCGAAAAAATTCTCGACCACGCGGCGCAGATGCTCAATGTCCCAGCCAATCAATTAGAAATGCGCGACCGGCAAGTGCGCGTGCGCGGCGACGGCAAGGGCGTGGCGTTCGACAAAGTAGTGCGCGCGATGCACTATCGCGAAGACGGCGTTGTCGTCAGCGGCACGGGCTGGTACGACCCGCCGACGAAATTGGTGGACAAGCATACGTACAAGGGCAACATTTCCGCCGCGTACGGTTTCGGCGCGCAAGCGGTCGAAGTGGAAGTGGATACGGAAACGGGGCAGGTGCGCGTTTTGAAAATCGTCGCCGCGCACGATGTCGGACGCGCCATCAATCCGATGTACGTCGAAGGACAAATCGAAGGCGGCGCGCAAATGGGCGTCGGTTACGCGTTGACCGAAGAATTGCAAGTGCGCGAAGGGCGCGTGCTGAATCCGACTCTTTTGGATTACCGTATGCCGACCGCGCTCGACATGCCGCCGATTGAAAGCGTGATTGTGGAAACGGCGGACCCCGCAGGGCCCTTTGGCGCCAAAGGCGTCGGCGAAATGGGCGGCAATCCCACCGCCGCCGCGATTGCGAACGCGGTCTATAACGCGATTGGCATCCGTCTGAATCAATTGCCGATGACGGGGGAAAGAGTGCTGCGCGCGCTGCAAGAAAAAGAGCGTTCGGCGGCGCGAGATTAGAGCTTATGGAACATCTACATCTAAATCCCCATTTGCTGAACGTGCCGCTGTATGTCGCGGGCAAACCGATTGAAGAGGTGCAAGAGGAATACGGTTTGACCGAAGTCATCAAGCTTGCGTCGAACGAAAATCCGCTCGGCATGTCGGCGCTTGCGCGCGCCGCGTTGGAACGCGCGCTCAACGAAGCGCATCGTTATCCCGCCGTCGGCGACCGCAATTTGCGCCGCAAACTCGCGGGCTTGTACAACGCCCGACACAACGCGACCTTTACGCAAGACAATTTTTTGACGGGCAACGGCATCGGCGATGTGTTGCGGATGATTACGGAATCGTTTATCTTTGACGGCGGCGAAACCGTGATTTGTTCGGCGACGTTTCCACTCTATCGCATCCTCACCACGCAATTCGGCGGCAAGCTCGTCGCCGTGCCGCACAAAAATTATTATCACGATTTGCCGGCGATGCTCGATGCGATTACGCCCGACACGCGGCTCGTGATTCTGTGCAATCCAAACAATCCGACCGGCACGTTGATTTCGCGCGACCACGTGAACGAATTTATGGCGCGCGTGCCGCCGCATGTCGTCGTCGTCTTTGACGAATCGTATTACGAAATCGTCGAAGACCCGAATTATTCCAACGCCATCGAATTCATCAAACAGGGGCGCGACCAAGTTATCTTGCTGCGCGGTTTTTCCAAAGTCCATGGGCTGGCGAGTCTGCGCATCGGTTACGCGCTCGGCACGCACGCGATGATTGAATATCTACATCACGCGCAGCTTACATTCAACACCGGCGACCCCGTTTTTTACGCGGCGATGGCGGCGCTGGACGACCAAGCGCACATCGACGCGGTGCGGCAGTTGATTGCGACGGAAAAACATTATTTGTATGAAGGATTATCGGAACTCGATTTGAGTTTTATTCCAACCGCCGCCAATTTTCTTTTGCTCGTGGACTTGCCGCGCGCGACAAAATATATTTACGCGGAATTGTTGAAACGCGGCGTGATTGTGCGCGTGGCGACCGGTTTCGGCTTGCCCGACGCGATACGCGTGAGTATCGGCACGCATCGCGAGAATGAAAAATTTTTACACGCGCTCAAGGATGTGCTACACAGCGCGAACGGAAAGTGAAACAGAAAAATGACCTTTGTAAAACGCATCGAACGCGTCGCGCTCGCCGTGCCGAATTTAGATCAAGCGCGCGCGTATTTTGAAAATTGTTTCGGCGCGGAATTTTTGCCCGAAGAAAATATCGAGGACATGGGCATTCGCTATCAGCCGTTCAATGTCGGCGACAGCCGCATGGAATTGCTCGAAGCCACGCGCGACGATTCGCCCGTCGCAAAATTTATTAAAGCGCGCGGCGGGCCCGGCGTGCATCACATCACGTTCGAAGTGGACGACCTCGACGCGGCGATTGCGGAATTTGAAAAACGCGGCGGCAAAATCGCGTATCGTCACACCTACGCGCCCGGCGTCACGTTCGAGGGCAAGGTGTGGCGCGAAGCGTTCGTGCATCCCAAAGACGCGTTCGGCGTGTTGATTCATCTCGCCGAAAAGAAATCCGCGTGAATCAAAAATCGAAATTCAAAATTGGGAAATGGATTCCTTCTCTCACCTCACCGTCCTCTCGCTCGAACAGGCGACGACGCTGCCGTATTTGACGATGCACCTCGCGCAGGAAGGGATGCGCGTGATTCGCGTCGAGAATCCGCCGCGCGGCGACCCGAATCGTTGGATTGGCGCGCAAGCGCTCGCCGAAGAGGGAATGAATATCTATTTTTTTCCCAACAACGCGGGCAAAGAGGCGCTGACGCTTAATCTCGCCAGTCAAACAGGACGCGAAATTTTACATGCGTTGATTCAAAAACTGCCCGTAGATATTTTCGCGACGAATCAGCGCCCGAAAGATTACGCGAAATTGGGCATTGATTACGACACGCTGCGCGCGTTGAAACCCGATTTGATTTGGGTGGGCATCACGGGCTTTGGTCCCGAAAGCAATGAGCCCGCGTACGACCCCGTGATTCAAGCGCGCGCGGGTTGGATGGACATTACGGGCGAACCGGACCGCGCGCCGATGGTGTTTGGTTTGCCGTTGGTGGATTTGGGCGCGGGCGAACAAGGATACGGGCAGGTGATGCGCGCGTTGTATCTGCGCGAACGCACGGGCAAAGGTTCGCGCGTTGATATTTCCATGTTCCAGAGCGCGGTGTCGTGGATGGTCAGCCCGTTCATCCTCGCGGGCGATTTCGACCAGAACGTTTCGCGGCGCGGCAACACACATCAATTTTTCGGACCCGTTTCCGTGTATCCCACGTGCGACGGATTCATTTATCTCGCCATCGGCAACGATAAACAGTGGGCGAACATTGTCGCGACGCCAGAATTTCAATCGCTTGCGCTCGAAAAATATCAGCGCAACGCGGGGCGCATGGCAGACTTGCAAAAAATGAATGAGGCGTTTGGCGAGGTGATGCAAACGCGCGCGACGGACGAATGGCTCGAATTTTTTAACGCGCTCGGCGTTCCCGTCTCGCGCGTCAATACCATGCGCGAGGTGATTGCGGATGAAAGCGTACAGCGCAACATGCTCACCGCGCACGATGCGCGCAGCGACACGACGCTCCATTTTCCCGCGCCCGTCGTCGTCACCGACCATTTGCGCGCCAACAACATGCAAATCAAATTTCCTCCGCGTCTCGGGCAGGACAATGAAAAAATTTTCGGCGCGCTGGGGTACGATGTGGGCGAGTTAAAAGCAAATGGAGTGATATAGGATTTTTGATTTTTGATTTTTGATTTTTGATTTTTGAATTTCGATTTTCAATTTTCGATTTCTGAATTTCGATTTCCGAATTACGAATTTTGAATTTCGAATTTCGAATTTCGCACTTTGAACTATGAACTTTGAACTTTCTTCCGAACATCTCGCTTTCCGCGCTTCCGTCGCCGATTTTGTGACGCGGGAAGTCGCGCCGCGCGTCGAGGCGATGGAACGGACGCAAACGCTCGACATGGAATTGTTTGGGCGCATCGGCGCGTTGGGCTATTTCGGTTTGCGCTATCCCGAAGAGTACGGCGGCGCGAACGGCGACGCGTTGATGTTTGCGTTGATGCTCGAAGAATTTGCGCGCGGTTACTTGTCGCTCGCGGCGGCGGTAATGATGCAGTGTTTGATGGGCACGTCGTTTATTTTTCGGTACGGCACCGCAGAACAAAAAGCGCGTCTACTCGTCCCCGCCATTCGCGGCGAAAAAATTGGCACGATTGCGATGACGGAACCGAACGCGGGCAGCGACCTCGGCGCGATTACGACGCGCGCCGTGCGCGACGGCGACGAATATGTTTTGACGGGAACGAAAACGTGGATTACGTCCGCGACGCGCGCCGATTTTTTCACCATCGCCGCGAAAACAAATCCCGACGCGGGTTTCAAAGGAATTGATATGTTTCTCGTGGAAAAAGGGATGGCGGGCTTGAGTGTGAGCAAAAAAATTCCAAAGGTCGGCGTCGTCGCGTCGGAAACGGCGGAGATTACGCTCGACGGCGTGCGCGTGCCGCAAGAAAATTTATTTGGCGGCAAAGAGGGTTCGGGTTTTGGCGCGCTGCGCGCGACGTTGAACGAAATTCGCATAATGACGGGCGCGTTGGGTATCGGCTTGGCGCGCGCGGCGCGGGATGAAGCGCTGCGCTATTCGCAAGAGCGCGTCGCGTTCGGGAAAAAAATCGGCGACTTTCAAGCGATTCAACACAAACTCGCGGACATGGAAGTGGGCATCGAATTGTCGCGGCAAATGGTGTATTACGGCGCGTGGCTGCTCGACCAAAAACGCGCGTGCAACAAAGAGGCGGCGGTGGTGAAATTGTACGCGACGGAACACGCGGCAAAATGCGCGGACGAAGCGACGCGCGTTTTCGGCGCATACGGCATGGCAATGGAAATGACGCCGCAGCGTTTGTACCGCGATTCGCGCTTTTTACTGTACGGCGGCGGCACGGGCGAACTTTTAAGAAACATCATTGCGAAAGAGATGGGAATGTAGGGATTTTTGATTTTTGATTTTTGATTTTTGATTTCTGATTTCCAAATTTTCGATTTTCGATTTTCGATTTTCGATTGCGCCAACTGAGTTGTGAATTTCCAATTTTGAACTTCGAACTTTGAACTTTCAATTTTGACTTTCCAATTTTGAACTCCGAACTTTCAACTTTCAACTTTCAACTTTCAACTTTCAACTTCCACGGAGGCGCTTGTGTCGAACAAAACACGCGGTTTGACGTTTGATGAATTCAATGTCGGAGATGTCTTTGCCTCGCAGGCGCGGACAGTAACGGAAGCGGATGTCGTCGCGTTTGCGGGCATTTCGGGCGACTTTAATCCCTTGCACACGGACGCGGAATTTGGCAAGACGACGCCGTTCGGCGAACGCATCGCGCACGGCATGTTGGTTGCGGCAATGTCAACGGGCATGGCGAATTGGCTCGGCGTCTTTGAAGGCACGACGATTGCGCTGATGGAACAGGTTTTGCAATACAAAGGCGCGGTGAAATTTGGCGACACGGTGCATTTGGAATTGACGGTCGCCGAAAAAAAGGAATCGTCCAAACCCGACCGCGGCGTCGTGATTTTTTCCGCGCGCGTGTTGAATCAAGAAAATAAAATTGTGATTGACGG
>Ga0226835_1000786_pt1 | contig 25416 bp, 25 predicted proteins | sample LAC_MetaG_1_FD_163627 | JGI IMG/M metagenome (GOLD analysis project Ga0226835, IMG submission 163627) | Anaerobic ammonium oxidizing microbial communities from anammox membrane bioreactor (MBR) in UC Berkley, California, United States -... | ecosystem: Engineered > Bioreactor > Anaerobic >...
TGATCATTTTTGAGAATCCAATTGCCGTCCGCCTGAATTAAATCGCCGCGTTCCAACAACATGCGCGTCAATTCTTGAACAAACAAAGGATTGCCTTCCGCGCGCGTGTGAATGAGCTGCTCCACTTCGGGCGCGCGCGCGCCGGGCAAAAGGGACGCGGCGAGCGCGTAGGCGTCGCTTTCGGCAAGGGGTGTCAGATGAATTCGCACCGCCGCGACGCCGGGCAATTCTTCTGCATCATTCATCAGCGCCCAACCGGGCGTCTCGGGATCGGGGCGCGAAGTGAACGCGACGAGCAAACGCGCATCTGGCGGCGGCGTCAACACGCGGCGTAACACTTGGACGGAAACAGCGTCCGCCCAATGCAAATCTTCGCAGACGACCACCCACGCTTCGGTCTGCGCGTACTGGGCAATCAAATCGCGCAGCGCGTTAGCGTAGCGGAGGTTGAGCGCGGCGCTGTCCGCCGCGTCAAAATTTTGCGCGAGCGTGGACATGCCCATCAACGCGTCGAGCCACGCGGGCGTTTCGGTTGAATTTTTTTGTGTGTCGAGGATCACGCGCGCGAGTTCGGCAATGAACGCGTAGGCGCGCGCGGCGCTGTCGGGTACGCTTCCCGCAATGAGGAAGGGCACATCGGGCATGGCGCTGCGCCATTCTTCAATCAAACGCGATTTGCCCAAGCCCGCGTCGCCCAAAATGGAAACGAGACGCAGCCCCGGTTCATTCTCACGCATTTCGCGCGTCACGCGTTCCAACCGCGCGAGTTCGCGGGCGCGTCCAAACAGCGGCGTATCGGTTTGCAAGCGGCGATGGCGCGGCGCGTTTTCTTGGACGCGCAACAGCTGCCACACCGGTTGCGCTTCGCTCTTGCCTTTGAACGGCATGGACCCGCGCGACGCAAATTCAAAATAATCGCGCGCGAGTTTGTATGTTTCCGCGCCGACGAAAATTTCGCCGCGTTCCGCCGCGTCCTGCAACCGCGATGCCATGTTCACCGCATCGCCCAAGACGGAATACTGTTGGCGGCCGCGCGAGCCGACGCCGCCCGCCAGCGCCATGCCGCTGTTGATGCCGATGTGCAAGCCCAGATTTGTATTACGCGCCGCGTTGATTTGTTCAATTGCGTCGAGCATTTCCAACGCGGCGCGGCACGCTTGGAGGGGATCGTCTTCGTGCGCGGTGGGCGCGCCAAACAACGCGACGATGGCGTCGCCGACAAATTGGTCAACGACGCCTTGATGTTCTTCGATGATGGGGACGAGCAGATCAAAACAGGCGTTGATGAGTTCGCGCACCGCTTCGGGATCGCGCGTTTCCGCCAGCGCGGTGAATCCCGAAAGGTCGGCAAAGAGAATGGTGACGAAACGACGTTCGGCTTCGGGCGCGCGGCGCGGTGCGTCGGTGTCGCGCGCGAATTGCGGACGCGTCAAATCGCGCCCACAATTCGCGCAAAAGGTCGCGGTGGGAAGGTTTTGAAAGGAGCAGTGAGGACAGACAAGCACAGCGCACTAGACCGCGAGATGGTTTGTCCAAACTAGAGAAACGCCAAGACACGATGCGAGAGAGAATGGAGGGCGGTCATGCTTGGCATCAAATCATTACGGAATACCTATGAGAATCGGGTCTTTGGGGTTTAGGGTGGTAAGGGTTGCGGTCAACGTCATGGCGCTTGGGTCAACTTGAGTTTTCAGCCGTTCCCAACGGATACCATCGGCTTCGTAATAAGTGAACAATGAAAGTTGTGGGACCCCGTTCTCACTTTTGGACGCTTGGTCAGCATCCTCTTTGGTATAAAAGACGGTCAAAGTCAGAGGCGGGTCAAATACAATGATTTCGGAGCCGTCGCTTGACCGAATTAAAGGATTGAGAACCCGCGTCACGACGCGCGCGGAAGGTTGCTCTTTTTTCTCCAGGACTGAAGGCACGTTCGAGGGCCACGGAAGCGCTTGAACCTCAAGCCTTCTTTCTCTTTGATTTGGGACGACTAACCGCAACTTGCGCGGCGTAAGGGGGATCGCAACTCCGGATCTATCCGACTCGAATTCAAAGACACTGGATTCAGAGTTACTACCTCCATTTGAAGGTGTAGGGGAACGTTGGCGTTGGCTAAACCAATAGGCGACTAGGCCAAGGATTAGCGCGGCAATGACGATGAGGAAAATCGGCTCCATGTCATACCTCCATCTGGTGAATTAGGGCTGTGTCAAAGTCATTGAGACCCCAAGTGTTTTTGCCGCGTCGCGCGACTCGATTCGTGATGTCGTTGCAAAACACTTGGGGTCTTGAAGCGCGCCGCGACTTGGACAGCGCCCTATGGTGAATCAAACATTTGACGCTCGGTTGGACCGCGCCAGCGCTACCTTATCAAGAATTTGTGTGGCTTGTTCCCGTTGTTCGGCAAGGTCCAACTGCACAGCAATCTCGAGTGCGTTTGTAGCGTGCGCGTGAGCTTGTTGCAAGCGCGATTGTTCAAAGGACACTTGAGCCAAGCCCAATTGTGCATACATCAATATACGGTCATTTTTAGCGATGTCAAGGTATCTGAGAGACTCGGTGTACGTTTGAGCTGCTTGTTCCAAATTGCCCTGCTTGAGATAGAGTTCGCCAAGATTCACGAGTCCCGCAATCGCATAATAATAGTTGCCAGCTTCGAGGCACATTTTGATTGCGCGCTTGTAGTAACTGCCCGCTTTATCAAGTTGATTGAGCTCAAAGTAACTTGCGCCAATCACCGAAAGAGAAATCGCAGCATACGAGATGTTGTGTAATTCTTGGTACAGTTCCAGCGCTCGGTTTGCCCCGTGAATTGCCTCCGCAAAAGCTCGTTGGTCATAGGATAACAGCGCAAGATTGTATTCTGCATTGGCAATGATCAAGTGGTCATTCAGGTTGATGCCCAAGCTATGGCTCTGTACAAAAAATTCTTTTGCGTGTTCCAAATCACGCAACTCGCGATAGGTAACCCCCAAGCCGCCAAGCGCCTGCGCCTGCTGCCGAACATCCTCCTTTTCGATTGCCAACGCCAGACTTGCTTCATGATATTCAATTGCGCGCGCGTAATTGCCCAGGTGATAATTTGCCACGCCAAGCCCATGCAAGACACGCGCGCGAATATCAGAGGTTGGATCTATTTGCAGGACACGTTCGTACACCTCCCGCGCAAGTTCATATTCTCCGCGCGCCGCGTGCGCGTCCGCCAATGCCATGTCCAAGTCGCGCTGCTCGGTTTCATTCAGATTTTCGCGCTGGAGCTGCGTCAATAGCTTGGTGAGCGAAATACTGCGCCCCGTGTAAATCAAATTTTGCGCGTGCGGCAAGATCGTTTCGAGGGCGCGCGCATCTTTATTGCCGCGCTGCCAATGTTCCGCAATGGTGAGCGCCATTTCCAAATCGGGCGCAGTGTTCAATTCCATCAGCGTTTGCGCGGCGGCGCGATGCAGTTCCACGCGGCGCGAATGTAAAATCGAGTTGAACGTCGCTTCGCGCGTGAGCGCGTGTTTGAAACGCACAATCGGCTTGGCGCGCTCCAGCGTCACGCGGACGAGGCCGCGCGTTTCCAGCAAAGCAAGCTCTTGCACGAGGGTTGACATGAGAAAATAGAGGAACAGATTGAGTGTAACGAATTTAACGCGGAGGGTCAAGGGGGCAAGCGATACATTTCAGGGCTGGCACATTGTCCGCAAGACCCCAAGTGTTTTTGCCGCGCCGCGCGACGCGATGGACATTCGCGTCGCAAAATACTTGGGGTCTTGGCCCGACACGCGACTTTGCCACCCCTGAGAGTGTTTTGGTTCATCTTGACAAGAATAACCGAAGGGGATAGAATGAGACAAAATTTGTCAAGACAAAAAGGTTCAAGACGAGAAATGACGAACCAGCCACAATCATTTGGCGAATTGCTTCGCGCTCGGCGTCAACAGCGCGGCGAACCTTTGCGCGTGGTCGCCGCCGCTATTAAAATAGATTCGACGCTTTTGAGCAAGTTGGAACGCGGGACACGCTTTCCCACCGAGCCGCAAATCGCGCGCTTGGCTAGATATTTTGATATAGCGCCAGCCGAATTGACGGCGCGCGTCCTCGCGGACAAAATTCAGGCGCTATCGGGGAATCCCGAAATTGCTCTACGCACCGCCAAAATTTTGCGTGAACGTTCCGCCGCGTATGGCAAGGGCAAAAAATGAAAATTCAGCAGTACGCCCAAGCACAGGTCACATTATACTTGCAAGACGCGCTCGATGGGATGCGCGCCTTGCCCGACCAATCGTTTGATTTGGCAATTGCCGACCCGCCGTATGGCGCGTCCACCCAAGCCACTTGGAAATTGGCGGAAGGACACAACTTGCCAGGGTTTGGCGGCGCATGGAAATTGGCGTCCCACAATTGGGATTTGTTCAACGGCATCGAGGGAATGGAAATCACGCTGACTTGGTTAAATGAACTCAAGCGACTTGTAAAGCCGACAGGTTCAATTTGGATTCATTCGACATATCACAATGCGGGTATCATCAATGTCGCTTGCCAATTGCTCAATCTTGAAATTATCAACGAAGTGGTTTGGTTCAAGCGCAATGCGTTTCCCAATCTCGCGGCGCGACGCTTGACCGCGAGCCATGAAACGATTTTGTGGGTTCACACCGGCAACGGAAAACGCGCCTATCGGTTCAATTATGCAGAGGTGAAAGCGGCGCACTTTCCCGAAGACAGTTTCAAAGAACGAGGCAAACAATTGCGAACGGTGTGGGACATTCCAAACAATAAAACCAAAGCGGAACTTGAATTTGGCGCGCATCCGACGCAAAAACCGTTGCGACTCTGCGAACGGTTATTGTTGATTGCGGGATTGCGCGGCGGACGTCTGCTTGTGCCGTTTGCGGGTTCAGGAACGGAGCTGGTCGCCGCGTTGCGTTACGGCATGGAAGCTGTAGGGTTTGAATCCGAAAAAGAGTATTTCGACTTGGCAAAAAAACGCCTGCAACACGAATTGGAACAACAAAAAAGAAATCCACAATTGGAATTGGCGTGATGCAAAAAATAACCCTACCGTTCGAGCCGGTTATCAAGTGGTCGGGAAGCAAGCGCGCGCTTGCGCCATTGCTTGCGCTGATTTTACCCACCGCGCCGTACTATTACGAACCGTTTGTTGGCGGGGGCGCACTCTTGCCTTTTCGTCCGAGCCGCGCCGCGCTGGCGAGCGATGTCATTCCCGAACTCGTAAATTTGTGGCGCGCGCTTCGGGATGAGCCAGAGCAAACTGCCAGCGCATACGAAACGCGTTGGACGCGCCTGCAACATTGCTTGCGCGCGTCGTAGCTGTCGCATTGCAAATTCACATTCCAACGCGCATGTCCCGCTAACAATTCAACATCAAAGCGCGTTTTGGAATTTTCGCCAAGCGCATAGCGTGGAAAATAAATTGGCCTCGCGACAAATGAAATTTTGAGCGCCAACGCACGCGCGATGACGCGCAAGGCGCGTTCACATTCAATCATATTGTCGCCATGAATTCGCAGCGTAGGCGCGCTGAATTCTTGCATTCCATTCTCCGAACGCGCGAGTTAATTCATACAATTAGGCGCGCGCGGGAGCGCGCACGCGTTATTGACAAGCAAATTACCAAGCAACGCAGGATTCATTTCAAACCCAATACTCCCAAGCGCGTTAACGCGCGCGTCAATTGTTCGGCATTTTCAAAACAAATGCCGTGAAAACCCAACGCGTGCGCCGCGCGCACATTCGTCTCGTTGTCGTCAATGAATACACATTCCTCCGCGCGCCAGCCGCTGCGTTCCAATAGCAATGTGAAAATGCGCGGGTCCGGTTTAATCAATTTCACCTCGCCGGAAACGACAATCAAGTCGAACCATTTGAGAAACTCGAACTGCGCGCGCGCATAGACGAATTTTTCCGCGGGCCAATTCGACAGCGCGTACAGCGGATAACCCGCCCGTTTCAATTGCGCCAAAATTGCGACGGTCGGCTGCAACGCGCCCGCCAACGCTTCGGGATAGCGTTCATCGTACGCGCGAATATATTCGGCGTACTGCGGAAAGCGCGCGGACAATTCCGCGATGCCCGCTTGAAACGTGCGGCCGCGATCCTGTTCTACATTCCAGCCGTAAAAATCCACCTCTTGCAAAAAGCGTTCCACCGCCGCGTCGTCGTCAAACAATTTGCGATACAACAAACGCGGGTCCCAATCAATCAGAACGCCGCCCAAATCAAAAACCAGCGCGCGGATCATTTCCACTCAGACCCCCGTCATATTTTCCACTTCCAACTGTTCCAGCTCTTGCAGGGTCGGCACGAATTCGGGGCGCAAATCCATCGCGCGTAATTGCGGCGCGAGCGCAAAGGTGACGCCGACGACAATCAGCGTGATGACGCCGCCAAGCCATACCGCCGGCGCCGCGCCCAAGACGCGCGCGGCGACGCCGCTTTCGAACGCGCCGATTTCATTGGACGAACCGATGAAAACCCATTGCACCGCCGCGATGCGGCCCCGCAAATGTTCCGGCGAATACAAACGCAGAATCGTTTCCCGAATAATCATGCTGATGCCGTCGAACATGCCGCTCAACGCCAATGCCAGCAGCGACAAATAAAAATTCCGCGACAGCGCAAAGACGATGATGGAAACGCCAAAACCCGCGACGACGCCGAATAAAATTTTGCCCGCGCGCTTGACGGGCGGATGCCGCGTAGACCACAACATCGCAACCAACGCGCCCACCGACGGCGCGGCGACCAACAGCCCCAACCCTTGCGGACCCACTTGTAAAATATCGGCGGCGAAAACGGGCAGCAGCGCAATCGCGCCGCCAAACAACACCGCAAATAAATCGAGCGCCATCGAGCCGACAAGAATTTGATGATGAAACACATAACTCACGCCGACCCGAATGCTCTGCCATATAGATTCGCCCGCTTCAAACGGCGGCATCGGTTTCGGCTTGATGAGCGCCATGCCCGTCCACGCCAGCGCGAGAAATAACGCAATCATCAAATACGTATTCGTCGCGCCCAACCAGGCATACACAAATCCGCCGAGCGCGGGCCCCAAAATGGCGGTCGCCTGTCCCACGCTGCCCGACCACGTTGCCGCGTTCACATACAACTCGCGCGGAATCACCTGCGCTTCAAACGCCGAAAGAGCGGGGTCGGCAAAACCGCGCGCGATGCCCGCGATGAAAACGACCGCATACAATGCCGCGACGCCCAACGCTTGCAAGTCGGCCGAAAGCGCCGCCAGCGCCAATGCCGCCCCAACCGAAACCGCGCGCGTCACCAACACAATCGCGCGGCGGTCGTGACGGTCGGCAAAATGTCCGCCAAACAACGACAAACCGACGGCGGGAATCGCTTCGACTAAACCGAGAATGCCGAGCGCGAGCGGGTCGCGCGTCAATTCGTAGATTTGAAAACCGATAGCCACCGCGAGCGCGCGATTTGCCAGCGTAGAAAAGACGCTCGCCGTGAGCCAGTAGCGAAATTCGGGGAGCCGCAACGAGGCATACGGGTCCGTCGCGCGTGCCATTGTCATCGCGGACTCGCCGCAAAGAGGTTGAACGTCAAAAGCGTAACGACCATCAAGACTCCGAACAACAGGGGCCAGTACGTCACTTCGACCCACATATTGTCATTGTCACGAAATAACGCGAGGTTGGGTTTGGCGACCAACAAAACCGAATTGACCGCGACGCCGAGAATAAAGAGATACGTCAAGAGATGTACGCTTTCGAGATAGACGAGGCCGTACGATTTCACCTCATCGCGCAGCGCGTTCTCTGCCACCAGCACGGCAAAGAAAAATGCCGCGCAGGTAAAAATCACCGCGCCCGGGCGCACGCCAAATTGCTCTAACCGTTTATTGTCTGAACCGATGACCAGCACAATGACAAACAATTGCAGCAAAATGACGACCGGCACAATGAGCCGCGCAATCAACGGACTGAGCAGCCCGCGTTTGAGATTGATATTGAAATACAACTCCGGGTCTTGCTGTTGGGGGTCATAATCGGCGAGGCCAAAATTGGTATTGTAACGATTCAAGCGATAGCTAAAATAGCTGCCTTCCGAAAACCAATTTTCAACCACAAAATCCGGGTCCACGCCGGGCAAGATCGTCGGCGCTAAACTTGGATACCCTTCAAAGTCCGGCGTCAAATAGACATTGCGCTCGAAATCGGGATGCCACATTTGAAACCAAATAATTTGACGGTCGAGCGGATATTTCGAGTAATCAAATTCCTGCCGCATCGTCGCCTTGAACGACCAGCCGACCAGCGTTTCGGCGCCCTGATGCGTTTCGTACACTTTGGTCCAAGTCGTGGATTCCGCTTCGGGCAACACCACTCCGCGGTCGAGGTCCGTCGGCAGCGTGTCCGCGTAACGCTGCCAAATAAAACCGGAAGTTTGCAGCGTGTAGGGGCCCTTGAATTCAACCGCTTCAATCAAAACGCCGGTGGGAATATCATAGCGCGGCGCGTCCGTCGTCGCGGGCGCATACGTATTCAAAACGTCTTGCGCCTGCGCGCGCGTCAACAGCTGAATTTCGCCGGGGTATAACGACGGCGGCGCGGTATAAACGGCGGTCCATATCGCCGTAATCACCGCCAAAAAAATCAGCGCGAGCAGCGCCGAACCGACCGCCAGATAGCGCGCATATTTTGGATAGCGCGCGGCGGCAAACTCTTGGGTCGTTTCAGACGTCATGCAGCGCCGCCGTTTCCAAATGCGCGCGCAGCTGCCGCAGGTCCGCCAACAGCGCGTCGAGTTCGCTTGAATGTAAATTTGTCCAGGCGAGATAAAAATAGGCGTCCGTCAATTGTTCCACCGCCCCGCGCAATTTTCTGCCGATGGGCGTCAGCGCAAACGCGCCGGGGCGTTCATCGCGTCCCAACCAACCGCGCGCCGTCAATTGATTGCACGCGCGCACATAATCTTCGACGGCATAGCCGCGCAAGGATGCCTGCTGCGCCATATCGGAAGGCGTATCGGCGACGTTATCCCAGACCAAATTAAACGTGTGCCACATCAAACCATCCGCCGGAAAACTCTGCCACGCGGCGCGATGCGAATCATCGCGGTACGCAAACAAATCCAATAACGCCTCGCGCACCCAAGCGAGACGCGGCGCGTTTTCGGCAACGGCGCGAAAACGCTCAAGGATTGCCCATTTCGCAGGCGGTTCGGGCGCCATTTCATTCGCGCGCACAATGTGCCGCAAGCGTTCGACCAAACGCGTCGCATCCACCGCAGACATGAACTCGAGTTGTTCCAACGCGCCATCGCCCGCGCGCACGAGTTCGCGCGCCGCCGCGCGCGCGTCGTCCGTGACGCGATACACGCCGCCGCCTTGCGGAATAATCCATTCGGCTTGCGCCAATTTTTCAAACGTCGCCGTGAACAGCGCGGGATTGGAATAGGGGTCGCGTTTTTGAAAACGCTCGACCGAAAAAATTTCCAGACCAAATTCCGCGTAATAATACAATTCGATGGGGATATTTTTTGCTTGCGCCGCCGCGTGGATGCGCGGTTCGGTCAACGCCCAAAACGCGCGCACGGCGACATACACTAGATTCCACGCGCCGTGAAAAGAATCAGTGGGTAAAGGAGATGCGGTCATTGTAAAAGCAACCAGCCCACGCCCGCCATGGCTTGACGCGGCGCAGCGCCTTTACTTTACCACAATCGAAAAATTTTGAATAACGGGGAATTTTTGAAATACAAGTTTGCGGCAAGCCGTAAAAATTCAGCAAATGCGCGGGAGCAGTTCGCCCATCAAAACGTCCACGACGCGCGCGCTGCCAATGCTGGTTTTGAGCAAGACGCGCCCGCGCGGTTCCGCTTGCACTATGCCAATCAGCGCCGCGTCCGCGCCATATTTGTGCGCGCGCAGCACGCGCAGCACGCGTTCCGCATCTTGACTTGCGACCACCGCCAATAATTTTCCTTCGTTCGCAATATACAGCGGGTCAAAGCCCAACATTTCGCACGCGGCGGCGACGGCGGGGCGAATCGGCAGCGCGTCCTCGCGCAAAACGATGCCGACGTTGGATTGCTGCGCGATTTCGTTGAGCGTCGTCGCCACGCCGCCGCGCGTCGGGTCGCGCAAAACGTGAAGCGCCGCGCCCGTTTCCAATAGCGCCGCGACGAGTTCATTCAACGGCGCAATATCGCTGACAACGTCCGCGTCAAAACCCAAATCGCCGCGCGCGCTCAAGACTGCAATGCCATGGTCGCCGAGCGTGCCGGATAAAATCACCGCGTCGCCCGGCTGCGCGTTTGCGCCATGAATGTTGACGCCGTCGCGCAAAACGCCGACGCCCGCCGTGCTAATGTACAACCCGTCCGCTTTGCCGCGCTGCACCACTTTGGTATCGCCCGCGACGATTTGCACCTGCGCCTCGCGCGCCGCGTCGCGCATAGATTCCGCCACGCGCGCGAGCAGCGCCATATCGAGTCCTTCTTCCAAAATAAAACCCGCCGTGAGATACAACGGCGTCGCGCCCATCATTGCCAAATCGTTCACCGTACCGCACACGGCGAGCTTGCCAATATCGCCGCCCGGAAAAAATAGCGGCGCGACCACGTGCGAATCGGCGCTGATTGCCAGGCGTGACGCGTCGAGCGCCACGATGCCCGCGTCGTTGCCGGCGCGCAGCGCAGGATTGTCGAACGCCGGCAGAAAATAGGTTTTGATGAGGTCGTGCGAAAGTTTGCCGCCGCTGCCATGCCCCAACACAATTTTTTCAGTGTGCGCCAAAGGCAGCGGACAGGCGAGCCCTTGCATCGTTACGGATTCAGACATGAGATTTGCAATTGACTTTTTTTTTCATTACGAATTCGGGACGGCTTGCGCCAGCTTGTTCAGGGCGCGTTTTCCAAAAGCATGTGCCTGCCGTATTTATAATACGCCGCGCACGCGCCCTCGTTGGAAACCATCGTCGCGCCGAGCGGATGTTCGGGCGTGCATTGTTTGGCGAACGCGGGACAGTGATGCGGTTTTTTCAAACCTTGCAAAATTTCGCCCGCGATGCACAACGGCGATTCATTTGTTTTGATTGCGCCGACATCGAAACGCGTTTCGGCGTCATATTCCGCAAATTCGGGTCGCAAGCCCCAACCGCTTTGCGGAATTACGCCAATGCCGCGCCACTTGCGATCCACCGGCATAAAGACCTGCTGAATCATCGCTTGCGCGGGTTGATTGCCTTGCCGCGTCACCGCGCGCGGATACGCGTTTGCAACGCCGATGCGTCCTTGCTCCAACATTTGCACCGTCGTCAAAATGCCTTGCGCGATGTCGAGCGGTTCAAAGCCCGTCACCACAATCGGCACACGATATTTTTCCGCCAGCGCCGGATATTCCCAATATCCCATCACCGCGTTGACGTGACCCGCCGCGACCAGCCCTTGTACGCGATTCGACGGCGCGGCGAGAATGGCGTGGATGGCGGGCGGCACGCAGACATGCGAAACGAGAATGGAAAAATTTTTTACGCCCAGCGCTTTGGCGTGCGCGACGCTCATGGCGTTCGCGGGTGCGGTGGTTTCAAATCCAATCGCAAAAAACACCACCTGCTTGGCGGGATTTTGCTGCGCGATTTTTACCGCGTCGAGCGGCGAATAGACCACGCGCACGTCGCCGCCCGCCGCGCGCCGCGCAAACAAATCGCCGTCGCTGCCGGGCACGCGCAGCATATCGCCATACGAAGTGAAAATCACATCGGGCCGCGCCGCCAGCGCCAGCGCCTTGTCAATCAATTCGAGCGGCGTCACGCAGACAGGACAACCGGGGCCATGCACCAATTCAATTTCGCGCGGCAGCAATTGGTCAATGCCGTGCCGCACAATCGCGTGCGTTTGGCCGCCGCACAGCTCCATCAACACCCACGGACGCGTGACCGTGCGTTGAATCTCTTGGATAACGCCCTGCACCAATTGGGCGTCGCGATATTCGGTCAGGTATTTCATAATGCGTAATCGTCCGCGCGGCGTCGGGGCGCCGCGTTCAATAATTTTTCGGGTTCGATTTCTTCTTCGAGATTCACCAATTCGCGCAGCGCGGCGAGCGATTCATTCGCCTCTTGTTCGCTCAAACGGCTGATGGCAAAACCGACGTGAATGACGGTGTAATCGCCGACCGCCGCCTCTGGCACGTACGCCAGACACGCTTCGCGCGTCACGCCGCCAAAATCCACCTTGCCCATTTTCAAACCGTCCGTTTCATAAACCGAAACGATTTTACCCGGCACGCCGAGACACATATCCCACCTCGTGAAATTTTTGCTTTATGCTTTTTGATTTTCAATAGAATGGGCTGCGACCAGCGCTTGGCCCAACGCGATGCCGCCGTCATTCGTAGGAACGCGCCGATGCGTGTACACGCGAAAGGCATCCGCGCGCAGCAATTGAAGCGTTTTTCGCAGCAGCGTCATGTTTTGCCACACGCCGCCGCTCAAGGCAACCTCGTTCAAACCATGTTGGGCGCGCAATTGCAAACAAACCTGTCGCGTCATTTGCGCGATGCCATTGTGAAAGCGCGCGGCGATGACGGGACGCGCAACCTGCGCGCGCGCATCGGCAATCATTGCGCGCAACGCGGGCGCAACGTCAATTTCGATATGCGTTTTTTGAATTGCGAGGTTTGATTCGTACAAACCATTTTCGTCCGTGTCCGCCAACGCTTCCAACTCGATCGCCGCTTGCGCCTCGAAATTTACGCGCTGCCGCACGCCGACGAGCGCCGCCGCCGCGTCAAACAAGCGCCCCATGCTCGAAGTCAACGGCGCGTTCAAACCGGACTCGATTTGACGCGACACAACGTGCCGCGCCGTTTCATCCGCCGCGCGCACCGGAAATAAATCGGCGTCCCAAGCGATGCCCGCGCGCTGCAAATACGCCAACGCCATGCGCCACGGTTCGCGCGTCGCCCGGTCGCCGCCGGGCAGCGGGACGTATGCCAGCTGCGCCGCGCGTTGATAGCCGCGATAATCGGCGAGCAAAAATTCGCCGCCCCAAATCGCGCCGTCGGCGCCATAACCCGCGCCGTCAAACGCCACGCCAATCACGCGGCGCGCGCCGTCCAAGCCATTCTCTGCCATACACGCCGCAATGTGCGCGTGATGATGCTGCACGCCGACCGCGCAAATCCCTTGCCGTTCCGCCCGCGCCAACGCGTACCGCGTCGCCAAATAATTCGGATGCAAATCGTACGCGAGCGTTTGCGGTTGAATGCGAAACAATTTTTCAAAATGCGCCGCGCCCTGCTCGAACGCTTGCAGCGTTTCGTAATTTTCCAAATCGCCAATGTGCTGCGACATGAACGCGTAACGCGCGCGCGCGACGCAAAATGTATTTTTCAATTCCGCGCCGACGGCGAGCAGCGGCGGCGTCTCGGTCGGCAAACGGACAGGAAACGGCGCATAACCGCGCGCGCGGCGCAGCGGATACGCGTCGTTCTCTAGAACGCGCACGACCGAATCGTCGGCGCGCATGTGAATCTCGCGGTCGTGCATCAAAAACCCATCGGCAAGGTCGGCGAGACGCGCGCGCGCGTCGTCATTCGTGTACGCAATCGGTTCATCCGTCAGATTGCCGCTGGTCATGACGAGCGCGGCGGGCGCGGCGTCATCCGCCATCAACAGATAATGCAGCGGCGTGTACGGCAGCATGACGCCAAGCGTGCGCTGATTCGGCGCGACGTTCCAAGCAATGTCGGACGTGGGCCGCCGTTCCAACAAAACAATCGGCCGTTCGCGCGCTTGCAAGAGCGCGCGCTCCGCGTCGTTCACAAAACAATGGCGTTCCGCCGTCGCCAAATCGCGCAGCATCAAGGCGAACGGTTTTTCCACGCGCCGTTTGCGCGCGCGCAAGGCATCCACCGCGTTCTCATTCGTCGCGTCGCACGCCAAATGAAATCCGCCCAACCCTTTGACCGCGACAATGTTGCCTTGCGCCAAGAGCCGCTGCGCGGCGCACAGCGCGTCGTCGCATTTTAAATTTTGGATATTGATTTTTGAATTTTCTTCGAGCCAAATTTTCGGGCCACATTGGGGGCAAGCGACGGGTTGTGCGTGAAAACGACGGTTCGTCGGGTCGCGATATTCGCGCGCACAGTCCGCGCACATTTCAAACGCGCGCATCGTCGTGTTCGGACGGTCATAGGGAATATCTTGAATGATGGTGAAACGCGGGCCGCAGTTTGTGCAATTGATGAACGGATACCGATAGCGGCGGTCGCGCGGGTCGAATAATTCGCGCAAGCAATCGTCGCAGACGCGCATATCGGGCGCGATGGGTTGGAACGCGTTGGTCTGTGCGACGCTGGCGCGAATTTCAAACGCGTCGTACTGCGCGGTTTGGTCAACGGCGACAACTTTTGTATCGAGCGCGTCAATGCGCGCGAGCGGCGGTTTTTCGTCCAACAACGCGCGCGCAAATTCGTCGAGCGCTTTCGCGTCGCCTTCCAGCTCCATGTCCACGCCCGCCGAAGTATTGACCACCCAGCCGCGCAGCGCATAGCGTTGGGCGAGTTGATACACAAACGGACGGAAACCGACGCCTTGAACAATGCCGGCGACATGCCATTGACGACGCATTTTTTTTATTCCTGTCGCGCGAACGCGTTTTGTTTTTCCAACAACCACGCGCGCCATTCCGCCATGCCCGCGTCCGTCTTGCAAGAGACGCAAAAAAGCGGCGCGTGCGGATTCACCATCCTCAGACCGCGCTTGAAAAATTCCACGTCAAAATCAAAAACGCGCTGTAAATCAAATTTATTGAGCAAGACTGCATCGGCGGCGGCGAACATGCCCGGATATTTGTACGGCTTGTCGTGACCTTCCGGCACGCTGGCGACGACCAACGCGAGATGCGCGCCCAAAGCAAAGTTGGCGGGACAAACGAGATTGCCGACGTTTTCGATAAACAATAAATCAAGCTCGGCCAAGGGCAGCTGCGCCAAGCCCGCGCCAAGCATCGGCGCGTCGAGATGACAACCGCCGCCGGTATTGATTTGTACGACCGGGATGCCGCGCGCGGCGACGGCGTCCGCGTCGAGGCGCGAGGCAAGGTCGCCCTCGATGACGCCGGGGCAAAGCTGCGGCGGGAGCCGCTGCGCGGTCTGCAAGATAACGCTCGTCTTGCCCGCGCCCGGCGACGCCATGACATTGACCGCAAAGATTTTGGCGCGGTCAAGGAGCGCGCGATTTTCCCGCGCGATTTTGTCGTTGGCGTTCAAGATATTTTCAATCACCGGCAGCTTCATCCGTAACCTCGATGCTCTCGATATAAAAATCGCGTCCGCCCTCGACGCGCAGCGAAACTCCGCCGCAATGCGGACATTCAAACGGCAGCGGCGCGCGCGCGGAAAAAATTTCTTGGCAATCTAAACAATGAACGTTCAGCGGCGCGCGGCGAAATTGCAGCGTCGCATTTTCGGCAAGCGTACCGCGACTGAGCGGCGCAAAATAAAACTGAACCGAATCGTCCACAATGGACGACAGTTCGCCAACGACCAATTGAATGGTCGTGATACGGCGCGCGCCGCAGCGTTCCGCCGCGTCGAGCGCCGTTTGCAAAATCCCTTGCGTGACCGCGAGTTCGTGCATCGCCTTACTGTAACGCGCGCGCGTCCAGTTTTCAAGGGCAACGTGTCACGGATTGCGCGGGACAGCCGCGCAAAATCGCCGCGCATTGACCGGATTTGGAAGTGAATTGGACACATTCCCGACTTGGATATTTCAAACTATACGCAGACCAAAAATCTCCCCTCTCCCAATGGGAGAGGGGCCGGGGGTGAGGGCTTATGTCCCCCAACATTCACACAAAAATTCTCCCCTCCCCCGTTGGGAGAGGGGCCGGGGGTGAGGGCTTTTACGCTCTCCAACATTCACACAAAAATTCTCCCCTCTCCCATTGGGAGAGGGGCCGGGGGTGAGGGCTTTATGTCCCCCAACATTCACACAAAAATTCTCCCCTCCCCCGTTGGGAGAGGGGCCGGGGGTGAGGGGCTACTTTTAGGAGCATGGCATGTTGACGTTTCCCAAAAAAATTGCGCCGCCGTCGGACGATAAACGGTGGCGTTTGGTGGATGCGACCATGCGGCGGCACGGACACGCGCCCAATTCGCTCATCGAAACGCTGCACACCGTCCAAGAAGCGTTCGGCTATTTGGATCAGGACGCGCTACGTTACGTTTCCGCGTCGCTGCGCGTGCCGCCCAGCAAAGTGTATGGCGTCGCGACGTTCTATCATTTCTTTACTTTGCGCCCGCCCGGCGCGCACACCTGCGTCGTTTGCACCGGCACCGCGTGTTACATCAAAGGCGCGCCCGTCTTGTTGAAAACAATTCGGGATGAATTGGGCATTCAGCAAGGCGAGACGACGCCCGACGGCAAAATCTCCGTTTTGACCGCGCGCTGTCTCGGTTCGTGCGGGCTTGCGCCCGCCGCCGTCTTTGACGGTCAGGTCGCGGGCAAAATGACTTCGCTCGCCATGGCTGGAAAATTAAAGGAGTTGGAAAAATGACGCGCGAAGAATTGGATGTGATAGCCGCCAAAGAACAAGAAGCCGCCGCGCGCGTCAAGCGCCACATTCACGTTTGCGTCGCCGCGGGTTGTCTCTCGTCGCAAGCCGACAACGTTTTGACCGCGCTCAATAGCGAAATTCGCAGTCAAGGTTTGGAAAACGAGTGCGCCGTCAAAGGCGTCGGGTGTCTCGGTTTGTGCAAAGCGGGGCCCCTCATCGCGCTCGAAAACGAAAACGTGATGTACGGAAATGTCACGCCTGCCGACGTGCCGGAAATTGTCAAAGCGTTGGACAGTGAGCCGGTCGAGCGTCTAACGATTTCGCCGCATCAACCCTTTTTTGAACGCCAGACCAAAATCGCGCTCGAAAATTCTGGACGCATTGACCCCGAACGCATCGAAGATTACATCGCGGCAGGCGGCTATAGCGCGTTGGCGGATGTGTTGAATGAAATGTCGCCGTCCCAAGTCGTAGAGCAAATTGTAAAAAGCGGTTTGCGCGGCCGCGGCGGCGCGGGTTTTTCGACGGGCTTGAAATGGAGCACCGTCGTCAAAGCGGTGGGCGACCAAAAATATGTCATTTGCAACGCGGACGAAGGCGACCCCGGCGCGTTCATGGATCGCAGCGTTTTGGAAAGCGATCCGCATCGCATCTTGGAAGGCATGGCGCTTGCGGGCTACGCGGTCGGCGCACGGCAAGGTTATATTTATGTGCGCGCGGAATATCCGCTCGCCATCAAACGTTTGAAAACGGCGATTCGGCAAGCGGAACGCGCGGGCGCGCTGGGCGTCAAAATTTTTGGCAGTCCGTTCGATTTTCACATTGACCTACGCATCGGCGCGGGCGCGTTTGTGTGCGGCGAAGAAACCGCGTTGATTGCGTCCATCGAAGGCGGGCGCGGTTTGCCGCGTTTGCGTCCACCGTATCCCGCCGAATACGGTTTGTGGGGCAAACCGACGCTCATCAATAACGTCGAAACGTTTGCCAGCGTGCCGACCATTCTGCGGCGCGGCAGCGAATGGTTCGCCGGCATCGGCACGGAAAAAAGCAAAGGCGCCAAAGTCTTTGCCCTCGCGGGCGCGGTGAACAACACGGGTTTGGTCGAAGCGCCAATGGGTACCACGCTGCGCGAAATGATTTTTGAAATTGGCGGCGGCATTCCGAACGGCAAAAAATTCAAAGCCGTGCAAACGGGCGGGCCCTCGGGCGGCTGCATTCCCGAACAATATCTCGATACGCCGGTGGATTATGAAACGTTGAATCAACTCGGTTCGATTATGGGTTCGGGCGGCATGATTGTGATGGACGAGACTTCGTGCATGGTGGACGTGGCGCGTTACTTTATGGAATTTTGTATGACCGAATCGTGCGGCAAATGTATTCCTTGCCGCGTCGGCACCGCGCAAATGCACATGCTATTGACCAAAATTTCGCAAGGGCAGGCGACGATGGACGACCTCGCGCTGCTCGAAGAATTGTGCGACCTCGTGCGCCACACCAGTTTGTGCGGGCTCGGTCAATCCGCGCCGAATCCCGCGTTGAGTACGCTGCGCTATTTCCGTGAAGAATATCTCGCGCACATTCTTGATAAACGCTGTCCCGCCGGCGTTTGCGAAATGCAACTCGAGGCGGAGGTGTACGCATGAAAGCGCCCCTGCAAGTAACCGTCTTGCAAATTGACGGCCGCGAAATTAGCGCGCACGCCGACCAGACAATTCTCCAAGTCGCGCTCGAAAACAATATCTGGATTCCGACATTGTGCCATTTGGAAGGATTGAGCGATATTGGCGCGTGCCGTTTGTGCCTCGTCGAAATTCAAGGCATCGCCAAATTGCAGCCCGCGTGCGCGACGCGCGTCCGCGAAGGAATGCAAGTCGTGACGCGTTCCGCGCGGCTCGACAAATATCGCCAGAGCATCATCGAATTACTGTTTGCGGAACGCAATCACATTTGTTCCGTCTGCGTCGTCAACGGTCACTGCGATTTGCAATATCTCGCGCGCAAGTTGGGTATCGAGCATGTCCATTTTCCGTACATGTATCCCAACCTGCCGGTGGACGCGTCGCACGAACGTTTCGCGCTGGACCAAAATCGCTGCATTCTCTGTACGCGCTGCGTGCGCGTCTGTTCCGAAGTGGAGGGCGCGCATACGTGGGACATCAAAGGCAGCGGCATCCAAAGCCGCGTCATTACCGATTTTGACCAGCCGTGGGGCGAAGCGGAAAGTTGTACGAGCTGCGGCAAATGCGTGAACGTTTGTCCCACGGGCGCGTTATTTCAAAAAGGCAAATCAGTCGCCGAGATGGCAAAACAGCGCGGCTTTTTGCCGTACCTGACCATGATGCGCGAGGAGGAAACAAAATGAACGAGCGCCCCAAAGCGCGCATCGCCACTGTGTGGCTCGACGGTTGTTCGGGCTGCCACATGTCGTTTCTCGACCTGGACGAAAAATTATTGGACGTACTCGCGCAGGCGGATTTGGTGTACAGCCCGTTGGTGGATTACAAGGAATTTCCCGAAAACGTGGATGTGACCTTGGTGGAAGGCGCGGTGAGCAGTCTGGAAGATTTGGACAAAATCAAACTCATTCGCGCCCGCACCAAAATTTTGGTTTCGCTCGGCGACTGCGCGGTGATGGCGAATGTGCCTTCCATGCGGAATCCGTTCGGCGCGCGCGCGGTGTTGGAACGCGCCTATCTTGAGAATGTGACGCTGCATCCGCAAATCCCCCAACAAGTTATTCCGCCTTTGCTGAAACGCGTGCGCCCCGTGCATCAAGTCGTCAAGGTGGATGTTTTTGTGCCGGGGTGTCCGCCGTCGGCGGCGACGATTGGCTATGTCGTGAACGAACTGTTGGCGGGACGGACTCCCGACATGACGGATAAAACGAGATTCGGAGCATAAGATGGGCAAAACCATTCTGATTGACCCGGTGACGCGCATCGAAGGTCATTCCAAAATCACCATTCAATTGGACGAACGCGGCGCGGTGGCGGATGCGCGATTTCACGTAACCCAGATGCGCGGCTTTGAGAAATTGGTCCAGGGGCGGCCCTTTCACGAAATGCCGTCGCTCATGGCGCGCATCTGCGGCATTTGTCCGGTGAGCCATTTGATGGCGTCCGCCAAAGCGTGCGACGCGCTGCTGGCAGTCCAGATTCCCGACGCGGCGGATAAATTACGGCGCGTCATGAATCTCGCGCAAATCGTCCAATCGCACGCGCTCAGTTTCTTTTATCTCTCGGCGCCCGATTTGTTATTGGGTATGGACGCCGACCCGGCGCGGCGCAATATCGTCGGTCTGTTGCAAGAAAAACCCGAACTCGCGCGCGACGGCATTCGACTGCGCCAATTCGGACAGCAGACGATTGAGCTGCTCGGCGGGCGGCGCATCCATCCCGGCTGGGTCGTGCCGGGCGGCGTGAACGAACCGCTCGACGCGGCGAAACGCGATGAAATTCTCCAAGCGCTTCCCGAAACGCTTGCGCTGGCGGAACGCACGCTGCAATGGTTTAAACCGTTGGTGGAAAATTATCGAGAAGAAATTCGCGCGTTCGCAAATTTTCCTTCGCTGTTTGTCGGCCTCGTCGGCGCCCAAGACAATCTGTCATTTTACGATGGCGCGCTGCGCGTCATGGACGCGCGCGGCAAAATTATCGCGGATAAAATTCAAGCGGAGGATTACGCGCAGTACATTGGCGAAGCGGTCGAGCCGGACAGTTATCTCAAATCGGCGTACTATAAACCGTTCGGTTATCCGCAAGGCATTTATCGCGTGGGGCCCCTCGCGCGCTTGAACATTGTGAGTACGTGCGAAACGCCGCGCGCGAATCGCGAATGGGCGGAATTCCGCGAACTCCAACGCGGACCCGTATTGAGTTCGTTCCATTATCATTACGCGCGCCTCGTCGAAATTTTGTATGCGCTCGAACGCATGGAGCTGCTCTTGGCGGACCCGGCGATTTTGAGCCGCCACGTGCGCGCGTATGCCGCGCCCAATAATTATGAAGGCGTCGGCATGTCCGAAGCGCCGCGCGGCACGTTGATTCATCATTACAAAATTGACGCCAACGGCTTGATGGAGTGGGCGAATCTCATCATTGCCACCGGCCACAACAATCTGGCAATGAATCAAGGCGTTTTACAAACCGCGCAGCATTTTGTGCATGGCGAACGGCTCACCGACGGCGCGCTCAATCGCGTCGAAGCGGTGATTCGCGCGTACGACCCGTGCCTGAGTTGTTCGACGCACGCGTTCGGTCAAATGCCGCTTCAGGTGCAATTGGTCAACGTCAAGGGCGAACTGCTCGACGAAAAAATGCGCGGCTAAAAAAATCAAAAAAAATCTTTTGGCGCTTGCGCCGCAAGCTTAAATGACATGACGCGTCTTTTGGTCATCGGTTACGGCAATCCGCTGCGCGGCGACGACGGGTTTGGGCCCGCGCTCGCGGCGCAGTTACACGACGCGCTGCAAAATCATACAGCGGTCGAAATCATCGCCTGCCATCAGCTCACGCCTGAATTGGCGGAACCGCTAAGCCGCGCGCAGCGCGTCGTATTTATTGACGCGGCGGACGGCGGCGCGCCCGGCGCAATTGCCTGGCAAGACATCCAAACCGCCGCGGACGCGCCGACGCAAACAACCGCCGCGCGCTTTACGCATCAGCTGACGCCGCCGACGCTTTTGGCGTACGCGCAATCTTTGTACGGCGCGGCGCCAGCTCAAGCGTTCCTCCTCACCGTCGGCGGCGAAAATTTTGGGTACGGCGAGAGTTTGTCCGCGCCCGTCGCGGCAGCCATGCCGCGCGCGCACGCGCGCGTGCGCGCGCAACTCGCATAGCGGCGCGCCTTGCAATTTTATTTTTTCGTCCTATAATATCATTATCTACTGATATGATAATACAGGAGCGCGTCCCATGTTACTTGCCGCCAATGCCCAATTGATTGCTCTGGAAGCCAAACTCTTTCACGGCTTGGCTGACCCGTCGCGTCTCGCCATCTTGCGCGCGCTGTTGGACGGCCCGCTCACCGTGAACGAAATCGTCGCGCGGACGGGGCTCTCGCAATCCAACACGTCGAATCATCTCGCCTGTTTGCGCGGCTGCGGTTTGGCGACGACCGCACAGAATGGACGTTTTGTTTTGTACGCGTTGAGCGACGAGCGCATCGCGCAAACGCTCACGCTGGCGGACGAAATTCTCGCGACGGTCGCCAAGAGCATGTACGAATGTGTGCATTTTCAACCCGCGCCGCGCCGCGCCTCCGCGCGCGCCGCTTCGACCAAGTCGCGCGCGCGCGGCTCTCGGCGACTGCGGGCGTAATAATCAAGCGGTTTATGGAAAAAATCCTCGAACTGGACCTGCCGATTCTTTTGCCGCACGTCCAAGATTTGCAAGACCAATGCGTGACGCGATTGCAGCGCGCGCTCGCGGACAAACGCGGCGTCGCCTACGCACACATTCACGCCGACCGCGCGCCCGCGCAATTGTGCGTGCATTACGACGCCGACCTCGTCACCTTGAGCGACGTAGAACGTCTGGCGAAACACGCGGGCGCGGAAATTGTGAAACGCTATCATCACGAGCTCATCCCCATCGAAGGGATGGACTGTTCGGATTGCGCGCGAGCCATCGAACACAGCATCGGACGCATGGACGGCGTGCTGAATGTCGTCGTCAATTATCCCGCGCAAAAAATGCGCGTCGAATACGACGCGCGCAAAATCAATCATGGCGCGCTCGAAAAACGCGTGCGCGGCATGGGCTATACCATTCCGGCCGCGGGCTTGACAAGTTTTTATCAAGCGAACCGCGAGCTCATTTTTAGTTTGACGGCGGGCGCGCTGGTTTTGCTCGGTTGGCTCGGCGAAACTTTTTTCGGTCTGCCGCCGCTCGCCGCTCGCGCGTTATTTATCGCCGCGTATTTCTTTGGCGGCTGGGATGTTGCGCGGCACGCGCTCCACGCTTTGCGCGAACGTCACTTTGACACCGATTTATTGATGGTCACGGCGGCGCTCGGCGCGGCGTTGATTGGCAATTTTTTTGAAGGCGCGCTCTTGCTCTTTTTATTTTCGCTCGGGCACGCGCTCGAAGAACGCGCGTTGGACCGCGCCCGTTCCGCCGTGCGCGCGCTGGCTGACCTTACGCCCAAAACCGCGCTCGTGCAGCGCGACGGCCAAGAGCTGGAAATGCCCGTCCAAGAATTGCAAATTGACGACTTGGTTATTGTGCGCCCCGGCGTCCGCATACCGGTAGATGGCGTCGTCATGGACGGCGCGTCGGCGGTGAATCAAGCGCCCGTGACCGGCGAAGCGGCGCCGGTGGACAAGGAACCGGGCGCCCAAGTGTTTGCCGGTTCGGTGAACGGCGAAGGCGCGTTACGCGTCAAGGTGACGCGGCTCGCGCAAGACAGCACGCTCGCGCGCGTAATGAAATTGGTCGAAGAAGCGCAGACGCAAAAATCGCCGACGCAGCAAACGGTGGAAAAATTTTCGCGCGTATTTGTGCCGGCGGTTCTGGGTTTGACCGCGTGTCTCATTGTGATTCCGCCCTTGCTCGGCGCGTCGTTTCAAGAATCGTTTTTGCGCGCCATGACGCTGCTTGTCGCCGCGTCGCCGTGCGCGCTCGCGTTGGGTACGCCCGCGGCGATTTTGGCAGGCGTAGCGCAAGCCGCGCGCAATGGCGTCCTCGTCAAAGGCGGCGCGCATCTGGAGAATCTCGGCCGTTTGCGGGCGCTGGCGTTCGACAAAACGGGGACGATTACGCATGGCCGCCCCGAATTGACCGACATTGTGATTTTTGATTCGGAAATTATGCTTTTGGATGCGCCGACCGAACAAGCTAAATCAGAAATCCAAGCTCAAGCATCCGACCTTTTGCTTCGGTTCGCGGCGTCCGCCGAAAGCCGTTCGGCGCATCCGCTCGCGCAAGCGATTGTGCGCGCGGCGCAAGCGAAACAGCTCGCGCTGTCTGAACCGGAAGCGATTCAAGCTCTCACCGGCAAAGGACTGCGCGCGCGCATAGAGGGCCGCGCGCTGCTGCTCGGCAATCTGAAATTGATGCAAGAAAATAATGTCGTCGTCGCGGACGCGGCGCGGCGCGAAATTCAAGCGCTGCAAGCGGCGGGCAAAACGCTAATGCTCGTCGCGGCGGACGGGAAGTTGTGGGGCGCGTTGGGCTTGGCGGATACGCTGCGCGCAAACGTCGGCGACACGATGCGCGCGTTAAAAGCGTCCGGCGTGCAGCATACCATTATGCTCACCGGCGATACTGCGCGCGCCGCCGCGGCGATTGCGAACCAAGCCGGCTTGACGGACGTGCGCGCGGATTTATTGCCCGAAGACAAATTGAATGTGATTCGAGAACTCAAAGCCGAGTACGGTCAGGTGGGGATGGTGGGCGACGGCGTGAACGATGCGCCCGCGTTAGCCAACGCGACGGTAGGGATTGCGATGGGCGGAGCAGGCACCGATGTCGCCTTGGAGACCGCCGACGTCGCGTTGATGGCGGATGATTTATCGAAACTGCCGTTCGCGCTGGCATTGGGCCGCGCGACGCGGCGCGTCATTTTGCAAAATCTCGCCATTGCGCTCGGCGTCATTGCGCTGCTCATTGGCGCGACGCTCACCGGCGCCGTGAGCATGGGGCTTGCGATTGTGTTTCACGAAGGCAGCACGCTGGTCGTCGTCGGAAACGCGCTGCGCCTGTTGAATGTGCGCCCGACGCGAACCCGAAATCTCGAGCGGCGCAAGCCATTCGGCGTGATGGCGAACGATGGACACGGTTAGACCCAATTCTCCAACCCAAAGCCGCGCGCGAACGGATTCACGAACCGCACCCCTTCGAGCATTGCGCCTACATTAAAATCTTCGCTAAACACAACGGGGATTTGATTGAGCCGCGCGGTTGCCCACAGCTGCGCGTCATAGTATGCCAGTTGATGTTCACGCGCGCCGCGCGCGGCTTCGCGCACAATCGCAACAGTCAAGTCAAACACCGGAAACGCGCGCGTCAGCAATTCGACTTGAGCGGCGGCATCGCTTGGCGTCAGCGGCGGTTTGAGGCGGCGCGTGACCACATTGAAAAATTCCGCCAAGTTTTGAACGGACAAACGCCCCGCGCCCGCCAGCTCTACCTCGCGTAAAATCTCAAGCGCGCGCGCTTGGCGCGACGCGTCATTTTGGTCATGCGCGTAAATCAACAAATTGCTATCTAAAAGCACAAGCGCCATCAGAGTTCCTCCAACGTTTAGCGGCCATAGCGCCGCATTCGTTCCTCATACGCATCGTCGCGTTTCCAACGATACGGCGCGCCCGTAATCCCTTTGCGTCTGCGCGCAATGAATTTCTCGAACTTGGCAAAGGCGCCGGGGTCGCCCGGCAAGCGCGACGCGCTGTGCAACATCAACACTTGATCCAATGCTTGGCGCAAAAATTCCGCCTCGCTTATCCCGCGCAATTTCGCCTGCCGCTTGAGCAGTTGGTCTTGACGTTTGCGAAGATAAATCTGTTTGCGTACCATCGTTTCCATTGGCGTTTCCTCCGCATCTCATTATACATCATTTTATACATTGCAACATCCCAAGCGCGTGGGACGGGCAAAATCGAGCGCGGAGCCAAGACGCCGAGTGTTTTGCGGCAAGCATATTGCTTTGCGCGTTGGGAACGCGCGTCGATCCAAAAATGCGACGCACACGCGCTTGGCAACGCTGCCGTCAACGGCGGGCTGACTTTTTGAGGCAAACAGAAAAGCAAACAGCGCATTTGTCATACGCGCAAGAAACAAAAAACCAGCCCATTGGGCTGGTTTATGGAGCTTGCGTAAAAGCGCCGTGTAAAAAGCGGGAGACGGGATTCGAACCCGCGACCTTCTCCTTGGCAAG
>Ga0226835_1000787_pt1 | contig 25389 bp, 22 predicted proteins | sample LAC_MetaG_1_FD_163627 | JGI IMG/M metagenome (GOLD analysis project Ga0226835, IMG submission 163627) | Anaerobic ammonium oxidizing microbial communities from anammox membrane bioreactor (MBR) in UC Berkley, California, United States -... | ecosystem: Engineered > Bioreactor > Anaerobic >...
GGCTGTGGCCGGGCGGCAACGGCAGCGTCGTCATCAACGACAAGCCCGGCGAGGAATACCTGACGCGGCTGGGTGATTTCGATATAGCCATCGAGCCGCTGCGCGTCGTTGGGCAGGAAAAGGCGTACAACGTCACCGTCAAGGTCCAGGGCGGTGGCGAGAGCGGTCAGCGCGACGCGATCCGCCTCGGCCTGGCCCGCGCCCTGCTGAAGATCGAGCCGGACTGGCGCTCGGTTTTGCGCGCCGGCGAATTCCTCTCGCGCGATCCGCGTGAGAAGGAGCGCAAGAAGCCCGGCCTCAAGCGCGCCCGCAAGGCCCCGACCTATACCAAGCGCTAGGTCGATTGCCGCGCGCGTCTGCCGCATTGATGTATCCACAACAGGCGACTCTCTGCCCACCAAGCTGAGAGTCTGCCTGTTTTTCCATTCGCGCGCCCGGTCGGGCGATCCCCGGTGCGCGCGGGTGCAGTGAGAGAGAGTCATGTCAATACGCCCCCTGCTCTCCATCCTGACCGACATCCTCGACCATCTGGCGCTGGCGGATGCCGAAGGGCTTCAGCTCGTCGATGCCGCTGCCGTGGCTGCGCAGCATCACCCGCCGCTCAATCCGGACTATCCTGCGCTGCTCGTCGCGCCGGATGCCGCCGACCTGCCGGATATCGCGCGCACCCTGCTGAACCAGTACCCGCCGGAACTCGCGGTCCAGATCGTCGCAGCCCCGGCGCCGGGCGCGGACGGGTGGGATATTCGCTCCGTGACACTCGGGCAGTTGGCCGCGGCAGACGGGATGCGGCAGTTGCTCGCGCTGGCCGTGCCCCCCCTGCCCCGCCCTGGCAGCATGGAAGGCTTCCAGGAGACAATCGCGCATCTGCGCGCCCCGGAAGGCTGCCCCTGGGATCGCAAGCAGACGCATCAATCGCTGCGCCCGTACCTGCTCGAAGAAACCTACGAGGTGCTCGACGCCCTCGATTCCGGCGACCCGGTGGCGCTGCGCGAGGAACTCGGCGACCTGCTGCTTCAGATCGTGCTGCACAGCCAGATCGCGGTCGATACGGGCGAGTTTCGCATGCCGGATGTGATCGCCTCCATCAACGAGAAGATCATCCGGCGACACCCGCATGTGTGGGGCGATGTCGAAGTCAGCGACGATCAGGATGTGAAGGTGAACTGGGACCGGCTTAAAGAAGCTGAGAAGCGCGAGGAGCGCACGTCGCGGCTCGAAGGAGTATCCAAATCACTTCCGGCGCTCTCGCAGTCATTCAGCTATCAGGACCGCGCGGCACGGGTGGGCTTCGATTGGGACTCCATCGATCCGGTTATCGCCAAAGTTCACGAAGAACTGCGGGAACTGCTGTCCGCGCAAACGGAGGCCGAGCGCGCGCACGAGATGGGCGATTTGTTGTTTGCCGCGGTGAACCTAGCGCGGTGGCTGAATGTCGATCCTGAGTCTGCGCTGCGCAATGCCAACCAGCGGTTCTTCCGCCGCTTCCGCTATATCGAGGAGCACGCTGCCGCGCAGAATCGCCCGCTGGAAGACATGACGCTAACGGAGATGGACGCGCTGTGGGACGACGCCAAGGCCAATGGCCTGTAGCACGGCAACAAAAAACTCCAGCCTGAAGCAGACTGGAGTTCTGTCGGGGCGCCCGGATTTGAACCGGGGACCTCACCGACCCGAACGGTGCGCGCTGGCCAAGCTGCGCTACGCCCCGAAAGCAGTGCGTAGTGTACTCCATGGCCCTCGCTTTGACAAGGGCGAATTCGCCCTGTTGGGGCCTGCTGCACAGAATAGGATGCAAACACATGTCAACCGATGACGGACGCCGCCGCTTCAACACCCTGACCGACCGCATGCGCTATCACACGCGGGGTCTCACCACCTCGCTGGGGACCAGACTGTACCGGATGGGGGTGCATCCCGACGCGATCACCGCCTTCGGCTTGGTGATCGTCGCTATCGCTGCGTACATCGCGTCGCAGGGCCATTTCTTCTGGGCAGGCGTGATCCTGCTATTGGGCATGCCGCTCGACGCGCTGGATGGCGCCGTTGCGCGGGCTATGCAGCGCCAGGACAAATTCGGCGCGCTCTTCGACTCGACCCTCGACCGCTACGCGGACGGGTTCATCTTCATGGCGCTGGCTTACCATTCCAGCGTGTGGGGCAACGAGCGCGTGATGCTGCTCAGCATGGCGGCGTTGCTTGGCTCGCTACTGGTCAGCTATGTTCGCGCGCGCGCCGAAGGGTTGGACGTAGACTGCAAGGTTGGCCTGCTGACCCGTATGGAGCGCGTGTTCATCCTGCTGGCGATGCTGCTCACCGGCTGGATCGAAATCGGGCTGTGGATTCTGGCTGTCGGCACACACCTGACCGTCATCCAGCGGGTGTGGTATGTTTATCGTATCCTCAGCCGCCAAGGAGGCATCACATGACCATCGATCGGCGCGGGATCGAGTTCGGCCCCTTCGACCTGTTCGGACTGACCCTGAATCCAACCTTTCACTGGTACGGCCTGATCATCGTCGTCGGGATCCTGGCCGCAGCCTGGGTCGCAGCCTGGATGGCGCGGCGCGATCGTAAGAACCCGGACCACGTGTGGAACGGAGTGATCCTGGTTGTCTTCCTGGGTGTGGTGTTTGCGCGCGCCTGGCACGTGCTGTTCCCTTCGGTGCACGCCGCGCGCGACCGGGCCTGGTATCTGTCCCATTTCTTCGATCTGAACGAAGGCCCGCTGGTCATTTGGAGCGGCGGCCTGTCGATCTTCGGCGCTGTGCTCGGCGGAGCGCTCGGCGTCGCCATCTACGCCTACCGCAACAAGCTCGATACCGTGTCGTGGCTGGACATCGGCGCGGTGGTGGTCCCGCTCGGACAGGCTATCGGTCGCTGGGGAAACTACGTCAATGAAGAGCTGTATGGTTCGCCGACCACCCTGCCGTGGGGCATCCGCGTTTCCAACCCGCCGCCGCCCTACTCGCCAGACACGCGCTTTCACCCGATCTTCCTCTACGAGTCGCTGTGGAATCTGCTGACCTTCGCCGTGCTGCTCGGCGTCTGGCTGCGCTACCGAAACCGGCTCAAGAAGGGCGACGTTCTGCTGATGTACCTGGTGCTCTATCCGCTGGCGCGCTTCCTGCTTGAATACCTGCGGATCGATGTCACGCTCGTCAACGGGATAAACGTGTCTCAGGTCGTCAGTGCCGTAACCGGGCTGCTCGCGCTCACATTCCTGCTCCTCCGCCACCGGACTGCGCTGCTTGCACGGGTGCGCCGCTTGCCCTTCTCGCGGCGCGAGCCTGGATCCGGCGCGGTATAGGCTGTTTTCGAGCGCGTGCCTGCCAAATTCAGGAACTTTTCACATCTGCGCCGGCCCGTCGCGTTGGAAGCCGCGCGGCACGGTTATACAATCTGACTGACCGGCTACGCGATAGCAGAGCGCCCCGATGATCGAGACGCACGAACTCACCAAGCGCTTCGGCGATTTTCTGGCGGTTGACCGCATCAGCCTGACCGTCCAGCCCGGCACGATCTTCGCCATCCTGGGGCCAAACGGCGCGGGCAAGACGACGACAATCCGGATGCTGACCTCGATCCTGGCCCCTACATCGGGCTGGGCGCGGGTTGCAGGCTTCGACGTTGTGCGGCAGCCCACCGAGGTGCGGGCGCGCGTCGGCGTGCTGACCGAGCAGCACGGCCTCTACCAGCGCATGAAAGCCGTCGAGTACCTCGATTTCTTCGCGCAGCTTTACCACCTGCCCCCTGCTCTGCGCCGGCGCCGTCCGTTGGAGCTTCTGGAGCATTTCGGGCTGGCCGACGCGCTTGACAAGCGGCTCGGCGAGTTCTCCAAAGGCATGCAACAGAAGCTCGCGCTGGCACGGGCGCTGCTGCACGACCCGGCGGTGCTGTTGCTCGACGAGCCGACCTCGGCGATGGACCCGCAGAGCGCCCGGCTGGTGCGCGAGGCCATTCGCGACCTGCAGCGCGCCGAGCGCACCATCATCATCACCACCCACAACCTGACCGAAGCACAAATGCTCGCCGACCGGATCGGGGTCATCCGGCACGGGCGGATCATCGCCGCAGGGACTTTCTCCGAGCTGGCGCAGCGCTTTGTCGGCCCGCCGCTGATGGAGCTACACGTCGCCAACGGTCTCAACGGGCTGGCCGACGCGCTGCGCGACCAGGTGCAGCTTGTCGAGCATGGCAGCGGCTGGTTACGCTATCGCACCGCAAATCCCGCCGAGGACAATCCGGCTATCCTGCGCCGCCTGCTGGGGCTGGGGGTCGAGGTCATCACCCTCAGCGAGGTCTCGCGCACTCTTGAAGATGTTTATCTCCAGATCGTCCGGGAAGATGAAGGGCACGATTCCCATGGCGAGCCTGAGCCATCCGTACGCTGACAGTCTGGCCCGACGCGCGGCATTCAGCCGGACACTGTCCAACGCGCTGATCGTGACCCGCCGCGAGGTTCGCGACAGCTTCCGCGACTGGCGCATCATGTCGCCCATCTTCCTGCTGACGCTGGTCTTTCCGCTGCTGGCGAACGCGATGACAGACCTGTTCATCACGTTCTTCGAAGAGAACGGCGCCGAGCCGTTGCTGCCCGCCCTGCTGCCGCTGCTGCCCATGATTGTCGGCTTCTTTCCGGTGTCGATCTCGCTGGTCATCGCGCTGGAGACATTTGTCGGCGAGAAAGAGCGGCTCAGCCTCGAACCCCTGCTGGCGACGCCGCTAACCAACACAGAACTCTATCTGGGCAAGTCGTTCGCGGCCATGCTTCCGCCTCTGCTGGCCAGCTACATCGGCATCGCGATCTACGTGGGCGGGTTGGTCTTTGGCGATACGCAGTGGCGGCCGCCGCTGGTACTGGTGGTTCAGATCCTGGTGCTCACGACCGTCCAGGCGCTGGTCATGGTCACCGGCGCAGTGGTGATCTCCAGCCAGACGACGTCCACCCGCGCCGCCAATCTGCTGGCCAGCTTCATTATCATTCCCATGTCGATGCTGGTTATCCTCGAAAGCATCATCATGGTCCAGCCCCACCGCCGTTATGTATTGTGGTTCCTGGCCCTTGGCCTGCTGGTGACGGTAGCGCTGCTGGTGCGCATGGGTGCGCGGCTCTTCAACCGCGAGGAACTGCTTGGCCGCTCGCTGGATCAGCTCAATCTGCGCTGGATCGGGCGTACCTTTATGCAGCAGTTTCGCGGTCCGCAGCTCCGGCGGACGACGCCGGGCGCCTGGTACCGCACCAGCGTGATGCCGGCGGTTCGCGCGCTGGCACGGCCTGCCACCGTGACGGTTCTGTGCGCGGCAACAGCGTTTGCCGGGGGATGGCTCGCCGCCGATCGCTGGCCACTGCCGCTCGATCGCGTCGCCGTAGACGACGCGACGCTGGTTGAAAACCTGCAGGCGTGGTTCGAGCTTGGGCGCAGCAATCCCGGTCTGATCCTGGCCGCGATCGGGCAGAATTTGCGCGCGCTAGCCCTGGCGACGATGCTTGGAGTATTCACGTTCGGCGTACTGTCGCTCATCGTCGTGATGCTTCCCTTTGGGCTGCTTGGCTACATCCTGGCGCAGGTCGCGGCTGCAGGGCTGGACCCACTACCCTTTCTGGCGGGGATCGCGCCTCATGGCGTGGTGGAGATCCCGGCTATCCTTCTGGCAGGCGCTGCAGCCCTGCGTCTGGGCAGCATCATCACCCATCCACCCGCCGAGATGCCCGCAGGCGAAGCCTGGGTACGTGCGCTGGCCGACACCGTCAAGATCGGCATCGCGCTGGTCTTGCCCCTCATCGCCCTTGCTGGTATGCTCGAAGTTGCGGTCACACCTCGCATTGTCGAGCTGGTTCTGGCACGCTGACCGGCGACTGAACGGCCTAATCGATAGGAGACGCTATGGCGCGCCTTACAGTCCTCGGATCGGCGGCTGCCGTCTCGGACGCTGCTCACGACAACACCCATCTTCTGCTTCAGGGCGACCGCGGCCCAACCATCCTGATCGACTGCGGCTCCAATCCGCTCCCCAAGCTGGTGCAGATGGGCCTTGGCGCCGACGATCTCACCGCGCTCATCCTGACGCACTTCCACCCGGACCATGTGTCCGGGTTGATGATCCTGCTGATGCAGCTCTGGCTGCTGGGCCGGCGCAGCCCGCTGCCAATCTATGGATTGCACCACTGCTTGCAGCGGGTCGAGATCACCATGCAGGCGGCGATGTGGGACACCTGGCCGGATTTCTTCGAGGTGCAACGAATGCGGCTCCCAGAGCGCGAGGGCGTCCTCGTTCTGGACAACCCGGATTTTCGCATCACGTCATGGCCAGCCGCGCACTACATTCCAACTATCGGTTTGCGCGTTGAGATCAAGCCAGGGGAGCGTGTGCTCAGCTACAGTGCCGACACGGCCCCCACCCCCGTGATCGAGCGTATGGCGCAGGGGGCGGATCTGCTCATTCACGAAGCGGCGGGCGAGACTCCCGGCCATTCCAGCGCCGCCCAGGCCGGCCAGACGGCAGCCAGAGCCGGGGCAAAGCGCCTGGTGCTGATTCATTACGATGTGAGGCGCGCCCCCGAAGAACTGGCAGCCGAGGCGCGGACGACGTTTGATGGACCAATCGAGATTGCTCAGGACGGAGAAGTCTACGAGGTGTAACGTGGTTCAGTGACTACACGAAAATCAGGGGCCTGCGCCCGCGCTCGCCGCTGGCGCACCGGCTTCGACCCGCTCCAGGGTGACATGCACAAACCCTACCCCCTCACGCGGCGGCAGCAGGTCCTGAATCTCCGCCACCACAAACGGCACTCCACCAAGCCGCACCCCCTGACCGAGCCGGGGACGCCGCCGCTCGATCCGGATGGCACCGGGATGCCCGCCCCCTTTTACCACATAGCTGACTTGGTAGCTGGCCATCTGCCCTGCTCCTGCGGCAGCTCGCCGCGCTCGCTACCTTCTACTGCTAGAATACCCGATTCACCCGCACGAAAGCAAGAGAGCCGATTAGAGTTCTATTGATGCTCTTATTGAGGCATCGGTACAGGTGTGGTATGATCCTCGCCAATGGTCAGCGAGGCTTTGGGTCCATGTGACGCTGTCAGTAACGTTTCGCGGAGCACAAGCGTGCATGTCTAAAAGGGAAATACCACCCGAGCAGTCAATTCCCTCGCGCACGGATCTCGACGTTGACGACGTCGTGCGCGGTACAACACGGCGCTGGGTTGTTGTTCGCCATGTGACGATCTGGCATCCGCCGACGGATGTCTACGAGCACGCAGACCAGTTGTACGTCGTGGTTGAGATCGCCGGGATGCGCGAGGGGGATTTCAACGTCATCCTGCAAAGCCACAAGCTGATCATCAGCGGCACTCGCAAGCGGACGACGCCGTCCGATGCATCCTACCACCAGCTTGAGATTGCCTTTGGCGAGTTCCGAACCGAAGTGAGCCTGCCGTGGCCGGTGGAACGCAACGCCGTCACGGCGACCTACCGCGACGGATTTCTGCGCGTCATTCTGCCCCATGCTGCTCCCCGGTCGGTACAGATCGTGAACCTGGATGAAGAGCAGCCATAATGGTCACTGGCTATCGGAGCGCGTCAGGGCACGTGCTGTGAGTGAGGGTATGGTCAAAAAGAAAACACAGCCTCAGGACACCCCGCCGGAACAGTCGCCCAACACCGAGCAGAATACAGGTGAGGAGCAGCCGGTAGACACGGCGGTGCATGACGATGTCGAGCGCACGTTGAACGTCAGCACCGAGGGAGGCGGCACATCCGGCACATCTGAGACTGCCGCGAACAGCGACAACCCCGATGTCGAATCGGCGCTGTCTTCCCCGCAGGAACTGCCGGTGCTGCCGCTGCGCGGTCTGGTTGTCTTTCCGCAGACGACCATTCCCCTGACCGTCGGCCAGCCGCGCTCGATTCGCCTGGTTGATGAGGTGGTGGGCGGAAATCGCCTGATTGCGCTGGTCGCCTCGCGCAATCCGGAGCTTGAGACGCCAGGGCCCGACGAGGTCTACCAGCGCGGCACGCTGGCACAGATTCACCGCCTGTTCCGCGCGCCGGACGGTACCATTCGCCTGCTGGTGCAGGGGGTTGCCCGCATTCGCATCCAGGAATGGGTCCGGACCGAGCCATATCTGGTCGCTCGCATCGTGGCCGACCCCGAGACGGTCGAACAGTCGATCGAGGTCGAGGCGCTGATGCGCAACGTCGTGGAGCTGTTCGGACGGATGGCGGATCTGGTGCCCAGCATCCCTGGCGAGTTGATCCAGGCCGCGATCAACGTCGAAGATCCGCTTCAGCTTGTCTATGCGCTGGCGACCTACATCCGCCTCAGCCTTGAAAACCAGCAGAACCTGCTGGAAATCGATTCTGTGCTCGAAAAGCTGCGCACGCTAATGAGCCTGCTCAACAAGGAACTGGAAGTCCTTGAGCTGGGACACAAAATCCAGAGCGAGGCCCAGTCCGAAATGGAGAAGATGCAGCGCGAATACTTCCTGCGCGAGCAGCTGAAGGCCATCCAGCGCGAGCTAGGCGAGGGCGACGAGCAGGCAGTTGAGATCGAAGAGTTCCGCCAGAAGATCGAGAAAGCGAACATGCCCGAAGAGGCAGAGCGCGAGGCACGGCGCGAGCTGGACCGCCTGGCGCGCTTGCCCACCGCGGCGGCAGAATACGGCGTCATCCGGACGTACCTCGACTGGATGGTGAGCCTGCCCTGGGACGTCCGCACAGAAGACAACCTGGATATCGCGCACGCACGCGCGGTCCTCGACGAAGACCATTACGGCCTGGAAGATGTCAAGGAGCGCATCCTCGAATACCTCGCCGTGCGCAAGCTGCGGCAGGAACGTGCTCCGGAAATTCAGGAGCGCCGCCCGGCCGACTCGCTGATCCGCCACGAGCGCGAGGGGGCGATCCTGTGCTTCGTGGGGCCGCCCGGCGTGGGCAAGACATCGCTGGGGGCGTCCATCGCGCGCGCGATGGGCCGGCGCTTCACGCGCCTGTCTTTGGGCGGCATTCGCGACGAGGCGGAGATCCGCGGCTTCCGCCGCACCTATATCGGCGCCATGCCGGGGCGCATCATCCAGACCCTGCGCCGGGTCGAGAGCCGCAACCCGGTAATCATGCTTGACGAAGTAGACAAGATCGGGCGCGACTTCCGGGGCGACCCGGCCTCGGCGCTGCTTGAGGTTCTCGATCCGGAGCAGAATCACGAGTTCCGCGATCACTATCTGGATGTGGCGTTTGATCTGTCCGAGGTGATGTTCATCACCACCGCGAACACCCTGGAGACGATCCCGGGGCCGCTGCTCGACCGCATGGAAGTGATTACGCTCAGCGGCTACACCGAGCATGAAAAGCTTCAGATCGCCCAGCGCTATCTGGTCCCGCGCCAGATCCGGGAAAACGGGTTGCGGCCCGAGGAGCTGTCGTTCAGCGACGAGGCGATACTGAAGATCATCCGTGACTACACGCGTGAAGCGGGTGTGCGCGGTCTGGAGCGCGAGATCGGGCGCGTGGCGCGCAAGGTGGTGACGCGCATCGCCGAGGGCAAGCAGGCGCAGGTGCGCATCGAAGAAAGCGACATCCTCGAGCTGCTCGATCACCCGCGCTTTGGCTACCGCACGGAGATCGAGGAGCGCACCGATACGCCAGGCGTCGCCATCGGCTTGGCGGTGACTCCCGTCGGCGGCGATGTGCTGTTCGTCGAGGCTGCACATATGCCCGGCAAGGGCAATTTCCAGTATACTGGACAGCTAGGCCAGGTGATGCAGGAGAGCGCCCGCGCGGCCTACAGCTACATTCGCGCCAAGGCGCAGGATCTGGGGGTTGATCCGGAGTTCTTCGACAAGCACGACATCCACCTGCATGTGCCGGCGGGTGCCGTGCCCAAGGATGGCCCGTCGGCGGGCGTGACGATGGCGGTTGCCCTGGCATCGCTGGTGACACAGCGACCGGTGCGCAGCGGAGTCGCCATGACCGGAGAGATCACGCTCCGGGGTCAGGTTCTGCCGGTTGGCGGGATCAAGGACAAGGTGCTCGCCGCCCATCGCGCGGGCCTGTCGATCGTGATCCTGCCGCGGCGCAACGAATACGATCTCGACGATGTGCCGCAGGAAGTACGCGACCAGATGACGTTTCACCTGGTTGACAGTGTCACGGATGTATTGGAAGCGGCCCTGGTTCCGCAGGAAGAACGGGTCACCGAAGGCGAACCTGCTCTGGCTGCCCAACACAGCGATTAGCCGGTTCGCGTCATCACGCACCAGTGCTCGTCCAGTACACGGGACGCAACGAGGAAGGCTGCATTGCCCAAGATTCTGATTGTTGACGACGACCGCACCACTGTGAAGCTGCTCCAGACGCTATTGGAGATGGACGGCTTCGAGGTCCTCATGGCGGCGCGCGGCCAGACAGCGATCGAAATCGCTCGTGAAAACCGGCCGGATATTATCCTTGTCGATTACCACCTGGCGGATATGGAAGGCTCCGAGCTGGTTTCTCAGTTCCGGTCAGATACTCTGTTTGCGCAACTGCCGATTGTCATGGCCTCTGGGTTGGACATGGAAGAGGCCGCTCGCAAGGCAGGCGCCAACGCGTTTCTGATCAAACCATTTGAGCCGAGCAAGCTGGCGGACCTGTTTTACGGTCTACTTGGGTAATTTGCCTTCTCGACGTCAATAGCTTGTATTCACCAGATGACGGAGAGAGTGGCTTCGTGTCAAACAAATCACGACGTTCGAAGATGCAGTGGTACCGGATGGACCTGCATCTGCATACCCCTGGCTCGGCAGACTATCAAGAGCCGGGCGTGACATATCTGGACATTCTGCATCAGGCCGAACAGCGCGGCCTGGACATCATCGCCTTCACCGACCACAACACCGTGGCCGGCTATCGGGCAATGATGGAAGAAATAGAACAGCTTGAATATCTGGAAACCCTGGGGCGGATCCGCCCTGAGGAAAAACATACATTGGATGAATACCGGCGCCTGCTGGACCGCATTCTCGTCCTGCCGGGGTTCGAGTTCACGGCCACCTTTGGCTTCCACGTGCTGGGCATTTTCTCGCCCGAAACCAACGTTCGCCAGCTTGAGTATATCCTGCTCAACCTGCAGATCCCGGCTGTGGCGCTGGATCAGGGTTCCTCGATCGTTGGCGCGTCATCGGATGTGCTGACCGCCTACCGGATGATCGACGCGGCGGGCGGGATCGTGATCGCGGCGCACGCCAATTCCAGTCATGGGGTCGCCATGCGCGGCTTTGACTTCGGCGGGCAGACCAAAATCGCCTACACCCAGGACGAACACCTGCACGCGCTGGAAGTCACCGATCTGGATCGCAAGGATCGCCGGAGCACGGCGCGCTTCTTCGACGGCACCAAGCCGGAATACCCGCGTCGGATGCGCTGCGTGCAGGGGTCGGACGCGCACCGCCTGCTGGCCGATCCGCGCAATCCCAAGAACCTGGGCGTGGGTGACCGGATCACGGAAATCCTCCTGCCCGAGCGCACTTTCGAGGCCATCCGCGAGGTCTTTCTGGGCAACGATTTTGCGCGCACGCGCCCCTATCACCCCAGTCATGCGCCCTACGATCACATTCAGATGATCCGCGAGGAAGGACCGAGCATCGTGCAGGCGTTTCACGAAGGTCTGACACGGCGCGGGGGACGGCTCTACTCGATCATCGCCGACGTGTGTGCTATGGCAAACACCAACGGTGGCACGATCTATGTCGGCGTCACAGCCAAGCCAAAGGAAAAGCCGATCGGCGTTCCCAATCCGAAGGAAGCCATCGAGATCCTTCACGAGGAGATCGAGCGCAAGCTGACACCGCCGATTGAGGTCAACATCGACGTGCTTGAATCGCAGGGCAAGCCGGTGATCCGCATCCAGGTGCCGCGCGGCAGCGACCCGCCCTATGCCATCGATGACAATAAGATCTACGTGCGCGATGAAGCCGAGACGAACCTGGCCGTGCGCGACGAGATCGTCCGGCTTGTGCTGCAAAACCCCGCGCTGCACAGTGCAGCAGGCAGCCCCGCCGACTCAGCCTCGCCCGAGCCGGAGACCGCCATGACCGCTCCGGCGCCGGAAGCGCCGCCCACCGGCCACATCGACGCCCCGCGCACCGGCGTTGAGATCATCAACACTGAGGAGCGCAAGGGCGTCAAATATCACGTGATGCGCGATCTGCGGAATGGGAATGTCGTCAAGAACGTCACCCGATCTTCAGCGCGCCGCCTGTGGCATTACGCGATTCTCGAAAAGGAATCCAATCCGGTCAATCCGAACGAGGTGGAGTGGCACGGGGAGATCGGTCTCTGGAAGCGTTATCAGCGAGGCGGAGCGATGCGCTACGATCTGGTGCAGCGCGACAACGGCGAAATCCGCGTCTATTACGGAGTCACGGATGACGGCATGCATGGGCCGTGGCTGCAATTTGCCGCCGAAGACGAGCCGGAATCCTGACCCGGATGACGCCCTGAAACCGATACCTGCATCCGGACTCCGGGCGGTGGGAGCGGCCTGCTGCCCGGAGCGCTCAATTCTCGGCCTGTGCCTCCCATGAGTCAATCCGGCGCTCTCCGGCGTTGGGAGCTGGCTTGCCTGGTCGCGATCCTGGCGCTGGCGGCGGCGCTGCGGATGGGCGCGCCGGGCATCACCGAGTTCAAGCGCGACGAAGCCAATCTGTCCCAACTGGCGCTTGACCTGGCGCGCGGCAAGTCTCTGCCGCTCCTGGGGATCAGCTCATCGGCAGGTATCCCCAATCCCCCTCACAGCGTCTATCTGTTCGCCCTGCCCTATATCTTCGACAAGACACCGGTTCTGGCGACCCTGTACATTGGGGCGCTGAACGTGCTGGCGGTCGGGCTGACGTGGCTGCTCGTGCGGCGCTCTTTCGGCCCCCGTGCCGCCCTGATCGCCGCGCTGCTCTATGCCGCCAGCCCGTGGAGCGCGATCTTTGCGCGCAAGATCTGGGCACAGAATCTGCTGCCGCCGTTTGTCGTTGCGACGATGCTGTGCGGCCTGCTCGGTTACCGCGAGCGCAGACGCTGGGCACAGGTGGCGCACTGGCCATTGCTGGCGCTCACCGTGCAAATCCATCTCGCAGCGCTGGCCCTGGTGCCGCTCAGTCTGGCGATGGTGGCGCTGTGGGCGCGGAACGCGCGCGGGCGGCTGCTGGCTGCGGGGTTGGTGCTTGCCGGGCTGGTGGTCGTGCCGACGGTGATCGGTGCGCGCGACGCCGGCCTGCTGACGCTCGACACGCTCGAACGTGGGATCGCATCCGAAAACAAGCCCTCCCGGCAGCTAACGGCTCAGGCGCTTGAGCTGGCCTGGCTGACGGCAGCGGGAACGAACATTCATGCGCTGGCCGGTCCGGAGCAGTTCCGCGCCTATCGCGCCACCGTGCCCGGCGCCGATCCGCTCTTCTGGCTGGTGCCGCTCGGCGCCGCCGCGAGCGCCGGCGCACTGATCGGGCAGGCGGCGCGGGCGGGCTTCCGGCGCCATCAAACCGGGGTTGTGCTGGCGCTCTGGCTGGCGCTGCCGGTGCTGGCTTTCACCTGGGAGTGGACCGCAGTCGCTCAGCACTACCTGATCCCCATGCTGCCTGCCGCCTTCGCCCTGGCCGGAGTCGGCGGCGCGTCCTTGTGGGAACATCTGCCGCGAACCCGCGCAGGTTATGCGCTGCGCGCGGCGCTGGCGGGCGTGCTGGTAGCGCTTGTCGCGCTCCAGGCATATCACTTCGCCGCACTTTTGCGCTTTGTGGACACCCACGACACGCCGGGCGGCTTCGGCACCCCGCTCGGCGACCTGCTCGCCATCCGATCCGACATCCTGGCGCGCGATCCGCACGATGTGATCGTGATCAGCGGCGGCGAGGTCGCGCCTTACGACGAGATTCCGGCGGTATGGGGGGTCTTGCTGGATGGGATCGACCACGTCCGCTTCGTGAACGGGCAGCGGACAGCAGTCGTTCCGGCGGGCCGTGCCGTCGAACTTATCGCCGTGCAGCCTGGCCTGCGCCCCTGCTCCGATGCACAGTGCCGCGCCGACCAGTCCGATGCGGCGGTGTTCGAGCCACGACCCGGCGGCCCGGCTTACGTCGTGCGCACAGCGGGCGCGGACCCGTGGGCGGATGAGATCGCCCCGGTCGATCCCGTCCGGTTTGCCAACGGCGCCCACCTGACCGGGTTCGCGCTCTTGCCAGGCGAGGTGCTGCTTCAATACCGTCTCAGCGGGCCGGCTCCGGCGGACTATCAGGTGTTCGCGCACGCCCTGGCTTCGGATGGCAACCGGCTTGCGCAGGCCGACCGCCCCGGCTGGCCGGGCCGCTACTGGCGCGAGGGAGACACCCTCTATCTGTGGTTCGAGCTGGCGATCCCGGATGCGGCAGCGCGGCTCAGCGTCGGTATGTACACGCTTGACAGCGGAGTCTATCGCAACGTGGAAGTTCTCGACGAGCGCGGGGCGTACCTGGCGCAGGCTGCGGAACTGCCGCTCGGTGCCGAGTAGCTGCGCGACGTGGCGACACTAGCGAGCTATCCAGGTGCCGGGCGCCCCTGCCACAAAGATAAACGTCTGTCCCAGAGCGTCGACCGCTATCATCTCCCCACGCTCGAAGCGCAGCACCTGAGCGCCGGTCGGACTTTCGGGCGCGGTTGCCCATCCGATGCGATCGCGCACCGGCGGGTTCTCGCGCCAGGCTTTGCCAAATCCGCGCTGCGGCTCCAGCAGCCCTTCTGGTGGAACGCTGCCCACACTCTCCGGATCCACGCCATCGACGAAGGTATCGTTCAGGCGTTGGTACGTACCATCGCTGAGCAGCGCGTAGATCGCGGCCTGCGTCCCGGCGCCAAGCGATGAAACCCAGAGCATCCGCCCATTCTGATAGGGCTGGTATGCGCCGCTCACAGGGGCAGGCGCGCTCGCCAGCGGGCAGCCGATCGCCGTCTGCAAACCGGGATCGCTCTGGTAGATCGCCCCAAAGACCCCTGGCACAGTGGTTCCGCAGGAGTCATCGACACCGGGCAGGGCTGCATCCACCCCGCCGCCCACCGGACCGTAGACCGCCGGGCCGCCGGGCGTACCGGGTGTATTTGTCGTGGTCGGCGTGAAGGTCGGCGTCATCGTGATCGGAGCCGGGCGCGTCGGCGTGGGGATTGGCGTGCTGGGGTCAAATGTCGGCAGCAGCGCCGCCGCCGTCAGTGTGACCTCAGGGGTCGGGCTGGGCGTCTCGGTCGCCACGATCGGGATCACGAGCGGAAGGTCGGTCGCCGTGACATAGATCGGCGGCGGCGTGGGCGGCGTGTCGCGCAGCGACCCGCAGCCGGCACCCAACAGGCCAATCGCCAGCAGCCCGCCCACCAGCACCACGGCGCGCGCGCGTCCCATGTCAGCCCTCGCCGCCTGACTGGCGTTCAACCTGCGCGTGGATCGTCCCATCATCCCGCACCCATCCGACGGCCATCTGCGGCGTGTTGTAGGCATAACCCACGCGACCCTGCGGATCGACCACGATGATACCACCATAGCCGCCGGTCCGTTCGTGCAAAAGCGCGATCGCGTAGTCCGCCGCTTCTTGGGCGGAAAAGCCGCGCTCAACCGCGTCTGTCGCCGTCTTCGACAGCACCACACGCATGATGCTTTCGCCGTGACCGGTGGTGGCCGCCGCGCCCGCCCGGTTATCGGCATACGCGCCCGAGCCAACAAGCGGCGAATCACCGACCCGGCCCGGCATCTTGAAGTGCACACCCCCCGTTGATGTGGCCGCGGCGACATTTCCCTGCGCGTCGATGGCAACCGCGCCAACCGTGTCCATCGGGTTCGGCGTCAGACCGGCGGGCACACGGTAGCCGGCCTGCATCTGGAAATGCCGGAAACGTTCCACCTCGCGCGGCACGGTCAATTCGGCCTGCGCGGCCAGGCGCATCCCTTTCAGCTCGGCGAAACGACGCGCGCCTTCGCCCACCAGCAGGCTATGCTCGGTGTCTTCCATGATCAGCCGCGCCAGCCTGACCGGGTTGGTGATGCCCCGGACCGCCGCAACCGCCCCCAGCGCCAGCGTGCGACCATCCATGATGATTGCATCCAGCTCGATTTCACCGTCGCGGTTCAGCGCGCTGCCCACCCCCGCGTTGAAAACAGGGTCGTCTTCCATCAACGCCACGGCCTGCTCCACTGCATCGAGCGCCGAGCCTCCCCGCGCCAAAATCGCCCATCCGGCCTCGACCGCCGCCCGCACTCCCGCGATCCGCTCCGTGTACGTCTCGGCCTCGATCTCCCACGCGTCGCCGTGGACAATCAGTGCTGGTTTCACCGTTTGCTGCGCTCCACCCTTTCATCAATCGCCCCCTGCGCCCAGTCTAGCAGAAGCCAGCCGAAAAGATAAAATGCCATCAGGCCGCCTCTTGGCGTGGCACCGGGGTGCAGCCGGGGGTAAAAAGGGGCGCACACCTCAGGCGCGCGCCCCAACCAGTTGATCAAGACTTGCGGCCAAACTTGGCTTCGAGCAGCTCGGCCACGGTCGGATTGCCCAGTTCCTGCAGCTCGTAGCGCACGCGGCGGAAAGGCTTATCGATCGTAATGACGCGGCTCAGGTCGATCGGCGTGGCCACCAGCACCAGGTCCGCCGGCGTATTGCGAATCGTGGCCTCGAGATCCGCGCGCTGCTTGGCGCCATACCCCATCGCCGGCAGCAGCGTGCCAGTGGTCGGATACTTCTCAAAAGTCTCGATAATACTGCCGACGGCATAGGGCCGGGGATCGACCAGCTCGCTGGCTCCGAAACGCTGCGCCGCCACAACTCCCGCGCCATATGCCATCTCGCCGTGGGTGAGCGTCGGCCCGTCCTCGATAACCAGCACGCGCTTGCCGTGGATCGCTTCGGCATCGTCCACAAAAGTGGGCGACGCGGCTTCGATGACGATCGCGTCCGGATTCACCTGGCGAATGCTCTCGCGGACCTTGCGCACGCCGTCAGGGGGTGCCGTATCCACCTTATTGATGACGACAACATCCGCCATCCGCAAATTCGCCTCGCCAGGGTGATAGCTCAACTCATGGCCGGCGCGGTGCGGGTCGACCACGACAAAATACAGGTCGGGTTGAAAGAACGGCAGATCGTTGTTGCCGCCATCCCACAAGATAATATCGGCTTCCTGCTCTGCTTCGCGCAGAATCGCCTCATAGTCCACACCTGCAAACACCACCACGCCGCGATCCAGGTGCGGCTCATATTCTTCGCGCTCCTCAATCGTCACGTCGTGCTTGTCGAGATCGGCGTAGTCCGCAAAACGCTGCACTCGCTGCCTGGCGAGATCGCCATATGGCATGGGATGCCGCACGACGGCGACCTTGTAGCCGAGCCGGCGCAACGCGTCACTGACCGCACGCGTTGTCTGGCTCTTGCCCGAACCCGTCCGCACTGCCCCGACGCCCACGACCGGCTTGGTGCTCTTCAGCACCGTGTGCTTGAGGCCCATCAGGCGATAGTCCGCGCCGGCAGCCAGCACCTGGCTCGCCTTGTGCATCACGTATTCATGCGACACGTCCGAGTAGGCGAACACCACCTCATCTACGTCATACTGCGCGATGAGTGCCGTCAGGTCCGCCTCGTCGTAGATCGGGATGCCATTGGGGTACAGACGGCCCGCCAGCTCAGGCGGATAGGTGCGCCCTTCGATATCCGGGATCTGTGTCGCGGTGAACGCAACCACCTCATAGGCTTCGTTGTCGCGGTAATACCGGTTGAAGTTGTGAAAATCCCGGCCAGCGGCCCCCATAATCAAAACACGTGTTTTCGGCATTGTTCAGAATGTCTCCCTATTTTTGAGCACAAACTACCGCGTTCTGCGCGTGTTGGAGCGCAGGGCGCGGGGATACGCAATCATCGCCAGCCCGATGCTGAGCAGGTAGAGCACCAGCAGCGGGCCGACTACCAGCAGCATATTGAACGGATCGACGGTCGGCGTGATCAGCGCCGCGACCACGGTGATCAGAACCACCGCCAGCCGCCAGTTCCGGATCAGCGGCGCGGGACCGACAATCCCCAACCGCGCCAGCACAAACACGACCACCGGCATCTCGAACGCCACCCCAATCCAGAACAACAGCGAGGTCAGGAAGGCGATATAGCGTTCAGCCGTCCACTCAGCCTTGAAGATCTCGCTCTCGAAGTTCTGCAAGAAGTTTAATGCAGCCGGAATCATGATGAACCACGCGAAGGCCACGCCGACTAAAAAAAGCGCGGTCGTGGCGGGCAGCGCCAGGTAAATCCAGCGCTTTTCTTTGCGCGTGAGTCCGGGGGCAACAAAGAGGAAAAGCTGGAGCGTGATGTACGGAATCGCCACAATCGCCCCGGCCAGCAGCGCGACCCGGAAGTACATCACCACGCTCTCGGTCGGGCCGAGGACCTGCAGCTCTTCGCCATAGGGGCGGATAAGATAGCGCAAGATCGAGCCGGTGAAAAACACGGACGCGACCACACCGATCGCCAGCGCCAGAAGCGCGCGAAACAGGCGCCGGCGCAACTCGTTGAGATGCTCAAACAGCGTCAGCGGCGTGTCGTCGACGTCGCCGCGCAGGGAACGCCAGGCATCGTAACGCTGCGAAACGACGGGCTTCCCTTTGTCGTGGGGGATAGGGTGATTAGACATGGAGCCTACGGCTGACTTCCTTGGTGATCGTCCCGGCCGGCCCGCTGTGGCTGCGACGAGCGCAGCTCTGTTTCGTGCAGCACCAGCGAGCCGAGCACCCCATTGACGAAGCGCGGTGTGCTCTCGGCGCCAAACAGCTTGGCAAGCTCAATCGCCTCGTTAATCACCACCTTGACCGGCGTCTCCGGTTCGTAGAGCAGCTCGTACACGGCCAGGCGCAGAATGTTGCGATCCACCACCGCGAGCTGTTCCAGCGGCCACTCAGGCGCATAGCGGCGGATCAGGTCGTCCAGCGGCAAGCGATGCGCCAGCACGCCATCCACCAACCGCACTACCAGACGGCGCACATCCGGCCGGGCGCCTTCGTTCTCCAGATGGGTACTGAGAACTTCGGTGCGATCGTGTGAGGTCGAGTCCAGCTCGTACAGGATCTGCAGCGCGAGGCTACGGGCGCGATGGCGGTAATCGGTAGTGGGCACGTTGGATCTACCTAGCTGGCCAGGTCTCTACGAGTCCGGCTCGGTCCGAAGGCCAAAATCAACGTCCTCGACATGGACATTGACCGACTCGACTTTCATGCTCAACAGCTCGCGGATCGAGCGTTCGACCGCCTTCTGCACGTTGACGCACATCTCACGCAGGTTCACGGTCGGGTCGGCCACGACATACAGGTGCGCGGTCACTGTCCCGTCTTCCACCGTAATCTGGACGCCGTTGGCAGCGGGCACGCGCCGCAGCAAACGCCCTACACCGCCCGGCGTCCCTCCCATACGCAGCACTCCGGGCACGCTCAACGTCGCCTTGCGCGCAATCGTCAGCAAGACCCCCGGCGCGAGCGTCACCGTATCATTTGGATGCCGCGGACTCACCATCGCCGTTCTCCGCCACTCAATCCTCGCAACCGCGCTCGGTCGCGTCTCACCCCATGATCAGGCCGCCGTCCACCGACAGCACGTGACCGGTGATATACCCGGCCCGCTCAGATGCCAGGAAAGCGACCGCGTAGCTGACGTCTTCAACCGTTCCCCAGCGGCCCATTGGGATGTTCGCCACCAGCGTATCAAGTATATCCTGTGGGAGCTTCTCCGTCAGCTTCGTCTGAATGAAGCCAGGCGCCACAGCGTTGACCGTGATGTTGCGCGAAGCCACCTCGCGGGCCAGCGCCTTTGTCATCCCGATCAAGCCGGCTTTGCTGGCGCTGTAATTGGTCTGCCCCGCCTGGCCCGCGATGCCGCTGACGCTGGACATATTGATAATGCGTCCGTATCGCTTGCGCATCATCGGGCGCAGGACAGCCTTTGAACACAGCCACGCGCTCTTGAGGTTGACGCGCAGGATCAGGTCCCAGTCTTCTTCCGGCATCCGCACCATCAGATTGTCGCGGGTCGTTCCGGCGTTGTTCACCAGGATGTCGACCCGGCCAAACTTCTCCAGCACGGCGTCCACTAGGCTTTCGACCTGGGCGGCATCGCTCACATCGGCCGTGATCGCCAAGCCGTCGCTGCCGAGCGCCCGGACTTCTTCCAGCGTATCGTCGGCGCAACAGCCGCTCAGGTCATTTGTCACCACGATAGCGCCGCGCCGGGCCAGCTCAAGCGCGACGGCGTGCCCGATGCCCTGTCCGCTGCCCGTGACAATCGCGACCCGATCGGTCAGTTCCCCCATTGCGTGTGCTCCTTCTCGCGTGGATAGCAGCCGCGCAGCGCGGTCGAGGTGCCGCGAACGGCTCTATGATAGCCGGGCCACAGGGCGTGTCAAGAAGCAGTCCGGCCCTCTATGGTGCGCAAGCCGCGAACGTGGTATGCTTCTCGGCGCTGCATTTCCTTCCAGCAGGGGTATATCACCAGCTATAACCGCGACTCTGCTATGGTGTCCGAACGGCTTCCACGCTCACATTCTATCCTGATCCGGCCGATCTCTGTCGACGATGCCACCGGGCTGCATGCCAGATGCTGGCCGGATCGCCCGCGCGACGTGGTCGTCGGCCTGCTGCGCCGTGCCGAGCAGCTCGCCCGCTACCGGCGCGGGTTAGGCGTCACGGCGGTGCTCTCCGGCCAGCCCTGCGGCTTTGCTCTGCTGACCCTCTGGCCGCGCTGCGCGGAGATCAGCGACCTGATCGTCAGCGAACCGCTGCGCGGCCAGCGCATTGGCTCACAACTGGTCGAATATCTGGCCGCCGCCGCGCGCGACCTGGGCGCAAGCGTTCTGGAGATCGGTGCGGCGCTCTCCAACCCGCGCGCGATCGCGCTCTACCGGCGCCTGGGGTTCGCCGACGGGCGAATCATCGAGATCGATCTGGGATCCGGCCCTGAGCCAGTACTTTATCTCTACCGGACGCTGACTCCCTAGCGAGCCATCGGTTCGCACTCACTGCCAGCCGGGCGCCTCACCGCGATACAGGTTCCGCACGGCCGGATCTTCGGGATCGGGATACCCATAGCGATCGATGAGGGTGCCCAGCGAGAACTCGTCCATCTGGCGCGTGCGCAGCAGCAGTTCGAGCATCACGATGTCCACGACCAGCAACAGCCGCCCAAAATGGGTGTACTGGCTGCGCAGCGCGGTGAACAGCGTCGCGAAGATGCGCTCGCGCAGCTCGGTATCGAGCACGCCGCTGCCCGGCCAGCCAACCACCCAGTCGTGCTGGTACGAGCCGATGGCCAGCACCTCGGAACGAAGCTGAGCGAGCTGGTGGATCGCCGCTTTGCGCGCCACGGCATCTTCCAGCCGGTTTGTATCGCGAAACGGCACGTTGCTCAGCGAACTATAAATCGAACCAGGCTCAGCCGTGCGCACCACCCGGCCCAGGCTGCGATGCTCAAACCCCAGCGCGCGGGCCAGAGCGCGCGCGCAATCGAGATAGTATCGAACCAGATGGGGCTGGGTAACGTGCCGGTCCACACGCCACAGCAACGAAAGATAATCGCTGAAGTCGAGCGGAAGCTGCGGCGGGTTGTGCGGGCTGTACGGAGAGGTGAGCTGGCTGATACGCGCCTGATCACTGTTGTTCATGACCCCGCTATCCCTGTCCCATTTGTTCATGGCTGGCAGCCTCGCGCGCATCCGCCACGGCGCAGTACGGTGCTAGTATAGCAGCAGCTCTCATCTCTGGCAGCGTTTGAAAGAGCACCTAGCGGTAGCGTCCACGGGCAATGTTGATCATGTCCACCAACATTCCATACGCCGTTGTGGTCGGATCGGTGTCACCTTCGACGATCGTCAGGCGGTGCAGCGTGTCCGTCTCGATGGTAACGGCGCTGCTCGTCCTGTCAACCTGGGCAAGCGGATCGGACAGCGGCAGCCGCGTGGGCCGGACGCTCACGCGGACGGCATCGCCCTGGCGCACAGCCTCGCACAGCAACTTGATTCGCTCGCCCTCGCGCACGGCCCGCTGAGCGTCTTCGCGGGTGATCCCTCTGATCCCGGCGCGCTCGACGTCCGCCGGCCGCACGTCCGCCCCCATCATGACATTCGCCAACACGACGATCTTGACGGCAGCATCCCAGCCCTCAAGATCGTTCGTCGGGTCCGCCTCGGCGATCCCCATGCGTTGCGTCTCGGCCACCGCATCGTCGAACGCCGTCCCCTGCTCCAGCGCGGTCAAAATGTAGTTGGTCGTGCTGTTCAGCACGCCGCGCACCCGCTCAACCGTCGAGGCAACCAAGCCCTCGCGCGCGATCCCCAGCACCGGCGCGCCGTCCATGACCGTGCTCTCGAAAAACAGACCCACACCCTTCTGGGCCGCCAGGGCGCGCAGCTCGCGATAGGCAAAGGCGATCGGCCCCTTGTTGGCCGTGACGACATGGCGCCCGGCTTCGAGCGCCGCCCGCACATAATCGGTGGCCGGCTGGCCCGTCTGCGGATTGAGCCACGTTGCTTCCATAACCAGATCGGCGGGGCACTGGCGCACAAACTCCAGCGTATCATGCACGGGCGCGCCGCGATGCAGGCTGTCCAGCGGTTCGCCGGAATCGGCCAGGCGCAGCGCCTCGGCCAGGTCCAGCCCGTCCGGGTTGATGGCCAGCCCGCGCGAGCGGGTGGCAATCCCGGTCACCCGGAAGGTCAGGTCATAGTCCTCGCGCAGCGTCGCTTCTTTGCGCATCAGCAGGCGGGCCAGCGCCCGCGCCACGTTCCCGTATCCGAGCAGGGCCAGATCGATGTGCATGGTGTCTCTCTTCCTCACAGAGCGCCGCCCACTGCGTGCGGCAGGGTTCTTCTACCGCCCGTAATTATACTTGACTTCCCGCCAGCGCCAGCCCGGAATTATTGGCATCACAATCGCGAATATGCTACCATCACACGTGAGCATTTCTCTCATCAAGAGCGGTGGAGGGACCGGCCCTGTGAAACCGCGGCAACCTGCGCACGCCTGACCCGGTCCGCATGGTGCCAAATCCGGCAGAGCGACTCTGAAAGATGAGGGGCCACAGAACCACACGGTATTTGATGCCCCTGCTGTGTAAGGGGCATCATTTATTGAGCGAACAACTCAGAATGGACACAACGCGGCCATGACCACGCACCTCCCACCTTTCACCAACCGGCGCTATCTCGACGCCCTCGCCGGGCGCGTCCTGATCTACGATGGCGCGATGGGAACCAGCATCCAGGCGCTCAACCTCTCGGCGGACGACTTTGGCGGAGAGCGCTACAACGGCTGTAACGATTACCTGGTCATCACCCGTCCGGACGTCATTCGCGCCATTCACGCTTCGTTCCTGGAAGTGGGCAGCGAGGTCATCGAGACCGATACCTTTCGCTCCAACCGCCTGACGCTGGCGGAATATGGCCTGCAGGATCGCGTGCTGGAGATCAACCGGGCAGCGGCCCGTCTGGCGCGCGAAGTGGCGGATGAGTTCGCCGAAAAGACCGGCATCCCGCGCTATGTGGCGGGGAGCATGGGGCCGTCTGGCAAGCTGCCCAGCTCCGATGATCCTGACCTGAGCGACATCACGTTCGACGAACTGGCCGATGTGTTTGCCGAGCAGGCGCGCGGCCTGGTCGAAGGCGGCGTCGACGTGCTTCTGCTCGAAACGAGCCAGGACATTCTTGAGGTTCGCGCCGCGGTCGCAGGCATCCAGCGCTACTTTGCGGCAGCAGGGGTGCGCGTGCCACTGCAAGTTCAGGTTACGCTGGACACCAGCGGGCGGATGCTGTTTGGCACGGATATCGCCAGCGCGCTGACCACGCTGGAAGCCCTTCCGATCGACGTTATCGGCCTGAACTGCTCGACCGGCCCAGAGCACATGGCGCAGCCGGTCAAATACCTGACCGAGCACAGCACCCGCCCGATCAGTGTGCTGCCCAACGCCGGCCTGCCGATCAACGTTGAAGGGAATGCCGTCTACCCGATGCAGCCGGACCCCTTCGCAGAGATCTTGAGCGAGTTTGTCGACTGGGGCGTGAGTGTCGTCGGTGGCTGCTGTGGCACCACGCCGGACCACCTCGCGCGGCTGATCGAGCGTGTCAAGGGGTCTGCGGCGCAGGCACGCCCGCCCGTTCAGCGGCAGCCCCAGACCGAACCGGCGGCTTCGAGCGGCATGCGCGCGATGGCCCTGCGCCAGACTCCGCCCCCCACCCTGATCGGCGAACGGGTGAACAGCCAGGGCAGCCGCAAGATCAAGCGTCTGCTGCTGGACGAGGACTATGACGGGATCCTGCAGGTCGCCCGCCAGCAGGTCGAAGCGGGCGCGCATATTCTGGACGTATGCGTCGCGCTCACCGAGCGTGCCGACGAGGCCGAGCAAATGCGCCAGGTCGTCAAGAAGCTGTCGATGGGCGTGGACGTGCCGCTGATGATCGACAGCACCGAAGCCGACGTGATCGAGGCCGCGCTCGAGGTGTATCCCGGCCGCGCCATCATCAACAGCATCAACCTCGAAAACGGGCGCGAGCGGGTCGACGCGGTCCTGCCGCTGGCCGTCGAGCACGGCGCGGCGGTGGTCGCTCTCACCATCGACCAGCAGGGCATGGCGAAGACCGCCGAGCGCAAGCTGGAAGTGGCCCGCGCGATCTACGACATCGCCGTGAACGAATACGGTCTGGCGCCCGGCGATCTGATCTTTGACGCGCTCACGTTCACCCTGGCGACCGGCGATCCGGAGATGGCCCGCAGCGGCATCGAGACGCTGGAAGGCATCCGGCGCATCAAGGCCGAGCTGCCCGGCGTCCTGACCTCGCTCGGCGTGAGCAACGTCAGCTTTGGCCTCAGTCCGGCAGCGCGCGCGGTGCTCAACAGCGTCTTCCTCTATCACGCCGTCGAACACGGCCTGGATATGGCGATCGTCAACCCGGCGCACATCACACCCTACGCCGAGATCCCCGCCGAGCAGCGCCGTCTGGCGGACGCGCTCATTTTCAACGAGCATCCGGACGCGCTGGCGGAATTCATCGCCTATTTCGAGGAGCACGACGTCGCGCTGGGCGGTCACGAACAGGCCGACCCGACCGCAGACATGACACCCGAAGAGGCGCTCCACTGGCAAATCGTCCATCGCAAGAAAGAGGGTGTCGAGGCTCTGATCGACGCCTGCCTGGAGCACCAGGATGCGGTTGGCGTGCTGAACAACGTGCTGCTGCCGGCGATGAAAGAGGTCGGCGACAAGTTCGGCGCGGGCGAGTTGATTCTGCCGTTTGTGCTGCAAAGCGCCGAGGTGATGAAAAAGGCCGTGTCGTACCTGGAGAACTTCCTGGAGCGCAAGGAAGGGACGACCAAAGGCACGGTCGTGCTGGCGAC
>Ga0226835_1000788_pt1 | contig 25327 bp, 15 predicted proteins | sample LAC_MetaG_1_FD_163627 | JGI IMG/M metagenome (GOLD analysis project Ga0226835, IMG submission 163627) | Anaerobic ammonium oxidizing microbial communities from anammox membrane bioreactor (MBR) in UC Berkley, California, United States -... | ecosystem: Engineered > Bioreactor > Anaerobic >...
GTCACCCGGGAGCGGCTGCGCCAGCTCTACGATCGGGCGCACCCGCGGGCGTGAGAAGTGATGCCCGAGGTCCCCCGTACTCCGGGTCGCAACCACCTCGTCGCCGCCGGAAAACCGGGCAGCGCGGCGGGCAAGGCGCGCCCGGCTCGCCGGGCATTCATCGTTGTGGCCATGATCTGCCTCTACTCCCCAGGTCTGCTGACGCCGGCCGCCGCCCAGTACCTGGCGGTATTCACCGATGGCCGGGTGCTGGCCGTGACCGGGGCCAGCCTGCTGGATGACCGCACCGTGCGGCTGGAACTGCCCGGGGGGGGGCGCCTGGAGCTGCCCGCCCGGCGGCTGGAGGCGGTGGTGGAGGCGCTGGTCGAGCCCGAGCCGGAACCGGTGGCACGACCGACGTGCTCGGCGGACTGGGAGGAGCATCCCCTGCCCGAGGGCACCCCCTTTGCCGCCGAAATCGAGGCCGCGGCGCGGGCAGCGGGGCTGCACCCCTGGCTGGTGGCGGCGGTGGTGGAGGCCGAGTCCCGCTACGACCCCCGGGCGGTGTCCCGGGTGGGGGCGCGGGGACTGATGCAGCTCATGCCCTCGGTGTGGATCCCGGCGGGCCTCGCCAACCCCCATGACGTCAAGGCGAACCTGCGGGTGGGCAGCGCCTACCTCAAGCGACTCCACCAGCGTTTCGGCGAGCTGCCCCTGGCCCTGGCGGCCTACAACGCCGGCCCCACCACGGTGGAGCGCTACGGCGGGATACCGCCGTACCGGGAGACTCGCAGCTACCTCCAGCGCATCCTGTCTCGTTTCTGCCCGGGGCAGGAGGGCGAGGGTTTGTGAAAGTCCGTATAATGCGCGAGGCCGCGCAGGGAAGAGCCTCGGCCGCCGGGACCGTTCTCTGAGGGTGGGGAGGGAGAAACCATGAGTGAGGCAAGCGTCGGCAAGCCGATGTTGCCGGTAGCAGCAAGACAGCCGGCGGGTCCACGGGTGAGCGATGGTAGCAACATCTTCCTCACCACCAAGCTGGACAGACTCATCGATCAGGCGCGCAAGAACAGCCTGTGGCCATTTCCCTTCGGGACGGCGTGCTGCGCCATCGAGTTCATGTCGACGATCATGTCCCACTACGACATGTCTCGCTTTGGCGCCGAGGTGGTGCGCTTTTCCCCGCGCCAGTCGGATTTGCTCATCGTGGCGGGTACGGTCACCGACAAGATGGCGCCGGTGATGGTGCGCATCTACGAGCAGATGGCGGAACCCAAGTACGTCATCTCCATGGGGGCGTGCGCCTGCACGGGCGGCTTTTACCGCGCCTACCACGTGGTGCAGGGGATCGACGAGTTCATTCCGGTGGACGTGTACGTGCCGGGCTGCCCGCCGACACCGGAGGCACTGCTGCAGGGCCTGCTGCGCCTGCAAGAAATGATCGCGGCCGGCGAAACCCACTACCAGCGCATGGTCGCCGCGGCGCGGGCGGAAGCCAGGGGGGCGGTTTCATGAGCATGAGTGAGGAGAAGCTGGAGTCCTTTCGGCGTTCCTTCCCGCCGTCGCGGGGGGTGGAGGAGATCCCGGGCCAGGGCATCCCCACCTTCCAGGTGGAGCGCGAACTGCTGCCCGAGCTGGCCCGCCGGCTCAAGGACGACCCCGACTTCGACTTCAAGATGCTGTCGGACGTGTGCGGTGTGGACTGGCCGGAGCGGCAGGCCCGCTTCGATGTCGTCTATCACCTCTATTCGTTGACGCACAACCACCGCCTGCGCCTCAAGGTGCCGGTGAGCGAGCAAGATGCGGTGGTACCGTCGGTGTACGGGGTGTGGAAGGCGGCCGACTGGTTCGAGCGGGAGGTGTTCGACATGTTCGGGGTGCGCTTTGCCGGCCACCCCAACCTGAAGCGAATCCTCTGCCACCCCTCCTTCCAGGGTCACGCCCTGCGCAAGGACTACGACCCCGGTCAGCGCTGGCTGCTGCGGGAGGGGGAGCAGGACGAACCCGCCTGGGCGCGCGAGGTACAGGAGGACGAGGACCACTTCGAGACCCAGGTCCTGAATCTCGGGCCCTCCCACCCGGCTACCCACGGCACCCTGCGCACGGTGGTGCGCCTGGACGGCGAGGTGATCACCCGGGCGGAGTGCGAGATCGGCTACCTGCACCGCTGCTTCGAGAAGATGTCCGAACGCCACACCTGGAACCAGATCATCCCCTACACCGATCGCCTCAACTACTGCTCGGCGATGATGAACGGGGTGGGGTACGCGCTGGCGGTGGAAAAGCTCCTGGGGATCGAGGCGCCGCCCCGCGCCCAGGTCATCCGGGTGATCCTCTCCGAGCTGTCCCGCATCATGGACCACATCGTCTGCGTCGGCGCCAACCTCAACGATGTGGGCGCCATGACGCCGTTCCTCTACGTCTACCAGGCCCGGGAGGAGATTTACTCGCTCCTGGAGGCGTGCGCCGGCGGCCGTCTGACGATCTCCTACGTGCGCATCGGCGGCCTGGCCAACGATGTTCCCGCGGGGTTCGAGGAGGCGGTGCGCTACCTCTTGCGCCGCATCCCGCCGCTGGTGGATGACATGGAGCGGCTGATCACCGAGAACCGCATCTTCCGCCAGCGCTCCGAAGGGATCGGCAAGCTCTCAGCCGAGGAGGCGGTGGACTGGGGGTGGACCGGCCCCTGCCTGCGTGCCTCGGGGGTGCCCTACGACGTGCGCAAGACGAACCCCTACCTGGGGTACGAGACCTACGACTTCAAGGTGCCCATCGCCACCACCGGCGATACCTACGCCCGTTACCTGGTGCGGGTGGAGGAGATCCGCCAGTCCCTGAGGATCGTCGAGCAGGCGCTCAAGCGCCTGGCTCCCGGACCCATCATCACTGACAACCACCACGTCGCCCTCCCCCCGAAGGAGAAGGTGTACACCGAAATGGAGGCCCTCATCTGGCACTTCAAGCTGATCATGGAGGGCATGAAGGTGCCGAAGGGTGAGGTCTACGGCTTCACCGAGGGGGCCAACGGGGAGCTGGGCTTCTACACCATCTCCGACGGCGGTGGCTCCCCCTACCGGCTGCACTGCCGACCGCCGTGCTTTGCCGTCTTCCAGGCCTACCCGCACATGCTGGAGGGGCACATGATCGCCGACTCCATTGCCATTCTGGGGGGCCTCAACATCATCGCCGGGGAGCTGGACCGATGAAAAACTCGGACGTCATGGTCTGTGATCCCAAGCCGCTGCGCTTCTGGCAGCACTTTTATCTGGTGGAGGTGCTGAAAGGGCTGGGGGTGACCCTGCGCCACTTTCTGGGCAACCTCTTTGGACGCAAGTACACCGTCACGGTGGAGTGGCCAGAGGTGAAGCGGGAGTACTCCGACCGTCTGCGCGGCCGACACGTGCTGCTCACCCGGGAGGACGGCTCCCCCCGCTGCGTGGCCTGCTACATGTGCGAGACCGCTTGCCCGGCGGATTGTATCCACATCGAAGCCGAGGAGGACCCCACCTCCACCGTGGAGTGGGAGAAGCGCCCCAAGGTCTTCAACATCGATCTCCTGCGCTGCGTCTTCTGCGGGCTGTGCGTGGACGCCTGCCCCAAGGAGGCCATCATCATGACCCGCCACCACGAGATGGCCTTCACTGGCCGCGAGGAGGCGGTGGCGACCATCGACACGCTGCTGCAGAGGGGCCCCATCGAGAAGATCGACCTGGGGTACCGGCCCTACTACGGGCGCGAGAGCCGGCCCATCACCCTGCCCATCCCGGTGCGCGTCGAGCCGGCGCCAAAGGCGCCCCGCCCCGACCTGGCCGCCACGCATTGATACCCCGTACCAGGTACGGCCTTTCTGGCGATTTTGTGGGGCCTGCCCATGGGGCCGCCCGGGTCACGGAGTCCGTGCCCGTGTCTGTGCCCGCGCCCGTGTCCCTGGCTGCCCGGGCCTCTGGCCCGCCCTCACGGTCGGTGCGGGTTGCCACGCCCGGCCCGGTGACCGTGCCCGTGTCTGTGACGTCCCCTGGGTGCGCGGGCCTCCGGCCCGCTCTCACGGTCGGTGCGATTTGCCTCGGACGGCCCGGTGTCCGTGACCGTGGCCGTGCCCGTGTCCGTATCCGTACCCGTGCCCGTGTCCGTTCCCTGGGTGCGCGGGCCTCTGGCCCGCCCTCACGGTCGGTGCGGGTTGCCACGCCCGGCCCGGTGACCGTGTCCGTGACCGTGTCCGTGTCCGTGTCCGTGTCGGTGTCGGTGTCTCCCGGGCGGCGTGGCCTCGTGGTGTTCTGACTCTGGGGTAGCGCCCGGGGGCGGGCGCCGTCAAGGGCACGCCGCCCTGCGGGCGGTCGCCTTCGGCGCCCCTGTGACAGCGCCCGCTCCCGGGCGCTCAAGCGGGTGGTATGAACACCACTCGGACCACGCCGCCCCCGTCGACCCCGAACCGTTCCCTCACCGCCCACGAGCTGGCCCTCGAGGCCGCCGGCGCCGCCGTCGCCCTGGCGCTCAAGCTGCCAACCCCGCTCAGAAGCCTGGCGGACCAGCTCATCCGCTCCGCCTCCTCGGTGCCCGCCAACCTCGCCGAGGGAGCTGGGCGGGCAGGGCGGGACCGCCTCCATCACTGGCGCATCGCCTACGCCTCGGCGATGGAGGCCGACAGCCACCTGCGGCTGCTGCTGGCGCCTGGGGCGGTGGACGCCGCTGCAGCGCAGCGCGCCCTCGATCTCTTTGACCCCGTGCGGGCGCTGACCTGGAGGCTGATCCACCCGCGACGGTGCCCGTGACCGTGACCGCGTCCGTGACCGTGTCGGTGACCGTGTCCGTGTCCGTGACCGTGTCCGTGCCGGTGACCGCGCCGGTGTTGGCACCGCCGTGCTCTGGTGGGCTGCGTGGGTACAATACAGGAATGGCCGGGAACGATCCGCGACTGCCGCCGCGCCGAGTCGGGGTGGCGGTGAAGTTTTCCAACCCCCACGCCCTGGAGCTGGGCCGCCGGGTGATCGAGGAGTTGTACCGGCGCGGGGCCGAGGCGGTGGTGGACCGTGACTCGGCGGCGCCGTTGGGGGTGGCGCCGGGGCCGGCGCGCGGCGAGCTGGGGCGCCATGCGGACGTGGTCCTGGTGCTGGGCGGCGATGGAACGTTTCTGTCGGTGACTCGGGGCTGCCCGGCCAGCACTCCGGTGGCCGGGGTGAACCTGGGGACACTGGGGTTTCTCACCGAACACGCTCCGGAGGGGACGTTTTCGCTGCTGGACGAGATCTTTGCCGGACGCTGCAGGATCGAGCAACGGCAGCGCCTGAAAGTGCTCGTCCGGCAGGACGGGGCCGAACGGGAGTTGTTAGTACTCAATGACGTGGTGGTGAACAAGTCGTCGCTGGCCCGCATCGTCACCACCATCGCCGAGGTGGACGGCGAGCTGCTCTCCCGTTACCGTGGCGACGGCCTCATCGTGGCCACCCCCTCGGGTTCCACGGCGTACAACCTGTCGGCCGGCGGCCCTATCGTTCACCCGGCGCTGCCGGCGATGCTGATCACTCCCATCTGTTCCCACTCCCTGGGGGTTCGCCCGTTGGTGCTGCCGCCAAGGAGTCGCGTGCGGGTGTGGATCGAGGACTCCGATGCGGAGGTCCACCTCACCCTGGACGGCCAGGTAGGCCTGCCGATGAGCGGATCGATGCGGGTGGAGGTCTCTGCCTCCGATGAACCGTTGTCCCTGATCCGCAACACGGGAAGCACGTTCTTTTCGATCCTGCACCACAAGCTGAAGTGGGGGGAGCGGGAGAGCTGAGGTGGGTCGCAGGCGTCCCCATGTGGCGCGCACGGTCATCGCCCTCGCCGCCCTTGGCCTGGCATGGGTGCTGTTGCTGACGGCGGTCGGCTGGTTCGTGCGTCAGCCAGGGGTGCGGGGGTGGGTGGCGGCGCGGTTGTCGGCGCAGCTGACCGTCGCCCTCCGTCAACCCGTGGATGTGGCCGACCTCGACATCACGCTGTACCCCCCTCGTCTCACGTTGCGGGACGTGCGTCTGGGCGCCATGGCCGACCCCCTGGTACACGTCGGCCTGGTGGAGGTGGGTCTGGGCCGCGTGCTGGTGGCCGAGCGGGAGGTGGTCATCAACCAGCTCCGCCTCAAGGGCGTGCGGGTGCGGGCGGAGAGGCTGCCCAGCTTCGGGACCGGCCAGGGCGAGGGGGGGTGGGTGCGGGTGGTGGTGCGGCAGCTGGAGCTGACCGACGCCCAGGTCGATACGCTGGCACTGGGGGAGGGGGTGAGTCTGGCCGCCCGAGATCTGGAGCTGCGCTGGACTGGCTCCCGCCGCACCCCCCTGGAGGCGGTGGTCCTGTACGCTACCTCCATCTCCCTCACGGCGCCCGGGATCGAGCCCGTAGGGGCGGCGGTGCAGGCGCGGGGGAAGCTGACCCCCCGGGGTTTCGAGGTGGCCCGCCTGGTCGCCGCGGGCAGCTGGGGCCGCCTGGATGCGAAGGGGACGCTCGTTGGTCGCACCCTGCGCGGCGAAGGCGCGGCCGAGGTGGCGCTCGCCGAGCTGGATCGACTCTTGCACGTGGAGGCGGATCTGGCGGGAACGATCCATGTGACGGGAGCGGCCACACTGAGCGGCGAGCAGTTCGTGGTCGATGCCCGGGCCACCGGCGAACGGGTGGAGGTGGCTGGCTTCGCCTTCCACGATGTGGAGGCCGAGGCGCACATCACCAACGATGGGCTGGAGGCGTCGCTGGCTCGGGGGACCTTTGCCGGCGGCACGGTGGAGGGTTCGTACGTCCTGGAGGGCTTTCGCCCTCCCTGGCGGCATCGGGTGGCGGCGCGGGGAACGGGGGTGGACCTGGCCGGGTTCCTGCGCACTATCGACGTGGAGCCTGCCGGGTTGGCGGCGGCCTGTGCCCTGACGGCCAATCTGTCGTGGGACGGGGAGCGCATCGGCGAGGGCAGCGGCACGGCGGTGGTGGATCTGCGCCCGCGGGGGGGGGAGGTGCCGGCGGCGGGGCGGGTGCTCCTGCGGCTGGCCCGCGATGGGGTGCTGCGCATCAGTACCTCGGGGGTGACCGTCGCCGGCGCCAACGTGCAGTGGGAGGGAGGGTTGACGCTCGGACGGTGGATCCCCACCTGGAGTATCCGGGGAGATGATGTCCCGCTGGGCGTCATCGCCACCCTGCTGCGCGGCTGGGTGGGGGAGGACGTGCTGCCTTCAGATCTTCAGGGTGAGGCGGTGTTCGATGTGCGCCTGCGCGGCCCCTTCGACAACCCCACGGTGGTGGGGGATGTGGCAGTGGCGCCGGTGGCCCTGGGTCCCATCGACACCGACGGGATCGCCGGTTCGTTCCGCCTGGCGCAGGGCGAGCTGGAGGTGAGCGACGCCACGGTGGCGGTGGGGGAGGGCGAGGCCACGCTGTCGGGGGTGTTTCGCTATGGCAGCGACGAGGGACTGGCGTTCACCTTCGCGGGTCAGGGCATCCCCGTGGATCGGGTGGCGACCTGGGCCGGGGTGCATGCGCCCCTCGCCGGGCGGGTGGCGCTGCGCGGGACGCTGGCGGGCACTCTGGCCTCCCCCGAAGTCGATGCCTCCCTGCGGCTGCGGGGGGTGTCGGTGGCGGGGCTACAGCTCGGGGACGGGCGCGCCGCGGTGACGGTGCGCCAGGGGGTGGTGACGGTGGCCGATTTCGAGGTGGGCGGGCTGCGCGCCTCGACCCGCATCGATATCCCCGGCCGTCGCGCCAGGCTGGAGGCGTCTCTCAGGAGTCTCGGCCTGGAGGCGGTTTCGCCGCCCCTGGCGCGACTGGCCGGCGGGGCGCTGGACTGCGAGCTGCGCGGGGAGTTTCCCTTCGACCAGCCGGTGGGGCGACTGGAGGTGACCAGTCGAGACGGCGCTGCCGGGTTCGTGGAGCTCGACCCGCAGCGCCTCAACATCGCCCTGGCCCGGCCGGAGTTGTGGTCGCTGGGGGCGCACCTGTCCCGCGCCCGGCAGGGGTTTTCGGGCGAATTTTCCTTCGGGGTGCAGTCGCTGCGGCAACTGATGGTCGACCTGGCGGAGGAGGATGTGCCGGTGGAGGGGCGTGTCGAGGGGCGCGGGCGCATCACCCTGGCTCCGCGGCAGCCGCCCCGGCTGGATGGGACCCTCACCCGGTTCGACGTGGTGGTGGAAGGGGAGTCAGCCGGCCTCTCGGAACCCGCCCCCTTTACCGTGGTGGGCGGCGAGATCAACGTCCCGGGGGTGCTGTTCGAGGGCGCGACGGCGCGTCTGTTCGTGCGCGGCGGGAGGCGGGAGAACGGCGTGTTGCACGGTAACGTCGCCGGAGAACTGCCGGCGGCGCTGGTGGGGGTGCTGTGGCCCGAAGCCCGGCCGTCGGGCCGTGTCGAGCTGCTGGGCGCAATCCTGGGCACCGACCGCCACCCCTCCTTCGAAGGGGTGGCGCGGGTGTTCGACGGGTCGCTGCGAGTGCCCGGGCTGTCCGCCCCCCTGACGCGGATCAACGGCGTCATCGAATTCGTGCCGGAGGCACTGCGCCTCCATGACGTGCTCTTCGCCTACAGCGGCGGCCAGGGGGGGGCGCGCGGCCGGATCGCCCTCGACCCCAGGGTGGAGCTGGATCTGGCCCTCGAGCTCAGCGACGTCCGCTTCGCCCTCGCCACCGCTCTCGCCCCCAACCTGCGCGGCGAACTGCGGCTCGTCGGCCCGGTGGAGGAGCTCTTCGCCACTGGCGAGCTGGAGGTACAGCCGACGGTGTACCGGCGGGATCTGGATCTGCAGCGCCTGGTGCTGGAACAGTTCCTGAGTCCGGTGCGGGCGGCACCCACCAGCGAGGGGGCGGTGCGGCTCAACGTCGGGGTGCGGATCCCGGGAACTCTGGAGGTGGAGACGGCGCTCGCCCGCCTGGCCCTGCGCGGCGATCTGCGGGTGGTGGGAACCTCGGCGCAGCCGGGGGTGCTGGGGCGGGTCGAGGTGCTGCCCGGCGGGGAGCTGACTCTGGGCGTCAACCGCTACGAGCTGGAGCGGGGGACGGTGAGCTTCTCCAACCCCGAGCGCATCGATCCCTTCCTCGATGTGCACGCCCGCACCACCGTGGAGTCCATCGACATCAGCGTCTCCTTGCAGGGGACGCTGGATCATCTGGCCTCCAGCTTCTCCTCCAACCCCCCCCTCACCGAGATGGACATCCTCTCCCTGCTGGCCCTGGGGACGCCCTCCGGGGTGGGGGGGGAGACGTCGGCGGGGGCGCTCGCCACCAGCTTCCTCTCGGATCAGATCGCCGGGACGGTGGCGCGGCGGGCGCGGACGCTCCTGGACGTGGACCAGCTCCGCCTCGACCCCTACCTGTCCTCCGAAACCAACACCCCGGCGGCGCGGGTCACTGTGGTCAAGCGTATCTCCCAGGACTGGACGGTGACCTACTCCACCAATCTGGCGTCCAACCGCGACGATCTCGTGAAGAGCCGCTGGCGGGTGGCGCCCGGGGTGTTCTTCGAGGTGAATCGGGAAAGCGACGGCTCCTTCTGGGCGGAGGTGAAGTGGCAGCGGCGCTACTAGCCCTCGCCCTGGCGCAGGCGGCGATCCCGTGGGGGCAGGCCCCCTTGCACGAGGTGCGCGTCGTGGCTCCCGCCGAGGTCAGCCGGCGGGCCGAGAGGCTCCTGGCCCTCACCCCGGGTCAGCTGGTCACGCGCACCGACGTGCGCGACGGGGTGCAGGCCCTGCTCGCCTCCGGTGAGTTCGTGGATGCCGTGGTGCGCGCAGACATGACCCCATCGGGTGTGGTGCTGGAGGTGCAAGTGACACCCGCGCCCCGCCTGGGGGAGGTGCGCGTCGAGGGCCTGTCCGGGGCGCTCAGGCGGCGGGTGGAGGGGCTCCTGGACCTGAGAACGGGGACGGTGCTCGACCGCGGGGCGCTGGCGGACGCGCTGGCCGAAGCGCGCCGGGTGGTGCGCGCCGCGGGGTATCCCGACGCCCGGGTGGAGGCGGAGCAGAAACCGGCCCAGGGGGGCACGGCAGTAGGGATTCGGGTGGTCGTCTACCTGGGTTCCCCCCTCGTTCTCGCTCGCCCGGTGGCCCCAGGGACCGCACTGTATGGCCAGCAGTTGCAGGAGATCACCGGCTTGCGGCCGGGCGTCATCCTCTCCGACGAACGACTGGAGCGAGGCCGCCGACGCCTGGCCGCCTACCTGCGGCGGCAGGGGTGGTGGTCGGCGGAGGTGCGTCTTCCCCGCGTGGAGTCCGGCGACGATGGAGCCGTGGTCATCCTCGAGGTGGACCGCGGCCCCCGCTATCGCCTGGAACTGACCGGCCTCAAACCCGGCAAGGCGCTGCTGGAGGCGGCGCTACCCTTTGTGCGCGGCGGCGAGCCCTTCGAGGAGTCGGATCTGGAGGCGGTGCTCACCCGCCTCAAACTGCATTGCCAGGAAGAGGGCCGGCTGCTGGCGACGGTGCGCGGCGAGGTGGTCGAGGGGCAGGAGGAGCGCGTCCTGCGCATCGCGGTGACCGGGACGGAAAAGCGTCCCATCGGGGAGGTGCAGTTCGAAGGGTTGAGCGGCGTTTCCGCCGAGGCGTTGCGCGAGAAGATCGGCGTCCGCCGCGGCCGGCCCTGGGTGTGGGGGCGCGAGCCGGTCACCGCCGAGACGCTGGAGTGGGATCGGCTTTCGGTCTTGACCGTGCTGCAGCGGGAGGGGTGGGCCGAGGCCCGGGTGGAGGCGCCGCGCCTGCAGCGGGCCAACGGTGGTGTGACCGTCACCTTCCCCGTCACCATGGGGACGCGCAGGACGGTCTCCGAGGTGGCCATCGAGGGGATGGTGGAAGGGGTCGCGCTGCCCCCCTTGCCCCTGCTTCACGGCGGCCCGTGGAGCCGCACCGGGGAGGAGGAGTCGCGGGCGTTGCTGGAGGGGGCCCTGCGCAACGCCGGCTACCTGGATGCTCGGGTGGCCGTGAGCAGCGAGTGTGAGGCCGACACCTGCGCCGTGCGGCTGGTGGTCACCCCAGGCCTGCTGGTGGTGCTGGACAGAGTGGTGGTGGCCGGCCTGGTGCACACCTCCGAAAGGGTGGTACACCGCCTCTCCACCTTGAAGGTGGGCGAGCCGTTAGGGGCCGCGCAGCAGCTGGAGACCCAGCGCCGCCTGCTCTTCCCGGGCATCTTCCAGAGCGCGGCGGTGCGTCCGATCCCGGGACAGGAGCAGCGGCCGCGGCGGGGCATGGTGATCGACCTCAAGGAAGCCCCCCTGCGCGCCTACGGCTTCGGCCTCGGCTGGGACACCGAGGCGGGGGTGCGGGCGTCGGCGTCGTGGTCGCACCTGAACCCGCTCGGCACCGGTGGGGCGCTCTTCACCGAGGGGAGTTACTCCGGGCGCCGCAAGCGGCTGCAGCTCACCTACCGGGAGCCCAGCCCTCTGGGCCTCTTCGGAGTTCCCCTGTGGCTGTCCATCTATCGATATGACGCCAACTTCGACACCTTCAGCCTGCTGGAGCGGGGGATGTGGCTGGAAATGGGGGATCGGGAGCGCCGCCCGGGGCGGTTGATGGTGCGCTATGACTACCAGATCGTGGACCCGGAGGCGCCCCCCGAAATCCTCTCCGGCCTGGAGCGCGAGAAACAGAGCCTGAAGATCGCCTCGGTCATTCCCTACGCCGTGTGGGACAGTCGCGATGACCTGTTCAGCCCGCGCCGCGGGGTGCTGGCACGGGCGGAGCTGCAGAGCGCCTTCAAGGTTTTCCTCGCCGATGCCGACTTCGACAAGCTCAACCTGTCGGTGGCCGGCTATCGCCCGGTCTCGCGCGGGACGCTGGCGGGTGCCCTGCGGGCCGGGGTCGCCGTGCCGCGGCACGGCAACGACAGCACCGCCGACAACCTGCTCCTGCCCATCAACGTGCGCTTCTTCGCCGGCGGGCAGGTCTCCCACCGCGCCTTCGCCCTCGACCGCCTGGGAGTGCCGGGCCAGACGCTCGACGCCCAGGGCAAGCCCGTGGGCGGGGCGGCGCTGCTGCTGGCCAACCTGGAGTGGCGGCGGCGGCTGACCGGAGCGGTGGGTTTCAACCTCTTCGTGGATGGCGGCAACGTCTGGGCCGGCCGCAGCCTGGTGGACCTCGGCGACATGCGTTGGGGAGCGGGGCTGGGCCTGCGCTTCGAGACCCCGGTGGGACCCATCCGGCTGGAGTACGGGTGGAAGCTGGATCGCAAGGTCGGAGAGAGCGCCGGCGAGCTGTTCTTCTCCCTGGGCAACCCGTTCTGAATCTGCCGGTCCCCCGCGCCGTTGCCCGTGTCGGTGTCCGTGACCGTGCCCGTGTCCGTGCCCGTGTCCGTGTCCGTGGCCGTGACCGTGGCCGTGACCGTGGCCGTGACTGTGACCGTGACCCTGGGTGCGCGGGCCTCCGGCCCGCTCTCACGGTCGGTGCGATTTGCCACGCCCGGCCCGGTCTCCCTGCCTGTGCCCGTGACCGTGACCGTGGCCGTGACCGTGTCGGTGTCCGTGCCCGTGGCCGTGGCCGTGGCCGTGGCCGTGTCGGTGTCTCCCGGGCGGCGTGGCCTCGTGGTGTTCTTGGCGGGAGTTAGCGCCCGGGGCGGGCGCTGTCAAGGGCACGCCGCCCTGCGGGCGGTTGCTGGCGCAACCCTGTGACAGCGCCCGCCCCGGGCGCCTGGGGGGGTATGAACACCACTCGGACCACGCCGCCCCCTTCGACCCCAAAACGTCCACTCACCGTCCACGAGCTGGCCCTCGAGGCCGCCGGCACCGCCGTCGCCCTGGCCCTCGGGCTGCCGGCCCCCCTCAGGTCGCTGGGGGATCAGCTCATTCGCGCCGCCTCCTCGGTGCCGGCCAACCTCGCCGAAGGAGCCGGTCGGGCAGGGCGCGATCGTCAGCACCACTGGCGCATCGCCTACGCATCAGCCCTGGAGGCCGACAGCCACCTGCGGCTGCTGGTGGGTGCCGGCGCGGTGGACGTCGCCAAGGCGGCCCAGGCGATGGAGCTCTTCGACCGCGTGCGGGCGCTCACCTGGAGGCTGATCCACCCGCGCCAGTGACGGTGACCGTGTCTGTGCCCGTGACGGTGACCGTCCCCTGGGTGCGCGGGCCTCTGGCCCGCCCCTGGCGGTCGGCACGGTTTACCACGGCCGGAACGGTGTCTTTGTCCGTGTCCGTGTCCGTGACCCTGTCGCTTGGGTGAGAGAGCGATCCGGCTGAGCGCCCCTACGAGTACATCTCCTCGATGAGGTTGGCGAAGTCCTTTTCCACCACGCGGCGCTTGATCTTGACGGTGGGGGTGAGATGCCCGGTGTCGATGGAGAGCTGCACCGGTAACACCCGGAACTTGCGAATTTGCTCGTAGCGCGCGAGATCCTGGTTGACCTCCTGGACCACCGCGTCGTAGAGGGCGATCACCTCCGGGCGGGTCACCAGGGTGGCCGCGTCGCTGGCGGGCAGGCCCTTGTCTCGGGCGAAGGCGGTCAGCGCCTCCAGGTTGGGGGAGAACAGGGCGACGATGAAGGGGCGGCGGTCGCCGATGAGGACGGCGTTGTCCACCCAGGTGGATTGCTTGAGGCGATTCTCGATGGGCTGCGGTGCGACGTTCTTGCCCCCGGCGGTGACGATGATGTCCTTCTTGCGGTCGGTGATGTAGATGAAGCCGTCCTCATCGATACGGGCGATGTCGCCGGTGTGAAAGAAGCCGTCGGGATCGAACACCTCGGCGGTGGCCTCGGGCTTGTTCCAGTACCCCTTGGCGACGCTGGGGCCGCGCACCAGGAGTTCGCCGTCCTCGGCCAGTTTCACCTCCAGGTTATCCAGAGCCCGCCCAATAGAACCCAGGCGGTTGGTGCCCGGCAGGTAGCCGTTGACGCCGATGGCCGGGGAGGTTTCGGTGAGGCCATAGCCCTCCTGCACGGGGATGCCGGCGGCGTGGAAGAACTCGTTGGCGTAGAGGGGGAGCGGTGCCGCGCCGGAGATGATGCCCCTCACGCGGCCGCCCATGGCGGCGCGGATCTTTTTGAGGACCAGGGCATCGGCAATGCGATGCTGGAGGGCCAAGGCGGCGGGCATGGGGGTGCCGGCCAGCCGGTGATGGGCGGCCTTTCGCCCGATCTCCAGCGCCCAGTGGAAGAGCTTGCGGCGCAGCGGCGGGGCGGTGGCGACGCGGGAGTGGACGCGGTCGTACACCTTCTCGAAGACGCGGGGCACGGAGCAGAAGGCGGTGGGGCGAATGGTGGTCAACAGTTCGCCCACGGTGGCCACGGTGCAGTAGGCGCGGCGGGCTCCCACCGCCAGGTAGAGGTAGCCGGCACAGCGCTCGAAGACGTGGCACAGGGGCAGGAACTCCAGCACCAGGTCATCGGCGGTGACCGGCAAGCGGGGCAGGATGTGCAGGGCGTTGGAGACGAAGTTGCGGTGGGTGAGCATCACCCCCTTGGGTTCGCCGGTGGTGCCCGAGGTGTAGACGATGGTGGCGAGATCATCCTCCTGGATGAGGGCGGCCTGGCGCCAGAACGACTCCTCGGCCTCGGGGGTGTCGCCGGCGCGCACCAGCTCCTCCAGGCTGCACACGCCCTCGGCGCAGGCGCCGTCGATCTGGACGAGGTGCTCGAGGGCGGGGCATTCGCCCCGCACAATGAGGAACTTCTGCATCTGCTCGGCGTTTTCCGCCACCACCAGGACTGCCCCGGAGTCGCGCAGCTGGTAGGCGAGCTGGGCGGGGGTGAGGGTGGGATAGACGGGCACGTTCACCGCACCCACCGCCAGGGTGGCGATGTCCACCATGTGCCACTCGGGTCGGTTCTCGGACAGCAGCATCACCCGATCGCCGCGCTTCACCCCCAGCCCCGGCAGGGCCGCAGCCAGGGCCACCGTCCGGCGGTGAAACTCCTGCGTGGAGAAGGCGCGGGAGCCGCCCGGCCAGTAGTGGGTGGCGTACCCCTCCCGCGGGTTGGCAATGCTGCTGCGGTACAGGTCGAGTATGGTGCGAGGGTTCATGCTGTCCTCCCTGTCCGGTGGTGCTGCCTGCGGCGACCGACTGGCGCTTCGAAAAAGCATACACGACGCCGGCTTGATTCTGGGCTGCAGCGGCCTCAGACTGGGGGTGCCATGAAAGAGCTGATCCTCATCGTGGACGACGAGCCTGGAATCCTCACTACCCTGTCCCACATCCTCGAGGACGAGGGGTTCGAGACGATCGCCACCGGCAGCGGCGAGGAGGCCCTGGAGCTGTACCGCCGTCGGCGACCGGCCGCCGTTTTCCTGGACGTGTGGCTGCCCGACCGCGACGGACTGGAGGCGCTGGCGGCCATCCGGGAGCTCGACCCCGAGGCCAGGGTCATCATGATTTCCGGGCACGGCACCACCCGCACCGCGGTCAAGGCCATCAAGATGGGGGCCTTCGACTACCTGGAGAAGCCCCTCTCCTACGATCGCACGGTGGAGACGCTGCGTGCGGCGCTCGCCGATCTGTCCGTGCCCCGGCCGCTGAGCACGGCATTCCTCGAGATGGGGGCGGAGCGGGAGGAGCTGGAGCGCCCCTTCGCCGCGCCGCCGCTGCTGCCCATCGTGCGGGAGACCGACCTGCCGCAGCGCACCATCGCCGCGCCGGGCGTGATCTACGGGCACGGCCTGCACTCGGGAACGCGTACTGGCATGGCGCTGCGGCCCCTGCCGCCGGGCAGCGGCGTGCACTTCCTCACCCTGCCCTCCGGCACCGCCATACCGGCCCACCTGAGCGTCGTCGGGGAAACCGAGTACGCCACCACATTGACTCGCGAGGGGGAGGAGATCCGCACCGTCGAGCATCTCCTGTCGGCGCTGCACGCCCTCGGAGTGACCAACCTGCTGGTCAAGGTGCACGGGGAGATCCCGGTGCTGGACGGCTCGGCGGTGGAACTGGTGCGCAAGCTGGAGGAGATCGGGGTGGTGGAGCAGGACGCCCCGCGGCGAGAGGTGGTGATCGACCGCCGCTACGCCCTCGAGGGGCCGGGGGAAAAGCTGCTGGTCATCGAGCCGGCGGAGCGCCTGGAGGTGTCCTATCACCTCCGCTACCCGCCGCCCATCGGCGAGCAGTTCTTTCACTTTGTCCTCACCGGCCCCGAGGCGTACCGCGAGGAGATCGCGCCGGCCCGTACCTTTGGCTTCATGCGCGACCTCAAGATGCTCAGCGAGCTTGGATTGGGGACAGGGGGGCGGCTCGACAACTTCATTTTGGTGGGGGAGGACAACGTCATCAATACCGAGCTGCGCTGGCCGGACGAGTTCGTGCGCCACAAGATCCTCGACATCATCGGCGACCTCTATCTACTGGGGTATCCGCTGCGCGGCAAGGTCACCGCTCGCTTCACCGGGCACCGCGACAACATCGCCATTCAACGCGCCATCCTCGCCGCCCACCAAGGGTACCTGGTATAGCCTTCTTGTCGATTCTTGGGGGATGTTCCGGCTGGTCTTGATGCCGTCTCGCCACCGCTGGTTTCCGCGGCGACAGGCACTGGACAATGTCGGATTCAGATTTTTGCGGGCGTGACTGTGCCTCTCTGGGGGCTCGATGCTGAGAAGGAAAACTGTTCTCGCTGATGACTCACGGGAGTGTTCCTGCCGCGAGGGACCGGAACCGCTTTTCCGAGACGACGGCCCACCGCTGGAATGGTGCCGTGGGTGCGCTCGGTTGTGGTAATGGCGTTTGTTGGCACCGAACGCAGGCTGGTAGACTGAAGAAGATGAAGCTCGGCGGAGCGGTACTGTCGGTGGTGCTGGTGCTGGCCGCGGGGGTCCCTGCCCCCGGCGGGCCGGGGTGCGCCGGCGGGGCCTCCTGTGCCTCGGGGTGCGGCTGCGCCCCCCGGGCGGCCTGCTGCGGCGGTGGCCAGCCAGCCTGCTGTTGCCAGGGCTCGACCCCTCGCCCGGCGGCGCCGACCCCCCCGGTGGGCGCCGTTCCTGCCCTCGAGAAGCAGGTGGCCGAATCGGCCAGCGCCTCCCCCCAGCCGGCGACCGAGTTGATGGCCTCCGCCCCGCTCCCGGTGATACCCCTGCCCGGAGAGCGACCGCCAGCCTTCCTCCTGGCCTGCGCCTTCCTCTGTTAGGACGACTCCGGCCGACGTCCGTCCCGGGCCGCCGGCCAGGCGGCTGACGAGTCGTCGTGTTGCAGTGGAGAACTCGGTAGTCCGAGGGCCGGAAGCAATCCGGCCAGAGGCAGGTCGTGGAGGTGGCAAAACATGGTGACCCGAAGGACAGTTCGAACCGCCGTAGCTGGTGTGAGCCTCCTGCTGGCGGCGTGGCTGACCCTGACGGCGGCGAGCGCCACGGCGACGCCCGGTGACTCTCTGGCCACCCTGGAGGGGGTGAGGGCGCACGCTCTCGCGCACCACCCCCGCCTGGCGGCGGCCCGCGCCGAGCGGGAGGCGGCGGCGGCTCGCGTCGTGCCGGCCCGCACCCTGCCCGACCCCATGCTGGGGGTGTCCCTGCGCTCCATGGAGCGGGAGGCGGGGGTGGGGGTGTCGCAGTCGTTTCCCCTGGCGGGCAAGCGGGGGTTGCGGGCGGCGGCGGCGGCGGCCGAGGCGGAGGCGGCGGTGGCCATGGTGGAGGCCGCCGCCCGGGAGGTGGTGGCCGAGGCCACGGCGGCCTTCGCCGAGTGGTGGTACCTGCACCAGGCCCGCGCCGTGGCCGTGGCGCAGCTGCAGCTGGTGCAGCAGCTGGAAGGGGAGGCCCGGGGCCGCTACCGCACCGCCGAGGCCCCCTTTGCCGACGTGGTGCGGGCCCAACTGGAGGTGGGACGGGCGGAGGATGAGGTGCGCACCCTGGAGGAGGTCCTTCCGGCGGCCGCCGCCCGTCTCAACGCCGCTCTCGGTCGGGAGGTGGAGGTACCCCTGCCGCCGCCAACGGAGCTGCCCGAGCCGGCCTTCCCGAGCGAGTCGCAGGCAGGCGCCACCAACCCGGAGCTCGAGGCCCTGGCGCGCCAGCAGGAGGCAGCGGTTCGACGGCTGGACCTGGCTCGGCTGATCCGCGTGCCGGATCTCACCCTGGGGTTCGAGGTGATGCACAGCAACGAGATGCGGCGCAGTGGAGTGGGGGTGATGGCGGGGATCAATCTGCCCATCTGGCGGAACTGCTGCCGTAACGAGGTGCGGGAAGCGGCGGCCGAGGCGGAGGCGGCGGGGGCAACGCTGGCGGCGAAGGTGCTGGAGGTCGCAGCGGCGCAGCGCCTGGCCCGCTTCCGCCTGGCGGACGCCCGGCGCAAGGAGGAGCTCGTCGCTTCCCGGCTGTTGCCGCAGGCGGAGCAGGCCCTGGCGGCGATGACCGCGGCCTACCGGGCTGGTGAGGCCAGCTTCGCCGACCTGGTGGAGATGGCCCGCCTGGGGCAGGAGTTGCGGCTGGCCCTGGCGAGGGCGCGGGCTGACACCGCCATGGCCTGGGCGGAACTGGAGCGGCTGGCCGGCACGGCGACTGGAGATGGGAGGGTTGGCCATGAATGAAGCAACCTCGGTCTGGACGGGCAGGCGGCGGCTGCTGCCGGGACTGGCGGCGGTGGCGCTGCTGCTGCTGGGGTTCTGGCTGGGGCGGGCGACCTGGCCGGGGGAGGGGCACCGGCACACCCCCCCGGCCGCCGCCGCGGAGCAGGGGGATCGCCTGTACACCTGCTCCATGCACCCTCAGGTGCGCAGCCGCGACCCCCGGGAGAAGTGTCCCATCTGCGGCATGGACCTCATCCCGGTACCCGGCGGGGAGGGGGGAGAGGAGGAGGGGGGCCTGCCCCGGCTGGCCCTGTCCCCCCGGGCGCTGGCGCTGGCCCAGGTGGAGACGGCCCCGGTGCAGCGCCGGGCGGTGCGCACCGCCCTGGAGGTGTACGGCACGGTGGCGGTGGACCAGACCCGGCTGTACCACGTCACCGCCTGGGTCGGAGGACGACTGGAGCGGCTCCGCGTGGACCAGACCGGAGTGGAGGTGCGGGCCGGGCAGCCACTGGTGGAGATCTACTCCCCCACTCTGGCGGCGGCCCAGGAGGAGCTGCTGCAGGCCCAGGTGGCCGTGGCTCGCCTGCCGGAAAACGCCGCCCCCTCCCACCGGGCCGGGGCGGAGGCGCTGCTGGTGGCGGCCCGCGACAAGCTGCGACTCCTGGGGCTGACGCCCGAGCAGGTGGAAGCTCTGGCGCAACGGGGCACGGTGGAGGATCGGCTCACCCTGGTGTCCCCCACGGCGGGGGTGGTGCTCGAGCGGGGGGCCACGGAGGGGATGGTGGTGGAGCGGGGGGAGCGGCTGTTCACCGTGGCGGACCTGGGGCGGGTGTGGGTGCAGCTGGAGGTGCACGAGCGGGACCTGGCGTGGGTGCGGCCGGGGCTGCCGGTGCGCATCACCGCCGCCGCCCGCCCCGGGGAGCCCCTCGACGGGCGGGTGGCCCTGGTGGAGCCGGCGGTGGACGAGGCCCGCCGCACGGTGGGGGTGCGGGTGGAGGCAGCCAACCCCGGCCGGCGCCTCGCGCCGGGGATGTTCGTCACTGCCCGGCTGCTCCCTCCGGCCGGGGCGGACGAGGAGCTGGTCATCCCCCTGTCGGCGGCCCTCCTCACCGGTCGCCGGGCGGTGGTCTACGTGCAGCCCGACCCGCAGCGCCCGGCCTTCGAGGCCCGGGAGGTGGTGCTGGGCCCCCGGGCCGGGGACGACGTGGTGGTGCGGCAGGGGCTCACCGCCGGAGAGCTCGTGGTGGTGCGCGGCAACTTCAAGATCGACAGCGAGCTGCAGATCCGCGGCCGGCCCAGCATGATGGCCAGCCGGGAGGAGGCTACCCCCGCATCCGGCCCGGCCCCCGCGGGCGCGCCGCTGGCGGGCCTCTCCCTGGCCCCCCTCGTGGAGGGCAACTTCCGCCTGGTCAGGGCCCTCTCCGACGATGACCCGGCCGCCGCCGGAGCCGCCGCCCGCGAGCTGCTGGAGGCGCTGGCCCGGCTGGACCGCGGGGTGCCGGAGGGGGTGGCTGCCGACCTGTGGCGGCCGCTGGCGGCTCGCCTGCGGTCGGGGCTTGCGGGCCTGGCGGCGGAGCGGGAGCTGGAGGCCATGCGGCGGCACTTCGAGGTCTTCTCCGATGCCCTCACCGAGGCGGTGCGTCGTTTCGGGGCCGGGGTGGAGGGGCCGGTGTACCGTGCCGTCTGCCCCATGGTGCAGGGGCGCCGGGCCTACTGGCTGCAGGCGGACCGGCCCATCACCAACCCCTACCACGGTGCCCGCATGTACTCCTGCGGGGAGCTCACCGAGACCCTGGTCGCGGGGACTTCCCATGGGGGCGGGGAGGTCCGGCCGTGAACACGTCGCCCCCCTCCGCGCCACCGCCCCCGTCGCCCATGGACAGGGTGATCGGTTTCTTCCTGGCCAACCCATTGGTGGTGGCGCTGCTGGTGGCCGCCCTGGTGGGGTGGGGGGTGGCGGTGGCCCCCTTCGACTGGGACACCCGGTTGCTGCCCCGCCGGCCGGTGCCGGTGGACGCCATCCCCAATCTGGGGGAGAACCAGCAGATCGTCCTCACCGAGTGGCCCGGCCGCTCCCCCCAGGACGTGGAGGCGCAGGTGACCTACCCCCTGAGCGCCGCTCTGATGGGGGTGGCCGGCGTGAAGGATGTGCGCTCCACCTCCATGTTCGGTTTCTCCATGGTGTTCCTGGTCTTCGACGAGAACACCGAGTTCTACTGGGCCCGCTCGCGCATCCTGGAGAAGCTCAACAGCCTGCCACCGGGGCTGCTGCCGGCCGACGCCATGCCCACGCTGGGGCCCGACGCCACCGCTCTGGGGCAGGTGTTCTGGTACACCCTGGAGGGGCGAGACCCCCAGGGGCGACCGGTTGGGGGGTGGGACCTGGACGAGCTGCGCAGCGTGCAGGACTTCCACGTGCGCCCCGCCCTGCTGGCCGCCGAGGGGGTGGCGGAGGTGGCCGCCATCGGCGGGCACGTGCGGGAGTACCAGGTGGAGGTGGACCCCGACGCCCTGGCAGTGTACGGGGTCACCCTGGGCGAGGTGCTGGAGGCGGTGGAAGACGCCAACCTGGACGTGGGGGCGGGGGTGCTGGAGGAGAACCGCGTGGAGTACGTGGTACGTGGTCGCGGCCTCATCGCCGGGGTGGAAGATCTGGAGCAGGCGGTGGTGAAGGTGGGGCCGCGCGGTGTGCCGGTTCGCCTGGCCGACGTGGCGGCGGTTCGCCTGGGCCCGGCCCCTCGCCGGGGGGCCCTCACTGTGGCCGGGGGGGAGGCGGTGGGGGGGGTGGTGGTGGTGCGGGAAGGGGCCAACCCCCTCGCCACCATTCGCAATGTGAAGACCGCCCTCGCCGAGCTGGCGCCGGGTCTGCCGGCCCGCGCGGTGGTGGACTGGTCGCGCGCCGACCGGGGGCGGGTGGAGGCCTTTGCCGCCGCCCAGGGGTTTGCCGCCTTCGCCGGGGGCCGGCTCAACCATGCGGGGTGGGTGAGCTGGCTGCGGGCCACCCCGCGGGAGGGCTGGCCGGAGTGGGTGACGCTGAGCCAGCTCACCGTGGTGCCCTTCTACGACCGCACCGGTCTGATCCGGGAGACCCTCGCCACCCTGAACGATGCCCTGCTGCAGCAGATCCTCATCACCATCCTGGTGGTGGTGGTGATGGTGGCGCACCTGCGGGCGGCGGCGGTGATCAGCGCCACCCTGCCCCTGTCGGTGCTGGGGGCCTTCATCGCCATGAAACTCGCCGGGGTGGAGGCCAACGTCGTGGCCCTGGCGGGGATCGCCATCGCCATCGGGACCCTGGTGGACATGGGGATCATCATCACCGACAACGTCCTGCGACACCTGGCCGAGGCCCCGCCTGGGCAGCCCCGGGGGGAGGTGGTGCGGCGGGCGGTGGGGGAGGTGGGCTCGGCGGTGCTGGCCGCCATCGCCACCACGGTGGTGGGGTTCCTGCCCGTCTTCACCATGACCGGGGCCGAGGGCAAGATGTTCACCCCCCTGGCCTTCACCAAGACCTTCGTGTTGGTGGCAGCGGTGATTCTGGCCCTGGCGGTGGTGCCGACCTTGCTGCAAGCGGTGGTGGTGCCCCGGCTGGACATCCGGGTGGCCGGGCGTTGGGGCCGCCTGGGATTGATCGTGGGGGGAGCTGCGCTGCTGGGAGTGGCCGCCCTGCAGGGGTGGGGGTGGGTGGGTGCGGTGGTCCTGGCGGCCCTGGTGGGCGTGGCGGCGGCCTGGCTGCGCCCTCGCCTGCCGGCCTGGCTGGGAGGCCCCCGCGCCGCCTCCCTGGTGGCGGCGGTGGCGGTGGCCGTGCTCCTGGCCCGGGTGTGGGAGCCCCTGGGCCCCGAGCGGGGGGTCGTGCGCAACGTCCTCTTCGTGGTGCTCCTGGTGGGGGGACTTTTGGGCCTGTTTCTGGCGGTGCAGCGGGCGTACCCCGCCCTGCTGGGGTGGTGTCTGGCCCACAAGGGCGCCTTCCTGGCCGTGCCGGCCCTGCTGGTGGTGCTGGGCGCCATCATCTGGCTGGGGTTCGGCCGCCTCTTCGGCTTCCTCCCGGCGGGGCTGGAGCGGCTGGGGCTGCCGGGCCAGGCGCTGCGCACCAGCCCCCCCTGGGTGTGGGCGGTACACCGCTTCCCCGGCCTGGGGCGGGAGTTCATGCCCCCCCTGGACGAGGGGTCGTTCCTGTGGATGCCCACCACCATGCCCCACGCCTCCCTGGGGGAGGTGCTGGAGGTGCTGCAGCAGCAGGACCGGGCCATCGCCGCCATCCCCGAGGTGGAGACGGTGGTGGGCAAGCTGGGGCGGGCCGAAACCGCCCTGGACCCGGCCCCGGTCACCATGATCGAGACCCTCATCACCTACAAGAGCGAGTACCTCACCGACGCCGCCGGGCGGCGGCTCACCTTCCGCTACGACCGCCGCCGCGGGGAGTTCGTGCGGGACGCCCAGGGCCGGCTCGTCCTCGACCCACGGGGGCGCCCCTTCCGGCAGTGGCGGGATCACATCCGCTCCCCCCAGGACATCTGGGAGGAGATCGCCGCCGCGGCGGCCCTGCCCGGCACCACCTCCGCCCCCAAACTGCAGCCCATCGAGACGCGGCAAGTGATGCTGCAGACGGGGATGCGGGCCCCCATGGGGGTGAAGCTGCGAGCCGCCGACCTCGAGACGCTGGACCGCATGGCGGTGGCCCTGGAACAGGCCTTGAAGGAAGTCCCGGCGGTGCGGCCGGACACGGTCAACGCCGAGCGCGTCATGGGCAAGCCGTACCTGGAGATCCGCGTGGACCGCCGGGCCATCGCCCGCCACGGCCTCAACGCCGCCGACGTGCAGCGGGTGGTGGCGGCCGCCGTGGGGGGTGTGGTGGTCACCACCGCCCTGGAGGGGCGGGAGCGCTACCCCGTGCGGGTCCGCTATCCCCGGGAGCGCCGGGGCGACCTGGAGGCCCTGGAGCGGGTGCTGGTGGCGGGCAAAGACGGGGCCCAGGTGCCCCTGGGGCAGCTGGCCGAGATCGCCTACGTGCGCGGCCCGGACATGATCCGCAGCGAGGATACCTTCCTCACCGCCTACATCACCTTCGGCGGGCAGCCGGGGCTGGCGGAGGTGGAGGTGGTGGAGGCCGCCCGGGCAGCGCTGGAGGCTCAGGTGAAGTCGGGGGAGCTGCCGGTGCCGGCGGGGGTGAGCTGGCGCTTCTCCGGGACCTACGAGCACCAGCTGCGGGCCGCCGCCACCCTCCGCATCGTGCTCCCCCTGGCCCTATCCATCATCCTGTTGATCCTCTACTTCCAGTTCCGCTCCCTGGCCACCACCCTGTTCATCTTCGCGGGCATAGCGATGGCCTGGGCGGGGGGGTTCGTGATGATCTCCCTCTACGCCCAGCCCTGGTTTGCCGACCTCACCGTTTTCGGGGCCAACCTGCGAGAGGTCTTCCAGCTCCACCCCGTCAACCTGTCCGTGGCCGTGTGGGTGGGCTTTCTGGCCCTGTTCGGCATCGCCGTGGACGACGGGGTACTGATGGCCACCTACCTGCGGCAGCGCTTCGCCGAAGTGCGCCCGGACAGCGTGGAGGGCATCCGCCGGGAGGTGATCTATGCCGGCTCTCGCCGGGTGCGCCCGGCGCTCATGACCTCGGCCACCACCATCCTGGCGCTGCTGCCGGTCCTCACCTCCGCCGGGCGGGGCAGCGACGTGATGATCCCCATGGCCATCCCCACCGTAGGGGGGATGAGCTGGGCGCTACTCACCATGTTCACCGTGCCGGTACTCTACAGCTGGTGGGCCGAGCGCCGCCTGCGGCGAGGCCAGGCGAAATAGAGCCCCGACGGGCCTCCGTGCCCGTGTCGGAGCCCGTGTCTGTGGCGGGAGCGGGAGAGCCCTCGGCCCGTCGTCTCTGCTATCGTTGCCGGGCATGACCGATCAGCGGGACCGGGGCGGTGCCCCGCCGGCGCTGCCGCCGGCATTGTTGGAGCGCGCCCTGGGAGCCGCCGGGGAGGGGATCGTCATCGCCGACGCCCGCCTGCCGGACATGCCTCTCATTTATGTGAACGCCGCCTTCGAAGAGGTGACCGGCTACCCGGGGGTCGAGGCGTTGGGGCGCAACTGCCGATTCCTCCAAGGGTCAGGCAGCGACCCGGCGGCCCTGGCGGCGATCCGCTCCGCCCTCGCCGAGAGGCGCGGGGTGGTGGTGGAGCTGCTCAACTACCGGAAGGACGGCGTTCCCTTCTGGAACCGCCTGAGCATCACCCCCGTCTTGGACGAGGCGGGAGAGCTGACCCATTTCATCGGCGTGCAGTCGGATGTCACCGAGCGGCGGCTGGCCCAGGAGCGGCTGGAGGCGGCCAATCGGCAGATGCGGCGGGACCTCGAGGCGGCGGCGCGGATTCAGATGAGTCTGCTGCCGGCCGCCCCGCCCCGCCTACCAGGGGCGAGGGTGGCCTGGACCTTTCGCCCTTGCACGGAGCTGGCCGGAGATATGCTCAACGTCTTCGCCATGGACCCCGACACGGTGGGTTTCTTTGTCCTGGACGTGAGCGGCCACGGGGTGGGGGCGGCGCTGCTGTCCTTCACCCTGGCCCACACCCTGGTGGCTACCCCGGGGCAGTCGTGCCTGTTTCGGCCGGCCGGGCAAGGCTGGCTCCCCGCTCCGCCGGCGGAGGTGGCGGCGGAGCTGAACCGGCGCTTTCCCCTCGATCCGGCGGCGCCGCAGTTCTTCACCCTTTTCTACGGCCTCCTCGCCCCGTCCAGCGGGCGGGTGCGGTACGTCTCCGCCGGTCACCCCCTGGCGGTGGTGGCGCCGGCTGGGGGAGTTCCGCGACGTTTGGCGGCCACCGGGCCACCGGTGGGGGTGAGTGAGGCCGCCCACTACACTGAGGGCGCCCTGGAGCTGCGCGCCGGCGACCGGCTGGTGGTGTGTACCGACGGGCTCAGCGAGGCCCTCTCTCCAGCCGGCGAGGAGCTGGGCTTTGACCGGGTG
>Ga0226835_1000789_pt1 | contig 25293 bp, 22 predicted proteins | sample LAC_MetaG_1_FD_163627 | JGI IMG/M metagenome (GOLD analysis project Ga0226835, IMG submission 163627) | Anaerobic ammonium oxidizing microbial communities from anammox membrane bioreactor (MBR) in UC Berkley, California, United States -... | ecosystem: Engineered > Bioreactor > Anaerobic >...
GGGCCAGCCCGCGACGCCTCCACCCCCCAGCGCCAGCACCGGCGCCGGCTGCGCCACCACCCCGCTCATGTGCCCCCGGTCTCGGGCGGGCGCAGGCGGTGGGCGTTGAGCACGATGGCCTCCAGCACCCCCTCCGCCACTCGCTGCGCCTTGTCGGAGACGTGCGCCAGGTCGCCGGTGACGCCCCGCGGGTCGATGTCGCCGATCTTGTCGCCGGCCTCCACCGGTACCCCGTCGCGCAGCAAGCCCCGGATCACCCCCGAGATGCGCGCCACCACCGGCGCCTCGGAGTCCACCGGGATGCCCTTGTAGAGATCGTCACGGGCGAAGACGAACACCACCAGGCCGATCTTTTCCCCCTGCTCCACCCGGTGGCCGATGTCGTAGCCGGTGCGAAAGATCCCCGAGCGCGGCGCCTTGATGACCCGCTCGCGGGTGAACCCCAGGATCTCTGCCGGCGGGGCCGGCTCCAGCGGTTGCCCCCCCGACAGGACTCGCCCCAGGCGCGGTCCGCGGACCGTCTCCACCAGGGCGTGGCAGTCCCGGCCGGCGTGGTAGCCGGGCCCCAGGGCAATGACCAGCGGGGCCATGTCCTTGGAAAGGCCCCAGTTACTGCGCAGCATGGCGGCCTCGACGTAGACCTGCGGGGGCCAGTGGGCCATCACCTGCTCAAGCGGCTGGGTGGTCAGGGCCAGATCGCCCATCTCGTGGTGCGCGTCCACTTCCGAAAGCGACATGACGTAGCGAGCCGTCACCCCATCGACGGTCTTGGCGTGCTCGAACACCGCCTCGGAAAAACACACCCGGCGTCGCACGGCCTTGGGGAAGGGTCGCTCCACCAACAAGATCCGGCCAAACCCCTGGTTGGCCAGGTGCACGGCCACCGCACTGCCCAACTCCCCCGCTCCGCGCACGAGAATGCGGGCCTGCTGCAGACCCTCGATCACCGGACCGCCACCGCCTCCATCTCCACCGCCGCCCCGCGGGGAAGCGCCGATACCTCCACCGCTGCCCGGGCCGGGCGGTGGTCGCCGAAGAAGCGCTCGTACACCGCGTTCATCTCGGCAAATCTGCCCAGATCGGTGAGGTACACGGTGACCTTGGCCACCTGTCGGCGCTCGCACCCGGCGGCGGTCAGCACCGCGTCGAGGTTGCGCAGCACCTGCTCCACCTGCGCCGCGAAGTCCCCCTCCACCAGCTGTCCGGTGGCCGGGTCGAGGGGAATCTGCCCGGAAACGAACACCAGCTCCCCGGCGATGATGGCCTGGCTGTAGGGACCCACCGCGGCGGGGGCCCGATCGGTGGCAACCGTGGCAAGCGGCGTGCTCATCCTGCCTCCCCTTCCGGGACGTACTCCCAAATCTCCGGAAGGTTACGGAAGCGCTCCGCAAAGTCAAGGCCGAAGCCCACGACGAAGCGGTCGGGGATTTCCAGGCCGATGAAGTCAACCTGGACATCGATCTTGCGCCGGGACGGCTTGGACAGCAGTCCCACCACCTTCACCGAACGGGGGTGGCGCGCCCACACCAGGGCGATGACGTCGGCGAGGGTCAGGCCGGTGTCGACGATGTCCTCCACGATGTACACGTCCTTGCCGGAGATGTCGACGGTGAGATCCTTGACCAGGGCCACGGTGCCCGAACTGGAGGTGCTGGCCCCGTACGAGGAAACCTGAATGAAGTCGACCACCACCGGCGCCGAGAGGCGCAGCGTCAGGTGGGTGAAAAAGTACGATGCCCCTTTGAGAACACAGATGAAGACCGGATCCTTGCCTTCGAGGTCAGCACTCACCCGCCCCGCCAGGTCGGCGATCACCCGAGTCAGAGTTTCCTGATCGATGACCTTTTCCTTGAGCATGTCGCCACCGTTTGACCTTTCTCTTCGCCGCTGCTATAACCTCTACTGAGGCGTCCTCCAGCATGGCCGCGATCGCACTGCACGAGCTGAACCAGTTCCACGTCAGGGTTTCCGACCGCGCCCGCTCCCAGTGGACCTTCTACCAGTTCCTGCAGGCGGTGTTCAAGCACCTGGCGGGGACCGAGTGCCCCGTCGAGCTGGACTTCCAGGCCCTCTTCGCTCGCCTGCGCGAGGTGGCCGAGCAGCTCGGGCATGCCGACGGCAGCCGGGCCACTCGCGCCCTGGCCGACCTCGAGAAGACCCTCGACCAGCAGGCGCGGGAGCTCTTCGCCGCCGACCGCGAGGTGTCGCCCTCCCTGCTGCGGCGCTTTTTCGATCGCCTGCGCCGCCAGGACGAGAAGGTCCTGCAGGCGGTCATCAAGTTCTACCTGAGCGCTCCCGAGATGGGCGCGGACATCCTCGACAAGCTCGATATCCTGCTCACGCGTCTGGCCGAAATCCCGCGCGAGGACGGCGGCAGTCACGTGCGTGAACGCCACGAAATCGAGCGCCTGGTGCAGCCACTGCTGGCGGCGCGGCCGATTCCCGCTACCCCCAGCGCGGAAGTGGCCGAGCTCATCCAGACCCTCGCTGAACTCCGCGCCGAAGTGCTGGCCCTGCCAGACCTCTCGGCGCTTCTGGCGAGTGACGCCCTCGACCGCTTCCGCGCCCTCAAGCGGAGGCTGAAGGAGTCGTTGCTGGATCCCCGGCTGCTCCCGGCGGTGCTCGAAACCACCGTCACCATCAAGAATCGCTTCCGGGAGCTGTGGGAGGACGAGGAGCCGCAGCTGCTGGACGACACCAACCGGGTGTTGGAGCTGCGCCGCCATTTCCTCGCCAATCCGGAGATCCTCACCGCCGAGCTGCGCGACGCCCTGGAGGGGTTTTCCTCCCTGCACCAGCGCTTCGATCAGGCGCGCCGGGAGGACAACCTGCGGCGCGAGGACATCCTCGAACTCCGGCGCACTCTCACCACCATCCTGGAGCACCACGACGCCGCCCAGCGCCGCCCCACCCGCCCCCGCCGGGAGCAGGTGGAGGACACCCGGGTCATCCCCAACGCCGTTCCCGTCCGTGCCGCCGGCCCGGGGCCGAGCGGGGGAACCGAGGGCAGCGCCCCCCACGTCCCCCCGGACCCCCTGCTGGGCGAGTACTTCAGCAAGATCATCTACGCCCTGGAGCTGGTGGGCACCGAGCGGCCAGCGGCGGAACTGGTGCACGCCCGCGAACTGGCCACGTTGCACCTGGAGCCATGGGAGATCGAGTCGTGCATTTACATCTCCCGCCGGCGCGACGCCGCCAACTCCCTGGACGACCAGCGCCAGCAGCTCTTTTTCCAGGCGGCGGCGCTGCGCATTCGCATGGATGAAGAGGCGCGCGAAGTCATCCGTCTCGACCGACGGGGCTCGGAGAAACTGCACGAGGTCCTGGACCGCGCCACCCAGTCGCTGCAGCGAGCCGCCGACCTGGACCGCCGCTTCCAGTGGTTCATCGAGGACGCCCTTTATCGGGGCGACACCGAGCATCTAGAGAAGCTCTACCGCTCGCGCTTCCGGCTGCTGCGGGCCTACTCCGGCCTCTGGCTCATCCACAACGAACGGGGCGGGATCTCGCCGTTTTAGGTCATGCCTCCGCTCCAGCTCCGCCTCGGGACCGACCTGTACCCCCTGGATCGCGACCGTGTCATGGTGGGGCGCAGTCGCTTCTGCGACATCCGCCTGCAGGAGGACACGGTCTCGCGGCTGCACGCCGCCTTCACCTTCGGCGAGGAGGGGCTGGCGCTGCAAGATCTGGGGTCCTCCAACGGCACCTTCGTCAACGGCGAGGCGGTGGCGGGGAGCACCCGTCTGGCGGTGGGGGACGTGGTGCGCTTCGGGGCAGTGCGCGGCACCATCGAGGACAGCGAGGGGCAATCCGAACCGCGCGACCTGATCTCGCTGTCCGACCTGGCCCAGAGACCCACCACCGCTCTGCCCAGCGGCACCCCGGCAGGGTTCTTGCTGCGCTGCGCGATTGTCGTGTCCGAGCTTTTTCTGTTCGCCCTGGGCAGCATCGTGCCGTTCCTCCCCATCCTCGCCGTGATGGTGATGGAGCGCTACTTCCTGCCCACCGATCGCCTCCCCTCGACACTACAGGCCAAGGTCATCATCACCGCGGCGTGCACCGCCCTCTGGCTGGTGTATACCTGGTACTACTTCATCCACGGCTGGGCACGGCGCGGCGGCTCGCCGGCCATGCGCATCTGGGGTACGCGCCTCTTTGACTGGCGTTGGCGCATTCCCATCGGCTACGGCCGGGCGTGGCTGCGGGCGGTGGGGGTCGTAGTGTCCATCCTGTCCTTCGGCATCGGCTTCCTGCTGCCGCTCTTTCGCCGGGATCGGCGGGCCCTGCACGACCTGCTGGCCGGCACCCTGGTGGCGCGCGTGCGCCCCCCGCTGGAGGAGCACCCGCCCGAGAAGGACGCCGGCGCGACGCCCTGAGACCCCCGGCCCGGCACGGTGATCGCGACGCTTTCGCTTGTCGCGCGTTGCAAGCCCGTCTGAGCGCCAGGCCCCCCTTCCGGGGCGGTTACAATCCCTGCCCATGAGCGAACTGTGGCATGCCTTCGCCAGCACCGGGGCCGTGGCCAAGGGGGTCCTTCTGGTCCTCGGCCTCTTTTCCCTCATCTCCTGGACGGTCATGATCCTCAAAGTGGGTCAGCTGCGCCGCGTGGACCGCTTCAACCGGGCCTTTCTCGCCGAGTTCCGTCGCGCCAAGCTGCTCGCCGACGTCCAGGCGGCCGCCACCCGCATCCCCGGTTCACCGCTGGCCGGCATGTTTCGCGCCGGCTTTCTCGAGCTGGAGGCGCAAATCCGCGTCATGAAGGCCACCCAGACGGCCAGCGCCACCGGCGCCATCAAGAGCCTGGTCGCGGTCGAACGGGCGTTGCAGCGGGCCATTGGCGTCGAAGCCGGACGCCTTCAGCGTTTCCTCCCCTTCCTCGCCACCACCGCCTCGGCGACCCCGTTCATCGGCCTGTTCGGAACCGTGTGGGGGATCATGAACACCTTCCAGGCCATCGCCACCCAGGGGTCCACCTCCATCGTCACCGTCGCCCCGGGCATCGCCGAGGCGCTGATCAACACCGCCGCCGGGCTGGCGGCGGCCATCCCGGCGGTCATCGCCTACAACGCCTTTTTGGGTGCGCTGCGTCACCAGCGCACGGTGATGGAAGATTTCCTCCTGGAATTCCTGAACCTCACCGAGCGAACCTTCACCTAGAAGGGGAATGCGATGGCCTTTCGCAGCAACTCTGAACCCGACAACATCGCCGAGATCAACATCGCACCCCTGGTGGACGTGATGCTCGTCCTCCTCATCATCTTCATCATCACCGCCCCCATGCTGGTGCAGGGGCTCAACGTGGAACTGCCACGCGAGGCGGCCAGCCCGATCCCCCAGAAGGACAGGGAACCCATCGTTTTAACCCTCACCCGCGACCGCCTGGTGGTGATCGACGACCAGCCGGTCCATCCCACTCTGCTGCCCGAGCGCCTGGGACGACTGCTAGCCGGTGGCGCTCGCCCCGTTTACCTGAAGGCGGACGAGGAACTGCCCTACGGCTTCGTGGTCCAGGTGCTGGCCGCCCTCAACAAGGTGGGGGTGGAAGAAATCGGCATGGTCACCGTTCCTCCGGAGGATGGCCGTTGATCGACCCGGTGACCCGGGAGCTGGAGGCACGCGCCGCCCAGGGGTGGTCGTGGCGCCTGGCGTTTGCCCTCTCCCTGGCGCTCCACGGCGCCGCCGGCATGGCGCTGTTGCTGGCCGGTGCCGCACCCCGGCGACCCACCACCCTGCCCAGCGTGCAGGTGCGCCTGGCGGCCCTGCCGGCCCCCGCACCGGCGGCCGCCCCGGCGGCCGGGCCACCCCAGGCGCGTCCCGCCGCGGCTCCGGCCCCCCGCCCGGCGCCAGCTCCGGCGGCCCGACCCGCCGCCCCGCCGCCCCCACGGCGCGCCGCCCCGACGACCACCAACCGGCCGGCGGAGGTGCCGCCAGCGGCGGCGCAGCCCCAAACCACCGCCCCCTCGCCCGGCGAGCCCTCGGCGGACGCCCAGCCATCGACACTGGCCTCGGCCTCCGGCGCCCTCACCCTGGGGGGAGGCTCGCGCGGCGGCGGCACCGACGAGGCGTTTCCGTACGAGTACTACCTGCAGCGTCTGCTGGGCCTCATCGAGAGCAACTGGTTCCGTCCCCCGGCGCCGGAGACCGCCCGCTGCCGGGTACGGGCCCGCATCGACCGCAGCGGCCGCCTGCTGGAGGCCGGCATCTCCCAGGAGAGCGGCATCCCCGCCTTCGACCGCGCGGCGCTGCGCGCTGTCTTTGCCGCTGCCCCCTTCCCTCCCCTGCCCCAGGGGTTCGGCGGCGCTGCCCTGACCGTTCATCTGGAGTTCGGACAGTGAAGACATCCCTCATTCTCTCCACCCTCATCGCCTCCGTCCTCCTCCCCGCTGCGGCGTGGAGTCAGGAAGAGGTCTACCTGCAGGTCACCAACCCCGGCCTGACCAGCGTGGTCATTGCCCTCCCCACCCCGGTTGCCCGTCCCGGCGCCGACTCCCCGGCGGCGACCACCTTCACCGATACCATGCGCGCTGACCTGCAGCAGACGGCGGTGATCCGCCTGCTCGACCCCGAGCGCGAGCGCCTGGTGGAGGTGGATCCGACCAAGCCCGCCGTCACCCGCCAGCGCTGGCGGTCGGTGGGAGCCCAGTTCCTCCTGGACTCCACCCTCACCACCGCCGGCGCCCAGCTGGTGGCGGAGGTGCGCCTGTGGGACCTGGCCTCCGGCGAGATCGCCTACTCGCGCCGGCTGCAGGCGCCCACCAACCTGGCTGCCACCATGGCCCACACCCTGGCCAACGAGCTGGTGCGGCTGTTCACCGGCCGCCCGGGGCCGTTTCTCTCCCGCATCGCCTTCATCTCCGACCGCAGCGGCGCCAAGGAAGTCTGGGTGATGCGCTGGGACGGCAGCGAGGCGCAGCAGCTCACCTCCTACCGGTCGATTGCCATGAGCCCCGCCTGGTCCCCCGACGGGCAGTGGCTGGCCTTCACGTCGTTCCTGCGCGGCCAGCCCCAGCTCTTCATCCTGCGCCCCACCGAGGGGTACCTCAAGCCGCTCTCCACCTTGCCCGGGGTCAACTCCTCCCCCACTTTCTCCCCCGACGGCCGACAGGTCGCCTTCGCCGCCGGCGCCGAGGGAAATACCGATATTTACGTGGTGGACGTGGACGGCGGCACGCCGGTGCGCCTCACCTCCTCCCGGGCCATCGAGACCCAGCCGGCGTGGTCGCCCAACGGGCGGCAGATCGCCTTCACCTCCACCGCCTCCGGGCGTCCGCAGATTCACATCATGGATGCCGAGGGCACCAACGTGCGCCAGCTCACCTCGGATACCTTCGCCGACGAGGCGGCGTGGGCACCCGACGGCGTGCGCCTGGCCTACACCACCAAAGTCGATGGGCGTTTCCAGATCGCCGTGCTGGACATGCGCACCGGCACCCGCACGGTGATCCCCGGGCCGGGCTCCAACGAGTCGCCCTGCTGGTCGCCCGACGGCACCATGCTGGCCTTCGTCTCCAACCGCACCGGCAAGCAGCAGATCTTCATCACCGACGCCGCCGGCCAGCCGCGCCAGCTCACCCGCGACGGCAACAACACCGCACCCGCCTGGGTGACCCAGCTGCAATAGCTTGTGGACGCCGTCAAACATGGTGTAGAGTAGGCGGCTTGAAGGGAGGCCCTCGTGGACCGTACCTCACTGAAGAACGAGATCATCCTCGCCTGCGCCGTCGCCCTGGTGGCGATGACCGCGGCGTGTTCCAAGCCCAAGCCGGTGGTGGCTCCGCAGGTCAGCCGCACGGCGCCGCCTGCAGCCGCCCCGGTCAGCGCCGAGCGGCCCGTCGATGTGGCTGCCGAGCCGGGTCTCACCGCCGCGCCGCTGCCGAGCGGCGGTGTCGGGATGGGCGAGCTGCCCACCGACCTGGCCGAGCTCAACCGTGCCGGCTACCTCAAGGATGTCTTCTTCGACACCGACAAGTCCGACCTCACCCCGGAAGCCAGGGATATCCTCGCCGCCAACGCCGCCTGGCTGCGCCAGCACCCCAGCGTGCGCATCCTCGTCGAGGGGCACTGCGACGAACGCCACACCGCCGAGTACAACCTGGCGCTGGGCTGGCGGCGCGCCAATGCGGTGAAAGGTTATCTGGTATCGTTGGGGATCGACGGAGGACGAATCGACACCATTTCGTACGGCGAGGAGCGTCCGTTCGCCCTCGGGCACGACGAGAGCGCCTGGCGGTGGAACCGCCGCGCCCACTTCGTGATCATCGCCAGGTAGGAGGGTCGAACAGGCATGCGTCGCCTCATCGTTCCGCTCCTCGCTGTGACTCTCACCGGGTGTGTGTCCACCGACGACATCTCGCTGCTGCACCGCGAGATCACCGACGTCGGCCGGCGCGTGGACGAGCTCGGTCGGCAGTCCTCCGGTAAGGAAGACCTGGATGTCATGAGCCGGCGCCTGGCCGAACAGAACGCCCAGGTGTTGCGCTCGAATGCCGACATCCAGCAGGAGATCGCCCGCCTGCGCGACGCTCTGGAGACACTCCAGGCCAGCCTGGGCGCCACCAACCAGCGGTTGGAGTCGCTTACCCTGGAACTGGCAGCGGCCCGCGAGAGGGTCAGCGCCCCCCCGACAGCTCTGCCTCCCGGGGGCGGCGCAGGGGCACCTCTAGCGGGCCCCGCCGGAGTGCTCTCGGAGCCGGCTGCCCTCTACCGCGCCGCCTACGAAGATTACCTGCGGGGCAACTTCGACCTGGCCATCCAGGGGTTCAGCGAGTACAACGCCCGCTACCCCAACACCGAGCTGGCCGATGACGCCCTCTACTGGATCGGCGAGTGTCACATGGCCAAGCGCAACTTCCAGGGGGCGGTAGACACCTTCACCACGCTGCTCAACACCCACAAGACCTCCGACAAGGCAGCGGCGGCCCTGCTCAAGAAGGGCTTGGCCCTGCTCGAGATGGGCGACCGCAGCCAGGCGGTCATCAACCTGCAGTACGTGCTGTACGAACACCCCGGCAGCAAGGAGGCCGCCCTGGCCCGCGAGCGTCTGGCTGCGCTGGGGGTCAACGTCCGCTGAAGGCGTCCGGGTCTCTGAGGAGAGGAAGAAACGGGCGAGGCGGGAGAATATTCGCGATCTGGTAGGGAGTCAGAATGGCAAAGAGAATCAAGTCTGGGCTCAAGCGCCGGCGGCAGAACGAAGTTCGCCGGCTGCGTAACCGTTCCGTGCGCACCCGGGTCCGCAACAGCGTCAAACAGTTGCGCACCGCCATCGCGGCGGGCGACGTGGCGCGGGTGAAGGAGCTCTTGCCCCGCACCGTGTCGGTGATCGACGTGGGCGCCCGCAAGGGCGTCCTGCACGCCAACACCGCCAGCCGGACCAAATCCCGACTGGCCGGGCAGGCCGCCAGCCTGCTGCGCTCTGCGGCATCCTGATGCCACTCCCCCTCCCGTACCCGGCGGAGGGGTTGGCAGTGGGTGAACTGCTCAGGCAGGGCAAGGTCCGAGATGTGTACCGGGCCGGCGCAGGGCGGTTACTGATGGTTGCTACCGACCGCATCAGCGCCTTCGACGTGGTGCTCTCCCCCGGGATCCCCGGCAAGGGCGTGATCTTGAACCAGCTCTCCAACTTCTGGTTCGGCTTCCTGAGTGAGATCGCGCCCCACCACGTCCTCGCCACGGAGCTCGAAGCCTTTCCCCCGCCATACTCTCAGCAGCCGCTGCTGGCTGGCCGTGCCTCTCTGGTCCGGGAGGTTCGCATCGTGCCGGTGGAATGCGTGGTGCGGGGCTACCTGGTGGGGTCGGGGTGGAAGGAGTACCAGCAGCGCGGGTCGGTGTGCGGCATCCCCATCCCGGCCGGCCTCGCCCTCGCCGAGCGGCTGCCCGAGCCGCTGTTCACCCCCTCCACCAAGGCCGAGGTGGGCCACGACGAGAACATCCCCTTCGACCGGGTGGTGACCCTGGTGGGCGGCGAGCTCGCCGAGCGCCTGCGCCAGACCTCCCTCGCCCTCTACCGGCGTGCCGCCACCTACGCGCTGGAGCGCGGCATCATCATTGCCGACACCAAGTTCGAGTTCGGGCTCGACGACGATGGCAACCTGGTATGGGCCGACGAGGCGCTCACCCCTGACTCCTCCCGCTTCTGGCCCGCCGACGCCTATCGGCCGGGCGCCAACCCGCCGTCGTTCGACAAACAGTTCGTGCGCGACTGGCTGGAGTCCTCCGGCTGGAACAAGGAGCCTCCCGCCCCCGCCCTGCCCCAGGAAGTCGTGGCCGGCACCCGGGAGCGCTACCTGCAGGCCTTCCGCCGTCTCACCGGGCGAGACCTCACCCTCTGAGCCACCTCGCCACCCCCTGACCGGGCGTGGGTGACGCCGCGATGTTATACTTCGCCCACTTTGGGCGACCGGAGGGCGCCAGCGAATGTCATCTAAGATCTTCTCCAGCAGCAAGATTCGTAACGTAGCGGTGGTCGGTCACTCGTCGACGGGCAAGACCAGCCTGATCTCGGCGATGCTCTTCGATACCCGTGCCGTGCCCAAGCTGGGCAAGGTCGACAAGGGCACCGCCATCACCGACTTCGACGACGAGTCCATCGAGCGCAAGATCACCATCGCCACCGCCGTCGCCCACGCCTTCCACCGGGATCACAAGGTCAACCTCATCGACACGCCGGGGTACTCCATCTTCACCACCGAGGCGATGCAGGGGATTCGCGCCGCCGAAGCGGTTCTGATGACCGTCTCCGCCATGGCCGGCCCCGAGGTGCAGACCGAGAAACTCTGGAAGGTGGCCGCCACCATGGACAAGCCGGTGCTGCTGGCCATCAACCTGATGGACCGGGAGCGCTCCTCCGGCCCGCGCACCCTGCAGCAACTGGAGAAGAAGTTCGGCCGCGCGGTCGTCCCCGTGCAGCTGCCCATCGGGCAGGAGCAGGGTTTTTCCGGCGTCGTCGACCTGGTCACCGAAAAGGCGTACTCCTTTGCCAGCGACGAGAGCGGCACCAGCCGCGAGATCCCCATCCCGGCCGAACTCGCCGCCGAGGTGGAGACGGCCCGCACCGCCCTCATCGAGATGGTGGCGGAGCAGGACGAAGCGCTGCTGGAGAAGTTCTTTGCCGAGGGAACCCTGAGCGGCGACGAACTCCGCCTGGGTCTGATCGCCGCCGTCAAGACCCGGCGCATCTTCCCCGTCTACTTCTGCTCCGCCGGCAGAAATCAGGCGATCCAGCCGCTTCTGGACGCCATCGTTGACCTGGTGCCCTCGCCCCTGGAGGCCACCTTCCCGGCCGTGGGGGCGGACGGCCAGCCGGTACACCTCGCACCGCAGGAGAACGACGCCACCCCCCTGGCGTACGTGTTCAAGACCTTCTCGGACCCCTACGCCGGTCGTATCTCCCTGCTGCGCGTCTTCACCGGCACCTTGCTGCCCGATACCGCCTACTACAACCCCCAGCGCAGTTGTCAGGAACGCCTGGGGGGGTTGCAGCTGATGCAGGGCAAGGACCTTTCCCCGGTGGAGCGGCTGGTGACCGGCGACATCGGCGCCGTGACCAAGCTCAAGGAAACCCGCACCGGCGACACCCTCACCGCCAAGGACAGCCAGGTCGTGGTGCAGAGCGTCCCCATCCCCGAGGCGGCCATCTCCTTCGCCATTGCCCCCAAGGCCAAGGGCGACGAGGACAAGATCGCCGCCGCCCTGGCCAAGATCCAGGACGAGGATCCCACCCTGAAGGTGGGCCGGGACCCGCAGACCAAGGAGCAGGTGGTGGGGGGGGCCGGCCAGCTGCACGTGGAAATTGCCGTTGCCCGGCTGAAGCGCCGCTTCAAGGTGGACGTGCTTCTGCAGCCGCCCAAGGTGCCCTACCAGGAGACCATCACCAAGGCGGTGGAGCTGACCTCCCGACACAAGAAGCAGACCGGCGGCCACGGCCAGTTCGCCGAGGCCAAGGTGCGTCTGGAGCCGCTCCCCCGCGGGGCCGGCTACGAGTTCGTCGACAAGATCTACGGCGGTTCCATCTCTCAAGGGTACCGCCCGTCGGTGGACAAGGGCATCCAGAGTGCGGCGGCGGTGGGCCCGTTGTCGCGCCACCCGGTGGTGGATTTCCGCGTCACCCTCCTGGACGGCAAGGAGCACCCCGTCGACTCCTCCGACATGGCGTTCCAGATCTGCGGTCGCAAGGCCTTCCGCGAGGCCGTCAAGCAAGCCGCTCCCACCATCCTGGAACCCATCATGCAGGTCGAGATCACCGCCCCGGACGAGTTCCTCGGCGACATCATGGGGGACCTCAACTCCCGGCGCGGGCGGGTGCAAGGGATGGAGCCCGGGGACGGGCAGACCACCGTCAAGGCGCAGGTGCCGCTGGCGGAGATGCTCACCTATTCCCAGACCCTCCGCGCCATCACCAGCGGCCGCGGCGACTTCGTCATGGAGTACTCCCACTACGACGAGGTGCCCAGGCAGCTGCAGGAAAAGATCATCCAGGCCGCCGGCGGCGCCCGCGTGGAGGAGGAGGAAGACGAGTAAGAAGGGGGGTCCTCCTCCGGGGGTTCTCCAGCCGCCGGCCCCTTGACAACCAATTCGTCCAGCTCTACTCTTGTGGTATGTGATCGCTTTCACTAGAAGGCGATCGGTGGGTCGAGGCGAACCCACGCCTCGCCCGACCCACGTACCCCTCCTTCCCTTTTCTCGGGCGTCGGGGCCCCCCTAGCCTCGACGCCATTTTCCTTTCGCGCTGGCGGGCACCCTCCCACTCGCTCGCGCGTCGACCCATCACCCCCACACACGACTCGTCCCGAACCGGCTCCCGTCCCAGCCCGGACTGGAGGGCATGCCCAGCCCCCACCTGCGTCTACAGGGCACAACCGTTCTCGCACTACGCCGCGCCTCCCCACCCCCTCCGCGCCCCTGTCCGTGACCGTGCCCGTGTCCGCGTCCGTGCCCGTGAAGGTGACCGTGACCGTGACCATGACCGTGCCCGTATCCGTATCCGTATCCGTATCCGTATCCGCGCCCGTGTCCGTGTCTGTGCCCGTGCCCGTGTCCGTGACCGCCTTCGTGGGAGCGCCAGGCGCTACGCGCACGCTGACATTTCAAGAGGGGGAGTGGTCGCGAAACCACTCCACGGTGCGGGCGATGGCCTCCTGGTGGGGGGTGAAGCGAAAATCGGGGAAGGCAGCGCGAAACTTGCTCCCGTCCAACGCCTGGGGCTGGGTGAACAGGTAGGAGATTTCCGCCACCTCGCGGGCCCCATCGTCGAAGAAGCCGGCGATGGTGAGCATCCACCCGGGAAGCGCCGAGATGCGCACCGGTGCGCCGGCGGCCCGGCACACCGTGGAGAGAAACTCCCTGGCGGTGATGGCGCCAGCACCCGGAACGTGCCAGCTCTCCCCCCAGGCGGCCTCTGCCTGGCCGAGCAGCACGCAGGCGGCGGCGGCATCGTCGATGAACACGAAGTCGTGAGGGACGTCGAGGCGCCCCACCCACTTCACCTTGCGGCGGCGCACGGCGGCGGCGAAGATCATTTCGCCGAACAGCTTGTTGGTGACGTTGGGACCGAAAAAGTCGGGCAGACGAGGGATCACCACCCGCACCTGGCCGCCGCGGTGGGCGTTCATGAGGGTCTGTTCCAGAGAGTTGCGCAGCAACCCCTTGCGGCTGGTGGCGGTGAGGGGGTGGGTTTCGGGCGTGGGGATGCGCTTGAACTTACCATAACCGTAGACGTTGCCGGGAAATACCAGGACCGCCTCGTGCTCCTGCGCCGCCTTCAACACGTTGGTGGTCACCTGGGGCATCACCGCCATCCACTCCTGGTAAGGAACGTTGAGGCAGTGATAGATGACGCGGGCGTCGGCGCAGGCCGTCACCACCTCGTCGCGGTCGGTGGCGTCAGCGGTCACCATCTCGGCACCTGCCGGCAGCAGCTCGCCGGCCCGCTCCCGGTCGCGCACCACGGCGCGCACTGGCGTGCCCGCCGCCTGGAGATGGCGCACCACCGCCGCTCCCAGCGCCCCGGTTCCCCCCACCACCACGTGCAGGTCTCTCGCCACAGTCACCTCCGCAGCGGGGCATTGTAGTTCCTCTTGAGGGGTACCTGGTATAGCCATTTTCGCAATTCTCATGCGGGGGCGACGGAAAGGGCGGCCCGCGGCCTGAAAGCGCGCTACTCCCCGTTGGCCAGCAGCCAGGCGAGGCCGGCGACAGCGGCCAGCCCTTCGCGCAGCTCCTCGGGGTCCACCTTGTCCAGGGTGTCGGCGGGGGAGTGGTGGTAGTCGAAGTAGTGGGCGTCCTCGGGGTAGAGGCCGATGGCCAGCACCCCCCGGGCCGCCAGAGGACCGATGTCGGCGCCGCCGCCCCCGGCGAAGATGGGGATGCCCAGGGGGCGGGCGGCGACCGCCAGCCACCCCAGTTGCTCCGGCGTACCCGAGGCGCCCCAGGCGCGGGGACGGAAGCCCCCAAGGTCGCTCTCGATGGCGGCCAGGTGGCGCTCGTGCCCGTGGGCATCGGCGTAGGCGCGGCCGCCGTAGACGCCCTGCTCCTCGCAGGTGAACAGGACCGCCCGGATGGTGCGCCGCGGCGGCACCCCTAAGGCGCGGATGAGGCGCATCGCCTCGACGACATGGATGACCCCGGCGCCGTCATCGTGGGCCCCCTGGCCGACGTCCCAGGAGTCCAGGTGGGCTCCCAGGAGGACGACCTCCTCCGGCTTCTCCCGACCCCGGATTTCGGCCAGCACGTTGTGGCTCTCCACCTGCCCGCGGTCGCTGGCCCCCATTTCCAGGCGCAGGCGAATGGGAACACCGGCACGGGCCAGGCGATCCAGGGTGTCGGCGTCCTCGGTGGTGATGCTGGCGGCCGGAATGGGGGGGACCCCCTCGGCGTACGCCACCATGCCGGTGTGGGGGGTGGCCAGGGAGCGGGTGGTCACCGAGCGGACGAGCACCGCCACCGCCCCGTGCCGGGCGGCGGCGGCGGCACCCCCCACCCGGTAGGCGGCGGCCGGCCCGTAGTGCTGGATGGTGGGCAGGCCCCTTTCCATGTGGACGTTGAACACCACGATGTGGCCCTCAACGTGGGGGCCCAGCTCGGCGAAGGAGCGGAGGACCACGGCCGGGGCCTCGATCCCCGGGGTGCCCACCGAGCCGCCCAGCCCCAGCACGGCCAGCTCCCGCTCCCCCGGCGCCAGCATGGCCAGGCGCTCCCGCCCCCGGCGCCAGTCGGGGACGGGGACGGGCTCGCGCCGGACGTTGTCGTGCCCATCCGCGGTGAGGGTGGCCACTGCCCACTCCACTGCCCGCGCCATGGCGGGGGTGGAGGACAGGCGGGCGCCGATGCGATCGCACAGGTACGCCAGGCGCTCCCAGGCCTGGTCGCTGGAGCGCGCCGCCTGCTGCAGGCGGGGGAGCAGCTCGGCGGGCGATGGGGTGGCGACCACCGGCTCGCTGGGCGGTGCCGCTGCGGAGAAACGAACGACGACCAGGGCCAGGAGAACAAGCAGGAACGTTGCAAACGAACGGTGTCTCATGCCCCCCCCTACTTCGTTGTCAGCGATGCAGTGTACTCTCACAGGGTGCGGGAGGGGTGAGCGGGGCGGCCAACCTGGCGTCCTCTCGGTGCCGCACTGGAGGCCCATTATGTTGCACATACTCGCTGTGATGATGACGATGACCGGCAGCGGAGAGGCGGTCACGCCGCTGCCGGCGTGGCAGGCGCCGCTGGGGCGAGAACACGCGCTGTTGGGCCGCATCTGGGATGTGGAGCGGGAGCGCTTCGTGAGTCCGGCGGAGCTCATGGCCGACCTCGCCACGGTTCCCTACGTGCTTCTGGGGGAAAAGCACGACAACCCCGACCACCACCGCTTGCAGGCCTGGGTGCTGGCCGAGCTCCAGGCCCAGGGGCGAGCCCCCCTGGTGGCGTTCGAGATGTTGCACCCCGGACAGCGAGAGGGGCTGGCTCGACACCTTCAGGAGCGCCCGGGCCAGCTGGAGGGCCTCGCCGCGGCGGTGGGGTGGGACGCTTCGGGGTGGCCGGCGTGGCCGCTGTACGAGCCGGTGTTCGCCGTGCCCGTACGGGCCCGCTGGCCCATCACCACCGCCAACCTGTCGCCCCAGGAGGTGCGCCTCGTCGCCGCCGAAGGGTTTGCCGCTCTAGGGGCGGAGCGGGTGGCGGCTCTGGCCCTGGACCAGCCTCTGGGCGAGGCGGAAACCGCGTCGCTCAAGGCCGAAATCGAGGCCTCCCACTGCGGTCACGCCAGCGCGGCGGTGGTGGCCAGCATGACCGCCGTGCAGCGCGCCCGGGACGCGGTGATGGCCGATGCCCTGCTGGCCGCCGGGGAGCGCGGCGGGGTGCTGGTCTGCGGGGCGGGACACGCCCGACGGGATCGGGGGGTGCCCTGGTACCTGGCGGCGCGAGGGGCGGGCGACGGGGTGCGCGCGGTGGCGTTCGTGGAGGTACGGGACGGCTTCGAGGATCCCCGCTCCGCCCGGGAGGGGTTCGAGGGGTCGCTGCCCTTCGACTACCTGTGGTTCACCCCCAGGCTCGACGACGAGGACCCCTGCGAGAAGTTCCGCGAACAGCTCGAAAAGCTCCGCTCGCGTCAGCCTACGGTCACCCCCTCGCCCTGACCCCTGACTTCACGGCAACAGCGGCCAGGGTGGGGGCCTCCGGCCGCGCCAGCCGCGACCGTGGCCGTGGCCGCGCCCGTGGCCGTGTCGGTTTCCGTGACCGTGTCCGTGTCCGTGGCCGGTGTCCGTGTCAGTACCCGTGACCGTGTCCGTGGCCGTGAGTGTGTCCGTGACCGCGTTTGTGTCAGTGTCCGGGGAGGGGGAAGCCAGAGTCTCCCGTCGGGCCCGCTTGCCGGCCTCGCCGCTCGAACTCACGTCGCCAGTCGCAGCCCGGCACCCGGGCCCACCGGCAGACCCAGGGCGATCCAGGCTACCAGCAGCAGGCTCCAGCCCAGGAGGAAGACCAGGGTGTACGGCAGCATGGTGGCGATGAGGGTGCCGAGGCCGGCCTTGGGGTCGTACCGCTGCACCGAGGCCAGGATGAGGGCGAAGTACGACATGGTGGGGGAGATGACGTTGGTGACCGAGTCCCCCACCCGGTAGGCGGCCTGGGTGAGTTCGGGGGAGTACCCCAGCAGCATGAGCATGGGCACGAACACCGGCGCCATCACCGCCCACTTGGCGGAGGCGCTGCCCATCAGGAGGTTCACCGCGGCGGACAGGAGCACGAACCCCAGCATCAGGGGGATCCCCCCCAGGCCGGAGGCCTGGAGCAGCTCCGCCCCTTTCACCGCGCCGATGAGGCCGAGGTGTGACCAGTTGAAGTAAGCCACGAATTGCGCCGCGAAAAACACCAGAACGATGTAGGAGCCCAGCGTTTCCATGGACTTGCCCATGGCCTTCATGACCTCGGCATCGGAGCGCATGGTGCCGGCGGCCAGGCCGTAGGCGACGCCGGCCAGCGCCCCGCCCAGGAAGATGAACGGCACGATGGCGGTGAGCAGCGGGGAGCGCAGGATCCCGCCGGTTTTCAGGTCGCGCAGGAAGCCCCCCTCCGGCAGCACCCCCGCCAGCACCACGGCGGCGAACGCCGCGATCACCACCGATGCCCAGACCAGCCCTCGCTTCTCGGCGGCGGACAGGGGCTGGAGTTCGCCGCTGCCCTCCTCTGCCCCGCTGTAACGGCCGAGGCGAGGAGCGACGATGCGGTCGGTCACCCACGTTCCCAGGAACGCCACCAACACCGTGGACACCGCCAGGAAGTAGTAGTTGGCCGCCGGGTTGACCTCGTAGGCGGGGTCCACGATGTGGGCCGCCTCCTGGGTGAGACCGGCGAGCAACGGATCGATGGTGCCCAGCACCAGGTTGGCGCTGTAGCCGCCGGAGACCCCGGCGAAGGCCGCCGCCATGCCGGCGATGGGGTGGCGCCCGGCAGCCAGAAAGATCACCCCCGCCAGGGGAATCAGCAGCACGTAGCCGATCTCGCTGGCGGCGTTGGACAGAATCCCAGCGAAGACCACCACGAAGGTGAGCAAACGCCGCGGGGCGGCCAGCACCAGCAGGCGGAGCGCCGTCGCCAAGAGGCCGCTGCCCTCGGCCACGCCGATCCCGAGCAGGGCCACCAGCACGGTCCCCAGCGGAGCGAAACTGGTGAAGTTGGTGACCGTCTTCTCCAGCATGCGGTGGAGGCCCTCGACGGTGAGCAGGTTCACCGGGGTGATCAGCTCCCCGGTGCCGGGACGCACCGCCGACAGCCCCACCCAGGAGGCCACCGCCGAGGCCACCACCGTGGCCAAAGCGAGCAGGAGGAAAATCGTGGCCGGGTGCGGCAGCGCGTTGCCCGCTCGCTCGATCAGGCCGAGGAGGGCATCGAACACTCGCGAGCCGGCGCGGCTAGCGCTGCGCTGCTTCATTTCTTTCCCTTTCCCCCTTGCTCGGACCGCGTCGCTGCGGCGCCCGCCTTGCAGTGCAACCGCAGCGTTCCCCAAGGCCATTCCGACGGACAGCGGGCGAGGGGCCGCCAAACCGATCGGGGTCAGTGGGTAGCACGGGGCGGGTGGTAGCGGCGCTCGCGCACCCGCACCTGGATGAGCTGGCGATCGGCGCGGCGAATGGTGCGCTCCAGGGTCTCGCCCTCGCTCTTCACCGCCCACCCTTGCGAGAACGACACCGGCGCGGCGCCCGGGCCCAGCTCGGACAGTCGCCGCGCAACCTCCTCGGTGGCCAGCGCCGCCGACCCATGGAGGAGAATCAAGAACTCGTCGCCGCCCATGCGAATGACGGCATCCTCGGTCCGCACCGTGTTCATGAGAAAGCGCGCCAGCCCCTGCAGGACCCGGTCGCCGGTGTGGTGGCCGAAGCGGTCGTTGTACTCCTTGAAGTGGTCCACATCGATGACAATGACGCCCCACGGCACCGCCGAAGCTTCCAAGCGGTGCTCCTGCTCGTGCAGATAGTGGCGGTTGTAGCAGCCGGTGAGGGCGTCGCGGATGGCGCTGTCGCGCAGCTTGCGCTCCAGCTCCTTACGCTCGGTGATGTCGATGAGAATACCGTGGTAGTACACCTCGCCGGTCGCCTCGTCGACCCGCTGATAGGCGGTGTCGAGGACGGTGCGCACCTCACCGTCCGGCCGGCGGATCTCCAGCTCGAACTCCCGCACCGCCCCCTCACGGGCCAGGATCTCGAGCTCTTCGGCGCGCCTGGCCGGATCGACCAGCAGCTGTTCGGCGGTAAAGCGGCGAAGCTGTCGCAGCGAAGACACCCCGAACATGCGCAAGAAAGCCGGGTTGGCGTCGCGGATCCGCCCGTCCGCGGTGGTCACGTAAATCCCCTCCTGCAAGTTGCGCACGAAGTCGGCGAGCACCCTGGGGTCCCGGAGAGTGCGGTGGCGCCGGCGAGGTGCGAAAGCCGAAGTATCCACTGACCCAGCGATTCTCCAGTCGTAAGGTACCTCTCGTTCCACCCGATCACAAGTACTTTCGGGCCCCGGGCCTTGGACCTGGCGCGCCGCCCATGTCGACAGTGCCAGAATGAGCGGGCGCCGCCCTGCGTTGGCCGGCGCAGGGGGAGCGTGACCCGTGTCCAACGTCGCCAACCAGATTCCCAGCGTGCCGCACGAGTCGTACCTTCTCGCCAATGGGCTCACCGTGGTGCTGGCCCCCCGGCCGGGAGTCCCGCTGGCGGCGGTCAACATCAACTATCGAGTCGGCTCCAAGGACGAGCGGCCAGGACGGACGGGATTCGCGCACCTGTTCGAACACCTCATGTTTCAGGGTTCCAAGCACTTCAACGACGACTATTTCAAGGCGTTGCAGGATGTGGGAGGGGCGGTCAACGGGGCCACCAACCCCGATCGCACCCGCTACTGGGAGCTCTTGCCCTCGGCCTACCTGGAGCGCGCCCTGTGGCTGGAGTCCGATCGCATGGGCTTCTTCCTGGACGGCCTCACCCCCGAGCGGCTGGACAACCAGCGCTCCGTGGTGCTCAACGAGCGGCGACAGAACTACGACAACCGCCCCTACGGCCTGGTGTGGGAAAAGCTCCTCTCCCTCCTTTACCCCCCGCACCACCCCTACCACTGGCCCACCATCGGCCTCGCCGCCGACATCGCCGCCGCCACCCTGGAAGAGGCGCGGGAGTTCTTCCTCACCCACTACGGCCCCAACAACGCCAGCCTCTGCATCGCCGGGGACATTCAACCAGATATGGCCAAAGAACTGGTGGAAAAATACTTCGGCCCTTTGCCCCCGGGCCCACCGACGGCCGAGCTGGCGCGCTGGGTGCCTCCACGCCCCGCTGGAGAGGTGAGCCTCACCCTGGAGGAGAAGGTACAGCTGCCCCGGGCCTATCTGGCCTGGCCCACCGTGTCCCTCTATGACCCCGACGACGCCGCCCTGGACGCCTTCGCCCACATCCTGGGCCAGGGCCGCACCTCGCGCCTGTACCGCCGGCTGGTGTACGAGCTGGGGATCGCCCAGGAGGCCACCGCCGCCCACTGGAGCCAGCAGCTGGCGGGGGCCTTCACGGTGGTGCTCACCCCCCGCCCCGGCCATTCTCTATCGCAGGTGGAGGGGGAGGCGCGACGGGTGCTGGAGGAGCTCCAGGAGCACGGCCCCACCGCCGACGAGTTGCAGCGGGCGGCGGCCGTTTCTGCCTCCCGCGTCATTCGCTCCATGCAGAGCGTGGGGGGCTTCGATGGTCTTTCCGATCGCCTCAATCATTACCTTCATTATTTGGGTGAACCCGACCGCTTCCGTTGGGACCTGCAGCGCACCCTCGAGCTGACCCCCGAGGCGGTACGCCAGGCGGGGCGCCGCTACCTGGGGGAGGGCCGCGTGGCGGTGCGGGTGCGACCGCGGCCCCGCCTGACAGCCGTCCCCTCCCCGGTTGCCCTGGATCGCACCGTGATGCCCGGACCCGGGACCCGCCGTCCCCTGTCCTTGCCCTCCCCCCGCCGCCTCACCCTCCCCAACGGGCTGGAGGTGCTCCACGTGGAGCGTGGGGAGGTGCCCCTTCTGGCCGCCGTGCTGGTGGTACGGGGCGGCGCCGTGCACGACCCGCCCGAATTGCCTGGCCTGGCCGCCCTCACCGCCGCGGTGCTGCCCGAGGGGGCGGGGGAGCGGGACGCCCTCGCCCTGGCCGAGGCTCTGGAGCGCTGCGGTGCCCACCTGGAGGTCGTCCCCGGCGCCGACGCCACGTTCTTGAACCTTTCCGCCCTCTCCGAGCATGCCGGCGAAGCTCTGGCCCTGCTGGCGGACGTGGCAGCTCGACCGCACCTGGTGGCCGAGGAGGTAGAGCGCCAGCGCGTCCGCCGGCTGGTGCAGCTGCGCCAGCTCCTGGACCAGCCCGACTACCTGGCGCGCGCCGCCGCCCGCCAGGCCCTCTTCGGCGCGCACCCCTACGGCCGCCCCACCCTGGGTACCCCGGCCGGGCTGGGCCGCGCCGGCGTCGACGAAGTCAGGGCCATGTGGACCCATCTCTTTGCCCCCGGCAACGCCACCCTGGTGGTGGTGGGGGACATCGCCGTCGAGGAATTGCAGAGGGTACTGGATGCCACCCTGGTGGGGTGGGCGGGGGAGGCAAGGACAGTCGAACCCCCGCCCACACCCCTTCCGCCTCCACGAGCCATCTCCCTGGTGGACCGCCCCGGCGCCCCCCAGAGCGTCGTGTGCGTCTCTCTGCCCGGCCCCGCCCGCGCCACCCCCCACCACCCCGCCCTGGAGGTGCTCAACACCGCCTTCGGCGGGCAGTTTGTCTCCCGCCTCAACCTCAACCTGCGGGAGGACAAAGGCTACACCTACGGCGTGCGGTCCCACTTCGCCTACCACCGGTGGGCCGGGGAGTGGGTCATCACCACCCAGGTGGAAACGGGGGTCGCGGCGGCTGCCCTGCGGGAAATCCTGAACGAACTCGAGGCGCTGGCCGGCGCTCGCCCGCTGACGCCCGAAGAGGTCTCCTACGCTTCCGGCTCCCTCATCAACGGCCACCCCCGGGGCTTTGAAACCCCGGCTCAGGTGGCCCGCGCCCTGGCCGAGGTGGCCCTCCACGGTCTGCCCGAGGACACCCTCGAGAGCTTCCAAGCTCGGGTGGCCGCCGTGACCCCCGCGCAGCTGGCCGAACTGGCCGCCGACATCGCCCGGCCGTCCGTGGCCGCCATTGCCATCGTCGGGGACCGGGCTGCCCTGGAAGCAGACCTCGCCGCCCTGGAAGTCGGACCGGTAGTCCCGGTCGATCCCCAGGAACACGCACCGTAGCAGGATCACACGGGCACGGGCACGCGGACGGGCACGGACACAGACACGGGCACCGACACGGACACGGACACGGGCACCGACACGGGCACGGACACGGGCACCGACACGGGCACGGTCACCGTGGCGGGTGGGGGAGGAAGCCGCTCTCGAGGCGTCAGGGCCGGCGCCGGAGCTCGCCATGGCCAGGCCGGCGCGGGCAGCCCCGGAGTCGCGGGTGAGACCGCTGGCGGTTGGCGGGCTCAGTTTCCCCGCAGCCCGAGGGACTCCATGAGGACGGCGAAGCCCTCCGGGTCGAGGGCCTGCTCGGCGTCGCAGAGGGCCTGGCGTGGGTCGGGATGCACCTCCACGATGATCCCGGCGCAGCCAGCTGCCTGCGCGGCTCGTGCGAGGGGGGGCACCCACCGGCGCTGGCCGGCGGCGTGGGAGGGGTCGACGAGAACGGGCAGGTGAGTTCGTTCGGCGGCGACCACTACGGCGCCCAGGTCGAGGGTGGCTCGCATGGCCACCTCGAAGGTGCGGATCCCCCGCTCGCAGAGAATGACCTGCTGGTTACCCCCGGCCAGGATGTACTCGGCGGCCTGCAGCCACTCGTCGATGGTGGCCGACAGCCCCCGCTTGAGCAGGACCGGCCGGCAGCACCGGCCGAGTTCCCGCAACAGCGGGTAGTTCTGCATGTTGCGCGCGCCCACCTGGAGCAGGTCCACCTGTTCTGCGAGGCGCCCCACCTGCTCGGGCGCCAGGACCTCGGTGACCACCGGCAGTCCGTACGCCCTCCCGGCGGCCACCAGCGCCTCCACCCCCTCCCACCCCAACCCCTGGAAGGTGTAGGGGCTGGTGCGGGGCTTGAAGGCTCCGCCCCGCAGGACGACCCCGCCGGTGGAACGGACCAGGCGGGCGGCGGCCTCGATCTGGGTCGCCGACTCCACCGCGCAGGGGCCAGCCATGACGACGAAGGTGCCCGGCGCTCCCACCTCCACGTTGCCCACCCTGATGACGGTGCGCTCGGGGTAGCGGGAGAGGGAGCCGAGAGGAGCGGTTGCGTTGGCCCTCACCTGGCAGGTGGTGCGAGGTGGCGAGGGCTCGGGGGGTGGCGTCGCCGGGTGGGGCTGCACCCCCCCATCCACACTCGCTCCCCCGGGGAACAGCGAGCGGGGGTAGCAACCCAGTATCCGGACCACGCGGGCGTGCCCGCGCGCCTCGTCCAGCGCCGCCGCCAGGTCGGGGTCGGCCAGGTCTCCCTCCAGATCGATGAAAAAGGCGTACTGCCAGGGGATGCCGCGGATGGGGCGGGACTCCAGGCGGGTCAGGTTGAAGCCGCGGGAGGCGAAGGTGTGCAGGACCTCCACCAGCGCGCCCCGGCGATGGTCGGTGACCAGCAGCAGCGAGGTGCAGGGAGGGCCTTCGCCGCAGCCCTGGCGGGGGTGACGGCCGATCACCCAGAAGCGGGTGAAGTTCTCCCGATGGTCGGCGATGTCGGTGGCGATCACGGCGAGGTTGCGCAGCTCCGCCGCCTCCCGGGAGGCAACGGCGACGTGTTCGGGCACCCCGTCGAGGCGCACCCGGTCCACGGCCTCGGCGGTGTCCACCCAGGCTCGGCACTGGGCGCCCGGCAGGGAACGCAAGAAACGCGAGCACTGGGCGAGGGCGACGGGGTGGGAGAGCACCAGTCGGATGCGCTCCAGCGGCAGGGGGGCGAGGGCGACGAGGCAGTGTTCGATCCGCACCACTTCCTCCCCCACCACGTGGAGGTCTCGCCCGGCGAGCTCGTCCAGGACCTCGTGGATGCTTCCCACCAGGGTGTTCTCCACCGGCACCACCGCGTGCTCCACCGAGCCCGTGGCCACCGCCTGGAGGGTTTCGGCAAAGGTGGCAAAACCGATGGGCTCCAGCTGGCCGCCGAAGTGAGTCCGGGCGGCGATCCAGGAGAAGGCGCCGGCGGCTCCCTGGTAGGCGACCCGCGGCGCAGCCCCTGACTCGGTTCCGCAACGAGCCTGCCACTGGCGAGAGACGGCCATCACCTCCCGCAGCACCCGTTGCGCCGCCTCGGGGGTGAGACCCCTGGCCATGGCCCGCTGCGCCGCCGCGGCCAGGACCTGGCGCTCCCTCTCCGGGTCGAGAACGGCCCGGCCCAGGGCGGCCTTGACCCGGGCGATGCGGCGGACCCGGTCCATGCGCTGCGCCAGAGCCTCGATGAGAGCCTCGTCAGCCCGATCAATGTCCCGGCGAAGGCGAGTGAGCCGTTTCATGCCACCTCCCAAGAAACAACGAAGCCCGCTGGTCTGACCAGCGGGCTCGGTAGTGCGCAACAGTGAAGTCTCAGTTCACTGGCACGACCCCTCGCCCGCTCCCCGTGCGGAAAGCGGGCATGCTGAAGAACCCGAAGAAGACCACCGTGTACATGCAAGTTCAGCATAGCATGAAAACGCGGTGCCGCCCCGAAGTTGCGGTCAGCGAGGGAGGGGCGACCGGTGACGAGGCGGTCGCATCGAAGACAGCCGGGGCACAGATCACGACGCTGCTGGCTGGAAAGGAAAGGAAGAGGCTGAGGGGGTCGCCCGCCCCCCGCCGACACGGCCACCGATACCGGTCACGGACACGGACACGGACACGGACACTGCCTCGGACGCGGGCACGGACACGGACTCTGTCAGTGTCCGTGTCGGTGCCAGTGCCAGTCGCAGTCCCTGTGTCTGTGCCGGTGCCGGTGTCAGTGTCCGCGGGGGGCGGGCCGGTTTCCTCCCGTTCGTTCTCTCGGAATGCCGATAGCCGCCGGGTCGGGCGGCGTCAAGGGCAAGCCGCCCTGCGGGCGGTCGCCTGCGGCGCCCCTTGACCCCGGCCTCCCCGGCGGCTGGTGGGGGGTTCATGAACGAACGGGAGGAACCCATGCCAGCCACACCCCCTCGCCCTCTCCCACCCGCCCAGGCCCGGGCCCTCGAGGTCGCCGCCGGGGCGCTCGCCGTCGCCGCGGCCGTCAAGCCGCCATTCACGCCCATCGCCGAGCAGCTGAACCGCGCTGCGGCGTCGGTGCCCGCCAACGTCGCCGAGGG
>Ga0226835_1000791_pt1 | contig 25166 bp, 24 predicted proteins | sample LAC_MetaG_1_FD_163627 | JGI IMG/M metagenome (GOLD analysis project Ga0226835, IMG submission 163627) | Anaerobic ammonium oxidizing microbial communities from anammox membrane bioreactor (MBR) in UC Berkley, California, United States -... | ecosystem: Engineered > Bioreactor > Anaerobic >...
AAGCGAGGCGGACGGGACTCGAACCCGCAACCACCGGATCGACAGTCCGGTACTCTAACCAATTGAGCTACCGCCCCAATCGTCTGCTTGTCGCCTCCCGCGGCCTTCGGGACCGGGCGAAACGCCCTCTGCGGGCAGGTCGGCCGGGCCAAGACGCGGGGCACCGGAAACATACGCCATGCCGGAGGCCGGTCAAGTCCGGCGGGAGGCTCGGGGCCTCGGGCTTGAGGCTTGGGGCTTGAGGCTTGGGGCTTGGGGGAATCCGGGGAGTGAAGTCCCCGGCTCGGAACAAGCCCAAGAGTGGAGCGCCGCCCGGGCGCGGGGCAGGCTACCGACCCTGCTGCGGCAGCGTGATCCGCCCCGGCTCCTGGATCGAGATCGCGTCCCCCTTCGGGCTGAGTTTCGATCCCTGCACATAGACGAACGCGCACGCCGCCAGCAACGCCAGCGTCGCCAGCACGGCCAAGGCGGTGTAGACGTCCGGGCTTGCGCCGCGGTGCGCTCGGCCGCCCGGCATCTGCATCCCGAACTGGCTCATCGTGAGGCTCCTTGGGGGGTCCTGAGTCTTGAGTCCTGAGACTTGAGTCCCGAGTCTTGAGGCGCGAAACCGCGGCCACGACGACGCCGAGCCGCTGGCGCCGGGTCAGTACAGCCGGCTCAGCACGAGGTCGCCCTCGCGGACGGCGTCGCCCGCCAGCAGGTCAACCCGCGCCACCGAGTTGTTCAGGTCCGTCGTCACCACGACCAGGTTCGCCACGAACGTGTCACGCCCGCGTCCCACGTACAACTTCATGTTCTCCGCCACGCGGTCGTTCGTCCCCACGTTCAACTCCACGAGCGTCTGCCCCGTCGACGGGTCCTTGCGGACCTTGGTCACCCGCCCGGTGATGAGCGCACCCGTCGCCTCGTAGGGCTGATCCGCCCGACCGCCCGCGGTCAGCGTCCCCTGCTGCGCAGACTGGAGCGCCCGCTGCGTCGCCACGAGTTGCTCCTGCAGCGCCCGTGTCGTCTGCTCGTAGACCTGCCGCTGGCTCTCGAGGTCGTTGAGCCGGTCCTCGAGGCTCAGCGTCTCGCGGCGCAGGCGCAGTTCGCTGGTGCGCAGCGCGGTCACCTCGGCCCGGTACGACTCGATCAGCGACGCCTGCGCCTTGATCGACTCCACGAAGTCCCCGATCTGGTTCTTCGTCGACTGCGCGTCCTCCTCCGCCTTGCGCTTGTCCGCCAGCAGACGCGAGTTCTCCGTCAGCAGATCCCGGATCTGCGAGCGAAGGTTCGCGTTGTCCGTGCTCAACTGGTCCACCTGCCGGGCCAGCCGGTTCTGCATCTCCGAGAACTGGCTCGTCGCCGCGTCGCGGGCGGCCGCCGCCTCCGCCGCGCGGGCCAGCGCGTTGCGGTGATCCGCTTCAACCCGGTCCGCGTTCACGCTGTACGTCATCGTCAGCGCGGCGAGCACCAGCGCCAGCACGGCGGCGAACACGACGAACACCTTGGTGAGAATGTGCACGGTCTGCTCCTCGGGCGTGTGTGCCCGCCTCTCGTGGCGGCGACCCCGCGTCACGCCGCTCGGGCGCATGGCGGGAGGTGGGTCCAGGCTCCTCTTCGCGTCCCGGGCCGCCGCGGCTGCCGATCCGCCGGCAGGGCGACCCCCCACGGGCCGGACGCGCGTCCCGTTTGATACCGGGCCGATCGTAGCCTGTCAATCCCAGATCGCCAGAACGCCACGGGCGGGGCCGGTCCAAGCCACGTTCCAACGCCCGGGGCGGGGCCTTTCCAGGCCCCGTGCCTACCGCCCCGCCGACCGCTCCGCGTACCGCAGGATCCCCGCCGCCGCCGCCACCCGGACCCGCTCCTCCGGGTCACCGAGCAGCCTCTCCAGTCGGGCGACATTGGTCGGCCCGGTCGTCTCCCCGAAGACCACCGCCGCCTGAGCACGCACCAGCGGGCTGGCGTGGGACGCATACTCCTCCGCGATGAACGCCCCGTCGGTCTGCCCCAGCCTCGCCAGCGCGCCGGCCGCCGCCAGCCGAACCTCCGCCGGCATCTGGTTGCCCTGCTCGTCCCGGTACACCGCCAGGTTCCGCAGGTCCGGGATCGACGAGCGGTTCCCCACCTCCCCCAGGATCTGCGCCGCCAGCGCGGCCGTCTCAAGGTGCTCCGGCCTGGACACGAACAACGCCGCGTGCAGCGGATGCAACTGGTCGTCGTCGCCCAGTTTGAGCATCGCCTCGGCGACCTGAAGTCGCAGCAGCCGGACCTCCGCGTCGCCCGCACGGGGCATCGGACGCACCGCCGCCTCGCGCAGCAGCGGCAACGCGGACCGGTCGCCCAACTCCCCCAACGCCCACACCGCGTGCGCTCGCACCGTCGGCCTCGGATCGCCCAGCGCGAACGACGCCAGCGGCGTCGGGTCCGCCTCGCGCCCCAGCCGACGCATCGCGTAAATCGCCGAGGTCTGCACGCGCGGCGAAGGGTCCGAGAGCAGCGGCTCAACCGCCGACGCCAGCCGGGTCAGCCGAGCCTTCCCCACCGCCATCGCCGCCACCGCACGCACACCCTCGTTCGAATCGCGCAGCCCCGCCGCCGCGATCGGTTCCAGCCGCGCGGGCGCGACCACCAGCGCCTCGAGCACGTTCGCACGCACCTGCGGATCGATGTCGACCGACAACTCCGTCAGCGTCGCGATCGCACGCTCACGCAACTCGGTGATCCGAACCGGGCCGGCGGGACGATCGCCCCGTGCCGCCGGGCGCGGCTCCGTCGTCGGCTGCTCGGCCCGATCCCCCGAAGAGCCGCACCCGCCCGCGACAAGAGCAGCGGCGATGGTCATGCAAAGCGTGAGTCGTATCTTCATGAGCGACAGTCCCTGGGGTTGACTGGTCGGGGAAAAACCGCTCCCTCACGGTCGCGGCCCGTTTGGTCGTCGCGAGGCATCGTGCTCCGAGTACGCCGCCCCTTCCGCCGACGTTCGCTGTCCGTCGGATCATTGGTCGGCCGGGCGTGCCCGCGGACTGGCGAAGTTTCGGCCCCGCCGGCCCCGGACCGCGGTCCACGCCAGCCCGGCGAGCATCGCCGCCAACGACCCCCACCCCGCCGCATCGCCGATGCGGGCGTACACCGTCCTCCCCTCCCCAAGCACGACCGTGGCGACGAGCACCCCCTCGGTGTTCGAGGGCATCGCCGCCACCACCCGCCCCTCCGCGTCGATCGACGCCGAAATGCCCGTGTTGGCCGCCCGCACCATCGGCGTGGCCAGTTCCGCGCACCGCCATCGGGCCAGACGCAGGTGCTCCGCCCGCCCCGAGTCCGCCCCGCCGAACCAGCCCTCGTTCGTGAGTTGCACCATCAGGTCCGCACGCCGCTCCCCCCCGCCGTGGACCAGCCGCCGGCAGACGCGCGCCATCGTCGCCTCGAAGCAGATCGGCGTCGCGACGCGCACGTCGCCCCCCCCCGTCCTCGGCACGCGCAGCACGACCGGCCCCCGCCCCGCCGAAAGATCGAAACTCATCCCCGACGCCCCCACCCCGATCCGCAGCATCGTCCGCTCGAGCCACGGCCACGCCGAGATGTACGGCATCACCTCGCCGAACGGCGTCAGGTGAAGTTTGTCGTAGCGCTGCGGCGTGACCCGCCCCCCTTCCAGCACGAACGCGCTGTTGTAGTGCCGCTCGTAACTCGGACGCACGCCCCGCTCGTCCGCCTCGATGCGCAGGCCCTCGAACCCGTCCGCACCCACCAGCATCGGCACGCCGATCCTCGCCTGCCAGACCAGCAGCGTGTCGTACGCCGCCAACGACGGCACCACCAGCCACTCGCCCCCGTCGATCGCCCGCTCGATGAGCGTCGGCTCCTCATCCCCCTCCAGCCCGCGCCACAGGATCCGCCGCCAGTGCGGCACGTCACGCCGCGGCTCCTCACGCCAGACGATCCGTGCCCCGCGCTCCTCCTCCGCGTCCTCGTCCGCAAGCGTCTCGCCGGGGAACATCGTCTCGGGCCAGACGATCACCTCCGGCCCTTCCCGGGCCGCCTCGATCGTCATGGCGACGAACGAGTCGAGGTCGCTCAGCCGCTGCAGCGGCGGCCAGGTCCCCCGCACGCTCTGCGGCACGTTCGTCTGCACGACCGCGACCCGGTAGTCCCCCCCCCGCTCCGGCCCGCCCGCAAGCCCGCACGCGAACCACAACACCGACGCGACCACCACCATGCCTAGGGCGATCGTGCCGCGACCAATCAACGAGCCGCGACCGTAAGGGAGCGGTCCTCTCCCCCCGCCCCCCCCCACCCACGCCCCGACCGCGCACCCCACCATCGCCACAAGCAACGACGCCCCGTACGCCCCCGCCACCGACGCCACGCGAGGCCCGAACGGCGCGTCCAGCAGCGGGTGCCCGACCAGGTACCACGGGTACCCGTGCCAGACGATCTCCCCCCGAACCACCTCGACGCCCACCCACGCGAACGCCCCCCAGACCGCCGCCCATCGCCCGCACACGCGCGCCCCCCGCCCCGCGGCCCACACGAACGCCCACTGCTGGAGCGAGAGGTACGCGATCAGCAGCGGGAAGCCCGCCACGGCGACACCCGCGATCCACCGCTGCTCGAACGCCCAGAACGCCGCCGCCCCCAGCGCGCCCCAGAAGCCGGCCCGCCCCGGCCGCTCCGCACGCAACGCGATCCACACCAGCGGCGCGGGCGCGAGGAGCGCGGCCGGCCAGAAGTCCACCGGCGCGAACGCCGCCGCCATCAGCGCGGCGTGCAGCAGCCCAAGCGCGAACGCCGCCCGCCGCCGAAGGGGGGGGGTGCCCGGCGGCCCGTCCGTCCCCTGGCTGGCTCGCGCGCCCGTCACTTGCCGGCGTAGTCGATGATGCGGGCGATCTCGCTCCGAAGGTCGTGCCGCGACACCACCCGGTCGATGATCCCCGACGTGAGCAGGAACTCGCTCCGCTGGAACCCGGGCGGCAACTCCTGACGGATCGTCTGCTGGATCACACGAGGGCCGGCGAACCCGATCAACGCGTGCGGCTCCGCCAGGATCACGTCGCCCAGCATCGCAAACGACGCCGTCACCCCGCCCGTCGTCGGGTCCGTCAGCACGCTGATGAACAGCCCCCCGGCCCGGTCGAGCCGCGCCAACGCCGCGCTCGTCTTGGCCATCTGCATCAGCGACAGCCCCGACTCCTGCATCCGCGCCCCGCCCGAGCAACTCACGATCACCAGCGGCAGGTTGCGCTCCGTCGCCGTCTCGATCGACCGCGTCACCACCTCCCCCACCACGCTCCCCATCGACCCCATCATGAACGTCAGGTCCAGGCAGCACAGCATCGCCTGCCGGCCCTTCACGAACGCCACACCCGCGAGCGCCGCGTCCGTCTGCCCCGTCCGCAACTGCTCCGACAGCAGACGCTCCGAGTACGCCTTCAGGTCGCGGAACCCCAGCGGGTCGCCCGGCGCAAGGTCGGTGAACATCGGCTGGAACGAGCCGGGGTCGGCCAACTGCGAGACACGCTCCGATGCGCTGATCCGGAAGTGGTGCGAACACTCCGGGCACACGTGCAGGTTCGCCTCCATCTGCCGCCGATACACCATCTGCGCGCACCCGGGGCAACGCATCCACAGCCCCTCGGGGATCGCCGATCGCCGCTGCGGCCGAACGTCGCTCCAACTCCGGTTCGCCAGTTGTGTCATCGCCATGCTTCCTTCCCCACGCGCTCGCGGCGCGCGAGCGGTCGGCTCAACGCTCGGCGCGGGCGCGTTCAACGCCCGCCTTCAACTCATCCCCACGCGCCGAGTGCCACTCGACCGCAGGAGACTCGTCCATCATCGCCCACACACGCGACGCCGGAACCTTCAGCAGCCTGCCCCGAACCAACGCGTGCGCCATCGGACGCAGCACCACGCCCGTCGCGCCCTTCGCCTTCGACAGCCCACGCGACAGCCCGCCGATGATCCGCTCCTCAGCCTCCGCCAGCGACTCGCCCTCCGGCGGCGTCACGCTCGCGGGGTCGTCCTTCCATTGGCGGTACGCCGTCGGGTATTTCTCCTCCACCTCGCTCGCCAGCATCCCCTCCCACAGCCCAAGCCCGACCTCCGCCAGATCGTCCAGTTCTCGGACCTTCGCGCCGGTCCGCTCCGCCAACGCCCGCGCCGTCTCGACGCTCGCCTCATCCGGCCCGCACAACACGACGGAGATCTCCGCCCCCGTCACGCCGGCGACGGCCTCCTTCACCACCCGCCGACCCTCGCCCGACAACGGAAGGTCGCACGTCCCACACAAACGACCCGCCGCCTCCCACTCGGTGGCGCCCGTCCTCACCAGCAACAGCCTGATGTCAGTGGATTTGGCCATAGGCCCGCGTCGTGCCCCGGCGGCGTATCCCGGCCGCTGCTCCGCCCCCGCCATGCTCCGGATCGCCCGGGCACCGGGGTTCGAGGCCGCTCAGTGTAGCATCGGCCGACCTCCCCAGTTGCCCGCCAAGGAAGACGCCCAGTATTTCTACTGGGCACGAGGCCGTCACCGCTCAATCCGAACCTCGAAGCGAACGGATCACGCCGGCACGATCGTTCGGCGACGAGCCGAACACCGCCGACGCCGCCACCAGCACGTCGCACCCGGCCGCCCGCACGTCCGCAGCGGTGCCCGGCCCGATCCCGCCGTCCATCTCCAGCCGCTGATCCGGGCGCAGCCGGGCCGAGATCGCCCGCGTCTTCTCGAGCACCTCTCCCATGAACGCCTGCCCGCTGAAGCCGGGGTTCACGCTCATCACCAGCACCAGGTCGAACGCCCCCACCTCGGGCAGCGCCGCCTCGGCCGGCGTCGGCGGATTGATCGCGACCCCGGCCGTCGCGCCCATCGACCGCACCCGCTCCGCCAGACGCACGCACGCCCCAAGCCCGATCGCCTCCACGTGGAACGTCAGGTGGTCCGCCCCCGCTTCAACGAACGGCCCCACGAACCGCTCCGGATCCTCCACCATCAGGTGAACGTCGAGGAACGCCCCCGGCAACGCCCGTCGCAGCGACGCGCACAAGGCCGGCCCCATCGTCAGGTTCGGCACGAAGTGCCCGTCCATCACGTCCAGGTGCAGCAGGTCCGCACCCGCCGCGAGCACGCCCCGGCACTCCTCCCCCATCCGCGCGAAGTCCGCCGACAGGATCGACGGCGCGATCAGCGGCAGCCGCGGCGGTCGCGTGAACAGGTCGGCCACGGGCGGACTCTACCCTCTACCCTCCCCACATGCCCGACCCGCACGCCCTCCGCGAACAACTCCGTGCCGTCCGGCAGGACCATCTGCTGAACTTCCACGACCGCCTGCCGCCCGACCAGCAGCGCGCGCTCCGCGCTCAGATCGAGGCCCTCGACCTCGACGCGATCCCCGCGCTCGTGCGCGACTGCGTCCTCGCCAAGCCACCCGTCGGCCTGCCCGCCGACATCGAGCCGGCGCCGTATTACCCCAACGATCCCGCCTCACCCGCCCGCCCCTGGGACCGCGCCGCCTACCGCGCCGCTGGCGAGGCCCTCCTCCGCGAAGGCAAGGTCGCCTGCTTCACCGTCGCCGGAGGCCAGGGCACCCGACTCGGCTACGACGGCCCCAAGGGCTGCTTCCCCGCCGGCGCGGTCACCGGCCGACCCCTCTTCCAGTTCTTCGCCGAGGGCATCCTCAAGACCGGCGAGAAGTACGGCGTCCCCCCCCCCTGGTACGTCATGACCAGCCCGCTCAACCACGACGCCACCCTCGCCTTCTTCGAGCAGCGCGGCTACTTCGGCCTCCCGCGCGACGGCGTCATGTTCTTCCCCCAGGGCGCCATGCCCAGCTTCGACCTGCGCACCGGGCGCATCCTCCTCGCCGCCCCGGGCGAGATCGCCACCAACCCCGACGGCCACGGCGGGTCGCTCCGCGCCCTCAAGGTCTCCGGCGCGCTCGACGACATGCGCCGCCGAGGCGTCGAGCACATCAGTTACTTCCAGGTCGACAACCCCATCGTCCGCGTCGCCGATCCCGTCTTCCTCGCCCTGCACGCCCACGCCCCCGACTCCTCCGCCGAGATGTCCAGCAAGATGCTCGCCAAGGCCTACCCGGAGGAGAAACTCGGCATGTTCTGCCTCGCCGGCGGCCGCCTCCGCATCATCGAGTATTCCGACCTGCCCATCGAACGCCAGCGCGAGCGCCTTTCCGACGGCCGCCTCCGCTTCCTCGCCGGCAGCCCCGCCATCCACGCCCTCAGCGTCGAGTTCGTCGAGCGTCTGAACTCCGACACCGCCTTCGCCCTCCCCTGGCACCGCGCCGAGAAGAAAGTCCAGTGCATCGACCCCGACACCGGCGAGCGCACCGAGCCGCACGAGTCGAACGCCGTGAAACTCGAACGCTTCGTCTTCGACGCCCTGCCGCTCGCCCGCGCCTCGATCGTCTACGAGGCCGACCGCGTCGAGGAGTTCGCCCCCATCAAGAACGCCGAAGGCCCCGACAGCCCCCGGACCAGCCGCGACATCCAGACCCTCCGCGCCGCCCGCTGGCTCCAGGCCGCGGGGGCGCAGATCCCCTGGAAGGACGAGGCCACCCCCGACTGCACGATCGAACTCAGCCCCCTCACCGCCGTCGAAGGCGAGGACATCCAACTCGCTCCGAAGCCCGCCCCGATCGAGCGCGGCGCTCGCATCGTCCTGTAGCGGCCCCCTTCACGGCCCGAACTCGACCACTTCTCCCTCCCCCACGCGCCCGTAACTCACCCGCTGCACGACCACCCCGCTCGCGTCGAGCAACTCCACCGTGTCCCCGTCGTTGTTCAGCGACATGCGCTGCCCCAGGCGCACGACCGTCGCTTGCGCCCCCGGGGCGAGCGTCGCGATCGAATCCAGCGACCACGTCCCGCCGGAGAGGTCGCGCAGGCTCCACCCCGCGAGGTCCGCCGCCGCCGCGCCGAAGTTCCGCAGCGTCGCCGTCTCGTGCTGGCGGTCGTCGCCCGGCGGGTCCGGCAGCAGCGCGACGATCCGCACGCCGTCCGGCGCGGGCGGCGCGGCGTCCGACAGCCGGAACCACACGACGACCGGGTAATGATCCGGCCCCGCCATCGGGTCGTGCCGGTGCGGGATGTCCACCGTCTCGACCCGACCCGCCAGCCCCGGCCCGATCAGCACATGGTCGATGCTCGTCAGTTCCAGCGGGTAGTCCACGCGACCGTTATTGTTCTTGTCGTAGTGCGCCGTGTACCGCTGGGTCTTGTCCAGCAGGCTCGCGGCGTTGATCAGGTCGTCCGAGGGGTCGCCCGGGCGCATCGCCCGGATCGCCCCCACCACCGTCGAGATCGGCTCGCTGTCGATGTGGTCGAGGCTGTCCGCCGCGCCGTCGTAGTCGTTGAAGTCACCGACGATGATCACCTCGTACCCCGCGTCCGCCTCGTCGATCGCCATCCCCACGATCGCGTCCGCCTGTGCCTGACGCTCCAGCCGACGGTCCTCGCGCGTCGGAAACGCCACGAAGTGCAGCCCGATCAGCGAGAACCGCAGGTCCGGCTCCGCCTCGAACCGCGCGATCAGGTGCTTGGAGACGCCCTTCTGCACGCTCCCGCTCACGCCCGTGCGCTCGTCGCGCGACACGCTCACCGGATCGATCCGCGTCAGCAGCCCGACGTCCTGCCCCGTGAACGTGTCCTTCCCCTTCACGAGGTACGGCTCGTACCCGCGCCCCGCGAGGAACGAGTCCCGGAACAGCGTCAGCGCGTCCAGATTCTCGACCTCCACCAGATGCACGATGTCGGGATCGCTGAAGATGATCACCTCCGCGACACGCTGCATGTGCTCCGCCGCGGCGTCGGGATCGCCCTTCCATGCGAACGAGACCTGCCCCTCCTCTGGCGCAAGCCCGTCCCACAGGAACTCAGCGTTGAACGTCATGATCGACAGGCGCGACGTGTCCGTACGACGGTCATCCGCAGGCGACGACGAAGCCGCCAGCGACAGCGCAACCGCGCACGCCACCCCGCGACCCACCTTCCTCAGGCTCCGCATGTGGCCCCCGTTCCGAGGCCCGAACGCAAACCCCGATGGCACGATGCCCAGCCTACCACGGGCGTTGCCAGCCACATATACCCGTGCACAACCCGAATATAATCGTAAGTCTATTGAGGACACATACTTGGAACACTCGAACCCCACGCTCCTCGTCACTGCTCGCCACCGAGGCGACGCCTCACCTGTACGATACATCCCCAAATTGCGGCTCTCACGGGCGTCTCCGGGAGGATTTCCGGGGACAGGCAGCCAATAGTTGCCCGCGTCAGGTCGCGGCCTGGGGAGAGACGTTCCGAACACAGGCACGCGAACACTTCATCCCTGTTCGGCCTCTTTTCGGAGTCCAATCCATGCGAAAACTCAGAATCTCTCGGTGGGTCTGCGCCGCGGCGGCCTCCGTCGCCCTCGTCGGCGCGCTCGGCATCGCAGGCTGCGAGCAGTCAGGCTCGACCGGCGCTCACAAGAGCACGGACGTCTGGGAACGCGCCCAGAAGACCGGCGCGGCCCCGCACGCCTCGGGCTTCTCACACGGCATGGGCCGCAACGTCGCCGGACAGGACGCCGTCCGACCCGCACCCGAACCACGGGCCGAGCAGCCCCGCCCGGCCCCAGCGCCGCGCACCGGCTCGGTCATCGCGGCCTACCCCACGGGCCACACCCGCACGCCGCAACTCCTCGTCGAGAAGTTCGCCCCCGCGCAGGTCTCGCTGGGCGAAGAGTTCACCTACGAGTACCGCCTCACCAACAACACCGACTCCACCATCGAGGCCATCGTGCTCACCGAGCAGATGTCCCCGAACTTCACGTTCTCATCCTCCGACCCTGCCCCGACCGGCCAGGGTGAATGGACCATTCCCAGCCTCGCCCCCGGCGAGTCACGCACCATCCGCATCCGCGGCAGCGCGAGCAACGCCCAGACCATTGCCGCCTGCGCCGACGTCCGCTACAAGGTCCCGCTCTGCAGCGAGACCCAGGTCGTCCAGCCCGCGCTGCAACTCGCCCTGGTCGGCCCCTCAACCGTTCTCCTCTGCGATGCCTACAACCTCGAGGTCACCGTCCGCAACACAGGCACCGGCGTCGCCCAGAACGTCACCGTCGACGTCGCCCTGCCCCGCGGCGTGACCACCCTCGACGGACGCTCCTCCGTCACCCTCTCCGCCGGCGACCTCGCCGCCGGGCAGGCCAAGTCCCAGACCGTCCAGGTCAAGGCCGCCTCCACGGGCACCTACACCTCCAACGCCAGCGCCAAGGGCGGCGCGCTGACCGCCAACGCCTCCCCGGTCGAGACCAAGATCGTCGCACCGAAACTGACCATCGCCTGCGAGGCGCCCGAACGCCGCTTCGTCGGACGCCCGGTCGACTTCGCCGTCACCGTCAGCAACACCGGCGACGCGCCCGCGACCAACACCGTCGTCACCCAGACCATCCCCGCCGGCGTCACCATCGGCGCCATCTCCGACGGCGGCGCGGTCCGTGACGGCCGCGTGGTCTGGAACCTCGGCACACTCGCGCCCAACGCCTCGCGCAAACTGACGGTCAACACCACCGCGGCCTCCATCGGCTCCGTAACGGCCAACGCCGGCGCGGTCGCCGACTGCGCCGACCCCGTCTCCTGCCCGACAACCACTTCCGTCGAGGGCATCCCCGCCCTCCTGCTCGAGGGCAACGACAGCCCCGATCCCGTCGAGATCGGCAACACCACCACCTACACGCTCGTCGTCACCAACCAGGGTTCGGCCGCGCTCACCGGCGTCAAGCTCGTCTGCATGATGGACGAGGGCGACACCATGGAGTTCGTCAGCGCATCCGGCGAAGGCGGAGTCACCGGCGCGGTCCAGGGCCGCACCATCACCTTCCCGCCCATCGCCCGCCTCGACGTCGGCCGCTCCTCCACCTACCGCATCGTGATCCGTGCCAAGAACCCCGGCCAGGTCTCCTTCCGCGCCGAGGCGACCAGCACCGAGATCACCCGACCGCTCCTCAAGGTCGAGACCACCAACTTCTACCGCTGACCCTCGACCGGCAACTCTGACCGCAACACACGCGGGGCGCACCCACTCGGGTGCGCCCCGTTTCGTTTCACGCCACATGCCCACCGGTGGCACAGGCGTCCCGCCTGTGCCGACGCGCTCAACGCCGCCGCCTGCCCCAGCAGCCCGCGCCCGCCAGCAGCACAACCGCGGTCCCAGGCCCCGGCACGACCTCGAACGAGAACCCCTCCACCTGCCCGGCCAGGTCCTTCGACGCCCCGAACTCGTCCGTGTACACCGTGTGGTTCAGGTGCGTCGTGCCGCCCGCCACGACGCGCGCCGCGTACCCATCGGGGTTCCACCGCAGCGTGAACAGCCACACCGGATCGCTCGCGTCGAATCCCGCGTTGAAATGCGGGGGCTGCTGGAACGCGTCGATCGCCAGGATGTCGTTGTTCGCCTGAGGCGTCAGGTCGCCCAGCGAGAGCAGCGCGTCGTTCCACGCCTCGACGCTCAGTCCCCCCGTCGCCCACAACGCCTCGCCGAGCACGTCGAAGACCGACCCCGCGAAGCCGACCGCGTCCTCCCCGCCCCATCGGGCGTGCAACGCAAGGAGTGCGCTCTCGCCCGGCGTGATGACGCCATCGCCATCGCCCGTGTCGCCGACCGTCCACCGCCACTGCATGGTGTGCTGCGCTGCCGCGCACCCCGCGGAGCAGGCCAGCGCGAGCGTCGTGGCTCTCCCGATCATCGCGGCTCCTCCAAAGCCCGCGCCCTCCGGCGTCAACGCCGCCGGCGCCGGAGCGCGAGCGCGCCGAGCGCCGCCGCCGGCATGAGCGTCCCGGGCGCGGGCACCACCTCGAACGAGAACCCCTCGATCGTCGGCGTCGCCTCCACCGACGACCCGAAGTCATCGATGTACAGCGTGTGACTCAGGTGATTCGCCGACGTGCCCGAGACCGTGCGCGGCGAGTACCCGTCCGGCGCCCACTCGATCCAGTAGATGGCGGTCGGATTCCCGTCCCAGAACTGCGGGTTCAAGAACCTCGGCAACTGGAACGTGTCGATCTCAAGGATGTCGTTGTTCGCCTGCGGCACGCCGTCCTCGTTGGTCATCTGGCCGAGCGTGTCGTTGCCGTCCGCGACGACCAGCGTCCCACCGCTCCAACCGGCGGTTCCGATGATCTCGAACGCCGAAGCACAGTAGTAAACCGGTGGCGGGCCGTCCGTTCGAGCCAACAGCACGAGCAGCGCGTTCTCGCCCGGCTCGACGATCCCGTCCCCGTTCCCCGTGTCGCTCACTTCCCAGTACCAGTCCATCGTGTACTGCGCGTGCGCCAACCCGGCCCAGCACGCCAGTGCCGCCGATGCCGCGATCGACCTCCTCATCGTCCACCTCCCCGGGGCCGCAGGGCTGTGCGGCCCCGTGCTTCCCTATCCTAACCATGATGCGCGCCGAACGGGACGGTGCAAGCCCCTTCGGCCGAGAAGTCATCCCCCCGGGCGACGCGTGCCAACCTCCGAGCCGCGGGCTTCAGCCCGCGCTCAGGGGCAACACCGAATCCCGCGTCAATCAAGCCCCGAATGATTCAAAAACAAACCCCGCCCAGGTATTTCCCGGGCGGGGTTCGAGAAGCTTGGAGCTTCGCGCTCAGTCGAGACCGCGATCAGCGGCGACGACGGGCGGCGACGAGGCCGCCGAGCCCGATCAGCCCGAGGCTGGCCGGGGTCGGAACGCAGGTGATCCGCAGGCCGTCGACGGTGGGGGTGGCCTCCACGGATGTACCGAAGGTATCGACGTAGACGCTGTGGTTCAGGTGGTTGTGGCTCGTCAGCGTGAAGGTGCTGCCGTTGAACGCCGTCGCCGTGATGTCCAGCTGGTACACCCAGATCGGGTTGCTGGCGTCATAGTTCGGGTTGAAGAACGGCGGGAGCTGGAAGGCATCAGCGGTGATGATGTCCTCCGGCCCGATCTGGATGCCGTCGTTGTTCGACAGGGCGCCGAGGTTCGGGTTGCCCATGCCGTTCGAGATGAACCCGTCACAATCCTCGCACCCCGCGTTGATGTCGAAGATCGAGCCGGCGAAGCCGACGGGATCGCCGCCCATCGAGGCCCACAGCGTGTAGGTGCCGGTGGGGTTCGACGGATCCAGAGTGGCAGGTCCGGTCCAGTACCAGTGCATGGTGTACTGGGCCGACGCGATGGCCGCAGTGCCCGCAAGCGCGAGCAGCGCACAGACGTTCCGCATTGCTTGTTACTCCTCTCTTCTCACACATTCGACCGCCGCCACGTTGCAGCGGGTACGGCCCCATGATACCAGACTCCCCACCCGCCGCAAAAGGGGTCTGTCGCAATTTTCTGCAAGAACTTCGACCCGAAATACCGTCTAAATACCGTACAAACCGCCCAGCACCCCCGCCCCACCCTCCATCGCTCCCGATTCACCACGAATCTCGACCTTCCCGAAACACGATTCCTTGCGATCGCCCGTCGGCGTGGCATGTTTCCATGGCCGAGTGCCCCGCCGGGGACACCGCAGGCCCGTCGTGAGTGGACATCCGTGGGGTGGGAGGAAGATCCGTGAACCGTTCAATCGCACCGTTCGCCGCCGGGCTGGCCGCCGCCGCGGCTTCCGTCGCCCACGCGGGCATCATCTCCAGCACCTTCAACGCCGACACCGAGGGCTGGGTCGTCAGCGACTCCATGCTGCCCCCGAGCGAAATCTCCACCGCGGGAGCGCTCCATGTCCTCGGCTTCGGCAACCCCGGCGGCTTCATCGCCGTCCCCGACACGTTCGACCCGGGCGAGGCCGCATTCGTCGCGCCCGCCAAGTTCCTCGGCAACAAGACCGGCGCGATCGGCGGCACGCTGCTCACCCTCGACCGCCGAGTCTGGGATCCGCCCCACAACAACAACCCCCAGCAGATCGACTACGCCTACGACATCACCATCTCCGGCAACGGCGTCATCCTCGGCTACGACCTCCCGCCCACCACCCTCCGCTGGTCCGGCTACTCCGTCGATATCGGCGTCGGCATGGGATGGACCAACCTCGACACCAACCAGCCCGCCACCCTCGGCGACATCACCTCCGCCCTCTCCGCGCTCGACGACCTGCGCATCCGCGCCAACCTCAACGACATCGGCGTCGGCTCAGGCCTGGACAACATCGTCCTCATCCCCGCCCCCGGCTCCATCGGGCTGCTCGCCCTCGCCGGCGCGGTCTGCTGGCGCCGACGACGCTGACCCCGAACCTCCCCAACGCACACGACGACATCGGACCGATCCGCCCACGCCCCGCCGAGGGGAGAGCGGAGCCGTCCCCCGGGACCTGCGGGGCCTCGCGCCCCGGGCGGCGCGATCGGTACTTGTGACCACGCGCCGCTGCTCCGTGCGCCGGCCGCGACCCGGCCGCCGCGTACCATCGCGCCATGCCCTACCGCGTTCTCGCGTTCGAGTCCACCCCGAACCCGAACGCGCTCAAGTGCCTCGTCGAGCCGCGCCCCGCCGACATCCCACGCTCCTACCGCTCGTCCGAAGAGGCGGGCGATGACGCCCTGGCCGGCGCGCTCTTCGCCGTGCCGGGCGTGACCGCCCTGCTCATCCACGCCGCCTTCATCACCGTCACCAAGTCCCCCGACGCGCGATGGCCCGCCATCCGCGCCGGCGTCGAGCGCGCCCTCCATGCCGCCGACTGAACGCGAACAGGCACGCGCGCTGCTCGCCTGGTTCCGGCGCGCCGCTCGCCCGCTCCCGTGGCGCCCGCGAACCCTCGACGCCCCGCGCGACCCGTACCTCGTCCTCGTCAGCGAGGTCATGCTCCAGCAGACGCAAGCCGCCCGCGTCGCCGAGCGACTGCCCGCCTTCCTCGCGCGCTTCCCCGATCTCGCCTCGCTCGCCGGAGCGTCCGAGCAGGATGTCCTCGCGCTCTGGTCGGGCCTGGGCTACTACCGTCGCGCCCGCAACCTCCACGCCGCCGCACGCGGGATCGTCTCGCGCCACCGCGCGAGTGTCCCCGATGACACGGCGACCCTCGCCACGCTCCCCGGCATCGGCGACTACACCGCCGCCGCCGTCGCCTCGCTCGCCCACCGCGTCCCCGCGCCCGCCGTCGATGGCAACGTCGCACGCGTCGTCATCCGCCTCAACGGCCTCGACCTGGCCGCGACATCTCCGCTCGCCCGCGCCGCCGCACGCGAGCGCATCGCCGGATGGATGCGCTCGCTCCCGCGCAACGCCCACCCCGGCCTTGTCAACGAGGCGCTCATCGAACTCGGCGCGACCGTCTGCACGCCGCGCGCCCCGCGCTGCCACGTCTGCCCCCTCGCCGGCGTCTGCATCGCCGCGCGCGACGGCTCGCAGCACGACCTCCCGCGCCCCGCGGCCCCCACGCCCCGCAAGCCGCTCCACTGCGACGCCATCCTCGCACGCGACCCGCGCGGCCGCCTGCTCGTCGAACCCCGCCCGAGCCGCGGCCTCTGGGCCGCACTCTGGCAGGCCCCCACCCGCGAGCACAACGCCCGCGGCGCCTCCGCCCGCTCGCTCCGCGCCTGGCTCGCGCTCGACCTGCCCCTCACCCGCGCCGACCGCTTCACGCACGCGACCACGCACCGCGCCGCCGAGTTCACGGTCTGGAACGCGGGCAGACTCACCGCCGCCGATGCCCGCGCCCTCGCCGCCGCCCGCCCCGGCTCGCTGTGGTTCACCCGCACGGCCGCAGCCCGTCTCCCCCTGTCAACCCCGCAGCGCCGAATCCTGCTCGAGTCTCGCTCGTGACAGCAGGAGCGATCAGGCCGAACGCCGCTCCGACCCCGAACGATCCGTCACGTGCCGCACGAGCCGGTCAGCGTGCTGCCGTTCGATTCTTCGGAGTTCCTCAGCGACGTTCGCGATGCTCTCACCCCTCTCTCTCCAGAGTCGCTCACGGATCGCACGGATATCGTCGATCAGCGGGTCCACCCGCGGCTCGCACGGCTCTCTGTTCTGGCGCGTCATGGCGACGTTTCCCAAAGAAGGTCCGGTGTGATGATCTGAGGCGGAACGAGGCCCGCCCTGAGGCAAACCCGTCGAAGATGAACCAGCTTGTTCGGATTGGCGAGGTGCCTCACGTTCCAACTGAGAAGGTAATCGAGTCGATGTGCCGTCGATACCGCGACGTGCATCGCGTCGCCACCTTCGCCAAGCCCGGGCATCACCCGCTCAGCAACCAGGAGCGTGGCGAGACCGAGCACCTCGTCGTTGAGGGCCAGAGTCGGCACGCTCTCGACAAGCCTCATCGCGGCCTCGCTCTGGCGAAATCCCGGCGCCGTCAACTCACGCAAGACCTCGGCGGAGACGAACACAGAGTGCCGATCGCGCTGCGTCGCCCACCAGTCGAGGCCGGTCTCGCGACGATACAGGCTTGCTGTGTCGGCGCGATCGGTGACGCACGCGCTGATGAAGCTTGTCTCAAGGTAAACGCTCGCCACGGCGTCAGGAGTCTAGGAGCGAACCCGCGACCGAACCTCGCTCCGCGATCGGGCCACTCGAATAACACTCCTCCAGCACGCCCCGCCAGTCCTCCAGGCTGCACACGCCGACGAATCTCCGGCGCACCTCCTCCGCTCTCGGGTGATGCTCCGCGAAGCGAATGCCGAACTTCCGCATCGTCTTGCCCGTGTACGCCTCCGGCCGACGCGCCCCCGCGTTCACCGCCAGCGCGAGCGTGAAGTGCTCCTCCAGCACGGCCCGCTGCTCGGGGATGCTCGGCGCGGTCGGCGTCTCGCCCGCCATGATCTGCCTCGCCTGCCGGAAGACCCACGGGTTCCCGATGCACCCCCGCGCCACCGCCGCGGCGTTCACGCCCGTGTAGCCGATCATGCGGAACACGTCCGCCGCGCCCCACACGTCGCCCGATCCGAAGACCACCCGCTCGGGGTCGCGCTGCCTCGCCTCCCGCACGACCTGCCGCAGCACGTCCCACCGGCTCGGCCCGACGTACTTCTGCTCCACCGTCCGCGCGTGCACGGTCGCCCACGCGTACCCCATGTCGTACGCCGCGTCGAGGATGCGCCGGAACGCCTCCGCCATCTCCGGCGTGTCGTCGAACGACCGCCGCATCTTCACCGTCGTCGGCACGCTCGCCGGCAGCGCCTCGCGCACCGCCTCCAGCATCCGGATCGCACCCTCAGGCTCCGCCAGCCAGTGCCCCCCCCGCGCCTTGCTCGCGATCTTCTTCACCGGGCACGCCAGGTTCACGTCGATCGCCGCGAATGACAGATCGGCACGCGAATGATCGTCGCCTCCGCTCCCATTTGGCCCTTTGGCCCTTTGGCCATTTGGCCATTTCCCCCTCCCGATCTGCTCCCCCCCCGGCAGCCGCAGGTGCCGCTCCGCCCCCGGCGCCAGCGCGCCGTTGTACGCCAGACGCCGGTACTCCCGGTCCGCGCGCGCTCCCTGCTCCACCAGTTTCAGCGCGGCCGCCGCCATCTCACGCGACTCGCACCCCATCAACTGCCCCGCCAGCGGGTGGTCTTCCGTCCCGCCCGGCACGTTGTCGTGCAACTCCCCCAAGTCCGCCTTCGTGAACCCGCGCCCGCCCGCCAGCAGCGTCCGGTCCAGCAGCGCCTCGGTCACGCAGTACGGGCACCCGTGCCGACGCGCGATGATCCGCATCGCCGCGTCCGAGTACCCCGCCAGCCCCGCCTGGAAGAACGGCCCGTCGAACCCCGGAACCACCTCCCGCACACGAGGATGCACCCCGCTCGCCCCGTGCTCCCGCACCAGCCGCTCCGCCACCCGACGCGCATCCAACGCCTCCGCGCCGGGGGCGATCGCCGGCGATGGCGCGGTCGCGTTGGAGCCTGAGCATCCCATACCCTACGAGGATAGGGTGATCGCCCCGCGCCACCGAGGAGCCGAGACCATGCCCGAACGCCAGCCGATGCACGCCGCACGCACCGCCCTCGCCCTCCTCGCCGCCGCCACGCTCTGCGCAGCGTGCTCGCGCGTGCCGACCGCCCTCGTCGGCGGCCCCGTCGGCCCATACGACCGCCCATACCCCGCCACCATCCAGCCCGCCGAGCAACTCGACGTCCAAGTCGCACGCGACGGACCGGTCATCACCCTCACCAACACCACCGCACGCTCGTTCGGACCCTCCACGCTCTGGATCAACCGACGCTACAGCCGACCCGTCGGCGGCCTCGACATCGGCCAGACCGTCACCCTCCCCCTCAAGCAGTTCCGCGACGAGTACGGCGACCCCTTCCGCGGAGGCGGCTTCTTCGCCACCGAGCAACCCGACCGCGTCGTCATGGCCGAACTCGAAACCGTCGCTGAGAGCCAGACCGTCATCTACGGCCTCGTCGTCGTCGGTGGGCAGAACTGACCCCCCCTCCCGGGAGCCTCGCCGTGGCCAACGTTCTCGTCGTCGCCCCGCACCCCGACGACGCCGAACTCGGCATGGGCGCGACCATCGCGCGACTCGCCGCGCAAGGCCACGACGTCCTCATCCTCGACGCGACCAACGGCGAGCCGACACCGCACGGCGACCCCGAGACCCGCGCCCGCGAAGCCGCTGAGGCCGCCCGTCTGCTTTCGCCCGATCCCACGCGCTTCCCGTCGAGCAGCCCGGTCCGGCGTGTCTGCCTCGGCCTGCCCAACCGCTTCGTCACGCACACGATCGAAGCCCGGCACGCCGTCGCCGGCGTCATCCGCGCCCACCAGACGCAGGTCATGTTCGTCCCCTTCCCCGAAGACGCCCACCCCGACCACCGCGTCGTCACACGAATCGCCGAGGACGCCCGCTTCGACGCCAAACTCACCGGCATCACCATGCCCGAACCGGTCGGGCTTCGCGCCCCAGGCCCCAAGCCCCAAGCCCCAAGCCCTCCCCTCTACCCCCGCTGGCTCTTCTACTACTACTGCACCCACCTGCGCATCGTCCCCGGGCCGTCCTTCATCCTCGACGCCACCGGCTTCGAGGACGCCAAGCGTGCATCCATCCTCGCCTACCGCTCGCAGTTCGTCGTCAACGAGCGGAACCGCGCCGTGCCCGAGTGGATCATGGACGCGACCCGCTTCTACGGCTCGCGCATCGGCACCCCGGCCGGCGAACCCTTCTTCGCCCGCGAGCCGCTCGGCCTGACCTCGCTCGACTCCCTCCCGCTTTGATCCCTCTCCACACGGTGGCACAGGCGTCCCGCCTGTGCCCCATAACACCCCCTCCTCCACCCCCGACTCAAACACGCCCCCCATCGCGCCGATGCATCCGCCCGGATGCCCCGCCACACCAAAGACCAGACGCCGCCCCAACCCCACACCCCCGTCTGGGCCATCATCCTCACCTCCTGCGCCATCGTCCTGACGGCGCACGTCCTCGGCATCAACTCCCTCACCGAACTCTCCCTCGGCCTGCCCGTCGGCCTGTGGATCGCGCTGGCCATCGCCTGCGCGTGGACCGCCTCCACACTCACAGCCTCGACGGCCCCGCTCTCCCGTGTACCCCGCCACTCCGTGGCAGCTCCGTCCCCTACCACCCCTTCAACGCATGGCAACCCCACACCACTCGAATCCTCCTTCCCTCTCTCGCTCCCCTCCGAGTTCCTCACCCGTGCCGCCGCCCTCATCGGCGAGGCGCTCTCCCTCGCGCTCCGCGCCGCTCTCGCCGGCGCACCCGCCCTTCGCCCCGCCGACCCCGAGTCCCTCCTCTGCGCACTGCACGACCGCGCCCGCTGGCCGACCCGCCCGCTCCGCATCGGCCTCGACCTCTCCGACGCCGACGCCCGCGCCCTCACCCGCGATCCCCCCCCCTGCGCCGTCCGCTGGTTCCGCGTGGGCGACGCCCCCGACCTCATGGCCGCCTGCCGTCGCCACCGCCTCGACGCCGTCGTCTCGCGCCACGGCGGCGGCCCGGTGCGCATCGTGACCAACGAACGCGCAGGGCGCCACGCCGCACTCCTCGACTGGGCCGCACCCGACACGCCCTCGCTCGCGGCCGCCTTCCCCCACCGCATCGACACCCAGGGCGTCACCATCGACGCACCCGCCCCGCTCGCCGACCCCGACGCCCACGCCGTGCGCGACCTCGCCCTCGCGGCCGCCGCACTCGCCCGCCATCCGGCCCGCCTCGGCCTGCCCGACCGCCTCTTCGGACGCCGACCCGTCGCCCACCACGACGCCCTCATCCACCGCCTCGCCGACCGCCTCGACGCACCCGGCCCGGCCGAACGCACCATCGCCCGCGTCGTCTCGGCCTGGGCCGTCAACCGCGACCCCCCCCTCGTCGAGCGCTGCGCCGCCCACGCCCGCACGGACCCGACCGTGCAACTCCGCCTCGCCGCCGCCCGCTTCGCCCTCGGCGACGACCGCCGCGCCCTCGACGCCCTTACGCACGCCGACCGCCTCCTCCGCTCCGGCGACCCGCCCGCTCGCTTCGACCACGCCGCATTCGTCGAGGCCGAACTCCGCTGCGGCGACGACGCCCCCATCACCCTCGCCCGCGTCGCCGTCGGCGTCTGCCTCCTCTGCGCCGCCACGCCCGTCGATCGCCTCCGTTTCATCCGCGACGACATCGACGAGGAAATGCGCTTCGCCCCCTGGCTCGTCGGCCGCGACCAGGACCGGCGCCTGCTGCTCGAGGTGTTCCGCGAACTCGAACGCTGCCGACGAGCCGACGAACTCGGCCTCCCCGAAGCCGCACAAGCCGCCTGAACCACGCCCCCCCCCCCACACACACAGTGGGTGGCACAGGTGTCCCGCCTGTGCCCAACCCAGCCCCCACGGTGGCACAGGCGTCCCGCCTGTGCCGAACTCCATCACCCCCCACCACCCCCCGCAGGGCGGACCTACTCCGTCCGAAAGGGCGCACGCCCATTGCCAGGGGCGCAGCGACGCTCCGCAAGCAACCCCCTGGAAGCGCGCACCCTCACCACGCGCAGCCACATCCCCGGCCCCAACCCAAACCAGTCGAAGCCGTTCACACGGCTCGGCGTACCCGATCCCATCCCGCCGTGGGGGCGGCAGGCATGTTCGGGCATTGTGCGGCTCGCGCGAGTGGTGTCACGGGGTCGGGGCGGATGTGCGCGGATTTGCGCGCAAAGGCGGGTGATGCGGGGCTGAGGGCGGAGTCGAGAGGGGTGGCGAGGGGGTTTTGTCGAGGCGGCGGCGTCGGCTGCTCTCGACGCCGTCTGCCGCGGGGTCAGGCTTGCGGCGATCGGCTGCGCCCAGTAGACTCGCTGGCATGGTGGGACGCGGCACAGAACTCGGAAGCACCGATTTCGCAACGCCGATGTCGGCGACTCGCAACGTCGGTGCCACCCCGTCACCTCCGGGGGGGGGGGGGGGGCGGTTGTGCCTCGCGCCGACAGTAGCCCGATTGATCGGTATGTAGAAGCTCGCTCCGGGGGCTGCTTGCCGACAGGCCACGTCTCATCTGTTTGGCTACTCAGTGTTGTGCTGTTTGCTTCCGCAACGGTCGGACAATACGACCTGCGGTGGTTCGAGAAACACTGGCGTGATTGCGCCGAATGGTCGCCCAACTCCGCGGCGCTCGTACGCTACCGCGTCGCGGTCCCCGCCCACGAGTTCGCGCGATCACATGCAGCACGTCTGGAGTCGATCGACAATCTGCCGAATGCTGCCGACGTGCGTGCGAGCAATCACTCTGTATTGTCGGAAGACGGCCTGATCGCACGCTCGGGAGCGGATTTCCTCGCTGAGTACCGCCTGTGGATCGGGCGGCGTCGGTGGCGGTTGTCCAAGGATATCCCACAACGACCATCACAGGCGTTCGGTGACTTCGGATTCGATGGCGAGACCGTCTGGCGGCTCGGGCCGACCAGCCTCAGCCTCGTCGAACGAGTGGACGAGTCGGGAGCCGAAGCGAATCTACTCGCGAGCTCACGACGAGCCGTTTCATGGCTGTTCCACGGTGGCATTGGAGAGGCATGGGGACTGCCCGATTCGCCTACCCCTACCTCGTTCGAGCACGACGCATCGAACGGCTGGACCGCGACCGCCACCTCCGACTCGCGGGGCGGCTGGCGCTGGGTTATCCGTGGTCGCATGGCCCCGGACGGCGTGCCGCTCACTGATTCACTTGTCATCGAACCTACCCAACGTTCCGCCGAGACTCCCGCCACGGACGTGCGGTTTCAGGACTGGCGGTTCGACCCACTCCTGGAACAATGGGTAGCACACCGGATCGAAGTCAGGCGAACGCCGGACTTGCGCCTCAGCGAAGTCTGGACCGTCACGTCCATCGAACCGGTCACAGCCGGGGAACTGGCCGAAGTGACGCAGCGCCCGACCTGGAATGGAGAGGACGCAATCCGGGGCCCCTTGAGTGTCCGGAACGTGAATGACTATCGCCCGGGCACGCGTGAATCACTCAGGATCGAGGATGGGGTTGTCGTTGAACGATGGTCGATGACTCCCCGCGCTTCCACATCAGCACTGCGCCAAGTCGGATGGTGGCTGCTGGCGATCGTGGTAGGCGGGGTCGTAGCGTTCGCCGTTCGCCATCACCGCGCGGTGATGCATCGCTCGTAACCGCATCTCTCTGGAGACATGCAACGAAGCAAAAGAGCCTGCCAACTCGTCTGCCCGCCATGATCATGCTTCCCACGGTAGCCGCCGTCGCGGTCGGGACTGGCTGCTATGTTCCGGGTGCGCAGTACAGCGCCTGTCAGATCTCGCCTCCCGTGCCGGGGCCGGGGCGGTGCATCGTCGAGTTTACGAGTGACCCGCCGGCAAGGCAGGTCGACGTGAAGAATCAGAACGGTCTTCTCAACATCTCTCATCAATGGGTGAACTGCCAGGCGCTCGACGGTTCTCCCTCCGGCCCGTTCTGCTTTGAGGACGCCACGTCGACTGTACTCACCGGAGGAAACGTCCGCGACGAGTGGCCGTCTGGTAACGCCTGCACCCCGCTCCCCGGCGGTCCCCCCGGAGGCGGCTGAGGATGATGTCCACGCTCAACCTGCTGTCGCAGAGGCGCCTCTGTGACGGTGTGCTCGTCATGCTGCCGGGGTTGGTCCTCGGAGTCGCGGCTGTCTCGAAACTTCTGGAGCTCGATGCCTTCGCCCGCGCAGTCGCCTCCTGGAGGGTGATTCCTCCCGACGCCGTGGATGCGATCGCCGTAGTTGTGCCCAGCCTTGAACTCGCCGCCGCATTCGGCTGTTTCCGAAGCAGTTGGGTCGGCCCGCTGCTTGGCGCCACGGTCGTTGCTTCATTCACTGGCGCATATACGGCCGAGTACATCCTGGCTGGTCCGCCTGAGTGTGGCTGCTTTGGAGCGTTCGCTACGTACCAGTTGGAGCGGTCCAGCGCGGGCTGGGTGATCGGCAGGAACGTGCTGCTGATGGGCTTCTTACTCTCTGGCGCACTCCTAAGGCTGCAAGCCGAGTTCCGCAGAAGGGAGGCTGGGCAATGCGCTCTGCAAAAGCGTTCTCGCTCATCGAACTCGTCCTGATCGCAGGAATAGTGGCCGTGCTGATCGCGCTCACTCTCCCCGTGTTCTCGCTCGTTCGAGAACGATCGAGGGATGCGACGTCCTTGGCGAACCTGCGCAGTCACGCCGCGATTGTCCAACTATACGTCGGTGATTGGCGGGACTCGTTCCCTGCGATTACCGATCCGAGTCGCCCGTACAGCACCCTGTTGATCCAGGACTTGGTCATCGATGACGTGCCGTACTTTCACGCGTTCTACTACTGGCAGTTCGTACTCGCCGACGAGTACTACGGTGGCGTATTGCTTCATCCATCGGTCGTCCGACCCGGCGCGCATGGGTTGCTCTCGTACCACTACTCCTGTTCGCTCATTGCCGATTCAAGATACTGGGACGAGTACACACGTTCTGGTTCCTCTCAGTGGCGGTCGACGAGGCTCGGCGAGGTCGTCTTCCCCTCGCACAAGGCGGTATTCGTCGAATCCTTCCCCGTCTTCCCATACTTTCCGGAGCGGTTCTCACGACGCCAGCTGAATTTGGCGATGGTCGACGGCTCAGCGCAGGGCGCGACTGACGGGAATCTCGTGTCGCCCGTCCGCTCCGGCGAAGGGACAGGCGATGGCACGTTCCACCGCCTAGCAGCCCGTTGAAAAACCCGCCAGAATAGCGCAACCTCTGACTCGGCGGCGCGTATCGGTTCGGGGGAGTCACGGGAGGGCGTGCCGATGGCGATGGGCAAGAGGATGGCCGAGCGGCAGG
>Ga0226835_1000792_pt1 | contig 25166 bp, 20 predicted proteins | sample LAC_MetaG_1_FD_163627 | JGI IMG/M metagenome (GOLD analysis project Ga0226835, IMG submission 163627) | Anaerobic ammonium oxidizing microbial communities from anammox membrane bioreactor (MBR) in UC Berkley, California, United States -... | ecosystem: Engineered > Bioreactor > Anaerobic >...
AAGGGTACTCCCCGCTTTAGCGGGGAGTACCCTTGCGCCTTTTCTATGGAAAGAATCAAGAAACGACACGGAAGCAGCTACAACTCAAACTACTATGTTCCCAACGTCGGGAAGGAGACAAACTAATGGCTATCAAACAGCATGTAGTTGCCGATGGAGACTTGCCAGAACCAGGTAAGCCAGTTCTTGGCTACTGGGACAAGCCCGAATGGAGCGAGGCGGAACGGTGGTGTATCGTCAGGTGCTACAAAGAGGACGGTGAGGAGACAACAGGTTGGGAAGTGTGGTCGTATCCAATGTTCGACATGTGCACGGAACCTGCGTACTGGTTTGAGTTGCCGACAGTGGTTATCGGGAAGGAGACAAACTAATGGCCGTTTCGGGCGGAGCAACGACGGCATATTTCGTGAGAGTCAATCGCCTGTTCGACGGTACGCTTGACTGGAACCGTCGCAACACGCGCGGCACGAGTGCATTGCGCGACGTGTGTGATAGTCCAGATGTTGCGATTGAGAAGCTCAAGCGTGGCGAACAGGCGCTTATTGCAGGTTCCGATATTGTGAACGTTGAAAAGCTAATCAAGAAGGAGCAGGAAAATGGGTGATGTTATCAGGTACGGGAACGGAATATCGTTCGTCAACAAAGGGGAGATTTACACGCAACTCACTGTTGAAGACGAGTCCAATGAAGTATCCGTTGAACTCATGTGCGGCAAGATAGGCGGCATCACGATGAGACACAATCTGTCTCACAGCGATGTTGCTGAGTTGTATTCGTGGTTGGCTGAATGGTTGTATTCATTCCAGGAAGACAAGGAAGGAGATGTGTAATGCGTGAAGTATTTCCGGTAGGCAAGCAGTACCGTCTGCGTGTTCAGGTTACGCTTGCTGAAGTGGATGAACTTGGCAATGATGTAGATGGTACAGTAGCCGGTGAGGAAATGTCTGTGATCGGCAACTTGTATCGACTCGATACGCTTGCCGATGGTCTGTCGAAGGTTGTACGCAATAGCGTGCTTGATATTGTCGGACACGAAAAAGGCAAGAATGTGCCTGCGCTGGACGAGATTCCATACTAAATTTCCCAACGTTGGGAGAAAGAAAGGGTAACATGATTACTGCAAAAGAGTTGGTTGAGTTGATTAATGCGTCAGATGAAGTGTACGCTCCATTCGTGGCAAAAGAATTGTTTGAGCAGATGAATGACGCGAAGGAGATTGCCACACAAGAATACGATGAACACAGATGGTACACGTGCGCAACAGTTGTGTATCAGATCGGTAACGAGTTTTTTGGAATCTTCGGTCCCGTTTCACTCAAATCTAAAGAAATGGGCTACAAAGATATTGAGTACAAATGCGAGGCGTTTGAGATGGAAACTGTTCCATCTGTGACATACAAAAGAAAGGTCTAAGGATAACGTTCCACTCCAGCAAGGGATAGCTTGAATACGTCCTCACGTTCAAGCGATTGAAGTCTCAGGTCAGACAGTCTTACGGCGGAACTGACCTTCACGCCCGCGACTGTCTGACCGATTACTGCGATCATGGCTTCCAGGTCTCTTTCCATCACATCCGGTTTTTCGTGCCAGTATATGCCGTTGACGTATACAACGACGCCAAAATCAGGCAAGAGAAAGTCGATTACAGCGCCGCCTAATTCGCGCCCACCGCTAAAATCCGCCTGATACACAAAAGCAACCTGGTGTTTTTCACACAAGTGCCAGTATATCGCTTCAGGCAGCGTCATGGACGGATAGCCATTTCTTTGCAAACGAAATAGCGTGTTGACTATATCGACCACCTCTTTGCTTGACGGGCCAGGTTCGACTCGATACATATACGCGAGTCGCTCTTGGTCGATCATCTGAGCCAGAACAGGCTTTTTGATCCTTCCCAACGTTGGGAACTGCTTTGTTTTCCTAATGGAGGGTAAAGTTCCAAACAGCTTCAAGGTACTGAGCTCCAGTTCTGTTTACACATAACAGCAGATATTGTAGTCAGATACTCCCCGCTGAAGCGGGGGAGCTTGCACCTGGCAGCGATGTGTAGAAGTCCACATCTGCCGGTGCGTCTGGCCGTCTGACAGCGGCCCTGCTGATATTCACAGCAGCGTTGGCGTCAGCCTGGGCAGCGAACCCACAGGCGACGCACAGGAAAGCATCCTGAGTCTTGCGGTTGGCACGTTCAACGTGACCACAAGCCGAGCAGGTTTGAGAGGTGTAACGAGGGTCAACATGCACAACGGGCACACCATGCAACTGAGCTTTGTAAGTGATGTACTGCTGAAGCTGATAAAAAGACCACGAGTGCAAATCGTCTCGCTGCTTGCGGCGAAGCCGTACCCTCTGGCGTATGCCTTTGAGTTCCTCAAAAGCGATTCCTCTAGAGGTGCGTTTCGCAAGTTCTACGATCTGCTTGCTGATGCGGTGGTTTTCGTTACTGGCAAAGCGCGCTTCTCTCCCCGACAAACGGCGCAAGACACGCCGCGCCGATCTGGTTTGTTTGGCTTGCAGACGCTTACGTTGGCGACGGCGACGTTTCCGCAAAGAGAGCATGTGCGCGCCGCTGTACTGGTTGCCATCGCTGTCGGTGGCAAGATTGACCAAACCCATGTCAACGCCAAGCCACTGGTCAGGGTCAAAACTGCCATCCTCAACGATATTGCAAGGCTGATGCAAGTACCATACGCCGTTGCGATACACCAAGTCGGCTTCGCCTTGCAACGTTTCAAGCATCTGGCGCTGGCGTTCGCCGCAGACAAACGGAATACGTTGGCGACCGGCCATTGTCCAGATGTTGACCTGGGACTTGCTCAGTTGCCAACTCAACACGCGGCTGTCATAGGTCACGCTGCCCATGCGCCGGAAGGTGCGTTTGGTCTTGGTGTCCAGTTTGTAAGCGTCGGCCACGTCTTTGATTACCCGTATCGCCAGTTGCGCCGACAGGCCAAAGCGTTCACGCACGGCGTAATAGGTGGCATGGTGCAGGTCATAGGCGCGGAACGTCTTGCGCTGCCAAGCCTGGTCGCTGATGTAGTTGGCTGCATCGTTGTACGCCAACATCGTTTGGCGCAAGGCTTCGGCTTGTTCTGGTGTGGGTTGCAGTTTGACCTGGGCGATCAGTTTCATGTCTTCAAGTATAGCATACATTCACTAGTGAAGCAAACGGAGTTCAGGCTACGCCTGACGTTTTTCCTCTCCCCGATGAATCGGGGAGTATCCAAACGGAGTTTCTGATGATTTGGATTGACGCACTTAGGATTATCGCATGTATGGCAGACGTGTAGGCCATCAGGTATCTTTCCAACGTTCATCTCATAAGATACTCGGTGTGCACTTGTAGGCTTTCCGTGTGCCAAAAACTGTCCATACCCCTGCGTGGTATAACACGCCTTCCACTCCCAACATCCGTTGGGTGCGTCCTTGTTGATTTTCTTATTAAAGCGGGCAATATCTTTTGTGGTATAATTGTGTGACATGAGTAGACTCCTTGATAGTCTGCTATATGTTTGGAAGTTCAGGTAGCAGCCTGAACTTCTTCTATTATACCACGTTGTCCCAACGTTGGGAAGACATTACATTATTGAGCCAGTCACCTGCAAGATTGATAGATTCCAGGTAATGTCTCCAAGTAGGTCTGCGCAATCAATCATGCCTACGTTAGAGATGCGTCTGCTGAAAGACGTAACCACTACACTAAATGTTCTTCCGTCAATGTCAACAAACTCGACGGGAACAAGAGACGTGCATATCTCCCTCAATCTTGTGTCCCATAGCTCCTGGCTGTATCCTTCAACAGCAGAGCCGTCTCTATAGAACAGGCAATCTGTCGGTAGGCTAATGGTCAACTGCCATTGCCATTGTCTGACGATGCGCGGGATGTATCTGACGATGACGGCTTCAATCGTTGGTGTGACGAGACTAGACTCAGTGCGCAAAACGAGACGCAATCTTATGGCGACGCCGTGTATATTCGGCAACATCGACACTTGCCGATTGCTGTTGATCGTAGCCAGATAGCTCCAGTTTACGTCGCTGATTGACCATGTTGGTTTGCTGATTGGATTTGTTTCATCCGTGCTGTACCACACCTCAACAGATGTTCCAGCAGGAAACGCACCCTGCACCTCAACTTCGCCCCACATCTTTTCGACGTTGCGAAGGTCTCCATAATATACGCACGTATCAACCAGGCCGCTAGACCTGTATCTCTGATTTGTTCCCTTGCGAGATACAGACGACTCATCCGGCAAAAAGACGTTCAGAGAAGAGCCGTCGTTTTGCATAATGAACATGCTGTTCAGCGCGCGCGAGTAAAACATTCCGACCGCCCGCTTTCCGCTCTCACACTGTATAATCTGATGCCATCCTTCGCCGCTCCACGACCATACACTGCTTGCCAGGTTTTCGTTTGTAGTCGCATTTGCGACAAGAATGTGCATGAAAGAAAGCGTACTCTGGATGGAGATGATGCTGCCTTCTCTTTCTACGGGAAGGCCAGTTCCTAAGTCAATCCCCATCGGAATCAGATCGCCGTTCTTTATAATGCGCACCATCCCTTCCCCAGACGGCGCGTAAATGTCTCCCATGTGATTCAGCATGGAACGACCGTTCATGACGGACACGCCAGGCCAGGGGGACACGTCGCTCACGATGTCTCCAGCCAAAACAGCATACAGCTTGTGCTGTGTGCTGACGTACATGATTTGACTTGAGATTACATCGTTCATCATTCCGGCTAGACCGGTGATGGTTTCGCTTGCCCCGCCAACGTTAATCGTGTCCCAGACCACCGGACTTTCGTAGTTTGTGTACTGCAACAAATTTCCTTGCGCTGCGTACAGCAGGCCGTTGAACAGCACAAGGATTGTCGCGCGCACATCCGTTACAACCTGCTCTAGCGTAACGGCGTCTACGCCGATGACATTGGCCGCATCGCCAAATGCGACAAAGATGATTCCGGCAAACTCAATGATTGATTTGATTGGGTTCGGAAAACTGACTTGCTCTTCCCATTGTCGGGAAACAGTTGACCACTTGTACAATACGTTGCCGAATCCCATCCACGTATCGCCAACGTACTCGGTGAATGAAGCATAGTCGTTCACGCCAAATTCACCAGAAACAACTTGAACATAGGTCGGCAACGGCTGAAGGGTGATTCGATTTGGATAGCGCGTCTCTGCTGACGAGTAGAGAAAACCGTTCTCAACGTGGATTGGTTTCATCCCGCCAGCTTGCCAGTTGCTTTGTTCCCACACATTCCAAATGGTGAAATCCCTGAACGTCATGCCGCCGCTCACTCGCGGTGCAAACGGATTTGCACCAGATGCAAGCGACATGGCCTGTTCGCTGGCGCGAATCTCAAGGCCATCAAGAATGTAGTCTATTTTTTGAGGCATTACACACCCCTGTAGACGTTGTTTTCCGCGCGGTTAAAATCGGTGAATGCGTTTCTGCGCTTCATCACCTGTGTGACAGGCGGTTGAGCAAAGCGAGACAGTCGCTCGAAATCTTCCTGCGCATTGCGCATCAATTGTGAGTACAACTGCTTGTCCTCTGGCTGTGCACAAGAGTTGATTTTTACGCGATATGCGTTTACAGCGGCGGCGACGATAAGCTTATTCAGCATCTCCCCGCTTACATAAGAGATGCACGGTTCGATTGTCTCCCCGATGTCATGTGCAGTAAAACGGTACTGGAACGGCCATACGCTCACGTTGCTTAGCTTTGTATATGTCCCGCTTCCTTGCACTATGTCGTAAACCTGATTGAACACGGTCGGGTCTGCGCTGTCGTCGGCCAACGCGGACTCCAGATACGTAAATGCGTTATCAGGCGCATTCGTGTACGTCAATCCACGATAGAAGAATATGTCGTTGCCTATGGCAACCCATCCAGCGATAGGCAACTCGTTCACGCGTCCATATATCCAAATCTCGCTTCCTGGATAGTCCAAATGTTCTGCGATAGTAAGCTGATTTTTGGGAACGCGTGGAGCTTCCGCAAGGGAAATCAATTGACCTGGGCCGGACAACGACGGCGACACCTGCAACATGTTGTTGCTCAATTGCCACCACGCAACTCTGTCAAACACGTTGTCGTCTACGCGTGCTATCTCTACAATGCACGTATTGCCAAGATGGTAATCCGTCACGTCATAGCCGGATACGCCAGCGCGAAACTCAAACGGGACAAAGTACGGCACGCGCAAGGATTGACTCATCTGGCTGATAGCCAGGTTGAGCGCACTGCGCAGGTTCTCATCCGTCAGTTGAATGTTGCCCATGTAGTCGCTCAACATGGACAAAACGACGGAAACTTTCTCCACCTTGTACACTGGAGAGTAGTCCATGTTTTCTCCTACGGCGCAATCAACGCCATTGAAATACGGACATCTGTCAAAATGTGCGTTCCAGATGATGCAACAATCGCCACAGCAAGCCCGATGATGTTGTCCTTCGACAGGCGCGTAACGCACGATCCAGAGATGTACGCCGTAGACAGCGCAATCATTCTAGTTGACTGCAACGGAATGGAGATTGCGCCATTTAGCGCAAGACCGATAACGCCGACAGCATCGATGCTGGGCGAAATCGTTGCAATCATGTTAATCGAATATAGACCGCCGGTGGGAACGGTAAGCGTCATGCCGCTGCCAACCGCGCCTGAATTTGTCGGAGACTCTTCGACCACAGTCGGGGTTCCCGACGTTGGGAAACGCCACGTCAATGCACTGTTTTCTGCGATTGCGATGTCGTAACTTGGGTTCGCCGTGATTGTGACGAACATCCGCTCAAGCGATTCGCTTTCCGCGATGGATAGCCAGTCGCTGCGAGTTCCACCATCCACAACTTTCAGCCATGCCGTGCGATAGGTTCCCGTGTTCTTTGTTTCGTTGTGAACATAGATCATCCCTGGCTGATACGACATGAGTTCGTCGCTTGCAAAGTCGGGAGCAGTCGATCCGGTGGAGACGGGCGTTTGTGACACCGCAGTCCAGGGGCTAACGTAGTTTTGCGCAGCGACAAGATCGCTGATTGTTTTCACCCAGACGATGCAGCTTGTTACAGGAGACCCGCCAAGCTGCTGAATGTACATACTTCCCACAGGCATTGCAGTGAGGGTGGGGTTGTTGTTGTTGTCAGACGGGCTGATCGTTCCCCACTGGATTTCTGGCGTCACTGCGCTGTTTAGGTTGAAAACCCTGTTGTTTGGAATCTGCATGACTGATCACCTTGCGAATGAGATAGTGTCGAACCAAAACCCGCCTTGTGCAGTGGACACAGATTGATATGTCGTATGCACAGCGATGTATCCATCTGTCTTTATGATCATATCAAGAAAAAATCTTGAACTAGACGAATACGACGGCACAACAATAAGCGTTTCCCTGGTAGGCTCCATCCCAGAAGGAAGTCTCGCTAGATTTTCACCGTTGCTCGCATTGCTTCCAACGAGACAGCTGCCCCTGAGATACACAGTGTTGTTTATCTTTCTTGCCTGAGGAGTTTTTACAGACCCCATGCCGGTTGGATATGAAGCAACGTTTGACCATTTCAAATTCGTCATGTTTTGCCAGCCGGTGTCTCCGGCCTCCGACGTGTTGCTGGCAATGACTTTCCACCCAGTGCTTGTCGCCTGCAAAACAGCAAACGACTTCTGATCGGCAAGCGTAATGCTGGACGCGCCGTCGATTGTATCTGATCCGTTCGGAACAATCGTGACAGTGTTCGCACTAGAATCTTGCCGAACGAAAAACAGGACGACGCCTGTTTCACGCGTGACTGTTCGATAGTAATTGCCGACAGCCTGCAACGATATGACAATGTTTCCATCGCTGGCGTCTATGTAACGCACACAGCCTGGGTTGGAAGCTGTATGATCCGCTGTCACAACAACCGATGGCAAACCAAGACTGATCGACTGGTAATCGACGAATCTGTTTTCGATCTTGCGCGTGTCCTCCCCGTTGACCTTGAAGAACATTCCGCCTGTATCCATGCGTATTTCATTAACCCAAGAGGAAAACGAACCGTCGGTTTCGTTAAACACAATCTTTGGGGTGTCGTCGGAAATCGTAACCGTTCCGGTCAACGGAGGATTTGCTTTCGGGGCAAAAGGCGTCAGGTCAGATGGAGTAACGTAGACGCCGTCATGACTGTGCGACGGCGATGGAAGCGTTGATGGATTTGTCTTTGTCCACTTTCCGGTGCTGCTCACGTACCTGATAATGTCGCCATTTGACGGCGAAGATAAAGCAGCGTCTGTGTGAGATTCTAATGCGTGTGGATTTGCGTTGCTGCCTACGCCAGCGACAATCACACCGGCTACTAACGTTGTCACGCGTCTTCTCCTTTATGAAATAGGGGTTCCCAACGTTGGGAACCCCTATGAAGAGGTTGTTACACAACCACGCCAGGATACGTGCGATTGACAGCGGAAGGCTCAGTGTAAATGTTCGTTCCGCCAGTCCAGCGAACGGAAGAGGCGTCAACGCGCACCCATGCATGATGTTCCGGATGCGTCAGCGCAAATCCAAAAATCCCATAGTACATCGTGCGCTCGATCAACGGGGTGTCCGTTTCAGCCAGGACGGTCTCAGTCCAGGTTTCGCCCGTAATCAGACCCATCTTCGACGTGTCAACGATGAACGCCTCTGCTGGCCGCATGTGGCGAGACATTACAACGTCCAGATTCCCGAAATCAGTCTCGATGCGATCCACAACGACGCCGTAGCTGCGCTCGACGCGTTGCGCACCATACGTCTCACGATTCGTTGTCGCCCAGCCGCTGATGATCTTCTTGATCGACGGGCTGCAAACCATGAGGTCAACAGAACCGCCTTTCTCGTAGATCGTTTGAAGAACAGACATAACGTTGTCGTAGGTCAGCGTCGTATTGAACACCGGCTTATTGATCGGGAAACTGGTGATTCCGCCAAACGTGGACGGAAATTCAGCGACAGGGTTGCCGCGATACTTCTGCCCATACATGATGGCATTCTCAAGTTGCAGCGGAAGCAAACCAGTGACGGGAACGTCGCCAACGGTTCCGCCGATGATCTTGGCGCGGGTGCGCTCAAGCTCGTCGCCGCTGTCGCCATAGTTCGATTGGAACATCTGGCGAAACTTGCTGTCTTTCCAGCCAGCAAAGAACAGTTGCCAGTAGTTCTTCACCGAACCACGCCGCGTCTGGTAGTTCGCCACCCAGCCCTGATCCTCAAGACCAGCAGTCGAGTGGATGGTGACCTTTGTGCCGTTTTCATACGCGTATACGGGCGTATTTGCGTAGCCAGGCTTCACGACGGCGGTTCCGGCGCTGTAGTTGACGGAAACAACCCACCATAACTCATTCTGGAGGATTGCCCCATCTGCATTAGGGTCAGCGCTGACGGGAACAGGCAACTCAAGGATCATCCCTTTGTGGATGTAGTTGATGTCCGTCAGCGTGACAGTCGCATCGGCGTACACAGGATTGCCGTCAACATCGTTACCGATGCTCGACGGCGCACTGGCGATGGCAGCGCCAAGCGTTGTCGTCGTCGGCAACGGGCCATCATACATCCATTCGTACTCGGTGTCCGTTGGCGGGCCAACGAACCCAAACTTCTCACGACCGGCGTCAAGACCGCCAAGCAGTTTGGTCAGCGGGATGTCGTAATCGTTCGACAGGAACGCCCGTTCTGCAATGTCGCGCTTGCGAAATCGCCCAGCGTTGACATCCATTGATTCGCGAAATAGATTCGCAGGAGTAGTAGCAAGAGCCATTGTTCATTCCTTCCCAACGTTGGGAACTAGCTATGGCTTGCCGCGTTTCCGCTTAAAGACGCTCAATTTGTCCAGCTTGACGCCTTCGCGCTCGGCAAGCATGATGATTTCATCCATCTTTCGCGTATTGCGGGCCAGTGCAGCCTCATCGTATTGACGTTGCAATGACCCTACTCCGCCGCCGCCGTTGGTTGCATCTCCGCCTACAACGGGAACGGCTGAAGTCGCCGCGAGTCGCGCTTGCATTTCTTGCTCAAGCTTCGCGAGACGCTCATTCATCGCAGCGTAATCGCTCGCTTTCCTGTCAAGAATGCGCTCATAAGCTTCAACAGGGGACTCAACGTCCTCTAACTCATCAATCGGCACGCCATATTTTGCTGACAGTTCGCTCAACGCACTTTGTTTCGCAATCAACATCTCAAGCTCTTGCCGCGCTGCACGCTCTCGCTCAAGCTCTGACTGGTAGTCTCGCTCTTGCAACGCACGCAACTCGGTCGGGCTAAGGTTCTGTTCCGCCAGTTTGCGATACTGTGCAGCCTCTTGCTCAAGTTTGGCAAGACGGGCTTCAGTAGCCTTTCGCTCCCTCTCTCGCTCCTTGTCGATCCTCGACTTGTACTTCCGAAATTCCGGTAGATCGTCAAGGTTGATAGGGGTGGGCTTCGTATCAGCAACTACAACTCCAGCGTCACTGGCTGTCGTAGTCCCACCGGCGTCAGCTTGCGATTGCGCCTCTGGTTTGCCGATACCGACCTCTCCAACTCCGGTGCTTCCGGCTGTCGGTTTGTCCTGTACAGCTTCCATTTCAAGTTTCCTTTCGGTTAATAAAGTGCGTGATATGGTAACAACATTCGTTGTTATCAGTTATGTAGTCTAGCATTTTTCCCAACGTTGGGAAAATCACCGAACAGCATAGCGAGAGCGTGGTCGCGTCCACAAGTAGCCGGACAGTTCCTTGCGTCTGATGTAGCTTTCGATGGATGGAAGCAAGTCCGTCTCGGAAGTTCCACTGCCTGCGCCACCGCCGCCGCCCCATGAGCCGCCGCTGCCCCATGAACTGCGTGAGTATCCGCCGCGCGAGCGTCTCCCACCTCTTGAGTACCTGCGTTGTGGATAGTATCTTCCACCGCCAGAGCTGCTGTATCCCTGACTCTCGATCTGTTTTCTGCGAGCGATTTCATCTTCGCCCATGTATCGATACTTGTATTGATCGAGCAGGTCGCGCGCCTGTTCAACCGTAATGCGCAACAGTTTGGCAAGATGCTCTTCCCTCTTCTTGTCGGCGCCCTGCGCTTTTTGGGCGTACTCTCTTGCAGTTTTGGTTGAGCCGTATTCGGGATACTTGTACAAGTCCACCACAAGCTCAACGGCTGCCACTGTGTGATTGCTGCGCAGTATGTCTGGATTAACCGGCGATGGAAACTCTGCAAGCGCCTTGTTGTATGTTTCGGCCTTTTCCGGTAATGTGCTGAACGGCGAACCGTGTGCAAGATTGTCTTGCATGTAGCGACGCGGCGTTCCTTCTGGGGCCAGGCCTGTATTTGATCGTTCTGTGTATGCTGACGGCGTTTCTTTTGCGATCTCTTCGCGCATGAGCGTAATCAATCCGCCGTAGTATGTGACTTTTTGGTCTTTCTTCAGACCCTTCTTTTGCTCTTCAAGCCACTTATCGACCGCTTCATCGCCAAGAATTTCGCGCGCCATCGGGATAAGCGCTTCGACTTTCGCAGCATTTATCTCAGAGCTTGTGGCCGACGGTTTCTTTTTAAGTAGGCTGGACACGGCGCTGCTGGTCAACTCCATGATTCTTTCGTCCATGTTGAGCATATCTTCCCGACGTTGGGAAGTTGAAGCGAGCACAACCGGACGCGGCGTTCTTGGCGTAACCTGATTGTCTGGAACCCATCCGCCTCTCGTGTCTATAATCGGCATGATTTTGCCTTGCATGTCTGAAGCCTGCAACGACAGGTTTTGCGTCGTGTATAGGTTGGCGGCTTCGTTCGTTCCAAGCGGGTTTCGCTCTGGATCGTAATACAATCTACGCCGAACGCTCTGCTCCCAGTTCGTTCTTCCTTCAGCCGTGTCGTAGAGATATACGGGGAACCCTGTGAGAATACCGGTTCCAGACTGAACCTGCACCTTCGCAATGGCAGCATCTCGCGCAGCGATCAGGGCGTTCCACACGGCTTCCCTTTGCACTGGCGTAGCATTTTGCCATTCAGGAGAGTCGAATTCCTTGCCCTTGTTGTACATGCTATACAAGAAGTCCATCGCCAAACCAAGCGTCATGCGGTCTGTGATAATCCCGCGTTGCGTCATGTTTTCCAGTTCACGCGCAACCGTGTATTCAAACCAGTCTGGACGCGCCGCAATCGGCATTTTCTCCCAGTCTTTCGGGTGCATCATGCCTAGCGCGCTCCATGACGCTGTGCGCGTCTGCACCGTCCAGTCGGACATTCTCCACTGTGACTGATTGCCGCTCTGCATACTCAAATACTCGTTGATCCAGGGGTCAAAGCTAATGCCGGACATGATGCCGACGTTGGCAAAGTCCATGAATGCGTTGCCTGTGTCAACCTTGCGACCGCTCTGGATTGCGTCGCGCAGACGCACAGTGTTGGTCGGGAAGAACCTGCTCAAGCCAACAGGCCAGAACACGGCAATCGGAACTTTCTCTCCATTTTCGCCAGCAGGAATGAAGTTTTGCGCCCACTCTGGAAGCCATCCACCGCCAAAGATGCCCATCTTGTTGCTGTACCGTTGCGGAACAATGCTATTATTCTCGTCCTCTTGCTGTTGCGCATAAGCATTAAATGCGCGCTCCAAAGATTGGTCGATTCTATCCATGTGCCAAACGAATCCTGGATTCCTCAACATGCGCTCAAATCCATTCTTGATGTCACGCGTGCTCCAGAAGGGGAACGGGGAGATCAACTGCAAGAAATCATCGGCGCGTGTTCTGTTCCAGAAATCGACCATCGTAAAGCTGCGCATAGCGTCGCCTGCGACATTCGCGCCGTGCATCACCTTGTCCCACTCCTTGCGGAATGTGTTGTATAGGTACGTGCTCGCTTTCAACCTTACGTCTGGCGGCATGGTTGGGACATCGGATGACGGCAAGTATGGACGCGGGGAATCAGCGCGCTGTGCAGCGCGAGAACGCTCGTATAGCTCGTTTACAATGCGCGCTCTCATGTTTTGCAACTGCTCAATGCTGTACAGCGCAGACGTGTTTGGCGTTGGCGACTTTCTGTTTGGATTTGCGTTCGACCAGAAATCACCGTCTCGAATCGCAGAACGAAACTCTGGGCTGTACTGGCTGTGAACCTTCACGGCTGAATCAATCGCCTTCTCAAGATCAGACGCCTTCGCCACATCCTTTGCGCTCTTTGCGATTGCCAGCTTCTTGCGCATTGCGTAGATGTCGGCCATCTGTTGCACTAACGGCATGAGATGCGGGGGAACATCTTTCAGGCTCTTGATTCCATCCAGCGCTTCTGCAAGCTCTGGGAACACGTCTTTCGCCGTCTTGCGAATCATGTTCATGTAGGCGATGTCTGGCACCGTCTTTGGCGCTTTCCCAACGTTGGGAACATTAACTGGTTTTCCGGTCACATCGACCGCGCGCTCTGCAAGCGTTGGGACGTTCGCCTTTTCTCCGCCAAGAATTTCATTGATGAACTGATAGCCCACATTGCGCACGTATGCTTTTGTACGCGTTGAGCCAGGAAAGACTGGCGTTGTCTCGATCCATCTTTTGACATCTTCGTACAGGGCAAACGTGCCTTTTAACCACTGAACGAACTTCTCGAGCAACGGCTGAAGGGCTGGAACTTTCGCAACGCCAGTCTCCAGCCAACGCTCAAATTGACCGGCAAACCGCTCCATGCTGTCCGTTGTCCATTCCAGCATTTGTCCTGGTCTGTATACATCGTCATTCAGATGCTCCCATAGAGCGATAATAAGCTCGCTTGCCCGTTCGTTTCCGCGCGCCGCCTGTTTCATCATGTCCAAATGAAACACGTGTGACAACTCGTGCGCCGCAACTCGCAGGCGTTGGGACTCATCAGAAATGTCTAGCATTCTATCCATCGTGCGAATCAGCGAACGCATATCCGCCATGTTTGCGCCGACATATTCGGTTTGTGCAACCGCATCAAACACGCCACTGACGCCGCTGCCCTTGCCGGAGTAAACGATGTCAACCAGCGAATCTTCGTACCACCTGTCAGTCATCGCATCGATGTATTCTTCGCGCGTGGCGAAGCGCGTGTTGGCAAGACCTTCCTGGTCAAACCACATTTCAGCAACGCGCTTCGCATATGCATCCACCACCTGCGCAAACGAATCGGCCATTTCATCGGGGACGCCAAACGACTTTGCAATCTTCTGAGCAATGTTGGCGCGATTCACTTGCGGCTGAACTACGTCAAGGCCAGCTACGGGAATGTTTGCAAACGCATCGCTTGCGCTTCTCCCGTACTCTTCCATAAACGCATTGTCTAGCAGGTCGTTCAGTTCTTTGGCTATAGCTTCAGGTAGAGAAATATCCGTCAGGCTTGCCCTGGCCCCATCAAGCTCTGCGTACCACAAGTCCCCAGGGAATGATCGCAGGTCGTCGCCACGATACCTGTCTCCGATATTCTTTACGTCCTGCATAAGCAGGTCAATCGCTTCCCTAAAATCCATATTCGGGTGCAATGCGGAAAGTTCGTCGAACGCACGCATCAGCAGATGGCGCGCCATGCGCGGATTGACCGCCGCGACGCCATCAAGCCACCCGACGCCAACAGAGCCGATTGCTGGATTTTCAATGCCAGCCAGCGCTTTCAACACCTGGGGTGCGCCGGATTGTACGCCGCCTGACGGACCTTTTTGCGCTGCCTCATACGCGACATTCCACGTGGGAGACGAGTCTGCATCCCACAACACGTTTCCATTTGCGTCCTCAATCATGCGAATGGTGGCAACATCGCGCGTTCGATTGTTGACGGTGATCTTCTTTGCCATCGGGTCGATGTCCGATGTGGAGATTGAGACAACCCTACCAGCAGGCGTTCTTACGATAAAGGCGTCGCCTTCAGCCGCGTCGATAACCTGGAACATTTCATCGAACAGAGCAGCGCGGTCAACAATCGCGAATGCATTGCCTGTCATCTTGGCGGATGGCGACACGACGCGTGTTGGTGGAAGCGCGTCGGGCTTCAATGTAGTTCTGATCGTGTTCGCAATTTCCGCCGCACGTTCAGGCGTCACATTTCCGAAACGAGCGATAATCTCGTTCAGGATGGTCTCGCTGCGATTGCCCAGCAAATTCTTCGTCGCCTCCATCCAGCGAGCCGGAACATATTCGGAAAACAAGCTTCGCCACATGGCATTGCGTTGCGTGTAATACTGGTTCCACACGTTCCCGTCGCCTGTGGACTCGAATGCTTTACGCGTTTCTTCGGCAAGGCGATTGAGTTCCCCGCGGATCTCAATCTTGCGCATTGCAATGTCGCGCTCCGCCGATACAGCCTCATCAAACACGCGCGCCCAGGGCGAACCACTGCGCTGCGCTACGCTGGCAAAGTTACTCTGTTGGTTGCGTTCAATCGCTCTGGCTGCATCCATTACAATCTTGAGCGACTCGTCATACAGGCCAGAACCAGGGTTAATCTTCAGCTGATTGATGAGATATTCGTCTGTATGCCGCGAATGCTCAACAATCAAATCTTCTGGTCTCGTGAGCGAGTCGAGTCCGCCATTGTCAATCGCTTCCTTTGTTCGCGCGATGACGGACTCCATCTCTTTATAATAGTCAAGCCACATCTTATTGACCTGCGGCCAGTAATCCGTCGCCCACTTCTGTTTCCCGCCAGCCAGGTGAATCGCTTCGGCCAGTTCATTAGCCCTCATTGCAATGTTTGTTCTACCATCGCGCATCGCTTTCCATACGTGATAGAACGCGTTCCCAACGTTGGGAAGGTTTTCGTTCTTCGAGATTTGCGCGACCAAGCCCTGCAACAGGTTTCGTGTTCGTTTCAATGAATCTAACGTTTGTTGCAACTCGGCGTTAATTTTGGGTCTCAACGCTTTGGGCGCGTTGTTCTTTGCGTTGGTCGCTTCTTGCGTCAGTTCAGCCGCGTCTTGCAGCAGGTCGGCCTGCGTGAATGCATGGCGCGTGCCACTTCCTGTCGGCTGGGTTGTTACGTCAAACTCTTGCATCGCATCGTCAAATGATCTAACGATGTCAGCGATGCGACTGTCGATGTCGGCAATAGATGTACTCGAATTGAGAACATCTTCAATCCGGCGCGCCACATCTGGGTGCATCCACGACGCCCAGTTTGGATCGAAGTCGCTCATTGTGTAGCGCGTGATATTCCCATCAATTACATCCAGCGCTGCTTTTGCACCGGCCTCAAATCCCTCACGATAAGCGACATCGTAGAATACGTTGGCCGCCCTCTTTGCAATAACTGGATCGACGCCCTCTGCAATTAGATTCGGGCGCAATAGCCTGTCAGCTACGGTTCGTCCATACTTCTGGATAAACTTCATCGCAGCGTCGTAGTAAAATTGTTTACCAGAACCCTCCTCGACCCAGACGTACAACGGGCCAAGCGGCTTGGCGATCTTCTCAAGCAACGTTCGCTCTCTCGAAACGCCAAGCCCAGAACTCTGAGCAAAATCTGTCGCACCGTGTCGCCGCGTCGGGTTCTCTGTGCCGAACAGCTTTTCGACGTGCTTCTCAATCTGGTCAAGCGTGCGAATTCCCCATCGCCCAACACCGGTCGAGTTCACGCCGTCAACCCTAAAAATTGAATTGATGACAGGATGCATGAACTGCTGAATCAGGTTTGCGGGATTCCAACCGATGAACGGTACAGCGAGAAGGCTCCGCTTGATTCTCCCAATGGCCTCAATCGGGCTTTGCTTGATGTTTTCGCCTCTAGCGCCCTTATTGATTTCATCCGCAAGCTTTTTGGCTGTAGTCAGGTCTGGAGCCATTACTTCGCGGATGATCTTGCCGTTGCGATCAATGTATTGTAGGCGCGGGCCTCCATTCTTGCTCGTCCCAACTTTTGCGCCAGCCACACCAAACGGAATCTTCGCCTTCGCTCCTTTTGCCCACGTATCTTGGGCAAACGACCATTCAACAAAATCATCGAACTCCTGCATGAGCAGGTTCGCGTTAAACTCTCCGGTTCCGTCCAAGATGTCGGATTTCAGATAGTCGATGAAATCATCCATTCGTTTGGAGATCGCAGCGAGTCCTCTGCGTGCGTACTTGCCTTTCCAGGGGTCGGCGTTAAAGACGAGTTTGTCTGCACCGCCATTCGTGGCCTTAAACAACACAGGGCTGCTCCACTGCCCATCGATTCCCTTCAGGAACTCTTCGGGATTCTTCATCGCAGACAAAATTTGCAGCGCGTCCTCTTTTGTTCTGACGTGCATAAACACGTCAACAAACGCGCGGTGCGTCTCGTTTACAACAGCAGTTGCCGCCGACTTGCTGCTGCGATAAAGCGTAGACAGTGGGCTTTGGCGTCCAGGGCGTAGCTTTTCAGTTGATTCTGCAATGTCAGACGCCGCCTTAATCTCACTCATCATCTTGGCGTGCATCTCTTCTACATGCGCCTGTAGAAGATTTTCGTATCCTGCATAGCGATTCGCATGTTCGATGACCGCGCGCTCTGCCTTTTTGGTTGCGCTCTCGGCGATACGTCTGGCGTCGTTGATTTCTTTTCCCAACGCTGGGAACTTGCTTTCCGTCTTGACGATCTTGTCGATTTCGTAGATGCTTTTGCCAACGAAACGGGCTGGATCAATGCCGGTCGCCTCGGCAATCCTGACCGCGTATTCGCTCGTAGCCACGCGTGATTTATGAACCAGGTCTTGCGCTTGCGAATACGCTTTATGCAACGACGATGAGACATTCGCAATCTCTTCCACCGTCGCAGCGCGCCCAATGGTTTCGGCTACGCCAGACGCTTCCGCCGCACGCTCGATTCTGGAGGCAGCCGCGCTCTTCGTTATCCCAAACAGGCTTAAAAACTTGCCGCCGCCATCCAACAGAAACGACGGCGCAAGGATGTCAAACAGGAATCGCTCGTTTGTGTACGCCCTATCGAACATGCGCAACGGGGATTCCTCCAGCATTTCCATCGCTTCCGCATATTTCTGGGACGCCCTGAGTAGTTTTTCGTCGCGTTCGCGCTTTTGCTGTGGGGTGAACGGAACATTCTCGTATTGCTTCTCTACGCTGAACACCTCTGCATATTCAGCATACGCTTCTTCGAGATACTTTCCCGCGCGCTCAACAGACGCAATTCGATCCAATGCGTTCTGCCAGCGAAGCTCAAGGTCATCAACAGTGGACGCGACGCCTGAATACATCACGTCCTTCAGGGACGCAATCTGCTTCTCCTTTATTTCGGCAAGCAATTCAAGGTTCGCTTTTTGGAAGCTAAGCTGTCTTTGCTCATCAATCTCTTTCTTGTCTTTTGGAACGCCGCCGATTTCAGCGAGACGCTTGTCGATTCTTTCGATTTCCTTGCTAAGTTCGCCGTGCGTCTCTTCATAGTCGTCGATGGCAAGCTGGTACTGTGCGTTCACATTGTCTGCACTGTACTTCTGAATTTCCGCCGCCGCTCCGTTCCACGCAGCGCTCATTCTCGAACCTGCTGCAACAAACACAGGAGAGAATTCTTCCCATCTGGTGGCAACCTGAAACGCGTATCCGGTTGGGGTCTCTTTGAACATCGGTGACGCGCCAGCGACAATGGCTTCTCGCGCCATGCCGCCAAGCTGAATCGCGCTATAATCTGTACCAAAAAACGGCCTGCGCCATTCAGAATCCATGTAGACGCCGAGATAATTCAGTGCGCTTACAACGGCCACAGACGCGTCAACAATGGCTTCGCCGCCTTCAAAGCCTCCCCAATATGTGTTCCATCCTGCACCGATTGCCATCAGGGTGGCGCCGACAATATCTTTTCCGTTGTCGGCGATGGCAACGTTAATAGCCTGCGCGTGCAGATAGGCGTCAACTTCAGCGCTAACGCGCCTGTGCATAATGTCTCGCGCGCGTTCGAGATCGTAGCCACGCGCGAGCAAGCGTTCGTACTCCTTGACGTTGTAATCTTCAAGCAGGAGTCTCGCTATAAGGTCCCTTTTCTCTATAGCGTACACGTCTGGCGTAAGCCCAGACTTGTAGCTATTCACTATGTTTCCGGCAATCGCGTTAGTCGCCTGTATTTGTTCGGCGACAACCTTCGACATTCGGTCGCGCGCGTCTGGATCGAACGCAAATTGTATAGCCGCACCAGTAACCGCCTGCGCCATGCCGTGTGTTGTAAGCGACTGCGAAATGTCTACGTTAAACTTGAGCGGACTCTGAGACGAACTCTGATTTGTCCGCCCAACCATTTTGTCGAACTCATACGCAGACATCAGAGCGAAGTTAGCAAAGTCACGCGGCAACGCACGCAAAATAGCCTTCTCAAAAGGATTCGGATTGACGACGGCTGAATACGGATTGCTGTTGAACCACTTCTCGAATTCACTCTCACGGCGCATGAATTCATCACGAGCAGAAAGCATCCTTGCTTCTTCTGGATCGCGCCCAGAGTAGTCCGGCAATTCAGCAGGTTCAACAGGTTTCGCCGGATATGCACTCTCTGTGAACAGCGGCCTGCCTTCCGTCGTAAACTGAAACTCGTTTTTCTTTTTGGTCGAAACAGCGATGACCGTATTGCTGTCGGCGGCAGAAGTTACAGCAGTCACATCCCATGGGTCTACTGGGTCTACAACTGTTTTCCCAACGCTGGGAAGCATGTAGGAGCGAATATACGATTCTCTCGTCACACGCCCGCTGCTTTCAATCTCACGTTCACGCAATACATCGGAAGTGGATCGCTCCGCTATCTGGGCTGCGTATGAACGACCCCATGCGTCAGACCCTTCTTCAAAGAAACGAAATGGGTTCACCGGCTTCGGTTTGTAGGCCTCGCGCTGTGGCTCTTCAGTCTGAACCTTTGGCTGTTGCGCAGGCTTCGCGACGGGACGGCTGACGGCGGCTGCGCCTTGCGCGCGCAGCCTATCCAGTTCAGTCGTCCATGCATCAGCAGGACGCGGCTTTTGTGGGGTCGCCTTAACAGGCAGCTGATCCTTTTTCAGCCATTCATTCGCTGGCGGATTCGGCGCTGGACCCTGCACCGGACTTTGCGCAGCAAGCTGGCGAAGTCGGTCGAGTTCTGTAGAGAAGTCGTTTGCTGTAGGCATGTGAACCCTTATTACAAAAACTCCCCGTATGCACGGGGAGCATTCATGTTAATACCTGCGAAGGTAGCCGCCGCGCGGCAATTGCGCCCGTCCAGTCGTTCCGTAGGCATCCACTTTCTTCGCCCAATCACTGTCTGATTGCCACCGCCGTGCGCTCTCCGCCAGTTCAGCATACGGCTGCATGGCGGAATAGTACGCAAGTGCGCGCTGCACCTGCGTATCGCTCAACCCTTGCCACACATTCGGATTGCTTCCCAATGTTGGGAAAGGAACCTGATATCGTCCGCCTACATCCCAGGGAAGGCCACCCTGTTCGCTTCCCCAGGGGTTCTGCACCGGCTGTGGCGTGAATCCAGCCGGATCGAAACCAACCGGCATACGACTTACGCCTGTAGATGGCGCTGTTCCCGTAAGCCACTGATAATGACTTAACCATGTGTTGTAGTCCGTGCTGCCAAGCGTTGGCGTGACGGCGTACATCTGTTGTGCGAGCGCACGCGCAAACTGATTCGGGTCTGCGATATTCTTGCCCGTCGTACTCCACCAATCGGGCGCGTACTTGCTGGCAAGCCATTGCGCACCTACATACTTGTCATACGGATACTGACCAGGCAGCGTCGTTGTAGCCATCGTCAACCTCCAAACTGTCGCTCCATGTCCTGAATAAACTTCTCTGCAAACGCATTGATGTCAGCAGCGTTGACGTATCCGCGTTGTTGTGCGGCGCGAATGATGTGATCTTGCATCAAGTACGGATCGCGCTGCATTTCGCGCCACTGACGCTCTTGAACGTCATTGTACCCCAGTTTGCTGACGGCGCGCCACGCAGCCGCCTGCAACTTGTCTATGCTCTGGCTTGACGCCTCCCTCAATTTGTCATTCATGGTTGTGGCCTCATGTCTCTTGGGCGACCGATTCCAGCCGCCATTGCTTCTTCGTATGCCATTTGCTCAGGGCTAGGCATTTGCCCTTGCATCATATCCATCTGGCTGGCCGCAATCGATGGGTCTCCCATCATTTCTGGCGTCATTCCACCGCCCATTCCGCCCATAAGGTCAGGGGCGTTTTGCATTATCCCAACGTTGGGAAGCTGTTGTTGCGCCATCATTTGCTGTTGCTGCATCATCATGGCTTGTTGCTTGGCAAGCGTATCTTGCCAGTCGGGTTCGTCATCCGGCAACATAATGCCTTTCAACATCGCAGCCTCACGCACAACGGCGCGCATCAGGTCTGGATCGCTCTCAATCGCTTCTGCGTACACCTGAATCTCTTCATCGTCCGGTGCGTCATACGGCAAGTATTGATCACGCACGGTGCGTCGCGACAGCACTTTCGCCTGCAACATTTGCAACGCCATTGCACCGGTTTGCATCCTATCGGTTGGCAGACGCTGCGCAAGCGATACGTTGTTGTTGTATTCTCCGTTAATCTGTTCTGGATACAACGCAGCTTCAAACATTGCCCTGTTTGCGCCATCATATCCGTAAATGCGAACGCCCTTTCTTCCACTGAACTTCTCGACGGCGCACAGCGTAATGACGTTCGCCTCTCGCAACAGTTGCTCTAGCTGAAATACGGTGTCTTTCACCCTCCCCTGCGCAGCCTCCAACAACATCGCCATTGAATATCCAGCCTGTCTACTGTCTGGCGCAACACCGTACAACTCTGGGGCGAATGTGCTTTGTACAACCTGTCCGCCCATATCGGCAACCAAACCGCTGACGAGACCAACATCAGGCTTGTCGTTGGGAATAGGAACAAATTTTGTACCGGCTGGCAGTTGATTGAACGCGCCAAGTCCACGTTCAATCGGTGGAATCTCCTGCGAAAATTCATTGACTGCATTGACCGGCGGCCACATGTAATTAGCGACAGCCGTCATCTGCATAGACAGCAACTGATTGCGCTTTTCCCAATATTCAGCAAGGGGCCAGAGAATGCCAGGGCTGTTGCGATGCTCACCATCCAGCGGAACCGGATCGTTCTTTCGCTCAATGATGGGAATGCGTGGATACCTTGTCTCACGCGGCTCAATGACAAACTCGCTTTCATCGAGCAAAACTGCTTGCCAGACGTTTCCATCTCCATCAGTCCACCAGCAATCAATAAGCTCAACCATGTCGGTTGGCTTTTTGTTGTACTTATCCCAGAATTTGGCGTTTGGATACTGCTGCTTCAAACTGCGCGCCTTTTGTTCCACGCGATGAAATGCGAACGTCGGATAAAAATCCCCGTAAGCAATGCCGATTTTCTCTGGGTTCAGCGGAATATACCGAATCGGCGGAAGATAACTTCTTTGCTCCTTCGGCATGAAGTCACGAACCCACAACACTTTGAGCGCAGCGCGACCACGCACCAGCATATTGAACTTGCAGGCGGAAAGCGGGTCGATGTTTTGGCTTTCCCCTTGAATCTGAATGAGTGTTTTCAGGAATCGAGCACGCGCCTTTGCGTTATATTCAGCCTCTTTGCTTGGGTCTGACACGGGACATGTAACACGCGGTTCGTTGCTAATGATGCGACTTGCAAGATTAACAATGCTGCGCGGCTCCATCGACGTGACAAGTTCGCGCCCTTCCTGTTGCGCAAGAATGCGATCCTCTTCAGTCCAGTACTGAAGCTCCCACATGCGAACAGCTTCGCGTGCAAAACTTCGATAACGGGCGCGTTCTCCATCTATATCGCGCACATAATCCAGCACTTCGTTCAGGTCAAGCATCGATCACCTTCCCAACGTTGGGAACTCATTGCTTTGGCGGGATTCCCCACCACATATACGACCAAAGCGCCGCAGACATAACGTACGCAATAAACGACAGCGCCAAAGCCGCATTCCATTCTATTCCCCACAATGCGCGCACCTGGTGATAAAATAGTGGCACTGGCATAAAAAGAAGAGCGAACGCCGCAACAAAAGCTGTCTTGTGCCAGGGCGGTAAGCGCACGCTGTTTTGAACCGAAGCATCAAGCGACTCAATCGATTCGTTAATCCGTTCGATGTCCTTGCGCAGAGAAGATTCTACGTCCACTATGCGTTTTTCAAGCTTCCTTCCCCATTCGCCCATAACTTCATGCATCATGCGAATGGTTCTCGCGTCGTCTATGCGATGGTCTGGAAGGACGACATCGACGCCATCAACGTCTCTTCTTCCAAACAGATAATGGTATCTTGTGTTCTGACCTGGCTTTGAACGGTCGAATGCAGCCTTGTATTCCATACCGGATGCGATGTTGTGTGCAAACAGCCGTCCAAACTGATACGCACCTGAATCTTTAACGTCCCCTTCAACGCAAACAACGTCTATCCCAAGCTCATAATTGAGCTCAAGTCCAGTGACTTTCCCGTCGCACGTGTTCAATACGAGCAACTTGGCGTTGGTGTTGCGCACGATGCTTGTCAAATCAGATGTTGACAACACGCCGTCGCTAAGCTCTATGCCCGACTCGCTTCCATGTGCAGCGACCCACACGATGTCCCATGTTTTGTTTGACATGGCATCCATTACGTCACGGCGCGTGACTTCATCGGTCAACACGGTCGCCTGCAATGACGATGATATGCTGCGTATTTCGTTGCGAATGTTGTCAAGCCCCAGATCAGGAGCGATCAGCAGCGTCCTCAAGATATGACTCGCTATCTTTTTGTTCTTCTGGGAAAACCACCGCCCCAGAACCATCGTTCTGCAAAATAATCCGTGAGCCGCTAGGAGCGTCGATCGCTGCAAGCACAAGCGCGACGGCTTCATCGCGACGCCGCGTTGCACCGATCGCCGCCTTCTCTAACGCCACCAGACGACGCATCGCGTTTGGAGGAACTCGCATGATCACCCCTGCGCCACGTAGCGCTTCATCAACACTGTGCGCGGCATTTGTCCGTCGATTGCCGAATTTGGCGTCTGCAACCACGCCTGCAACGCCTGAAATGTAGCGCCCCACGTCGCCCAGACTTCCGGGCTGAATCCGACGATCAACTGTCCATCGGCTGCTGCACCAGCGATAATGTCGCTCATGTCGTTGTCCTGCCACGCCAACTGCATCGCAGTCATAGCGGCGAACAACTCCCGCAATTTTGGCAGCAGATCGCCTGTAATGCGCTGCGCCAGTTCCGCCTCGATAGGCTTTTCGCTTACTTCCATAGCCATAGCGTAGTTTCGAGCCTCCTGCTCCGTGTCAAATTGAAATTCCCTGCCGCTATCATTGACATACCAATATCCAGCCGACTCCCAGATATTCATCTTTTTCTCCTACCAGGACGAATGCGCCACGCGGCGCCATGTGTTGGTTGCTGTGCAGATATACAAATAGTTGCTGTCCCAGCAGATCTCGCCAACGTTGCCTGACGCACTCGCCGACCCAGGCGTTTTGCTGATGCGCAAACGCAGAATTTTGCCGCCAATGTCTAGACCAACGCCATCGCTGATTGTTGGATCATCGACAGAAATACCGATTTGATCGCCAAATTGAATCTGAAAGGATGGCGCTTGATTTGCACTTTTCGCAGCGAAAAATTTGATGCGTTTGGTGGAATTCATCATCATGAAATTGAACCCGCCGCCAGAAGCGGATGTCCTGACAAATCCATCAGACACATTTCCATATGTTGGATACATTGTAGTCGCACTGCCAACCAATCCGATGTCAATAGAATGGCCAGGTTGATTGATTAGACTGATTGCGGTTATAGCGCTGTTTCCAACACTGTTATTGCGAATGCGTATGGCGGTGGTAAGGGCGTTGTTGACAAAAAACGATCCGATTCTAAAGTTTGCGGTATCTACGTAAAAATAGCGGTCTCCGCTAGAATCTACGTTGCTGAATACGCCAAACACTTCACCCGCCGTGTCTGGAATGACAACGACGCGTCGTTTGGATGTTAGCACCAAATCATCTGTGCTGTTAGTACCGCCGACGATTGTCTGTCCGCCGCTGCGACCGGCCAACTTAGCATAGTTAGACTCCACCTCCAACGCCATCGTCCCCAGCTCTAACACTGTGCGCGCGTCAGCGGCGCTTAGCGCCGCAATGCCGCCCGACGCCGCACGCCCGACCAGCGTCGATGCGGGCACGCTGAGCGCCATCGGCGTATCGTCGCTGTTGGCAATCAGGATCGTGTTGGCGTCGAATATCGAT
>Ga0226835_1000794_pt1 | contig 25123 bp, 20 predicted proteins | sample LAC_MetaG_1_FD_163627 | JGI IMG/M metagenome (GOLD analysis project Ga0226835, IMG submission 163627) | Anaerobic ammonium oxidizing microbial communities from anammox membrane bioreactor (MBR) in UC Berkley, California, United States -... | ecosystem: Engineered > Bioreactor > Anaerobic >...
CACCGAGATGGCGACAGTGAGAAGACCCAGGTCGCGCCAGCGCGCCAGGGTCTCGTCGTCGATGTGCTTGCCGTCAGCAATCACCGAGCCATTGGTCTGGATCTCGATGATCGGAAAGCCGAAAGGCTGCATCTTCTCGAGGAAGGTCGTCACCTGGTTCGGGAAGAGCGTGGGCTCTCCCTTACCGGTGATCATCGCAGTCAGGCAGCCGGCTTCGCGAGCGAGGCGGCAGGCGGTCTCGAAGCGACGCCAATTCACCTCCGGCTCCTTGATACCGACGCCGTTCTTGGGCGTCATGCCGGCGATGCAAAACGGGCAGCGAGCATTGCATGCGAGGCTGCCAGCGAGAATACTGAAGGTGCGAATCTTCATGGTCGGTTCCCTTACAAGATTGAGTTTCGAACCAGGCCGCGAGGGCACAGGCTCGCAGGCGAACTCACTGTAAGTTATGAGAAGTGGTGGATGACTCAGAGGTCTGAAGCGATATGAGCGAAGTATTGAGATAACAACGAAACCTTAAGCAGAGAAGGGATCTGCTGCCAACCACTGTTACGGGCGCGCGTATTAAACACAGAGCTTTACAACCATCAAAACGCCCGTCCTCCGGGCTGTTTCGAAAAGCAGCAGCGAGTCCAGGCGCTAACATTAGCAGCAAAAAACCTGCTTAAGCCCCTAGCTCAATTAGCGCTATGACTGACGCTCTGAGTCCAGCCCGGAAACGGTCGAAGCCCGGGAGATATCATCGAAGCCGATATAGATCCTGGCATTGCCGTTTCGGCCCAGCACATTGAGAGACTCCAGCTCTTTCAGGCGCACCAGCACAGGATGCTTTTCCAGGGACACTGCCGCATCCTCGAAAGCCTTGATCTCGGCGACCCCGGCTTCCGTCTCTATACGCTTCATCTCCGCCCGGGTCTCAGCCACCAGCCTCTGCCTGTGGCTTTCCGCCTCGGACTCGAATCTCTGTGCGGCTGCCCTGGCCTCGGCGTCGACTTTCTGAGATGCGGCCTTCGCCTCAGCAGCGATTCTCTCGGTCTGCGCACGCGTCCTTGCCTCGACAAGCTGCGCTTCAGCAACGCGCTCGGCTGCCAGAACCCTGTTCATGACCTCTTGCAGATTACCGGGAAAAATAAGATCTTTGACGTCCGCCCTGATGATCCCGACACCATAAGTGGTTGCCACTTCTTTTACTTCGCTGAGAATGTCCTCGCTCAACTTGTTGCGATTGGTGAGAATCTCCTCCAGGGTCATGCTCGCCAGGGATCGGCGCGCCGCAAGCTGGACGTCGCTGTAGAGACGGTCGTGATACTGCTCCACCACATGCAGAGCCGATGCCGGATCGGTCACCCGGAACTGAACGATGATGCTCACCCGGATAGCGACTTTGTCCGAGGTGAGGATCTCTTGATTCTTGATGGTCAGATCGCGCTGACGTACATCCACCAGGACGATCTCGACTTTTGGAGTGCGGAAGATACCCAGGTCGATGTAATACGGAATCACATAACGCCCGGCCTCCAGGAGCTTCTTGAAGACGCCGTCTTCATAGAGCAGACCGCGGTGAGTCTCTTTGATGATTACTTCCCTTTTCACTTCTCAGTACCCCGAAGGAGTCGGTCAATTCGGTAGAGGTGCTCCGAAGCAAAACCGATCAGAAGTAAGAAGTTGTCCAGATAAGCTCTGAGATTCCGCTGTCCGCAATGCGATTTGGTGACATGGCTTATGAAGCTTCTCTTCTGATTTTGCCGGAGCTGAGTCGATTATACCCGGCAATCCAACACGAACCGTCCCCATTCACTGAACCCGTAGCGATCCCCGAATCGCCTGTCCGGAGACCGATTGCTGCCGAACCACCCGGTTCGGTCGAGGAAGGTAGTACATCTTGCCGACTCCTGCCATTTCTCTGATTCCGGCGACCGACCGGCGCATTCATGTCGATGGTCCCTCTAATTGACAGTTTCGCGTCCCTGTGTTGAGTGACCGCTTCATCGGAAGTGGGGTTCGGATGAAAATAAAAAATTCATACTATCTTCTTTAGTATCTCATCTTCAAAGAACCAGGGAAAAAGAAACCACCGAGATCCGAAGGCGGGATCTCGGTGGCTGAAGGTTGACCCGGGGGCAGAGGTGAGTCCGCCTCCGGGTCGAATGCAGGTCAGCTATTGCCTTCGCCGGTCTGCACTGTCAGTTGACGTCGATCTTCGACGACTAGCTGGCCTTGGCCGCGCTGGTCGTGGTCGAATGCGTGGTCTTGAGCGTCACGGAAGCCTCGGCGCCGTCGGCCGTGGTGGTGTTGCCCTCGGTCTCGGAGACGTTGAGGGACGCCGTCGCGGTCACGGACTTGGCCTGGGCGTTGCCGTGGACACTCTTGGCCTCGCCGGTGGCGAGGGCCAGAACCTTGCCGGTGCGCTCGTCGCGCAGGGCATCAACGCTCTTCTCGGTGGTGTTTGCCATCGTTATCTTGCTCCTTGTGGAACGGTGTTGAAACTGATGAAAGGAACACCGCCTGGGCTCGAAGGCAGAGCCCGGACGGCAGGTCGCGTCCTGTCTTCGCGAATGCGATCAAGGTCCGGAGCGCAAGCTATTGCCTTCGCCTGAATTCCGGATCACGACAAACTACTTGGACTTGGACTTGGGTTCCTTGACCTCGCTGTGCGTGGTCTTCAGGGTGACGGTCGCCTCGGCGCCATCCGCCGTGGTGGTGTCGCCCTCGGTCACGGAGACGTTGAGGCCCCCGGTCACGGTGACGGCCTTGGCGGCGGCGTTGCCGTGAACCGACTTCGCCTCGTCCGTGGCCATGGTCAGAACCTTGTCAGTGCGCTCCTCGCGGAGGGTGTCAGCTTTCGACTTTGCCATGGTTTTCTATCCTTTCGTCAAGATGGTTGGAAGAACTGACTCCAGATCAATCCCGAGTTCATGCCTATAGCGCAGCGCATTCTCCCACGACGAGCCCGGCTGGGGGTTCGACGAGATGGAGAGCAGTCAATAACGACTTACGCGGTGCGAATAATGAGCTTGACCTTGAAATAAAAATGGAATCAGAGACTATTCACCCTAAGATCAGATCTCTTTTGAACTCAAGACAAAGGTCGTGTCCGGAAACACAAATCTCGCTTATCACAAGAGATAACGCAGCGGGGTTTTCAAGCAGCAGGCGGGGATCCGGACTAGTGGAGTTTGACAAATCCAGGTTAGCGCCGATAGCGCACCCAGCAATATATAAAGCGCAAATTAACCGGCCCATCTATGTCTATGGAGACGACTCGAGGCTCGATAACAGAGAGATTATTTCACTGAGTTGAAGCGAAGCGCCTTGATTGCATAGATTGGATCGATATTCTCATTTTTTTTGAAAATCAGAAAGACTATTCACGACCAGAACTCTTTCAGCAAGCCAGCAAATGAAAAGGACAGGATTTTTTTGATCCGCGTCTCTGGCCATCAGCACGGGAATCGACTCAAGGCAAAGCTCAGTTCCCCACAGGCCGGCCGAGCACGGATCAGATGACCGCCTGCCACCGCGTCCACCGAAAGACCTGGAGACAGGTCTATCCGAGAACCAATCACTGATCTTCAACAACCCAAGCGACAAGGATTTGCCATGAAAAAGTCAACTGCGCCGAACACCACCGCAGGACGGCTGTTCCTCATCGGCGGCGCCGCCGAGAGCTGTGTCGGTGCTTTCGCGTCTCTCGCGGGAGGCGCCGGAGCCAATATCATACTTATCCCGCATGCCACTCTCGACGCCGAGGAAAACAGCCAGGCTCTGAAAGCCAGACTGCTCGAGCTCGGTTGCGGCAGGGTATCGACGATCATGCCCGGCTCCAAGCTCGCCATCACCAGTGATGTCACCGCCGCCTATATGCTCGGCGGCGATCAATCGCGCCTGGTGGAGCTTCTGGGTCCCGCCGGCAGGCTCGCTCTCAAACGTTTCTACCGCCGCGGCGGTCTCATCGCCGGCACCTCTGCCGGTGCCGCCTGCGCCGGCAAGATCATGATTACCGGAGGCATGCGAGACGGCAAGCTCGTTTACGGAGCCCTCGAGACAGGCAGAGGACTCGGTCTCATCGACAATGTCATCGTCGATACGCACTTTACCGAGCGCGGACGGTTCAACCGCCTGGTCTATGCCCTGAGTCTCGGCAGGCTCACCGGCATCGGTCTCGACGAAGATACGGCAGTCCTCATCGAGGGCAGCGGTCGGGCTTCGGTCTTCGGCGCCGGTCACGCAAACATCTTCGTCAAGGAGAAGGCTCGCGTTCTGGTCGGCAATCCCCAGGACGGGAAACCCTTCGGTACAGCCAATGTTCGGGTCAGCAGCCTGCCGGGAGGCAGCACCTTCAGGTTGAGCTGACTCTTTTCGATGGAGGAAAGCGTTATGAAACAAGTCGATATCTCCAGGGCTTTCGAAGAGCTTCTTGCTCGTACCCGCCGCGAGATAGTTTCCCCCCGGGGGACCTCATCCGGCGAGCTCGTCTGGACAAGGCAGCTTTGCCGTGTCCTTCCCGATGATTACGATGAGAACCTGTATGGACCGGCGGTGAGCACCCTCGCCTCTGCCCTTGTCGACGCGATGCAGTCGCTTCAGGCCTCTCTGTTCTACTCGACCAATCTTCACAATGGGCAGATTCCGCTTGCCGAGGCCCTGGTCGGTTCGTCCGGGATCCTTACCGAGATCCTCTCGAAGGCTCGGGTCCAGCGTCAGGCCGACCTGGCGCTGGCCTTGCTTGTCGAAGGGGACGTGCGCGACTTATGCGCCCCTATCTTCGCCCGCAGGCATCGTCATATCTATACCTCGGGCAGCGATCTCGAGCTTTTCCTGGGCAATCTGGATCGGGCGATTTCCGGTGCCGTTCAGCTCGTAGCAGAACCCGAGCGCTCCCGCAATCACCTGGGGTCCGGCTCGTTCAGGGAGCTTGCTCATCAATCGGTGCTGAATGCCCGGTCGAAGTTGAGCCGCTTCTTCGCGAAGTCCCTGTCTGAATGGAACAAGTCACTGGTTTTCTGTCGCTGGGGACGCAAGTTCATGCAGAGCGCTCCGGTCGACGTGGCAAGGCTGACACCGATTTTCGACGCGGCGGAGACGCACCTCTCGGCTATGGATTACGCCCGGAGCATGGCTCATCTCGACATCCTCGCCGAAGAGCTGGATTCAGGACAAAAACGCTGAAAATCGATTGACACCGGGAGAGACGAGAGCTCGTCTCTCCCGGTGTTCTCCATTTTTTCCTGAATCGCTAGCTACTTCTCGTTATAGTAATAACTTCCTCAGCGCAGCTGGAATTGGACCACAATCAACTTCTCTCAGTAACCGCAGAGGATATAAACATTTGACCGGCCCTTAACAGAGAATGGCAATCTCTGAGCTAGAATCAACTGGTCTACAGTCGAGGGAATAGCCTGTTTTGACGACCTTCGCCTTCAGCCTGATCATGCTTTCGGCGGTTCTGCACGCTCTCTGGAACCTCATGGCCAAGCAAGCTCTGGACGGCAAGACTTTCGTCTGGCTCACTTCGGTGATCATCCTGCCCCTTTATGCGCCGGCGGCCCTGTTCATCGTCATCACCCAGAATCCGGCATTCAACGCCCCGGAGCTCATAGCCCTTGCGGGAGCGACTGTCCTGCACCTGGTTTATTTCATCTGCTTGCAAAAGGCCTATCAGATAGGCGACTATTCCATGGTCTACCCGGTTGCCCGCGGGACCGGTCCTCTTCTTTCGACAATCCTGGCGATTATCGTCCTGGGAGAGAGACCATCCATCGCTGCAATAGCAGGAATACTTCTGATTGTCTGCGGAGTATTCATCATCAGCGGTGGCAACAAGCTGGGCGCCGGTCAGGTAAGCAGAAAACCGATTCTCTGGGGTCTGCTTACCGGTGTGCTGATTGCCGCATACACGGTCTGGGACAAATATGCAGTCGCAGACATTCATGTATCACCGGTTCTCCTCGATTATATGGCGACGACGGGCATCGCCCTGATCATGACCCCTTACGCTCTGAAAAACAGGCGAAAGGTCCTGGCCGAGTGGCAGGCGAACAGGCTTGCCGCCCTTGGCGTATCAGCCTTGAGCCCCGCTGGTTTCATGATCGTTCTCTATGTCATGTCTACCGAGCCGGTCTATTATGTAGCCCCAATGCGCGAGATAAGCATTCTGGTGGCCGCCGCACTGGGAGCCAGGCTGCTCAAAGAAGGGCAACCACTGAGGCGCTGCCTGGCCGCCGCCGTGATGTTCTCCGGTGTTCTGACCCTGGCCTTGAGTTAAGCGGAAACAGATAGCAGACATATTGTCCTGAAAAAGTGACTCCCAATCGCCACAAGACCTTTATTATTTGTTTTAGTAGCTTTTTGGAAAGGAGAAAGGACGAAGAGAGCTTGCGCTTCACTCCTTCCTTTCAGAAAAACTGGCGTCCCCCGACACTGTGCCAGAAACTATCGGGATGCAAAATGGAGGACCACCTGCCTCACGCCTTCCACGACTCGCACCATGGAATCGAAATCGATCTTATCCGGAGTGTCTTCCTCTTTGTGCACGTGCTCATAGCGGAAGTTCGAGGTGTCGGTGATCATCAAGGCCGGCCAGCCGTACTGCCAGAAGGACCAGTGGTCCGACCTGGCAATGTCGCGGAAGCGCTCCGGAGCAGCCACTCCTTCGGAAGGTATGGTCGCATGCTGGCGGAACGTGCCCACCACCTCCTGGACGAAGTCCCGGGAGGCGAAGTTGCCGACGAAGCCGATGAAATTGCCCCGGCTCGGATAGAAGAGGTTGAACGGGAAAGGATAGTGCTGTGTGCCTTCCTCTTGCGAGAAGCAGCCGAGCATCTCCAGCGAAAGCATGCCGATGATGCGGTCGCCGCGCTGGTGGCACATGGTGGCGTAGTGATAGCTCCCCATGTTGTACCAGCCGTCGCCGTTGTTCTCTTCGTTGGCGAAAGCGACGAAGCGAATCGTGCATCCCGGGTTCTTGTCCCGCAAGTCACGGGCCAGCTCGAGAAGAGCCGCCACGCCACTGGCGTTGTCGTCAGCGCCGGGAGTGCCGATTACAGTGTCATAGTGAGCACCGAGAACGAAGACATCGTCCGGTCTCGTGTTTCCCCTGATCTCGCAGATCAGGTTGTCCATGGTCATGCCCCGGTAGACGAAGGACTGACGCTCGACGGTGAAGCCGAGCGCCGCCATCTCCCGGGCTATGTAATCGGCGCAAGCGGAGAGTCCCTCCGGTGTCTTGATGCTGCGCTCGCCAATGCCGACAGCCATAGCCTCGACACGTGCACGCAGGCGGTCGGAGAGCTCGCAGAGCCATGGAGCCAGGCAGGTCGGCCCGCCGCTGAAGCTGCGCCCGGGCATGCTCACATAGCGAGCGAAGACCGGGTAGAAGAGCAGCCTCAGAAAGCTCCTAAAGAGTGGGTTTTTAGGGTTCATGGCATTTTCCCCTTTGCCGTATCAGAACACACCGAAGCTGCTGAACAGCTTCTGGATGCACTCGACACAGTGACTCCGGCTCTCGGTCTCCATCGGAATCCGGTCGAATTCGTCATAGAGAGCGAAGGCGCGGGGATGCTCGTGCCGGTTGACCAGCCCGTGCATGACCAGCGCATCGATTGTAGCGCGATAACCGGCGATGATGGCATTCCACTTGTCGAGCTCGTCGAGGAGGAATTTAAGCCCGTGGAAGCCCGTAATGGTCGGCTGGATCAAGACGACACCGTCCTCATGGCTGAGGTGGCGCCCTTCGAAAGGAGCGCAGTTGATGTTGCAGCCCAGGGTCCAGATCATGCGCAGTAGCCACTGGTTCTTGACGCTCTCTTCCCCGACATCCAGGGCGACTATCTGTCCAGGCTTCGCTCCATAGAGCTTCTGCGGGACATCGATGCAGCAGGCGCCTTCCGAGCCCAGGGCACCGTCAAACATCGGCTGCCCGTGAATTTCGACCGCGTCGATGATACCGGGTATCGCGCACGAGGCGTTCACCGCGGTGCCTACCGAAGGCGGTTCCGAACCCAGAACCATGCCGTCTTTGACCGTCCCGTCGAATCGGAACGAGCCGTCCTTTGAGATCACGACCTGGGCGAACTGCTTGTCCATGGCCACCAGCCAGAGATTCTCCGGCCAGCTCGTTACGGACGTGTCGATGAGACGCTGCAGGGGCTCAGCGGAAAACGCTCCTTTCTCCTTGAGGACCGCTTCGTTGCGATACTTGCGGATGTAAGCCCAGAGGCGACCCAGGGGACCGACATTGGGCTTGAGGAGCTGGGAGAAGTCGGTATTCATAGCCAACCAGACGAGCTCCTTAGCCCGCGCACCGTCAGCGTACAGCGAAGCGACAATGGAGCCGCCGCTGACACCGCCGATAGTGCGCCAGTTCCGAAATCGGCTGAGCTCAAAAGCAGCTATGGCACCGGTGGATGCAAGTATTGCCTTGGATCCTCCAGCACCCAGAACAAGATGAAGCTCGGGGCAGTCCTTGGTGGGGCCCGGGCTCAGATCATTTTCGTGGACCATTGTTTTAGCCCTTGTTATTTGAACAGCACTTTCTTGCAGCAACTCTGGTCGCCTGCAGCTAATGGCGCGTAGCCATACACAAACAAGCGCAGCCTGTAAGAGCCCGGGCGAGACCCTGGAGACTCGGCGGCAGACGAAGTTGCTATTGGAGCTGGCGAAAAGAAAATGCTTTCGGTGGAAAGAACAGCAGTAAATTCATGAACGGTTACACTGCAAGTTAGCAGGTAGAAGTTCTCTGATTCTTACGGGAGATGACGATTACTAGTCGAAACTAATCAGTCACGTTTTCGCGAGCTAATACATCTTTGCATCTTGATCGCGAACACGGAGAGCTTAATAAGTCCCTTCTCCATCCTTGCCCGGCAGGCTCAAATGAGACATAATTCAACCTCAAATCAGCCGGGCCCCCGTTTCTCCCAGAACCGGCAGGGTCCAGGAATTCAGCCAGTCAGCTAAGAGGTGAGCAGATGATGAAAGTGAAAGCCGGCGTCCTCGAAAAGGCGAATGTATTTGGAATCAAAGAAGTCGAAGTCCGGGAGCCGGGTCCTAACGAAGTGCTGGTCAAGACCAAAGCAGTCGGTATTTGCGGCTCGGACGTCCACTATTACCTGGAAGGCCGCATCGGTCCCTTCATCGTCAACGAGCCCCTGATCCTCGGTCATGAGACCGCCGGAGAAGTTGCCAGAGTCGGCAAGAACGTCACCCACCTCAAAGAAGGGGACCGGGTCGCCCTTGAGCCGGGGGTTCCCTGCGGCTGTACCGACTTCGTCAAGCGCGGGCTCTATAACCTCTGCCCCTCCATCGAGTTTTTCGCCACACCTCCCGTTCACGGCACTTTTGCCGAGTATTTCGTCCATGACGCTAATTTTGCTTTCAAGCTGCCCGACAATGTCTCCTTCGAGGAAGGCGCCATGTGCGAGCCGCTCTCGGTGGGTATCCACGCTGCGCGCCAGGGGAGCATAGGACTGGGCTCCCGGGTCCTGATCACCGGCGCCGGTCCCATCGGACTGGTCAACGTCCTCTGTGCCAAGGCTGCCGGAGCCGGACTGATCATGGTGGTGGAGACCCACAAGAATCGCATCAGCATGGCGAAAGAATGCGGAGCCACTCACGCTATAGAGTCTTTCGACCGCAAAGAGATCATCTCCCGAATCCACGAAATCACCGACGGTGCTGGAGTAGATGTCGTCATCGAGTGCTCGGGGGCAGGCCCTGCCGCCCAGACCGCGGTGGAGGCCCTGAAGCCCGGCGGCACTCTGGTTTTCGTCGGGCTCTTCAGCCAGCTCGAGGTGCCCATGGACCTGAATGCCATAACCCAGAAAGAGCTCACGTATAAAGGGGTGTTCCGCTACAGGAACACCTACGCCACCGCCATAGACCTCATCGCTTCAGGACGACTGGACGTCAAGCCTCTGATCACCAAGCGCTTCCCCTGGCAGCAGGTGAAAGAGGCCATGGACTGCGCGCATCTCGAAGCCAGCAGCCAGATCAAAGTGATGACCGAGTGGTAAGCCGGCTCGGCTCACGAAAAATCACGAAGAGCAGGTCATTCTCGACCTGCTCTTTCTTTCTAGATTAACTCCCTCTGCTAGGTGTCGCTAGTTGTCAAGAAGTGATAGAGTTTCCTCATCGCCCGGGTCTCTCAACAGTTAGCGCATCTATGAGCCCTTATCTAATGAGCTGTAGAGGGTCATCATTGCCAGTTTCAGAATATTTCGGACTGATTCGTGTTCAGAGATTGAGACGTCACCACTTCCGATACTGGATGTTGTTATTGAAACGGAAAAACTATAGGTTCGGTTTACCAACTGTTCCCACTTCCTGTGTGATCTTTCAAACCACCAGATACCCTGATATCGCACTAATACGAGCTTTTCAGTAACAGCTTTCGCTGCTGGAGGTCGTACGAGGGTCCACAGAAAGGAAGTTCCGTTGGCATTGTCGAATCGCTCCGGGTTTGTAACTCGGGGCGTTGTTGTTTAACCGCTAAACTTCAAAGGAGCACGCATGAAACGATCAACTCTCGAATCGGGCACCGAACCGGCCTGGAAAACTTCCTGGCGGCAGGTGCTGGCTGGCTGCAAGTCCAGCCTCTTCTTGCTTGATCTGGACGGCACGATCTGGGGCGACATCCTCGTCGTTCTCAATGAGCAGTTCGGACCTGTCGACGCCGACGGCGTCAAAGTGTGGAAGCGTTACGACCGCGCCTTCAAGGTGGACGGCACCATGACGAATGGGGCTCATCTCGAAGCCGAGTACCGCGACCTGCTCGAAGCCAAGACTCTCGACGAGCTGATTGACTGGCTCAAGGTCAATCACCTGCTCATCCCGGGGGTCAAGGACTTCCTCAAGACGCTCGCCGCAAGCGGTGTCTCTCCTGTCGCCATCAGCAACGGCTCCCGGCAGATCGCCGAGCCCATGCTGGTGCACCACGGCGTTCAGATGCCGCTGGTGGCGAACTCACTCAAGTTCGCTGACGACGGCTCGTTCGCCAGGCTCGAATTCGTCCACAACGAGGATGACGGCGTCCGCAAGGGCGACCTCGTCACCGCGGCAGCGGAGCTGGGCTACCGGATCATCGGCTGTGCCGGCGACTCCAAGGGCGACATCTGCATGGCGGAAGCGACCGCAAAAGCAGGCGGCCTCGTGCTGGCCTGCGGACCGGGCGGTCTGAGTGACTGGTGCCGTTCCAACGAAGGCAAGCTCGTCGGCTCCAACGACTGGCTCGAATTCGAGGACTACGGCAGCGTCGCGCACGCACTGCAAGCCAGAATCGGCGGTCGCTGAATCTGGCGCGCGGCACCCGAGTCGGGCAAACCCCGGCAACGGTGCTTTCGACAAGTGTTAGGAGGAGCGCCCGGATGGGGCTCCTCTTTCTTTTCTTAACAAGCTGAAAACCGAAAGGCAAACGTATGAAGAAGAAACAAGCACTTCGCCGGTGGGATGTAACCGGTAAGCGCCAGCTCGAGATGGTCAATTTCGAGCTGCCGCGGATCCAGGCCGGTGATCTCCACCTGGAGTTCCTTGCTAACGGTGTGTGCGGAAGCGACACCCACATGTTCCACACCGGCGCCGTCCATCCGGGCCACGCCGGCGGGCACCACTCCCTGACCCTCGGTCACGAGCTGATCGCGCGTGTCAATCGCGTGGGACGCAACGTCGCGGGCTTCAAGACCGGCGACATCGTGGCGGTGGAGCCCGGTCTCCCCTGCGGGACCTGCCCCAACTGTCTGAAGGGCCGCTACCACTGCTGCCCGAAGACCAAGTACATGGGGACCCCTCCCCAGGACGGCGGTCTCGCTGACGAGTTCTACTGGCCGGCACGCTGGTGCCACAAGCTGCCGGCGAAGCTCGCCAAGGACCCGGTCCTCGCCAGTCTCGTGGAGCCTCTGGCTGCCTGCCGGCAGTCCTGGGCGCTGCGCAACAAGCTGGTGGACCTCGCCGACGACGAGTGGACCATCATCACCGGTACCGGTGCCATGGCCCTCGGGGTTCTCGCCATCATCAAGGCGAGCAATCCCAAGGAGAAGGTCATGGTCCTCGGTCGCGGTGAGGCGGCCCTGAAGTTCGCGACCGAGTACGGCGCGGACGCCACCCTGCAGCTCAGCGGGGTGAACCCCGAGCGCATCGCCGCCTCCATCGCGGCGGAGCTCGACGCCCTGGTCGAGACCAACCACTTCGACGACGACTCGTCGGTGTGCAAGGACATCTGCAAGACCAAGGCAGGCAAGAAGGCAGTGCAGGCGGCCCTGGCCGCTGTGCGTGAGTGCCGCGCCCGTGGCGCCCACAAGCCTGCGATCCTCCAGACTCTCACCGAGGCGGCCCGCAAGGCTGCCGAGGACGTGATGACGGAGGAGAACACCGCTGTCTTCAAGCACGCGCAGGAAATGGCGAACGGTTTCATCTCGAGCGTCTTCGAGTGCACCGGCAGCGAACGGCTTCTGGAGACCCTCTTCAACAGCCGCTGCATGCTCGCCAATGGCGCAATCATCGGCTTGGGCTGCCACTACGGCGTCCACTTCGATGTCGCCATGCTGCGGCGTTTCGAGCTGGCTTTCCAGCCCGTGCGCCGCTCCTGCAATCAGTTCCCGGCCACCCTGGAGCTGCTGAACAATCGTCCGGAATTCTTCGCGCCGCTGGTCGGCGGGACGGCTTCCTTCGAGGACTTCGGCAAGCTCATGTTCGGGGAGGTCGAGCGGGCTGAGACGGGCACCGGAGGCCCGAAGACCGTCGTCGTGCGGTCGTAGCTCCGGGGAGGAAGGGACCTGGGGAGGGGTCGATCGCAAGGTCGGCTCTTCCCCGGTCATCCTCCTGTTCTTTCAATCGACGTCTCAAAACGTCCAACTGGATAACGGAGGTTGATATGTCTCACAAACACGCGGCTCATCCGGAGAGTCATCCCCATGCGGGTCCGGACAACTTGACGGGAGGCGTCGGTGCCACCGTCAGCAGTGGTCTGCCCGAGCAATACCAGGCACCGAACACGAAGCCCATGGGCTCTCGTTTCGTGCCGCTCTACAACGAGCTGCTCCAGCGCTACGAGCCGAACCGTGGCTATTTCATGGTCTACGAGCTCGCTGATGCAGGCGACGGCCAGCACTACTACCCGGTGCGGCTCATCTCCTGCGCCCTGATCAACACCGACACGGTCAACTGATAATCAAGGAGTCCTGAAAATGGCAAGGTTTCGTAAAGGCAGGCGCGGCTCATCGACTCCGGTGAGCTCGAGCTCGCGCGACCAGGCGATGACGCAGCGGTTCGACGACGAGGAAGTCTTCGACACCGGTGTTCGCCCGGACAAGTTCCAGCGGCGGCGCGACCGTCGCGAGGGCAAGGCGCTTGCACGAAACTGGCGGCAGTTCCTCGAGAGCTGATTCGCCGTCACCCGCATCGAGAGGGGGGTGCCGAGAGGCCCCTCCTTTTTTTGCCCGGAAGTTGTCAAGCGCCAAACAAAGAAAGGGGGGCAGGCTGCCTCCCCTTTTCGCATAAGCATCACATGCCGGACCGAATCTCGTGGTGAGAGGAGGCCAGAAAGGTAATTCAAGAGCAAAGCAATGACACGTAGTCCTGTAATTCCGAGCCGCTCAGTCAGCCTCAGGCAACTGGCAGCCCGGAAGAATCGCCAACTCAAGCCCATGCTGCGCAAGTATCACAGCCAGCTCGAGCGGGCCTTCCCCCTGGAAGGAGAGATCGAGTCCATCGAGACTTATCTCGACTATCTCAGGGATGAAACCAGCACCTGGGACATCATCGTCCTCAGGGACAGGAAGAACAAAATCATCGGCGGTATCCAGTATCAAGTGCTGGACATCGACGGCGAAATGGTGCAAAAGGCGGCCTGGGTGGAGCACATCTGGGTGAAACTGGAGAGACGGAGCTTCCAGAGTTTCCGCGCTCTTCTCAAAGTCGCCAAGCAAGCCATCGCCGACCAGCAAGCCAGCATCGTCTTCATGGAGTTCAACAATCCGGACAAGATGACTGCCGAGCAGATCGCCGAAGATGCCGACAGCGGCATCACAACGCAAGACCGCGAGAAAATCTGGGGCTATGTCGGCATTCATGTCGCCGTCACCGCCTCCGGTCGCATCGCCGCCTACGGGCAACCTTCGATGGACGGGCAACCGCCGGTCGAGTATCTGTCCATGGGCTTCATCGCCGATGAATCGCTTGCCGGCAAGACCCTGCCGGCCTCCGACTACCTCAAGATCGCCCATATCGCCCACGCCACCATCCCCGGTGTGGACCTGAAAAGCGATCCCACTGTCCTGGCTTACACCAGGGAAGTAGAGGCGGAAGGAGACCTGACCTTCGTGTCCCTGGCGGAAATCGCCGCGGCGCGCAACGGGCAGTAATCCGAATGCTGAGGCCTGTATTCGCAAGACAATAAAAAGCTCGAATACAAACCTGAGCTATTTCGTCAAAGCATCATCGGATATCAGGAAACCGGCTCCCCCAGGGGAGACCGGTTTCCTTTTTTCTTCGACGCGTTTTACTATTTCTTATAGTGTTCCTTCGGCGAAAAAAGGACAAGAAGGGGCGCGACCGAAAGTTTCAGTCGCGCCCCTTTGTGAATGAGTCAGGCAGCGGCCCGACTCGTCAGCTCAGCTCAGACAGCTCAGCTCAAGAAACCCCGGGAGACGAGAGCCTCGCGCAGAGCCTTGGAGTCGTTGATGGGCACGATGCTCACCAGGTTGCGGTCAGCCTTCTCGAGCACTGCCTTGGCTGCTGCCACGGCGTCGTCGGCGGGCTTGGTGTCCTTCTTCTTGCCGGCGAGCTTCTCGCGCATCTCGGATGCGGTCTTGCTCCAGTCGCCGTCCCGGAAGGCGGCGATGAAAGCGTCGGTCTCGCGCAGGGAGCCTTCCACGGCGATGACCGGGATGCGACGCTTGAGAGCGCCGTAGATCTCGTCGCGGGTGACGTCGCCACCGTTCATGGCGATGATGGCGGTCTTGAAGCCGGCCATCTGCCAGCCTTCCATGAGGGTCAGGTAGAGGGCGAGGTCACCGTCCCAGTCGAGAACCGTCGCCGGGTCCTGCTGGTAGACGAGAGCCGCCTGCTGGCGGAAGTCGATGCGACCACCGTAGAGGTCGACCACCAGACCGCCGTGCTTCTGCTCGAGAGCCATGTCGCCGGTACGCGGCGTCGTGGACATGGCGATGCAGGGGTAGGCAGCCGCCAGGTGCGCCGGCACATTGGTGACCATGTCGTTCTTGAGTCCGCCTTCGCCGTCGACGTTGGCGGTGCCACCACTGAAAGCGGTGCCCCGGAACTCCCGCGTCGTCTTGCCGTCGGCGTCGACCAGGCGGAAGGCGTCCACGAAGTAGGGGATCAGCTTGTCCAGAAGATCCTGGCTGAAGTGCTTGCAGCCGCCGGCGATGCGGACGACTTCCCGAGCAGCCTTCAGCTCGCCGCGGTCGCAGGTGACCAGGTTGGTGAAGGCAGCCGGAGCGGCCTGACCGTGGGAGACGACGAAGAGGAGGCAACCTCTTTCGTCCACCTGGACTCGGGGTCGGAGTGTGTTTTCTTTGCTCATGATTTCCAGTTCTTGGTTGATTCGGGCATTTTCAGGCAGACGCGTCCGGCGCCCGTACCGGGCACGCCCCGTAAATCTTTTTTGATCCGGACTCAAGCTTCTTCCGGATCAACGATAGCGCCCAGCTCTGAGAGCTTCGCGCGCATATCGTCAAGATCGTTTTCGCAGACATGAACTGTCGGATGCTCCGCCAGCCACTCTCTGTCACTGGCATACTCATCTGGCTTGCGACCGCTTCCCCGGACGAGGAGCACACGCCAGAAGGGATCCATTTTGCCGAGCTTGGCCCAGCTGAGAATCTCCTTCTCCGTTACGCCACCGCCGTTATAAGCGACCAGCAGACCCTGCCATTGCGATTGCCGGAGGGCGTCGCAGATGCGAATGCACTCCTGGTACTCATCGTCCCAGGACGCTTGCATATCGGCGCTTGGCTGCAGGATGACCGAGCTCGTCTGAGTCGGGTGCACGATGGTGACAAAGGGCTTATCGGGCTCGTCATGGATGACCAGACCGTGCTCCGTATAGCGCATATGACCGACCTTGGCGATGACGCCGAGGGTGACGGCATCCGGGCAAAAACGCTGGATAGCCGGAAACACCTCGGTGATACCGGGCACGATGATTTTCGGATCGTGCTTCATCACCATTCGGGTTCCGCCGAAGAGGCAGAATCCGGAGAATCGCTTACGCTTTCGCCACTGACGTCCGGCGCGATCGCGACCGGAAAGAGCCAGCTCGAGATTGCGCATTCCGACAGAATCTTCAGGCTCCATGAGAGCACAGCCACCGGTGCCGCGAAGCACGAAGTGACGGGCGTCCCTGGAAGCATTAAGACCGAACAGTTGCGACTTGTCCCAACCCGACTGTATGAACAGGGAAGGGGCAGAGTCGTGGAACGACTTCTTGGACGACATGTCCCTCTCCATAGTTTGGGTTGGAGAACAGAGTTTTTTCCGGACGACCGCCAGCAGACCTCACCTGGAAAGGAGTAGGATTGCCGGTTGAAAGCGTGCTATGTGTTCTGGCTCGGGTCGTACCTGGACTGAAAGGGGAAAAAATGACCCATAGAACATACGGAGCTTTTTAGCTCCAGTTAAAGAGAAGGCGAAATATACGGACACTTACTCTCTAGTCTTGAGATCCTAAGGCCCGTCAAAGATCAGGCCGAATGACGATAGCGAAACTGGCAACAATCTTATGACGGTCAGAGTTAGCGTAGCTGAGAAAGGTCCTCCACCGGGCATAAGCGCACTATAAGCTTGGAGGCTCGAGAGCGCAGTCGGATGCAAGCCAGTACCCCGGTCCCTGACGATTACAGGAAGGCTCACCCCTTTATCTTTCCCGAGATAAGAGATGCCTGGGAGATAGTAAAAATCGAGCTTCTGGCAAAGAAAATGCCAGGTGGGGATACTCTCGAAATTCCTTATCTGTGCCTGGCCGAGTCTTTCGCAGCAGTAATCGTCTACGCGAGAGATTCCCTGAAAACGATCATCGACTTCGATCAGGTGAGGCGTTGGGGTCTTGATGTCGACACCGTATTCAATCAAGCCCTCGAGGAGCTGGATGAAAGAAGCCCGGGAGATTTCGCCGCATTCAGAGCAGATTCGAGTGAAATCTATGAATCGACATGGAAAGACGGCTTTGACGCAGCGCGTGTTCTCTTCCCTGAAATGCTTCGTAAGCTTCCGGTAAGGGGCGAGCCCGCAATTTTCCTGCCGAACAACGAGACCTTGATAGTAACGGGACGCGATGACTCTCTGGGGCTGAAGCGCTGCCTGGAGATTCTCGAGCAGGCACAAAAAGAAGGCAGCCCACTTCCTCCCCTGCCAGTCCTCCTCCATGAGGGTCTCTACCGAGAATTCCGCCTTCCATCAGACCATTCACTTTTCGAGCGTTTCGAGCGTCTGCGCCAGTCCTATTTCGAGCGGATCTATGAAGAGCAGCGCCAGGTCTTGAAAGATACTGACTCGCCCCTGGCGAGAGATATATTTATCGCCCGATATACACGCCTGAAAGAAGACGGTAAGTCTATGACCCTGTCCAGTATCACGGAAGGATACCGGACAATGCTTCCCAGAACCGATCTGGTTTCCTTTACCACCAGAGACAATCTCGACCCGATAGCCTCTGCCGAATGGGACAGGGTAGAAGCTATCACCCACGGGCTTCTAGAGGATCTGCAAGTCTATCCGCCCCGCTATCTGGTCGAGAGATTTCCCACACCGGAGCAACTGGACCAGATGGGCATCACGAGAATGAGCAGCACCGATACCAGAACCATACCAATCGGGAAAAAGTGTCTCGAATGTCAGTCATCTTTTTCCAGGGAGACACTGGTCTGCCCCCACGATGGCACCCAGCTCTCCACGGTTCTGGTAGCGCCCCTGAGCGGCACACTCCTGGGCGATCGTTACGAGCTCATGGACGAGATCGGCAGAGGCGGCATGGGAGTGATCTACAGAGCGCATGACAGGCTCTCTCCGGGAGCTCCACCGGTAGCGGTAAAGCTGCTCCTCAACGATGCCACCGAAAACGATATCATCCGCAACCGTTTCATGGTGGAGGCTAGAGCGGCAAGCTCGCTCAATCACCCCAATGTGATCAAGGTGCATGAATTCAACGTTTCGGAGGAAGGTCTGCCCTACATGATCATGGAGTTCCTCTGCGGAAAAACCCTGGACGATTTGCTCGAGGAAGGTCACCTGGACCTGCCTGAGACCATCGCCCTGATTATCCAGGTCTGCGACGCCCTGGGCCACGCCCATCGTCATAATGTCGTCCACCGGGACATCAAGCCCAGCAATATCGTCATAGTGCCTGACGAGAATGGACAGCGAAAAGCCATAGTCGTCGACTTCGGCATCGCCAAGGTCTTCACCCAGCCGGGCAAGACGAGCCTGCATCTGACCAAGACCGGCCAGATCTTCGGATCGCCTCTTTATATGAGCCCCGAGCAGTGCATGGGGCAGAAGCTCGACGCCCGAGCCGATATCTATGCTCTCGGTTGCGTTCTCTATCAGTGCGTGGCGGGTCAATCCCCTTTTGATGGCGACAACATGCTGAGCGTCATCTTCCGGCACATAAACGACGAACCCGAGCGCTTTGCCTCCTCGACCAGAGAAAAGGCACTGGAATCGGTCATCCTCAAGGCTCTGGCCAAGAGCCCCCAGGACCGCTTCCAGTCGATGACCGATCTCAGACGGCAACTCGAGAACTGCCTTGAGATAATGCTTGGTCCCGAAATGGAAGAATCTGGAGAAGGCGGGTGGGCACAGCCCGAGCCCGGCAGCACTGATGGTGCCGATCCGCAATTCATCTATTTCAAAGAGCTTGCCGACGAAGGCATGGCTGCCGCGCAACTCGAGCTGGCGGTCTTCCATCGCGACGGCATTTTTGTCGAGCAGAACAAAGAACTGGCCTTTGACTGGTGCCTGAAAGCCGCCTCGCAGGAGCATCCTCTCGCCATGGCCGAGCTTGCCTGTATGTATTTCTTCGGCACAGTAGTCCAGAACGACTACGACAAAGCCTATTACTGGGCGATAAAGGCAGCGGCTTTCGAGCAGCCCTTCGCCATGAGCCTGATCGGGCACATGCTCGAATCGGGAAAAGGGATAGAAAAGAATTTCGCCGAAGCATGGGGGTGGTACCAGCGTGCTGCCGAGCTCGAGGATATCGAGGCGCAAAAAGCCCTGGGCAACTTCTATTACGCCGGGCATGGTTGCGACAGAGATATTGAACAATCGATCAAATGGTTTACCCGCGCCGCCAACCAGGGCGACCCGGATGCGCAGCTCCAGGTCGGGCTGATGATATTCAACAATGATGAGGGACTCGATGAGCCGGATTTCGAAGGGGCCATTCGATGGTTCTCCATGTCTGCCGATCAGGGCAACACAGCGGCAATGCGCTGCCTTTCAGTGGCTTACGACAACGGCAACGGGGTGAACGAAGACCCTCGAGAGGCCCTCTCCTGGATGCAGACGGCAGCCGAGCTGGACGACCCTGAGGCAATTTTCTGGATAGGACGCTGGCACAGCGAAGGAAGCCATTCTCTCAAACGTGATCGCAAGGCGGCGTTTCGCTATTTCCGCAAAGCCGCCGAGCTTGGAAGCGTCGGGGCCCACTTCGAGCTGGCCATGCATTACCTGCTCGGCGAAGGTGTGGCAATCAATAGTGATTCCGGTCTGAGACACCTCAATCAGGCTGCCAGGGAAGGGCATCGGGGAGCAATCTACCAGCTTGGTCTGGTCCACGCCTTCGGACAGGGGGTGCCGAAAGACGAGAAGCGAGGTCTGGAGTTGATAACTGACGCGGCAAAAAAGGGGAAGCTGCGGCCCAATACTATTTGAGCGAGCACTACGAGCAGCTGGGCGACGAACAGAGGACCAGATTCTGGCGCGATCAAGCTCTGGAGCAAGGATATGCGCCCGACTAAAAATGTATATGTTCCACTATTTTTTATAATAGAAAACAGAGAAAAGTTTTAACCTGGTGAAGGCGTTTCCACCATCTCACTCAAACGCTTATTCGGTTTTCAAATGACTTGCAACCAGATGTACTCTGAACTAATCCAGATTGGTAAAACTATTGCCCAATGCCGTTTGCATATAGTGCGCATATTTACCGGATGCCATGCGAGTTCGCATCGACTGCTGTCACCATTCTGTTAGCAAAACTGGCAGGCATTAAGCAAATTTCGGTTTACGGCTCTTGGAAAATATGCAAGTCGCCGATACAGCTGACCTCCGATCGCGCCTGACAACCGAATCGATATCGCAAGTTTTTGTTGTAAACAGAAGGATTTCAGTGCTTGTTACAAATACGCTAGCGGGCAAGGAGAGTTAAGGTCAGATGAAAGATTAGACACTATCGCATCAACACGAACTGTTAAGTCCATCTAATCCAGCAAATTTAATCCCGAAGCTACAGATACCACTGAACAAAAGTACTCAAGAAAGAGCATGGAAAAGAAGCCAGAAGCCTTACGCACGCGGAGTTGAACAGGATCGTAATCAAGATCGTGTATACAACCGCGCCAGGTATATCCACTTGCTATTTCAATCTGAAAATACCTATTGTCTTGGTATCACGTTATCTTGACTTCTTTCCAGGACCAACCGAGCTACCCAGCCAAAAGCCACATCCTGCTTACATTTTCAGACCCGAGTCGCACCAAGTAGCGACCCGGGTTTGTGGTGTCTGAGAGTCTCGATTTCGTGAAGGCGCTCTTGTGCCGAAGTACCCACGCCATCAGCAAGTCCATTGGGAAAACCATGGCGCGACGGGTGTGTGGGCTCATCTGCTGCGGTCATCCGGCTGCAGTGTTTTGTTTAACCAGGCTGCTTTCCGCAGCCGCAAAGAAGGGAACTTACTATGAGCAAGCGAAATTCCAAGAAGAACCCCAAGGTCTCCCTGAAGACCCCGAAGGTTCGCGAGGAGGTCTCTCCGGGCCACCTCAAGCGCATCATCGCCGTGAGCGAGGCGCGCACTCGGGAGATCGAAGAGAGCCGCGTGGTCTATCCGGACCCCGACCTCTTCGACTCTCTCGACCTCTCCGGCGTCAAGGCCCTGGGCTTCACCGACAAGGTGGAGTGGGACCCCGCTGACCTGGACATCCTCTTCGCCCGTCGCCGCAGCCGCAAGAGCCGTGGCAAGCAGCAGGGCGGTCAGCGTGGCGGAAGCCAGAGCCAGGGGGGCAAGAAGGGTCTGCCGGACCCTAAGGTCGTGGCGGCGAAGGTCTATGACATCATCAAGAACTTCAAGGTGGTCGGCAACGACGGCAACGTCGTGATGGGCACCTGGAACATGGAGTTCCTCGATGCGTCGAAGGCGAAGTACTTCCTCGAGACGTACAAGCACATCGTCCCTCGCTTCCACATCATCGGCTGCACCGAGATCACCCTGGACGGGCTCCAGGTGATCGCCAACGCGCTCGGCTACAAGGCTTACGCGTCGGTGGAGAACACCCGCAGCCAGGCTGTCGGGTTCCTCGTGCATCCCCGCCTGAAGGTGAAGGGCAACCCGATCTCCTACGACGAAATCGCCAACGTCCAGGGGATCCCCAACCTTCGTCCCGCCTACCGCCTCGACGTCGAGGACACCGCCACCGGTGACGAGTACGCCGCCGTGGTCGTCCACATGAAGTCGATGCGTGGGGGTCCCGCCAGCACGGCGCCGGTTCGGCGTCAGCAGGCGAAGAAGCTGGTCGAGGTCCTCGGCGAGGACTTCGTCGGGTTCATCTGCGGCGACTGGAACAGTCATCTCGACAATCCCAGCGTCACGGACAACGACCCCCTGAAGCAGGCGGGCTTCAAGCTCGTCGGCCCCAAGGACAAGACTCCGACCCATATCATGAAGAGCCGTCTCGACGGCTTCTTCGTGATGAACTTCGGCAAGGTTGGGCGCCTGCAGGTGTTCAACTTCTGGCGGGAGTTGGGTCGCGACCTGTCCGACCACGGCACCGTCCGGTGTCAGAAGCGGGTCTGCGGCGGCGTCGGCAACGACTCCACCTGCGGCACCGTGGACGACCCGAGCGGTCCCTACTCCGACAGCCCCAGCGATCCGGTCGAGGTCGATACCTCGACCGAGTGAGCCAGGCTGCCGGCTTACCAACCAAGGACGTCTTGCGTCCTCAACCTGACTGACAGGGGCTGCCTCCCGGCAGTCCCTGTCGCAATCAATTGAGCGGCTCCGGAGCCCGACATCGAGTGATGCCGGGCTCCGGTCAGCCACAGCTTTGTTTCTCGAAACCAAAAAACTAAGGAGCAACACATGTCTGCAAACGCAATTCTTTTCGAAGCGCAGGGCAACTTCTTCGAGTTCGACGGTCAGCGCGGCTACGATCCCGATTTCGTGTTCAGCCGCACGAACCGTGTCTACGGACAGGAGCAGAACGCCCTCATGGTGCCTGTCCCGGTCAACCCCGGCGACAAGTACGTGGCACTCGATGCCCAGGGCATCGGGCAGCTCATCGCCTTCGCCATGGCGAACGACATCACCAGCATCAGCTTCCGGAACTGCACCGTGACCGTCAACTACCTGGTCAAGATGCTGCAATTCAAGGGGCGACACGGCTGGTTCATCGACGTCCTGGACGACACGGCGGACCACAAGTTCGACGCCAACTCGCCCACTCCCGGCTTCCACGTCGGGGAGGCGAAACAGCTCGTCACCCGGGCCGCCGAGATCGAAGCCGAGGCACGCCTCTACCGGGCTGCCTGGCGGCTGGACGAGGCCCAGGCCAAGGAGGCCGAGGCCGGCGCTCTGCGCCAGACGGCTCGCGGACTCCGTTTCCAGCGGTAACGGCGCAAGTCGTTCTCGATCGCAGCGTTAACCGGGAGGGGGCAGACCTCGAAAGGGTCTCCCCCTCCTCTTTGTTGTCAAATCCCAAACCAGATCCTGAAGAAAGGGTGATTACTATGAAGAAGAAAACGTATGACCTCAACCGTCAGGTCCGCAAGCCCATCGTCCAGTCGGCCGGTGGTCACAACTGCGGAAGCACCTGCGGCAACATCGATGTCGTCGGCGAAGGGAAGGAGAAGTATCCGCTCCCGAGCGCCGAGGACCTGATCAACAACGTGGTGAAGCGCGCCGAAGGCCAGATCGGCAAGAAGCCGCGCAAGACCCGCAGCCGCCGCGGCAAGACCGCCAAGGAGGGCGATACCGGTAGCAAGGCAATCACTTTCGAGAGCCTCACCGGCGACAACCCGCTCGGCGGCATCGTCCGCATCATCCCTCGTCTTCCCGACGAGACCGACGACGAACTCGGCCGCACGCTGGTCGATGGCGCCGACGGGCTGCAGCAGCTCATGACGGGCCGTCAGTTCGACGGTCTGCTCGACAGCCGCTTCGGTGAGATGGTCGGCTCCGTCACCTGGGCCAAGAAGCACATGGCCGCCAAGTACCAGCCGGCGGTCGGCAGCCTGGCCATGCACATCAACCAGCTCCAGACGCGTTACAAGGAGGTTCTGCCTGAGGTCGTGAAGCAGCTCGCGGCCAAGAATCCGGGCGTGCCTCTGCCGGTTCTGCTCCAGCATGCGGTCAAGTTCCTCGACCAGGAGCTGATGCAGATCCTCTTCATCCTCAAGGTCTACACCGACTCGTTCGGTCAGTACCGTGACGGCGTCTACGCCGAGATCCTGGATGCGGTCGCCTTCTTCTACGAGCAGGCGTTCCTTCTCTTCCAGACCCTCGACCCCGTGGACCTCGGACAAGAGGACAAGAAGGGAGACCTCGAGCCTCAGCTCGACACCCACTCTTTCCAGGTGGGTGACGTCTTCATCGCGCGGGTGACCTCCATGTCCCTCGCCACCATCCCGGGCTCCAAGGGTCCGGTTGGTGCTCACGCGCTGCAGATTCCGTTCGACATGCTCGACATCCTGGCGCTCATGTTCCCGCTGTTCGCTCACGAATTCCGGCACAACGTCTTCCACGACGTGAAGGGCCTGGAGGAGGAGCTGGTGGCGGCGGTCAAGGACGCTGTGGTGAAGGCGCACAAGGACGGGTCGCTGAAGCTGAAGTCCGAGGAGACCAAGCTCGGTAACGCCAAGGTGAAGACGATCGACCTCCTGGTGAGGATGATCGTCGACTCCATCGGCGAAATCGACGCCGACATCTCCGGTGGCGTGCTTCTGTCCGGTCCGGCGTACCTGTACAACATGATCATGAGCTTCCCGGCCATGCTCATCAGGGACACCGGCGTCAAGGACGCGAAGAAGCTCCTGCGCACCAGCTCGGTCTACGTGCTGGAGGAGCAGGAGGACGGCAGCACCGCCATGCGGTTCGAGCCGCATCCGCCGGACTACATCCGGTCCTACATCGTCGCTGCGGCGCTCGATGAGATCGGGTTCGGCGATGAGGCCAAGGAGTGCCGGACGCTCACCGACTTCGCGGTCGGCAAGCCGCTCCCGGATGCCATCACCTGGACCGATGCTGAGGAGAAGGTCAAGATGACCATCAGCATCCCGGTGGAGGACATCAAGGCGGTGGCTCCAGTGGTCGCGAAAGCGCTCATCCGGACCAAGCTGAAGTCCCTCGGCGACCGCTCGACGGGCGAGATGCTCAACTGGACCAACCGCCGCGAGGAGAAGGTCCAGAAGCTGGTGAAGCAGCTCGTGGCTGGCAAATCGGAAATCCCCGAGGACGCCGGCACCGTCTACGCCACCTACATCGGCTCCGCGGCCACGCTCGCCTACTGGCAGCTGGTCAACGAGGGCGGTGACCCGGTGGAGACTGCCCGGAAGGTGAACAAGCTCGGCATGTGCATGGTCGGGCGCCTTCGCAAGCAGGTCCAGAGCCAGTAACTCTGGCACCCGAGACTCGGCGGCTGGCGGTTCTTCGGAACCGTCAGCCTGCCGGGAATCGGCTTCACTCAACCGAAAGGGAGCATGGCCGCAAGGTCCTCTGCTCCCTTTCACTTTGTCCTTTTCCTACTTTCTTTTATAGTAATAACCAGACAACGAGAACATATTCACTGAAGTGCGTTTGCGGGATCGCCCCCTCCCCTTGGCAACGATGGTGCATGCCTTAAGGAACGGGCTGGGGTAATGGGTCAAGAATTGAGATCGAGTAGGATGGCTCGGACTGAGA
>Ga0226835_1000796_pt1 | contig 25046 bp, 25 predicted proteins | sample LAC_MetaG_1_FD_163627 | JGI IMG/M metagenome (GOLD analysis project Ga0226835, IMG submission 163627) | Anaerobic ammonium oxidizing microbial communities from anammox membrane bioreactor (MBR) in UC Berkley, California, United States -... | ecosystem: Engineered > Bioreactor > Anaerobic >...
GCTTTCCACGAGGGATCGGTGGCAACGATCAGCTCGGTGCCGTCTGCCAATATGATGCGCAGCTCGCAGATCAGCGCAAAGCGATCCCCATAGAACGCGGTGCTGCCCCCGTTGGCGCCATAGCGGCCCTTGTACCACCCGTTGCCCAACATGACGGAAATCAGGTTGCGGCCAACCACAAGTTGCCCGGTGATGTCGAACGTCTGGTATTGGAGCCATTGATCATAGGCATTGCAGTAGGGCGTGAAGTGCTCGTCTCCAACTTTCTTTCCGTTCAATTCGAAGTGATACAACCCCAACCCGCAGATATACGCCCGCGCGGTCGCAACCCGTGAGGGAAGGTCGAAATACCGGTACAGGATGGGATGGATCCGGTTGTCGTCAAAATCAGGCGTGATCCACTCTGCCTGCCAGCCTTCGTCCATCTTGGCTGTCTCGAACCAGGCGGGCGCACTTTCGGCGCTTTCGGTTTCACCCCAAACCCTGACCTTCCAGAAATAGCGGGTGCGCGGCTCAAGCCGGATCGGCGGGCGGTAGGCCAGGCTGTCGATGCCGGAGCCGTCAACCTTGCCGCTGTCGAAGATGATTTGCTCGAAGTCGCTATCGAGACTTACCAGAACCTGGGCAGCCGTCTGCACCGTATCGGGAGTGTCCTCCACGATCCAGGAAAAGACCGGTCTGTCTATGGCAAAGCCTAGCGGGTTCTCGATATGATTGGTCTTTAGATGAGTGATTTTCACGGCTTACCTCACCGGCGCTGCGTGGTAGAGAATCTGCGAAGTAGATCGAGTTTTGAAGTGGATCGAGTTTTGAGGAAATATCTCGTCTGCCAGTATCCGTCGTCACTCTCTGTGCGGAGCGAACTAAATTGAAGACCACCGCCATTCACATCCGAGACCCATTCGTGCTGCCGGTTGTGGCGGAAAAGCGCTATTACCTGTACGGCACGACGGGTGCACAAGCCTGGACATCCTTTGCTACGGGTTTCGATTATTACACCAGCCCTGATTTGCAGAGCTGGGAAGGCCCTTACCCCGCTTTCCGCCCTCCGGCAGGCTTCTGGGCCGACCGTAACTTCTGGGCACCCGAAGTGCACGCGTACCGTGGGCGCTATTACCTCTTCGCCAGCTTCAAGGCCGAAGGTGTCTGCCGGGGGACGCAAATCCTGGCTGCCGACGGCCCGCAGGGTCCCTTTGTGCCGATTAGCGATGGACCGGTTACGCCCCGCGACTGGGAGTGCCTGGATGGGACGTTGTTTGTGGATGCCGGCGACCGGCCCTGGATGGTTTTTTGCCATGAGTGGGTGCAGGTCGGCGATGGCGAGATCTGCGCCCTGCGTCTGAGCGACGATCTGACAGCGGCGATGGAGCCACCACACGTGCTCTTCCGCGCCAGCGAAGCTCCCTGGGCGCAGGAGATCCACTCGAAGGGCAGGCGCGGCTACGTCACCGACGGCCCCTGGCTGCATCGCCTGGCGAATGGCCAGTTGATCATGCTGTGGTCCAGTTTTAGCGCCGGTGGGTATACCATCGGCATGGCGCGATCGGCGTCGGGCGAGATTCAAGGTCCGTGGCAGCAAATCCCCCAGCCGCTGTATACCGGAGACGGCGGTCACTGCATGGTGTTCCGCACCTTCGAGGGGCACCTTTGTCTGGCGTTTCATCGGCCCAACCAGTCTCCCGCCGAACGCCCGCAGTTTGTCCCGCTACGGGAGAACACGTCAACGCTGGCGCTCGGCTAAGACCGGGCCAGATCAACCACAGGTGCCGTGTTTTTCGTGTTTTGCGGAAGGCAGAACAGCTCGTCGATGCGCACTGGTCGGTTGATCTCCATCGCGCGGTTGGCCGCAATGCCCAACATGATCGAGGCGGCCCCATCGATGTGCGACGCGGCCCGATTGAACGGATCGGGGGGCGGTTCAGGGGCAAACAGATACTCCAGCATGATTGGGTCCGCTCCGCCGTGACCGCCTTCCTCAACCGGCGGCAGCGCGACATCGTAACCTTCTCCGAACATGGGGAAGACGCGAATGGTGGCCTGCTTGAACGGCCCCTTGCTGGCCTGGATGCTATGGGCTTCGCCCTGGCCCGACACGAGGTTCACGTTTTCGACCACGCTCAGCTCAATGCGACCCTTCGTGCCCGTGATGGCGACATTCAACCCTTCCCAGGGGCTATAGGCAAGCAGGCTGTACGACAGGATCGCGCCGCTGCGGTAGCGGGCCGTCACGGCGATCGTGTCTTCGATGGTGATTGGCTCGCCAAAGACGTTGCGATCGCGGATATAGCCGTTGTCGGCTTCCGCTTCGAGGTACAGGCCACGTAGCGCTGTGTCCTGGTCGAGAAACAGTGCAAAGGGGTCGCTGCGCGCCTCTGGCACGCCGGTGTAGCGCTCGTACGGGTACGATTCACCCCGTGCCGCAGCGTTCTGCTTGCCATAGAACAGCAGGCCGCCGAAAGCGAAAACTTCGTCGGGATACGAGTCGATCCACCAGTTGACCAGGTCGAAATGATGCGTGGCTTTGTGGACCAGCAGGCCGCCGGAGTTCTGCTTTTCGCGGTGCCAGCGCCTGAAGTAATCCGCCCCGTGGTAGGTGTCGAGCAGCCAGGAAAAATCGACGAGTAGAGGGCGGCCTACTACCCCTTGCATCAAAAGTTCCCGGAACTTGGTGAAGGCCGGCGCATAGCGGTAGTTGAAAGTCACCCGCAGCTTTTTGCCTGTGCGTTCGATCGTCTCGAAGATGGACCGGGCTTTTTCTGCGTCGGTCGTCATCGGCTTTTCAGTGATAACATCACAGCCCAGCGCCATCGCCCGGTTGATATACAGATGGTGGGTTGCATCCGGTGTGGTGACGATCACCGTGTCGGGGTGGGTGGCAGCGATCATCTCGTCGAACCGCTCGGCGTGATAGGTTGGCACGGGGGCGACGCCGGCCCGGCTCTGGATTTGCCGGTTGTGCCAGTTCATACGGGTCTGGCTCAGATCGCACAGCGCGACCAGCTCGCACGAATCGCGATAGGTGGTCGTGATTGCCTGGATGAACATGCCCGCCCGGCCACCCGTGCCCACGATCGCAAAGCGCCGTTTTCTGCTCATAGATGCTCCTTATCGACCACACAGTTCAGTTTTGAAAAACACAGACAAAGTGGTGCCTCATTGGGGTGGCTGCGCACTTTGGCGTATGACCAGATCAGGAATCAGGACGTGTTGGTGGTGCTTGTAGTCAGGGTCGTTGATCTGCTCCAGCAGAAACTGCGACGCCAGCTTGTTCTGAATGTCAAAATCGAAATGCACGGTGGTTAAGGGAGGGATGAGGTAGGAAGCGATCGCGTCGTTGTCGAAGCTGGCGATGGAGACATCATCCGGAACACGCAGGCCATGTTCGTGGAGCGCGTAGATCGCACCCATCGCCACATAGTCGTTTACGGTCATAATCGCCGTGAATGGATCGCCCCGCCTCATAAACTCATGGACGCCCTCGTACCCCGTCTTCATGGCATTGGCAAAAGTGGAATAATCGCCAGTGTAGATTGGACCAGGCTCAAGCCCTTGTGAGGCTACGATATCCAACCAGGTGTTGTGGCGCAGGCGCGGATTGATGAAATCCAACGACCCGGTGATCTCGGCGATCTGCCGGTGTCCCAGATCGAGCAAATAGTGTCCGACCAGACGCGTGGCATGTTCCTGGTCGTACCCCACCCATGTCAGTTTTGAGTTCAACACATAATCGCGCCGCACGATCGGAATGCCGTGGCACATCTCTAGCAACTCGTCGTCGGAGATATGCAATTTGGGAGCATAGAGCAAAATACCGTCAACCAGCCGCGCCGCCGCCGCGTTCAACGTGTCGGCGAAATTCTCCCGCGTGCATTCTGAATAAAGGGTGGAGTAGCCCGCCGCGTTGATGTACTGCGCCATGCGTGGCAGCACAAGCCCAAAATGCACATCCATGACGATGATTTCGATGATGTTCGACCGGTGGGTCGTCAGCATCCGCGCGCCAAGGTTACGCTGATAGCCCATCTTGCGCATGACGCGCTGGACGTGTGCGCGCGTGTCCGGCGCAACTTCGGGATGATCATTGAGCACGCGCGAGACTGTCCCATACGAAACACCGGCTTCACGGGCCACATCCCGAATCGTGGGGCGTTTGGCTTTGAGCTTGGGCATGAACTTGCTCCGGTGTATGCTGGTTCGCTCCCCGTGCTGGCTGGTGCGGGCTGGCGGATCGAGTTTGAGCGCCCGTGACCAGTCACGAAACATCATGGCATGGGTTTAGAAAATTGTCGATATGTCCGGCCTGGCTTGCTTGATACGGGAAGAAACCTCTTATAATATCAGGCTGTAAACAGTCACGGAAAAAAGACTTGGCCGGCTCGAAGCACACGACACGACGTGATCGGGTGCCTCTCAGGCATGCTGCAGACCCGATCCGTGCAGAGGGCAGCAGCCGGAGCGCGTTCGCTCTGACGGCTCTTGACTGCCTGCAAAACGAACGTAAAGGAATTTTCTTCATGTCCAATGCCACTAGGTTTTTCCGGCGTAACGCTGTTGCCTATATGTTCCTCACGCCGTGGCTTATAGGCTTCTTTGTTCTCACGCTTTACCCGATGTTTTACTCACTGCGGCTCAGTTTTACAGATTATGACTTCACAAAACCCGATGCGACGCAGTGGATCGGGCTTGGCAACTATCAGAAAATGTTCGGGTCGTTATTCGGGCAGTCCGAGTTTGTGGCGTCCACGGGCAAGGCTATGCGCGTAGACCGCTATTACATCAAATCGCTGTCCGTGACGTTTACCTATGTGTTCGTGTCGGTACCGCTCAAGCTGATCTTCGCCCTCGCTATCGCGATCCTGATGAACCAGAGGCTGCGTGGGGTCTCGTTTTACCGCGCCGTGTACTATGTCCCCACGCTCCTCGGCGGGTCGGTAGCTATCGCCGTCCTGTGGAGAAAGCTGTTCGAAAAAGAGGGTTTGGTGAACGAATTCCTGGGAGCCCTCGGCTTCACCAACCTGCCCGGCTGGATCACCGACCCCAGATACTCGCTCTGGACGCTCATTTTACTGTCGGTGTGGCAATTTGGCTCGTCGATGATCATCTTCCTCGCGGGGCTGAAGCAGATCCCGCAGGAGTATTACGAGGCGGCCAGTGTAGACGGTGCGGGCAAAGTACGCCAGTTTTTCGCCATAACCATCCCCCTGCTTTCTCCTGTGATCCTGTTCAACCTGGTCATGCAGATGATCGGTGCGTTCCAGTCGTTCACCCAGGCCTATATTATCGGCGGCGGCAGGGGCGGGGTGCTCAACTCCACACTGTTCTATACCCTTCACATGTATATCCAGGGATGGACATACCACCAGATGGGGTATGCGTCGGCTATGGCGTGGGTGTTGCTGATCATTATCGGGCTGCTGACAGCGGTTATCTTTTTATCATCAAAGTGGTGGGTGTCATATGGGACCGGGGAATAATAAAACCAGCACGGTTGTCCGCCACACATTAACCCATATCTTCATCATCGCTCTGGGGCTGGTCATGATCTATCCCATCGCCTGGATGATCGTCAGCTCGTTCAAGCCCAACAATTTGATCTTCAGCGACCCGGGGCTTATCCCGAAAGCTGTCACGTTTGAGAATTACATAACCGGCTGGAAAGGCTACGCGGGCACGTCCTTCGGGCGCTTCTTCGCGAACTCGCTCGTCATGTGCGCCGTGGCCATCGTCGGAAACCTGATATCCTGCTCAATGGCAGCCTACGCCTTTGCGCGGCTGCGCTTCGTGGGCAGGAGTTTCTGGTTCGCGGTGATGATGACTACGCTGATGCTTCCGGGGCACATCACGCTTGTTCCACGCTACATCTTGTTCAATACATTCGATTGGGTGGGGTCGTACCGCCCGATCCTCGTGCCGAAATTCCTGGCGACAGACGCCTTCTTTGTGTTTCTGCTCGTTCAGTTTATGCGCAGCCTGCCGAAGGAGCTTGAAGAAGCGGCCATCATCGACGGGTGCGGAAAGGTTGGGGTCTTCCTGCGTATCATTCTGCCGCTTGCGTTCCCCGCACTGGTAACCACAGCCCTGTTCACGTTCCTGTGGACATGGGACGACTTTTTCAACCACCTGCTGTACCTCACCAGACCGGAGACATTTACCGTATCGAGGGCACTGCGTACCTTCGTCGGCGATGCGGGCGCGGTTTCAAACTGGGGCGGCGCACTGGCGATGTCCACACTCTCCATCATTCCCGCCTTTGTCCTGTTTTTCTCTCTGCAGAGATATTTTGTACAGGGTATCACGACCACAGGTCTCAAGGGGTAGTTGATGGCAAGGAGAAACGCATATGAAAGGATGACCGAGGACGTGTTCTGCACTTGTCGCTGAAACTATCCTGTCAGGAGAGATGAGAAATGAGAAGAATTAATATCATCGTGCTGGCGGCCCTGCTTGCGGTGATGCTGGTCCAGCCGGTCGCAGCACAAACCGGCTCCGTAGAACTTCCCGAGTACACCGGCGGCCCTGCTCAGATCCGTGTGGCCTGGTGGGGCAACGACGATCGCGCCCGGCGCACCCTTGAAGTCATCGAGCTGTTCGAGGCTGCCTATCCCGAGATCTCGGTCGTGGGCGAGCCGAACGGCGGCACGGCGGATCACTTCCAGATTCTGGACACGCAGCTTGCGGCCAACGACGCCCCCGATGTGATCCAATTCGGCGGCAACTGGCCCGACTACAAGCAGTACCTTGAACCGCTCAACGACTATCTCGGCAAACAGCTCTTGATCGACACGCCTGAGCGGTTCGACCAGACAGCGCTGATCCCGGCGACGGACGCTGACGGCACCCTTTACGCTGTCAGCCTCGGCACCAACACGCTCGTCCTCGCCTACAACAAGACGATGATCGAGGCGGCAGGAGTCGAACTCCCGCGGGACAACATGACCTGGGATGAGCTGCTCGACTACGGCCGGGAGCTGAAGGCGGCGCTGCCCGAAGGGGTCGCGCCCTTCGTAGATAACAGCACCAATACGGCGAACTACCTCAGCTATTTCTACACGCAGCAGGGCACCCCGATCTGGACTCACGACGAAGGCGGCAAATCCTACGCGACGGTTGAGTCCGCCAGAAAATGGCTCCAGTTGTGGGCCGATATGCGTGCAGAGGGGCTGATCCCCGCTGCGGACACTACCTATACCTACACCGAAGATGGCCCCGATAGTTCGGCGTTGGTGGCAGGCAAGGCGGCGATCGGCTTGATCTGGAGCAATCAGGCGGCGGCTTACCAGGCTGCTATGACCGACGAGCTTGGGCTGACAACACTTCCGGCGGGCGGTGAACCCGCGTATGCGATCCAGATGAGCCAGTATCTGGCCATCAACAAGAACAGCCAGCACAAAGAAGCGGCGGCAGTGTTCATCAACTTCTTTGTGACCAGCCCTGAGGCGGGCGCCATCCTGGAAACCAATCGCGGTATTCCTTCTTCACCGATTGTGCGTCAGGCGATTGCCGACCGGGCCACCGAGATGGACGCCGCCGTGTACCGGATCTACGATGCGATCGCCGATCGCACGGTGCCCCAGGGGCCGAATCTGCCCAACGATCAGGAGTTTGTGAACGAGCTTGACCTGCTAGGCCAGCAGGTGGCGTACGGCGTGCTGTCCGTTGACGAGGCGGCTGAGGAGTTGCAGGCCCTGATCGAGCGCCTGGCTGCCAAGTAACCGTAGGTCAAACCGGCGGAACATAAGCCATCCTGAAATTGTCGGGATGACGGGGGTAAGAGAATGACCTCGGAGTAGACTGAAGGCGCCCGCCGGCAGTCGAAACGAGGTCTTTTTCATGGTCGGGGCCGGGCACGAAAACGGCAAATGCTCGGTGGCTGCGACCGGCTTGTGTTCAAGACGGGGCATGCGGTCGCGAGGCGGGGTAGTGCAGCTCCAGGTCGTCTACCCGGACATCCAGTTTCTGCGATTCCCGCACTGTGCCGCTGGTGAAAATGTCCACATCAATTTCGTCGATCCGAACCTCATTGGCCGGCAAGCCCGCATCGGTTCGAAACTGGCGCAAGTCCAGGATGAGCGAAATCCACCCCTCCCGATCGACTTTGAACTCGCTGAAAACCCACCGTGCGCCGTCACCCTGCAATCGAGCGAGCAGCCAGATCTGTTCCAGGGGTTCCGAAGCCGGGATGTAGACCTTGGCCGTGATCAGGTCGACGAACGGCGGCGAGGGAATGGGGATGTTGATGGAATAGACTCGGGGCCGCTCTGGCGTGCTTTCGACGGCCAGATTGAGGCTGTGTTCGCCGGTGAAGCCGCTGCCGGCAACGCCGAGTTGGGATGTGGCTGAATAGCAGTTCTCATAGTACGTCGGGGCGATAGCATCGCAAATGTCGAGCGTCAAGGACTTGTCGAGGCCCGCCTCGAAGTCAAGGCGCATCGAGACATTGCTGGGTTTTGGCGGGACGCCGATGGCGCGCTCTTTGTTCTGTCCAAGTGCATAGCCGAGCCACCCAACCGCAAGCCCCACGAGTGCTGCAGCCAAAACGCGGAGCAGGGTGAGAAGTTGCCGGCGTGCTTTCGACCCGTGGCGTACTGAGGGAAGCTGAGTCAACACGCCAAGAATGGCACCGGCCAGAAGAAGCACAATCTGGAAGATGGCATCGTCCATCGGGGCACTCTCGGGGTTGCAGGCGCGCAGGCAGGCAGCAATCTGCCCGCTTCTATTGTACTCGCTCGCCGATAGAAATAAAGCGGACAGCCGCTTCGCGCGCGAAGCGTAGCCTGTCCAGTTAGTACTATGCCGCGCGGCCAGCCTCCAAGTATCGTGCTCAGTCCGATATGCTTTTTGTCGCCAATTTCGATCCGGTTTAGGGTATTCTTCTGGTTGTTTTATTCTAAGATAGAAACAAACCGGGCGAATGGAGAGCCGATTCTGACCGTTACGCGGGAAGGGTTGTTCGTGTGTTGAAGCGGCGTTTGTTTTTGACTTTCATGCTCGGTTGCCTGGGTCTGTTGGCGGCGGCGTGTGCTTCGACGCCGGCGCCCTCTACTACTATTGATCTGGCCGATTTGCGTCCGCTGGAGCCAGTTGCAGACGAGGGTGTTATTCCCCTGCGCATCGCGGTGGCCGCGGTTCTGTCTCCCCAGGGCACGCTCGAAAGCTACCAACCCTTGCTTCACTATATGAGCGAACAGCTTAACCGGCCCATCGAACTGGTGCAGCGGCGAACCTACCAGGAAGTCAATGCCCTGATTGAGCAGGGTGAGGTGGATGTGGCGTTTGTGTGCACCGGGGCGTATGTTGCCGGCGCTCGCGAGTTTGGGATGGAACTTCTGGCCGCGCCGCAAGTAAACGGCGAAGCCGTCTACTACTCATACCTCATCGTACCTGCGTCGAGTCCGGCAGAAGACCTGACAGACCTGCGCGGAGCCACGTTTGCTTTCACCGATCCCATGTCGATGACCGGCTATTACTATCCGTCCTATCTGGTTCACCAGCTTGGCGACGAGCCGCAGACGTTCTTCGGACGGACTTTTTTCACCTACAGCCACGATAAGGCGATCAGCGCGGTCGCACGGGGGGTGGCGGACGGGGCCGCGGTGGACAGCCTGGTCTATGATGCAGCCATTCATCAGGATCCGGACCTTGCGCTCCAAACCCGGATCATCCATCGCTCTGAGCCGTTTGGCATCCCGCCCGTAGTCGTCAATCCGGATACCCGTCCCCAGATCAAAGCCGAGATACAGAGCCTTCTGCTCGATCTGGCGAACACGCCTGATGGGCGTGCTGTTTTACAGATATTGGGCTTTGAACGTTTTGTGACCATTCAGGATAGCGATTACGATGCCGTCCGACGCGTGATGTCGTCGCTAGAAGTCACGCAGACAGGGTGGGTTGAAATTCAATGACACACCAAACCACAACTTTTCTGGTACAACATGCCTGGCAGTTCGTTGGCTCGGTGAATCTTCGAGTCAAGGTGCTGGGCATAGTTTTGGGCATGGTGGTTCTGCTCGGCCTTGCTGTCACCTATCAGGTTCGCGTGGCGCTAAGCGAAGAGCTAGAAGAGCAGCTTAAGGACCAGGGGGTGTCGATTACCCGCGATCTGGCTGCTCGCGCGACCGACCTCATTTTGATTAATGATATGTATGCGCTCCATCAACTGCTCGAAGAGACGGTGCTGAACAACCGAAACGTGCGCTATGCATTCATTGTGGATCCCGAACAGCAGATCCTGGCGCACACCTTTGGTGAGGGCTTTCCGGCCAATCTTCTCGAGGCGAACACAGTTGAACCGGATTCGCACCACCATGCTATATGGCTGGAAACGACCGAGGGATCGATCTGGGATTCGGCGGTTCCTATCTTCGGGGGCAAAGCAGGGTTCGCCCGCGTGGGTTTGTCCGATGATCGAATGCAGCACGCTGTGAATACCGTGACCGGACAACTCCTGCTGACCACGGTGATGGTCTCCGCATTTGGCATTGCCGCTGCAACGGTGCTCACCTGGGTGCTGACTCATCCCATCCTGACGCTTGTCTCTGCTGCGGAGTCGGTCGCTAAGGGGGATCTGTCTCCCCAGGTGCGGCGCTGGGCCAATGACGAAATCGGCAACCTGGCAGATGCGTTCAACGCGATGACCGAGGCGTTGCGCAAGGCAGCTCAAGAGCGTGCGGAACGTGATTCTTTGCGAGCGCAATATATCAGCGGGGTGATCGCCGCCCAAGAGGAAGAGCGGAAACGGGTGGCGCGAGAGCTACACGACGGCACCGGGCAGCTTATGACGTCGCTGCTTGCCGGCCTGACCGCTCTCGAAAACGCCTCAGCCGAGCCGTCCGTCCGCGAGCATGCCGGAGAGCTTCGCCGGTTGGTTAGCCTGACGCTCAAGGAAGTTCGGAACCTCGCCGTACAACTGCGGCCAAGCGCCCTCGATGATCTGGGACTGCCCGCAGCAATTGAACACTACCTGGCTTTCTGTTCCCGGCATTATGATCTGCAAATCGACCTTACGATCCACGGGCTTGAGGAGAGCCGGCTTTCTGCCGAGCTTGAAACAACCATCTACAGGATCGTGCAGGAAGGCTTGACCAATATCGCTCGCCACGCGAAGGCTACGTCTGTTGATGTTATTCTCAAGCGGCGCGGAAAGGAAGTATTCGTCATCATCGAGGATAATGGGCAGGGGATGGTGGCAAATGGTTATCACAAAAGGGGGGATGGTGGATTGGGGTTGTATGGGATTCGTGAGCGTGCTGAGTTGCTGGGCGGGAAAATGAGTATTGAATCCGAACCCGGTCGCGGCACATCGCTTTTCGTGGTTCTGCCGCTTGAGCAGCCTGTGCCGGCGGCTTTGGAATCGCTCAGTGCGGTGCCAAACACCGGATAGAGGCAGGGAGCATCGGGGTGACCGATAAGATCCGAATTCTTCTGGCCGATGATCATGTCGTGCTCCGTAGCGGGTTGCGCCTGCTGCTCGATGCACAGCCGGATATGGAAGTTATCGCTGAGGCAAGCAGCGGGTATGACGCGATCAAGAAATCCTGCGAGCTGCTGCCTGATGTCATTTTGCTTGACCTGACCATGCCAGACCTGGGTGGCCTGGACGCCCTGCCGTTGCTCAGGCAGCGCGCCGTCCACAGCCGGATCCTGGTGTTGACGATGCACGACAACGAAGCCTATTTGCGCCAGGCGCTGCAGGCTGGAGCCGCCGGCTACATCCTCAAAGCCGCGCTTGACAGCGAGCTGTTGAACGCTATTCGAGCGATCGCGCGCGGCGAGGTGTATATTCACTCCGCCATCACACATCATCTTCTCCACGAGACGATAGCCCCTGAAGCCGCCGCGGATCCCTGGGAGAGACTCTCGAGTCGCGAGTATGAGGTTCTGCGCCTGGTGGCGCTCGGCTACACCAACGCCGAAATCGCCGAGGAGCTATCAATCAGTGTGAAAACGGTCGAGACACACCGGGCGCGTGGTATGGAGAAGATGAACTTCACCACCCGATCGCAGCTTGTCCGTGCTGCAATTGCCAAGGGCCTTCTGGAATAGCGGCCTGTCAGGTTTTCCCCGATAAAACTCATCTCGCCAATTACGGAGTTTCCCCCCTCACGCTTATCGCCTCGATGCGCATATAGTAGCAGTGGGCCGGGTGCATCTTGACGCTACGGCCCGACACCATATGGCAAAAGGAGGTCTGGTATGCCTGTGCAGGAGGAAACCCGTGCGGTCGCGGATTCGTCGCGCCGCAAGTTCTTGGGAGTCACAGGTGTGGTTGCGGGGCTCGCGCTCTTTGACGAACTTGCTCGAAGCCCTGAAGATGCTCTGGCAGCGTATGAAGCTGAAATTGAGGCGCTCGGTAGCCGCACGCCGCAAGCGGTGGCTGGTCGCCAGTCTGCGGATGTGCTGGAGCGGATGCGGGCCGAGCTGGAGCGCGCGCTGCAAAAACCTTCCAGCGAGCGCCGCTGGGTGATGGTCATCGACCTGCGGAAGTGCATCGGCTGCCACGCGTGCACAATCGCGTGCGTGGCGGAGAACAAGCTGCCCCCCGGCGTAGTTTACCGCCCGGTGATCGAGGAGGAAAGCGGCACCTATCCGAACGTTATGCGCCGGTTCATTCCGCGCCCATGCATGCAGTGTGAAAATCCCCCCTGCGTGCCTGTCTGCCCCGTGAACGCGACCTGGAAGAATGAAGAGGGCATCGTCGCGATGGACTATGAGCGCTGCATCGGCTGCCGCTATTGCCTCACCGCCTGCCCGTACTCGGCGCGAACCGCCGACTTTGGGTTTACCTACACGGAAGGTACACCTGTGGGCGCCGGTGTGGTGGGCGAAAAGAACGCGGACGACTATGAACGCGCCGCCAACTATGAATACGGAAACCAATACCCGCGCGAAAACTTGCGCTCTTCACCGGTCGGCAATGCGCGCAAGTGCCACTTCTGCCAGCATCGCATTTTAGAAGGCGTGTTGCCCGCCTGCGTCACGACATGCATTGGTCGCGCCACCCTGTTTGGCGATGCCAACGATCCTGAGAGCCTGGTGGCCGAGATGATCGCTCAACCGAATGTCATGCGGCTGAAGGAAGAGCTGGGCACCGAGCCGCGCGTCTATTACCTCATTTAGAGAGCTTGGGGAGACTGCAATGGCAGAGGCAACTTTTCCATCACAACGCCGAGCGGCGTTCCGGTGGCGCCCGTATGATTTCATCTGGGTGGCGGGCAGCGTGCTGGTGCTGCTTGGCATCTGGGGAATCTGGCAGCGCGCCAGCGCAGGTCTGGCGCCGACCAACTTGAGCAGCTATGTCCCCTGGGGACTATGGGTCGGCTTCTATGACTACCTCGTGTGGCTCGAAGTCGGCAGCCTGATGTTGTTCACTGCATTGATCTATTTGGCAGGCAACAAGCAGCTTGCCCGGATCAAGCCCATCGTGCTTTTCACCGGTTTAGTGGTGCTGCTGATGGCGCTGTTCATTGTGTTCCTGGATCTGGGACACCCTGAACGCTTCTGGCATGTGTTTGTCTATCCGGACTTCACATCGATGATCACCTGGATGGTATGGCTGCACTCCACCTATTTGGTGATCCTGGGCGCCGAGCTTCTCCTGACTCTTTGGGGAAATGAGCACTCGGAGCGGTGGCTGCGCGTGCTTGGTCTGCTCAGCCTGCCGGCCGGCCTGGCACTCATCCTGGTGAGCGGCTCGATTTTCGGCGTCGTTGCTGCTCGCCCTCTGTGGAACTCATCGCTTTTGCCGCTCATGTTCTTCATTTCGGCGCTGGCGACCGGTGCGGGGGTCCTGCTACTCCTGACGGTTGTTTTCTGGCCCGACAAATCGTCGGCTGAATACGGGCAGATGGTTCGCTTTATGGCGCGGATCGCAGCCTGGATGCTGCTGGCAGGCGTTCTTGCGGCCAGCATCATCGCCTTTACCACGCTCTATCAGGGTAGCCCAGCGCGCACCGATGCCTTGTTGCTCATCCTTACCGGCCCCTATTGGTGGAGCTTTTGGATCTTGCATATTTTGCTGGGCGTGCTCGTTCCGCTGTTCATCCTCTTTACGATGGCACATCGCCCCCTGTGGGTCGGTGTTGGCGCGGCGCTCAGCATTGCCACATTTGTGACGGTCACGCTGAACATCGTGATCCCCGTTCTGGTCACTCCGGAGATCGAGGGTCTGGCGACCGCGTTTGTACATCCAAAGCTGACGCTCGATTACGTCCCGAACGTCATGGAGTGGTCGGTCATTGCATTCGTGTTTGGCTTTGGAGGCCTGCTTTACGGCCTGGGTCTCCGCTGGCTGCCCGTCTTGCCACACTCGGTGGAGGCACACAATGAGTGAGCAACCTGACCTTCTGCTGACAGATGAAAGCGGCGAACAGCACGGACTCTCTCGCCGCAGTTTTCTCAAGATCGGAGCCGCTGCCGGTGGAACGGCTGCGCTGCTTGGTGCGCTTCCCGGATTTGGCCGCCTTCTTGCCACCCAGCAGGCGGGCGCGCAAACGTTGTATCCGCTGATTCGCCCCGAGAATCAATTGAGCACGGTATGCCTGCAATGCAACACGGGCTGCGCGATCAAGGTCAAGATCGCAGACGGCGTCGCGGTCAAGATCGATGGCAATCCCTATAGCCCGTGGACTATGCAGCCGCACTTGCCCTACGACACCCCCCTGGCCGCGACCGCGACCATTGATGGAGCAATTTGCCCGAAGGGGCAGGCCGGCTTGCAGACGGCCTATGATCCCTATCGGATCGTCAGTGTGCTGAAGCGCAAGCCCGGCACCAAGCGCGGCGCTGGAGAATGGGAGACGATCTCGTTCGAGCAGGCGATTGACGAAATCGTCAACGGGGGTGACCTGTTCGGCGAAGGATATGTCGAAGGCTTCAAGGACCTATACGCCCTGCGCGACCCGCAACTGTTCAAGGATATGGGCGCTGCGGTCAAGACTATCTGGAGCGCCAAAACCCCCGAGGACCGCGCCAAAGCCGTTGAGGACTTCAAGGCCCGGTTTGCGGATCACCTGGACGCGCTGATCGACCCCGACCATCCTGATCTGGGTCCCAAAAACAACCAGTTCGCCTTTGTGTGGGGACGGATGAAAAACGGTCGGGGCGACCTGGTGACCCGCTTCGTCAAAGACGGGTTTGGCTCCACGAACGCCAATGGGCATACAACGGTGTGCCAGGGGTCGCTGTACTTCACCGGCAAGGCAATGAGCGCCCGGTGGGACCCGGCTACTGGCAAGCTGGGCGGTGGGGACAAGTTCTACTGGCAAGGGGATATCGCCAACAGCGAGTTTGTTATCTTCGTCGGCGCGAATATGTTCGAGGCGAACTACGGGCCTCCACTGCGTGTCCCGGCCATCACCAACGGCTCGGTGGATGGACGCATGAAGTATGCGGTGATCGATCCCCGGTTCTCCAAAGCTGCTGCCAAGGCGTGGAAATGGATCCCCATCAAGCCGGGCCAGGATGCCGCCTTCGCGCTGGGGATGATTCGCTGGATGATCGAGAATGAGCGTTATAACGCGCCCTATCTGGCGATCGCCAACCAGGCAGCGGCTACAGCGGCGGGAGAGCCGAATTACACCAATGCGACGTGGCTGGTCAAGATCGTCAATGGCGTGCCGGGGGCGTTCCTGCGAGCCAGTGAAATCGGCCTGCTCGAACCCACAACCAGGACTGACGACGACGGGAAAGAAGTCAAAGTCTATGTCGCCGAAGATGGCACCGAATACCCGGCCGACCTGCCTGTTGTGCTGGTAAATGGAGAGCCGATAGCGTTTGACCCGGTTGGTGCCGAAGCGGCCCCGGCGATCGGCGATCTGCTGGTTGACCAGACGGTTGGCGAGTTTGCGGTCAAGACGGGTTTTCAACTGCTGTACGAAGCGGCCTTCGAGCACGAGATCGCCGAATGGGCCGAGCTGGCCGGCGTTAAAGAAGTGGACATCGTCGATCTGGCGTTTGAGTTCACATCGCATGGCCGGCGTGCCGTCGCGGATATCCACCGCGGACCGTCGCAGCATACCAATGGCTTCTACAACAATAACGCCTGGTATACCGTCAATCTTCTCATTGGCAATTTCGACTATGCCGGGGGAACAATCAAGCTCTCCACCTATGATCGACTGGGGAGCAAGGCGGGCGGGCCGTTCGACCTTGCCGCTTTGACCAACGGCAAGGTCAGCCCCTTCGGTCTCGACATCTTGCGGACCAAAACCGCGTATGAGAAGTCTACGCTCTTCGACGGCTATCCTGCCCGGCGCCCCTGGTTCCCGATCGCGACGGACATCTACCAGGAAGACGTTCCCTCAATGGGCGACGCCTATCCGTATCCGGTCAAGATCGCGATGTTCTACATGAGCGCGATCGCCTACGCACTTCCGGCGGCGCATACCGTCATCGACATTCTGTCCGACCCGAAGAAAATCCCGCTCATCATCACATCCGATATCCTGGTGGGCGAGACATCGACATACGCGGACTACGTGTTCCCCGATCTGTCGTATCTGGAGCGCTGGGAGTTCCACGGTTCCCACCCGTCGGTTCCATTCAAGGTGGAGAACATCCGCAATCCGGTGATGATGCTGCCGGACTGGCCGACAGTCACGGTCTACGGCGAAGAAATGCCACTGTCGTTCGAGGCCCTGTTGCTCGCCATTGCGGAGCGCCTCGACCTGCCCGGCTTCGGACCGAACGGGTTTGGCGAGGGCATGCCTTACACGCGTCCTGAGGACCTGTACCTGAAGCAGGTTGCCAACATCGCCTTTGGTGAGAAAGCGGATGGCTCGGACGCTGTGCCGGAAGCGGATGACGAGGAACTGCGGATCTTCGTTGAGGCTCGCCGTCATCTGCCGCCGAGCGTCTTCGACCCGGAGCGCTGGCAGGTGGCGCTGGGTAACAACGAGAGCCTGTGGCGCCGTGTCGCATACGTGATGAACCGTGGCGGGCGCTTTGAGGCGTTTGAGAAGGGTTACAAGGGCGAAAAGGTCGCGCATCCCTACGGCCGGCTTATCAACCTGTATCAGGAAGAAGTCGCCATCGCCCGCAACAGCATGACCGGCGAGCCTTTCGTGGGGTACCCGCGCTATTTCGAGCCGGGGCTTTCGGCTACCGGCGAGAAGATCGCGGACGAGGGCTACGAGTTCACGCTGATCACGTACAAAGAGATGATGATGGCGAAAGCACGGGGCATTTCCAACTACTGGCTGCTGAGCCTCATGCCCGAAAACGCCGTGCTGATCAACCAGGCCGACGCCGATCGCCTGGGGATTAAGGACGGGGACGACGTGCATATTTCCTCGGCGAGCAACCCATCCGGAGTGTGGGATCTGAAAGATGGGACGTCTCTGAAGATGATCGGCCGTGCCAAGGTGATCCAGGGCATCCGCCCGGGCGTCGTCGCGTTTGCCCTGGGGTGGGGCCACTACGCCAGTGGGGCGCGCGACATCCATATCAATGGCCATAAGATCGCGGGCGACCGGCGCCGCGCTACCGGCATTCACGCCAACGCCGCGATGCGTACCGACCCGGTGCTGCAAAATGTCACGCTGACGGACCTTGTCGGCGGGAGCGCGGTGTTCTACGACACCAGGGTGAAAATCGAGAAAGCGTAACCGCACAGCGACTCCAGAGCACGCGTGCTCTGGAGCTGATGGATAACACGGGCGAACCTGATCGGCGTGTAGTCCGGATCAGGTTCGCCCTTTCTATAGTCGATAGTTCTCTCTGCGGCAAGCGCCCGCTTGCGCAGCCTGTGTGGTTATCCCGCGTGTCGTTGTCTCTCAGGATCTCCGGCACTACCCCGCGCAGCAAGACAACATGGCGACATCCTTCTCGAACGTCTGCGCCGCCAGCTTGATCCCTTCCACCATCGTCAGGTAGGGGAAGAAGGTTTCGGTCAAGTCCTGGACCGTCATGCCTGCTTTGATGGCAATAACCGCAGCCTGAATCACCTCACCCGCATCCGGTGCCAAGACGTGCGCGCCCAACAGGCGATTGGTCATCGCGTCCGCTACCAGCTTGATCAGCCCGCGTGTGTCACGGTTGGCTAAGGCTCGCGGAACATAGTCCAGGGGCAGCACCGAAGTGTTCACCGCATACCCTTCATCTTCGGCCTGGCGTTCGGTCAATCCCACCGATGCCACCGCCGGGTCGGTAAACGTCACGCGCGGCAGCACGCGGGTATCATATACGCGCCCTATACCGTTAAGCGCATTTTCGGCGGCCAAAGTGCCGCTGTAGGCCGCTACATAGACGAACATATCACGCCCGGTCACATCCCCTGCCGCATAGACGTACGGATTGGTTGTGCGCAGATGCTCATCCACGACGATTTCCCCGCGCTGACCCAGTCTCACTCCGGCCTCTTCCAGTCCCATATCGCTTGTGTTTGCGCGCCGGCCTGTCGCCATCAGCAGCGCGTCGGCCTCGAAGACCAGCTTCTCCCCCTCACGTTCCGCAGTGAGGCGATAACCACGTGCATCCCGGTCAACCCGCGTGATGTTGACACCGGTTTCGATGGTCAGCCCCTCTTCGCGCAGGTAACCGGCCAGCGCCTCGCTGATCTCCGGCTCTTCGAACGGCGTGATGGCTGGCAAGACTTCTAACACGGTGATCTGCGTGCCGAATCGCGCATAAATCTGCGCCAGTTCCAGCCCAACCGCGTTCGCTCCGACGACAATCATGGAAGCTGGGCGTTCCGTCAGTTCCAAAGCAGTCGTGCTGGTCAGATACCCCGCTTCCTCTAGACCGGGGATAGGCGGCACCCACGCGCTCGCACCGGTAGCCAGGATGATGCTGCTGGGGGTGTAAATGCCGGGCTCGGTGCCATTATCGACCGGGGTAATCTCAACCCGGTTATCACCGAGCAGTCTGGCCCGGCCCTGGATGTAGGTGATGTCCGGGTAAGCGGCCAGCACATCGATGTACTTGGTCTGGCGAAGCCTGCCAACCAGCTCATCTTTCTGCGCCACAGCCGCACCCCAATTCCCGCCAGAGGTGGCGTGTGGTACGCCATCAAACGGATGGTGCCTGGCACGATGATATAGCTCAGCAGCGCGAATGAGGGTCTTGGATGGCACGCAACCGACATTAACGCATGTGCCTCCAATCGTCCCCGCTTCGACCAGCGCCACACGCTTACCGAGTTCAGCCCCTTTGATCGCTGCCGCAAAGCCCGCCGAACCGCCGCCAATGACCAGCAGGTCAAATTCTGGGGCGTCGCCGTTACTTTGGGAGAGCACAGGATTGAGTTCTCGCCGCTGTTTGACGCTAGCCCGGTATCCCGCCCCTTCAACCGCCGTGATCAGCGCGTCACTTGCTACCTCGTCACTCGCTTTGACCGTCGCCTGCCCGGATTGCCACCCTGGCACGTCCACGTGCTGGACGCCGGGGACCAGGCGCAGCGCCCGGGTGACGTGCATCGCGCAGCTATCGCACGTCATCCCGCGCACTTCCAGGGTGATTTCGTGCAGTTTTTCATGCTTTGACATGGCCGTTTTCCTATTGTTCTGAGCAAATACGTCCAGCTAGGTGTGCGTGATCCCCATCTGGACCAGATGGCAGATGCACGTTCGCATTCGGACATCTTCCGGCAAGCCCTGCCCGGCTGCATGCAACGCCTTCAGCTCGTCGCGGATACGCTCCAGATCGCGAATCCGGCTCTCAATCGCGCCGATCTGGTGACCGATCAAGTCCATCACATACGCACAGGGAGGCTCGTTACGCTCGCGAAAGGCCAGGATTTCCGCAATCTCATCGAGGGCAAAATCCAGCGCGCGTGCCCGCCGGATGAACTGCAGCCGCTCCACGTCATCCTGGCTGTACACCCGGTACCCGTTCTCCGCCCGCTGTGGTTTGGGGAGCAAGCCGATGTCCTCGTAGTAGCGGATGGTCTTGCTCGGCACGCCGGTTTGTGCACTCAATTCGCCAATTTGCAGCATTTTCCTCACCTCAATGTTGTATTCTAATGCTTCCAGCAACTGGAATGTCAAGGCTTTTTCGATTGTCGATTGCGTCTTATTGGATGACTTCTCACGCAACATCCTCGCCTGGCACCTGGTTCCAACGCTGGCAGTGACCGCTGTCGAAACCACCCCCAACCTGGCACTGGAGAAAACCGGCGGGCGGCAGGCCAAAGTCGTGCTCGCCTGCCTCTGCTGTCTGATAATGGCCGGGCGTTTGTACCCAAACTGCTAACGCAGTACTTGAAGTCCTGCTGGATGCGGCGTGTGCGGGGTCGCTCGCATCTTCCCCAGACGCGAGGCGCAATCGAGCGCTATCCGCGCTCGATGAAAGCTATCGTCAAACTCGACACGTACTTCTATCCGTGGGAGTTGGGACAAGCCACTATTGATTTCCCCAATATCGCTCCTAAGGTAGATAGCATTCTACTCATCCTGTTCTGTGATGCTCGCCTTCTGGCCCGGAGTGGCGCACCACCAGCACTGGATGGCGACTCAGGCGCAGCACATTCTCAAACGTACTGCCGGTTAAAATCTCTCGTAACGCACTGCGCCCATGAGATCCCAAGACAATCAAAGACGGGGCCTCTTCCTCGGCCACACGCAGTGTCTCGCGCACCGGATGCCCATGACGAAGCAGTGGACGAGCTTGCAGCCCAAACATCCGCAGCGTGTGGCACAGTTTCTCTAATCTCTCGGCATCTTCGGCATCGAAAGCGGCGACTTGTTCGGGTGTCCGGTGCTGCATAGCACGTTCATCCTGCACGTGCAGGACAATCACCTCTTGTGTGCCGGCACTTTTCAGACGTTTGACCACCTGGAAAGCCGCATCGGCGCATTCCGAAAAATCGGTGGGGTGCAACACGCGAGAAAACATCTCTTTGCAGGCAAGCTGGCACTGAACGCGCCCCATATCTCGCACTACCAGGGCTTTCTCAATCAGCACCGGCACAGTGGCACCTCTGACCACCTCGTAGGCCACACTCCCCAACAAAATTTCCTGCCCCAGCGTTTTCCCCTGCGCGCCGATGATGATCAGGTCGACCCGCTCCTCTTCGGCCACACGTAGAATCTGTGCCGCGGGCGAACCATAGCGCACATGGGTAAAGACGCGAAAGCCATGCCCTTCCAACGCCATTTTCGCGATATTCAGCCGCTCTTGCGCGCTCCATTCGACGCGCTTGAGGTTTTCGCGGTTCATGGTTTCGGGCATTGGCACATCGCTGTCTTTGATGACACTCACCAAAACCACGATCTGCAGCCCTGCCGATTTTAGATCGGGCAGACAGGTGAAAACCGTATTGGCATACGCTGAAAAGTCGGTCGGGAAGAGCGCTTTCGCGAACATCTCACCCTCTTACCAAGCATTCAATCCTGCCCGCGTGAGCGCATCTTACCACTGCTGCCCGTCGCACAGCAATAATCTCAGCCAGGATAGCCACGGCAATTTCACCCGGAGTCGGCCCGCCCAAATCCAGACCGATGGGCGCATACACACGGGCAAGCGTGTCCTCTGTCTGGCCATCCGTGCGCAGATGATCCAGGGCGATCTGGCACTGAGCCCGGCTGCCGATCATGCCAATATAGGGCGCCGGCGAATCGATCACCTGGCGTATGGCGGCCGCATCGAAGATATGGTCAGTTGTGATCAGCTAAATGAGCACGGGGTGCTGTAATCACTTTCCGTTATTCGTGGTTCAGCACTTCCCGACTACCCGCTCCTTGTTCCATTCGGAACCGGTTGAGGATTTCGGCGCAGCACCTCGTTACGCATTCGGAGTTGGTCTGATAATACACATGCCGACCTTCTTGCCGCGCTGTGACAAGATTAGCCCGGCGCAAAACAGCCAGATGATGTGAAACCGTCGGCTGATGGACTGGCAAAAGGGCTTCGAGTTCACTCACGCACATCTCGCGCTGGGCCAACAGCCTCAGGATTTCCTGACGGGTTTCGTCAGCCACCGCTTTGATGAAATCATCCAGATCGCAGCACGCTGGCGCGCTCATTCGCAGCCGTTCAAGCAGCCTCCTGGAAAGAGATCGTCAGCCATTTCAACACTTCGTCGACCGAGGGAATCCGCCCCGCACACACCAACTTCTCATTGATCACCAGCCCGGGTGTGAACAAAATCGGGTATTTGCAGATTTCCAGCGGATCCTGGACGTGCTCAAGTGTGACTTCCAGGTCAGGGTGATTCTGGGCGAGCTGTTCCAGGCTGAGGACAACGGCCTCTTCCACTGCGTAGCAGTTGAAGCAACCCGGTCCGAGAATCTTGATATTGAGCATGATCATTCCTCCAGCGGCACGTTAGGGTCGGGAAGCCGCACCCCATTTTTCTCGCAATCCATACACAGGTCAGTAGCGCGATTCGTCCAGTACATCTTGCCACAACCCGGGCAGGTCACTTGGCGCAACCCGCCCATTCTCGGCGGCGACTTGGGACGCAGTTCGGGCGGCAAGGCTGCAAATGGATCCTGCACGCAGGCGCAAACAGGCGGTTGATTATCCGGCCTGTCCTTTTCAGCAGCGGAGTCCTGTTTGAGATCTCCCATGACCACCTTCTCCGGTTAGTTGATAGATGGCGCATCGATGATAATGGCCCGCAGTGCCGCCAGCTTTTCAGCGTTCTCCGGTTCAAACAGGGGCGGGCAATCGTCAACGTGCATCTGAGATGCGACGAGCTTCAAGGCGAACGTGAAGCAGGTCGGCTGACCACACTTCTGACAGTTTGTCTTGGGCAGCAGGTTATAAACAGCCAGCGGCGTGGGGCGTTGGTGCGTTTCATAATCGGGCGTAATCTCTTCTCGGCGTGCCCATGTCCGGTTCACCAGGGCGATCAGGCTGTGCAGCTCTTTCTCGGCTGCATCGCGATCTTCCACGTTGCTGGTCGCGATCTCGTAGGCGTGAAAGGCGATGTTGTGCCCGCCTTTTTTCCAGGTGAGCGCCTGGGCAGCCGGGTTGTACACCGCGCCACGCAGTGTGGCATTGAGATAGGGCAAAACTTCCGAGATGTCCACCCGCAAGCGCGCCCGCGCAGCAAAGCGCTCCGCTCCAGGCTCACAAGGGGGTGTATAAACCTCCACGTCATAGTCTTCGATCAGCATCATGACCCCTTTCTGGCTGCTCAAGCGACTGAAGGCACCTCATGTTCGTTCCTCGCGGGCTGGGGGCGGCGCGTCATTTGACGGCGCTCGCTCGCTCGCCAGCATCCGCAACACATCCGGCGAAGCCAACCGGTAGCGTATCATGATGCCCTCTCGCGTAGTGCTGACCAGCCCTGCCTCGCGCAAAATGGCCAACTGCTGCGAGGCATAAGGCTGCCGGCATCCCATCTTTTGAACGATGTCGCAGACACAGCAAGGCTCAACTGCCAGGATTTCCAAAATCCGCAGCCGCGCTGGATGTCCCAACGCACGAAACAGCCTTGCCCGGCTCTCATACCAGTCGGTCATGGCTGACCTCCTCAACTGCCACCTGACAGGCGAAGGTCTGCCGCCTGCCAGCCCTATCGGGATGAGCAACAACCAACCCTGGGCGCAGAATCGGGTGAGCGCGCCATCTTGGCTACTGCCCTGAATACATGCCGAGTCTGCACGCCGTCACACTTCGGGCAGCGCGGCTGCCACCCCGACTCCTTCTTGCCGATTGACACAAAGATGTCAAACTCCGCCCCGCATTCCTCGCACACATAGGCATAGATAGGCATGAACTCCTCCTGACATTGACTGGAACACCGCCTCCAGACCCATCAGGGGCCAACCACAACTCCACGCCCACCGAATCTTGAGCAGGGTGACCCTGTCATCCCGTTGGGGGCAACACGGGCTGCCCCATAGATATTCCGCTCATGTGGGCCTCTATGCCGGACACTGTCTGCAGCCCCTTTCAAGGTACGATCTCAATCGTTGGCTCGATAACGATCTCGGACTTGACCGAATTCGCCACCAGGCTGTACTTCTGGGCAGACTGCAGCGCACGGCGTGTGCGTACTGCGACGACCTCCGCGGCCTCGGCGCCAGCGCTGATGCGGATGACCGGCCACAAGCGCAGGTGTGTGAAGATTTCTGTCCGGTCCAGTTCGATCAGCTTGGTTCCCTCGGCTCGACACTCATAGGACTGCAGGTTCAGCTTGAACCGCTCGGCAGCCCAGATGAACATCATCATGATGCAGGTATTGGCCGCCGCAACGAACGCATCTTCGGGGGTCAGCACGCCGGGGTGACCCTGGGCATCCGGCGGCGCGGAAAAGTCCATCTCCGGGCCGTTGCCCATCACAATATGGCCCCAGTGTTCGCCCCGCCACGACACAGTGGTGTGATACGTTGCCGTACGGCTCATGCGGTTGTCTCCTGGTGGCCGCAGAACGCCTCATACTCGCGCACCAGTGCCGCCGCGTAGGCTTCCTCGGCCTCGGTGGGCACCTCGTTGTAAACCTTGACCACGTCCAACAGTTCCCTGGCCAGGCTATCTCCCGGCACTTTACCCGCCGTGCGGAATTGCTCGAAGATCAGCGGCAAAGCCACCAGAGCGACGGTCTGGCCGTTGACTGCGATCTTCTGGATCGGAATACCCGATCCACACGAACAGGTCGCCTGCGCAGCTTCTTGCGACGCAGCCAGGGGTATGGTTTCGGCGAAGGTTCCGGTGCGGCGACTCCATCGCTTGCCGAGCAGTTCATCAACCAGGCTCGCAACCTGGTTCGCCGTCAGATCCACCGCCTGCAGGCCACTCTCGTTCAAACGGCGCGTGCCTTCGGGCTGGCGCAGCCCATGCTCCGCGACCAGATCGCTCACAACCACGCTCGCGGCTGGCTTGCCCGAAAACTGCTCGGTCGCGCGCGCGGCACAGCGCTTGTCACAACCATCCACGGCAATCGTGGGATAGAAACGCGCAAACGCCCGGTCGCCTTCTCCACCGGCCAGGAAGAGCGGCAAACAGATGGTCACCGTATCGCCGGGGCGCAGTTGCTCCAGCACCCTCAGTGCCGCCAGCCGGGTCACCGTCCCCACGGCAAGCTCTTCACCTGAACAGGCGACAATTCCCACTTTTTTCTGCGGCAGATCAGGCATGGCTACGTTCCTCGTCCTCGGATA
>Ga0226835_1000797_pt1 | contig 24923 bp, 16 predicted proteins | sample LAC_MetaG_1_FD_163627 | JGI IMG/M metagenome (GOLD analysis project Ga0226835, IMG submission 163627) | Anaerobic ammonium oxidizing microbial communities from anammox membrane bioreactor (MBR) in UC Berkley, California, United States -... | ecosystem: Engineered > Bioreactor > Anaerobic >...
TGAGTTTGCTGGCGTGGCTCGGCTATTCAAACGTTCCGCAAGCACGGCGACATTTCGAGGCGCATTTACCAAAAGGGATCGCCTTACTCACACGGTCTCTATACTGACTTTGTGCCAGCCCTAAATGAGGCGGCGCGAGGGCTATCGCACAAATACCAAAACGAATATAATCACGGTCACGACTTGCTTTCATTGGAGAATCTCATGTATTCCATTTTTGAATTATGCGCGCCACGCGATGAAGTGTTACATGGCGCCCTGAGCGAAGACATTTTTGCCGCGCGGTTGAAAGATGTGATTGACGAAACCGCCGAACCCATCTATCGAACGCCCGCCGTCTTTTTTGAAAACACGTACCCGACTTCGGGGCTGAAGACTTTGCTGAATGAGGCGTTGGGGCGATTGGTTGGCGATGCGTCGGGCAAAAATGCAGTGTTGCGTTTGGAGACCGCGTTCGGTGGCGGCAAAACGCACAACTTGATTGCGCTGTATCACGTCGTCAGTGGCAAGACGCCGCGAGATTTACTCGCGGGTTTGATTGACAAAGCAACTCCACTGCCCAAGCCAGGCGAAATTCAAATTGCCGCCGTGGTTGGTTCGGACCTCGACCCCGCGTTGGGCATGAATCATCCCCAAGATGGTGTGAAAACTTTTACGTTGTGGGGGGAACTCGCGTACCAGCTCGGCGGGCGCGCGGGCTATGCGCTCGCGCGCGAAAGTGACGAGGCGAAAGCCGCGCCGGGCACGGGATTGTTTGAAACGTTGGTGGGCAACAAGCCGACGCTGATTATGATTGACGAAATCGCGCGGCACATGGCAGCGGCACAAGCAGTCCCTACCGCGAGTAAGAAATCTACGGTGGCAGAACAGGTTGTTGGTTTCTTGATGTCATTGCTGGAATTTGCCTCGAGCAAAGAACGCTGTCTCGTGGTATTGACGTTGGCGGGACCAAGCGATGCGTTCGCCTCGCAGACGGCGTACTTGCGCCAAAAGTTAGCGGAAGCATCAAGCGTCTCGGCGCGTCAAGAACGCGTGTTGACGCCGACTGACGAAAATGAAATTTCGGCGATTGTGACGCATCGTCTTTTCAAAGGAATTGACCGCGCGGGTGTGAAAGCGGTGGTGAATGCATACGCGGGCTATTATCAAAACTTGCTTGCAAAAAATGCGGACATTCCACAACGCGGCGCGCGCGCAGAATACGTCCAAGACATGACGAATGCATATCCGTTTCATCCCGAATTGTTGACGACGTTGAATCGCAAGACGGGGACGATTCCCAATTTCAGCCAGACGCGCGGCGCGCTGCGATTGCTCGCGTGGACGGTGCGAAGCTTATGGAACACCATGCCGAAAGATGTTTGGCTCATTCATCCGCACCATCTCGATTTGGCAAACGAGCAAATCGCTCAAGACCTCACGAGTCGTTTGGACCGTCCAAAATTCAAACAAGTGATTGAAGCAGACATTGCAAGTCCGATGCTTGGAATGCAAGCGCACGCGCAAGCGGACGATGAAGCGTTGACGAAAGCGGGCAAACCGCCGTATGCGCGCCGTTTGGCGACAACGATTTTTTTGCACAGTCTCACGCAGGGCATTGCAAGCGGCGTTGACCCGCAAGACTTAATGCTTGCCGTGCTTGAACCGGATGACGCGGGCGGTGGCGACGACCCTACAGTGGTGAAACGCGCGCTCGACCGGTTGTACGACCACGCGTGGTTTTTGGAATACGATGGGCATCGGTATCGCTTCAAGACGGAACCATCGCTGAATAAAATTATTTTGGATGAGACGCAGCAAGTTGTCACTACGCGCGCCAAAACTGAAATCGAGCAACGCATCCGTCAAATTTGGAAAAAGGGTTTTTTCAAGCCAATCTACTTTCCCGTTGAAGCGGTCAGTGTGGACGACGATGCGGAGCAGCCGAAACTCGCCATCATGCATTTTGACGCGGTGAACGTGAGCGCGGCAGATACAAACATTCCCGCGTTGGCGCAAAAAATCAATCAGTACAAAGGCGCGATGGAAGCATTCCGCACGTACCAAAACAATCACCTGTTCCTCGTCGCGGATACCGACCAAGCGGAAAATTTGGTCCAAGTCGTGCGTCGTTATCTTGCCATCGGGCGCATCGTCGGCGACCCTGAGCGCATGAACGAATTCAACGAAGAGCAGCGCAAGGCATTGAAAAAAATGCAGGAAGCGGCTGAACTCGATGTGCGTGTGGCGGTGACGAAAGCATATCGTTACCTGTATTATCCGACATCGGATGCGAACAAGAGCGATGGCTACTTGCGCCGCGAGACGCTGCCCGCCGAAGACCAAGGGGATGTCGAGCAAGACCAGACGAATGTGATTTTGCGCGTGCTGCGCGCGTTAAAAAAAGTGCAGACGAGTGACGAAGAAGTCTTGTCCGCCGCGTACGTGAAATCGAAAGCGTGGGACCAAAATCAAGCGAGCATGACGACGGAGGATTTACGCAAAGCGTTTGCGCGCAAAGTGTCGCTGCGGATGTTGTTGGATTTGAATCAATTGAAAAAGACGATTCAAAACGGCGTTCAAACCAACACCTGGTTGTATTATGACGCCAAGGAGCAATTCGCATACGACAAGGATTCGCCGCCACCGAGTTGGCAAATCGGCGATGACGCGCTGTTGTACACGCCTGCCGAAGCTGCGCGTTTGCAATTGCGTATCATGGGCAAATGGAAACCTCCTGCCGCAGAGGGGGAAACAGATGCAGGTGTTGAGATTGCGCGCTGTCCTGTGTGCGGTTATCCCGAAGACCAATGTATTTGCGGTGTTACGGTCACGGGGAAAAAGAAGATTCCTGCCAAGTTGCAGGCGAGCGGCGCTGTCACGCAAGCGTTCCAACAAATTGTTGACCAGACGCAAGAATACGAAATTACACATTTGCGCGAGTTGTATATTCGCGTCGAAGGGGTGGGCAAGCAAGGCGCGAGCGATTTGCGCGCGTTGGGTTTGGCAGTGCCGCAATTTGGCAAAGGACGTTTTACGATAGAGCAAGACTTGCTCGCCGAATTTGGCAAGGGCGCGACGGCGGAAACCCTGCATCAAAATTTCAAGGGCAGTTGGGACCGCTACAAGCAGCTCAAGAGTGTGAGCGACGCGTTCAGCCAAGAGGCAGACCAATTCAAGGTGATGTTGCGCGTGGGCGCGGAATTTGGCGATGGCTTGCAAGTGAACGGCGCGCAATTCCAAACGATGCGCGAGGTATTGTCCGCGCTGGAAGTGGGCAAAATTATTTTGGAAGCGGTGCCAATGCTTACGGAAGCAAAATGAAAGCATTTGCGATATGAAAGCACTTTCGATTCGTCAGCCCTGGGCAGATTTGATTGTGCAGGGCAAGAAAACACTCGAGCTGCGTTCGTGGACCACCAAGTATCGCGGTCCGTTGGCAATTCATGCATCTCAATCATTCAACGCCGACGAATGTTTGGCGCATGGGCTTGACCCCGCGCAGGTCACGACGGGCGCGTTGATTGGCGCTGTCGAATTGCAAGAAATTATTCCGCTCGATGCGGAAACCTATCACGCGCGGCAACACGAGCATCTTGCGACAAAAGCATATCACGCGCCGCTGTACGGTTGGCGCATTACGAAACCGCGCGCATTGCCGCAGCCGATTCCCGCGCGCGGACGCATGAGCTTGTTCGATGTGGCTGACAAATTATTTCAGGTTGACGAGTCGCCACTGCCCGAACCCGCGCCAAAAATTTCCACCGTGCGCGTGGGAACGCCGCGCAAGGATGCACGTCCGTTTGAATTGCGCGTGATGGCGAGCCAAGCATCCGAAAACGGAACGTACAATTTGGCATTGTTTCAAAGTTTGGTGCAGCAGCCGCACGCGCAAAAATTTTTTTACACGGAAACGGGGCGGACGATGCAGCCGATTGCGGAATTGGGCAGCGGCAGTTTGAAACTCGTCGCCGACCAAGTGATGGACGCGCTCAAACGCTCGGGCTATCGCGCAACGGAATTGAATGTTGGGCGACGCGAGCCCTTTGATTTGAATGAAGAAACGGGGGTGCGTTTGGGCTTGTTATTTTTGGCGGTCAAACCCGTTAGCAAAGTGGAGCGCGTCGAGGCAATCGCGCAAGGGATTCGCCGCCTGACGAGCGAAGAGGCGTATTATTGGTTCAGCAAATGCACCAAAGAACCGACCGCCGCCCGCGCGCAAAAAGCCCTCCGTGTTTTGTTGGCGGAAGAATAATTTCAAATCTAAAATCATAAATCAAAAATGTCCTCCCTCCCTCCCGTCCTCATCGAACATTGGCTCCCTATCGAAGCGATTGGCGCAGAAAGCAAACGCGAACGCGGCGCGAGCAGCGCACTGCCGCCGCTTTATTTTTTGCATGTGTGGTGGGCGCGGCGTCCGTTGATGACGAGCCGCGCCGCGATTCTCGCGAGTGTTTTGCCGCAGTGGTCTGCCGATTTTCCCGCGCCGTTGCGCGGAAAATTTCCGAACGCGGAAAGTTATCACCAATGGGTAATTCAATTGATGGGCATTCGCGGCGACCCCGTCAAAGGGCGCAAACTCGTTGAATGGGCAAATGCAAAAGGTATCAAACTCGAATACCATCCTTACGGCGGCGCGCCGCGCGCATTCACGGTCAATCCGTCCGCCGAAGATTTGCAAACGATGGGCGATTTATTGGAATGGACGTGGGGCACGCGTGAACTCGCGGTGCTTGACCCGTTCGCGGGCGGCGGCTCGATTCCGTTTGAAGCGCTGCGCTACGGTTTCACCACGATTGCGAATGATTTGAATCCTGTCGCGTCGGTGATTGAAAAAGCCACGCTCGATTATCCCGCGCGTTTCGGCGTGTCACTTGCAGACGATATTCGCAAATGGGGCGATGTGTGGGCAAAACGCGTCAAAGAAAAACTCGAACCGTATTTTCCGAAACAAGCGGGCGAAAGTATTTTTGCGTACTTGTGGGCGCGGACGATTGCGTGTCCGACGACGGGCAAACCCGTACCGCTTTCGCCAAATTGGTGGCTGCGGACTGGCGACAATCCCGCTGCCGTAAAAATGATTGCGGATGACGGCATGGATGCGCCGCGTTTTGAAATTGTGACGGGCGCGCGCGTCAAGAGCAGCAATCCCGACGAAGGCACCATCGCGCGCGGCGTCGCGCGTTCGCCATGGACGGGCCAAACGATTGACGGCGATTACATCAAAGCCGAAGCGCAAGCGGGTCGCATGGGGCAGATGCTGTATGCGATTGCGTTGAAAAAAGCGGGCGGGTTCGAATTCCGCGCGCCGACGAATGAAGGTTTGCACGCGGTGCGAAGCGCGGAAATAGAGTTAGAGAAAAAACATTCTGCATGGCTAGCATCTGATGTCTGGCTTGACGAAGAAATCCCCGATGGTAACAAAACTTCCGAGCCACGTCGTTACGGAATGCAAAACTGGGCGGACATGTATTCCCCCAGACAATTACTTTCGCTTGAGGTAATGTTGGATTGTCTTGGCGAGATTCAAAAACAGGTTGTAGCAGAAGAGTCCAATACAAAATCATTTGCTATCAATGTCTATCTCGCGCTGATTCTTGACAAGATGGCATCAATGAATTCAAAACAAAGCCGATGGGACTCGGGACGCGGAAAAATTACGAATGCTTTCGAGCGGCATGATTTCGCGCATCGTTGGTCATTTGGTGAATTTGATGGCGCTGCAAATCTGTTGCCTTTCAACATTGCACAGGTGGAAGATGCGTACCAAGGAATTTCGTCTCTTTCAGCACCGACGCAGAAATTATTGCAATCAACAACCCTCAAATCAGCTGTAGACAGACTCACTATCACACGCGTCTCGGCGTCGGAGCTTTCACACATAGACGATGCCAGCATTGACAACATCACGGTTGACCCGCCGTATTCCGACAACGTAATGTATGCGGAACTGGCGGATTTTTTCTATGTCTGGCTCAAGCGCAGTGTCGGGCATCTCTTTCCAGAATTTTTCCGCGATGAATTGACCAACAAGGATGATGAAGCCGTCGCCAATCCCGCGCGCTTTAGCACCGTCGGCAAAAAGAAGAAAGAACTCGCCGAGCAAGATTACGAACGCAAAATGGCGGCGGCGTTCCGCGAAATGTACCGAGTCTTGAAACCGAACGGCGTGCTGACCGTCATGTTCACCCACAAAAAAGTGGAAGCATGGGACACGCTCGCGTCCGCGCTCATCGGCGCGGGATTCACCATCAAAGCATCGTGGCCCGTCCACACCGAAAGCGAACACTCGCTGCATCAAGCGAAAAAGAACGCGGCGGCGTCAACTATTTTGCTGGTATGCCGAAAGCGCCAATCAAAAATCGAAAATCAAAAACTTGGCCCGAACGAACGTGAAGGATCAGAAATCGAAAATCCCGTATGGTGGGACGACATCCAAGCGCGCGTCCGCGAAACCGCGCGAACGAGCGCAGCGCAATTCGCCCAAGCAGGCATTCGCGGCGTGGATTTGTACATCAGCACATTCGGTCCCACACTGAGCATCATCTCGGAACAGTGGCCCGTGCTGACGAGCGAGATTGATGCCAAGACAGGCGAACCGAAACCACTGCGCCCTGAAACCGCGCTCGAACTGGCGCGCCAAGAAGTGGTGCATTTGCAAAAACAGCGGCTGCTGCTCGGACGTGATTTGCAATTCGACCCCGTGACCGATTGGTACATCATGGCGTGGGACGCCTTTCACGCCGAACAATTTCCCTATGACGAAGCGCGCAAACTCGCGATAGCCATTGACGTTGACCTCGACAAAAACATCATGCAGCGCGAACGGCTCGTGTTGAAAAAGGGCAACTATGTTGTGATGCAAACGCCGAGCGCGCGACGAAAAAAGAATGTGGTGGACCAAGACCTGTTCGCATTCGAATATGTCATTGACGCCGCGCATACGGCGATGATGATTTACGAACAGGACGGCGCGGGCGCGTGTGAGGTGTGGTTGCGTCAGCGCGGCTATCACAACGACGCGACCTTCAGAGCGTGCTTGCAAGCAATGTTGAATGCGATTCCGCGCACGCGCATCAAGGGAAAATTTTCGAGACCCGAAGCCGAGATTCTGGAAAACATGCGGCTCGCGTTTTTTGAAGAATTGCAAGCGCCGGTGGAGGATGAGCCAGAAGTGGAGCAGCTGACGCAGTTGGGATTGGGATTGGGCGAAGAGGTGGAGGAGGAAGAGGAAGAGTGAGGAGTAGTCAGAATAGGAATTCGCTCTAAAGCACAAGACACGACACGCTAGCGAACATGTCACTCCGCGAATATCCCTTTCAGATTTTTTACAGCCCTGCCGATGACCCGCTGAATAATTTTTATATCCCTGCGTTGTCGGCGAGTGTGCGGTATGACCGCAGCGCGGGTTTTTTCAGTTCCAGCGCGCTCGCGGTGGCAGCGGCAGGTGTCGCGCGCCTGATTCAAAACGGCGGACGAATGCGTTTGCTTGTGGGCGCGGCGTTACAGCAAGACGATGTGGACGCGATTCAACAAGGACACGAACTCAAAACGCGCGTGACCGAACGCTTGCTCCAACATTTTCAAGACCCGCAAGACGCACTCTTGAACCAACGCCTCCAAGTTCTCGCGTGGATGATAGCCGAAGGCACGCTCGAAATCAAAGTTGTGCTGCCAACCGACGCGCGCGGAAATCCCCTTTCCGCCGAACAGGCACACGACTACTATCATCCCAAAACAGGAATTTTTACAGACGCGACAGGTGAACGCATCGCGTTTTCGGGAAGTGTGAATGAATCCGAAACGGCGTGGCAGCGCAATTACGAAACGTTCTCGGTCTATTTTTCGTGGAACGAAACGAAAGCGTACCTCGAACAAGTCGCGATCACGTTTGAGCGTCTGTGGAATGGTCAAGAACAAGACTGGCTCGCGCTCGACGTGCCAACCGCCGTACGCGAAAAATTATTGACCTATCGTCCCGCGCACGCGCCGACGCGCGACCCGCTCGAAGCAAAAATTTTCACCTCCGCGCTCCAAGAAACTCAACCCACCCTCACAAACGAAATTCCGCAAGCCGAACGCGTGTTGTTTCAATTTGTGCGCGACGCGCCGTACTTGGCAACCGCGACGGGACTCGGCGCGGCGACGAGCGCAATTGTGCCATGGCCCCATCAAACACGCGTCGCCGCTGAAATCATCCAACGCTTTCCCGACCGTGCGCTGCTCGCCGATGAAGTGGGTTTGGGCAAAACGATTGAAGCGGGTCTCGTGATTCGCCAACTCGTGTTATCGGGACGCGTCAAGCGCGCGCTGATTCTCGCGCCCAAGTCTGTGCTAAAACAGTGGCAAGAAGAATTGTACGAAAAATTCGTTCTCGACGTGCCGCGTTATGACCAAAACAAATTTTGGAACGTGCATGGACAACAACTCGCTACGGAAAACGAAAACCCATGGGACGCGTTCGACCTCATGCTCGCGGGCAGCCAACTCGCGAAACGCGCCGACCGCCGCGAACAAATTCTCGCCGCGCGCGGATGGGATTTGCTCGTAGTGGATGAAGCACATCACGCGCGCCGCAAAGATTTCAAGGAGAGAATTTATCGCCCCAATCGTTTGCTCGGATTGCTGAATGAAATCAACACGCGCGACAAGGCGGCTGCGATCTTGTTGATGACGGCGACGCCGATGCAAGTGCATGCGCTCGAAGTGTGGGACTTGCTCACCGTACTCGGCATGGGCGGCAAATGGCGCGCGGATGAAGACAACTTTCTAAAATTTTTTGGCGAACTGCGCCGTCCTCTCGCCGACACCGATTGGGAATTTGTGTTTGACCTCGTACAAGATTACTTGGCAACGGGACATGAGTTGGATTCGCATTTCGCCGCGCAAGCCGCATCCGAACTTGGTCCCGTGAAATGGTCCGAGATGCAGACGCTGCCCGCGCGGCGGGGCGAGCGCGCGCAAATTTTGAATTATCTCGGCAGTGCCGCGCGTCCCTTTGTCGCCGAAATGGCACGCCGTCACACACCGCTCAATCATTATTTTTCCCGCAACACGCGCGAACTCTTGCGCGAATACGAACGACGCGGCATCCTGAAAGCAAAGGTTCCGCATCGTCATCCGCGCATCGAACGCGTGCCACTCTCGCCTGAAGAACAAAACCTGTATGACCGCATTGACGAGTACACGAGTCACTTTTATGCCAAGTACGAAAACGAACGGCGCGGCATGGGATTCATCATGACGATTTATCGCCGTCGTTTGACGAGCAGTTTTTACGCGGTGCGCCGTTCGCTCGAACGGCGGCTGGAATTTTTGCGCGGCGTCTTGCACGGCGACCAATTGTTTGACGACGACGACATTGAACAAGATGATTTGGAACAAGATGTTGCCGAAGAAATTCTGAGCGCTGCAGAGCGCGAGCGTTTTCGCGCGGAACGCGAATATGTCGAGGATTTTATTCAGCGATTGCAGCTCTTGAGCGTCACTGATTCAAAAATGGAACAGCTCAAGCAAGAACTGCATCGCATCTTTTTGCAACGGGACAAAGTGTTGGTCTTTACACAGTACACCGACACGATGGATTTTGTGCGCGACCAACTGCGCCAAGTGTACGGCGCGCGCATCGCATGTTATTCGGGACGCGGCGGACAAGTGTGGAACGGGATTGCGTGGGTAGAGACGACCAAAGAAGAGGTCAAGCAAAAATTCCGCGAAGGCGACATCCAAATTTTGCTTTGCACGGAATCCGCGAGCGAAGGGTTGAACTTGCAAACATGCGGCGTACTCATCAATTACGATATGCCGTGGAATCCGATGCGCGTCGAACAGCGCATCGGACGCATTGACCGCATCGGGCAAAAGTACGACGACATTTTCATCTCGAATTATTTTTATGAAAACACCATCGAGGATTTGATTTATCAACGGCTCAAAGACCGTATTGATTGGTTCGAAGTCGTCGTCGGAGACTTGCAGCCGATTCTGGCTGAGGTGGGCGAAATCACGCGGCGTTTGGCGATGCTGTCAAAAGATGCGCGCGCCGAGCAATTGGAACTGGAAATGCGCGCGCTGCGCCAACGATTGCAACATCGTCAAGCCGAAGCCCTCTCGCTCGATGAATACATTTTGAACGACGAAAGCATTTCCAACGCGGCGAGTCCGATTCAACTCGCCGATTTGGAACGGCTGTTGACCTCCGCGCTGTCAACGAAACAACTCTTTCATCCCCACCCCGAATTGTCTAGCGCATATCTTTTAATATGGGACGGCGAGGTGCTGCCCGTCACTTTTTCGCGCGACTGTTTTGACGAACATCCCGACACTGTGCGGTTTTTGTCGTACGGCAATCCGGTGCTCGACAAATTGTTGCAGCAGTGTCCCACGCCCACCGCGAGCGATTCATTCAACAGCATCGTTCGTTTCAACACCGACGAACCGATGACGCGGGCGTATTTCGCAATATCTGACGCAGACGAATCCCCCGACCCTATCACCACCTTTGCGCAGTTGGAACGATTGCTTTCACAACCAGAACGCGCGCCGTCGCCGGATTCTATCGCCTCCGCCCAAGCGATTTTTGAAAACCAAGTCCAAGACATTCAACGCGCACAAAGCGAGGTTCTGAAACATCGGCGCATGGCGGTCTATCTTGCGGAATATGCCCGCGCGCAGCGTTTGCTCATTCAAGCCGCCCTCGTCGAAATTGCGCTCGGACAACAACCCGAACTTTTGGTGGGCGAAATCTATCCCTCTGCGTTCATTACCGAAGCAGTATATGGATTACAGCGCCATCGCTATCCATGGAGCGCGTTGGTGTCGTTGGCGTATGAGGTGAACTTGGCTCCTTCCCCAAACGACCCCTATTTCTCTGAAATTCGAAATCAATCGCGAGAATCGTTGCGCGCTCGCTTCAACCAACTCACCGCGCAAGCACGAGAGCTGGTACCGCGAATCAGCAAGGCGCGGGATGCGATGCAAGTGAAGGAAAAAAGAGAGGCGCAAACGGCTTAACTGGCAATTCTTGTTCAAATTGGGCAAAATCTTGTATGGCTCAAGAAACTTGGATATTGGCCTCATAACAACTCCAAATGACTTTCAAGCATCTCGATCCGCTTTTCGGCCTCCTGGAGTCGTACGCGAGTGTCTCGATACATTTCCGCGAGCCAATCAAAATCGTCGTCATTCTCTTCAGCTTGTGCAGCTCTGAAGGCTGCCTGCAATTGGGCTACTTCTTTTCCCAAATTCTCTCTCTCATATCGCCATGACTCGAGTTGTTCGTATATTTCACGCGTTTTCATAGACGCCTCCTCTAATTCCGCTACTCGACAAAGCATAACGCCATTGATAGTTTCTTTGGTTCGAGCAATGTTCTAGTGTCACAAGGAAAAGTGGCAATTCGTCAAGATCATTAATACGCAAGACGGAAATAGTAGATTCTTGATTTGCCACCTTGTTACCAATGAGAATTGGTTTGAGTCCTGCGAAAAGCGCACCTTGTATGTCATCCACGGGGTCGTCGCCCACATAAATGACCGCATGTGATTCGCTCGAAAGTCCCAAGTCACCGAGTGCTTTCCTAAAGAGGTCAGGATGCGGCTTGCGGTACCCTTCCGTAGCCGAGACCACGACGGTGTCAAAGAACCCCATCAGGTCGAATTGATCAATAATGTCAGGTATGATGTCAGGTTGTTGGAAGTTTGTCACAACCCCCAACTGATGCCCTGCTGCCTTGAGATTGTTGAGGATCTCTGGGGTCTCTTCCGCCATCGTGAGCCCGCCAACCCAACTATCCTGGAATGCCCAAGTTATCTCTTCTATCAAGCGATTCGATGACTGTGCTGGGAGCTCGGTTAGGATCGCCGCGATGTTTTCACGATATCGGGGTTCTCGGAGAAATGTCCTAGCAGCTTGCCATTCCCCGGAAAGCAGTAGTTGATGTCCCTTGGACCAATTTTCCGCGTGGTCTGCATGTACTTTTTTCCATGCAGTCTCAAATTGTTCGAAAGTGATCTCCCAATGATGCAAAGCAAGCACGGCATAGGTGGAGGCGATGTGACTTTTCTCAGTACGAACTTGATGAATGAGAGTCCCATTGAGATCAAAGAGTATCGCCTTGGTCTTTCGACTCATTGTTCACCCTCCTCTCGTGAGATCCTGCGGTGTTATCGTTCCTGCGGTTAGGTTGGATAAAATATCTATGGAAGACAATTGGCAACGGTCTGGCAGACCAAACCTGCCCTTGTCGCATTGGAACGGAAAAGTGCCTCCATCAATAGCGCGGGCCCAAACAAAAGAAGCACTGTGATAACGAGACTGAGAAGCAGGTCGAGGTGCCACGCGAAGAAATTCATTATGCCTTCCATTTCTTGCCTCCTGGATCACGTGTGCCGAGCCTTTCCCTACGTCATTACCTAACTTTATTTTAAAGGCAGTGCTCCCCGTGTTTTCCGACAAACTTCTTACACCTTTCTGACATAATCAATTCCCACAGTAGCACTTGCGGTACAGTTAGCTTCTATGCGGCGCTTTCGAGATCGTCTTGTGGCTCTTTGTGAACTCGTTTCGTTTCGGGTAGCAATCGCATTGGGGAAGGTAAATGCTGCTGCGATTGCTGCATTATTGATGCTTGGACTTGAAGTGTATGCCGCTGCTCCTTGTACATTCTTGCTTTAGCTTCACCGACTCGGGCTTGTCCACGCCGCAGGAAGAAAATGCCAAGGCTTGCCGATAGGAACAAAATCCCGCCTGCACTAGAACCGATGAGGATCATTTGTTGGTTGCTAATGTCATCGCGTTCTTTTTTCTCAAGGACAGGTGCGAGCTCGATGGCAGCTGCGGTGGCAGCGGCGGCTTGTGCGGCGACTGATTGCTTGAGTGCAATCGCCGTCCGAGTCGCCTGCCCTTGGAGGACCTTGTTTTGTGCTTCAATCGAAACAGCCGTTTCGGTTGCATGGCTCTTGGCAACAGAAAGCGCAGCGTGGACAGCAGCTTGCGTGGCTGTTTGCTGCACGCTCACCGCCGTTGCCTGAGCAAGAGCCGCCACAGTGGTCTGTGATGCTTGAGCGTCCACCGCAGCACGAGTTTGCGCGGCTTGAACGCCCAGCACACGCGCCGCATCCGTGGCTCGTGCAATTGACGCTTGTCGAGTTTGCGCCACCTGAAAATCGCTACTTTGCCCAGTTTGAGTGGCGTGTGCAAACGCCGCAATCTTTGTTTGGTTTTGCTGAACATTAAAGGCACGCGGTGTTTCAGTCGCCTCTTTTTCGGCCGCCAAGCTACGGGCATTCAATGAAGCTGCGGTTGCGCTCTCGTAAGCAGCATACATCTCTGCTGACGACTCGAAGGGCTTTTTGTCTGTGACAAGGACACCAAGCACGATCGCGCCGACGAGAATGACAAGCGCAAGTGCAACCCAAGGCGTAGGATTGTTTTGGACAATCATCCCTGCCTCCTCTCTTTACCCAGCGTACGACTCAATCGCGTGGTGTTGAGTCTACGCTGACATGCCAATTAGACTGTTGCAAAATCCGCCCAAGATTCATGAGCCCCCAAATTCCGAAGGGCACAAGCAAACCCACGAGACAGGCAAGATAGCCGAGAATATTGCGCGAAGTTTGATGGGCAACAGAGACCATTTGGAACAAGGCATCGCCCGCCGCTCCGGACAAGTCCCTTGCATAATGCAGAGCCATTTGGATGCTCTGCCAACCATCAGGATCACTAGCTGCTTGTAGTTGAATTGAGGCAATCCCGGAACTGGGAACCCCAAAATCTAGCGCGCAGATTAGGAATCCGATCCAGAAAGCAGTGAGCAATATCATCCGCCACCAGTTCATTTCTGCTATCCCTCTTTTCGCTCTCCTTTGGTTGAAGCCATAAGCTCTTCGATGCTCTACAAGCTCTACTCGTAGTAGTGGCTTGCGGTTCGCCTACGCATTCGATGCTTTTCTTCCATGCCTCGCTGACATGCAACGCACCGCGTGGCGCCAGGCAATACATTCAGCCGTTCCATGGGAATTTCTTGCCTGCACAGTTCGCAATAGCGCTTCTTTCGATTCCTCCGCCGACGATGGCGTGGGCTCGCACACAGTACTGCGAACAATGCATGAGCACGGTACAGTTCTTCAAACGCCCTCGCTGAATCTGCAAGGTCGCCTTGGGGCTCATCGCCTACGGAAAAATCACTGCCAAAATTTAGCGCCATCGTATTTTTCATCCTCGTCACCTCATTTCCATTTTCGATTGTAGTGTCGCACCATTCGCTATCGTGTCTGCGGTCAGTTTTCTGTCACTTTGCCAAAAATCAAGCGCGCCCGCCTTGCATTCTGCTTACATTGCGGAAACAAAAAACCTGACAGTTGTCTGTCAGGTTGTGTAAACGAATTCCATCCTTCATTCTGTCACTCATCAGATGGTTGCATCATCAACTTATAGCCGTCCGAGTCGGTGAGCAGATAACGTGGCTGATCAGGATCGTACTCGATTTTTTCTCGCAATCTTCGGATGGCAGTTTGTAAGCGTCCGATTTGGCCCTTGTCCTTTTCATCAAACTTGTCTTTCAAAGCATTCTCTATCAATTCGCGTTGCTTGCACACCTGATCAGAATGCTCGGCGAGGTAGGAGAGCAGAGCATAACTTTGCCCGCGAATGGAAATACGCTTGCCATCGCGTTTGACGCCGTCCTTGTCAACGCGCAATCCTCGCTCGCCTTTTGACGTGGTGATAACGTCGCGTTCTGCCTGCACTACCTTTGCCGCGATCATTGCCATCGCCAGCAACGCGTGTGCGAGCCGCGCCTGTTCATTCGGCGTAGGCGTAATCGCAGGATCAAAATCAGCGAGGCGACGCGCGGCGTGGAAGAAAATGCCGAGGTGATATTGAAGATACTCTTTGCCGACCGGGCGCGCGGCGAAGCGGCGAAGCGGTTGAATCGAGCGCACGACCTTTTGCGCGCTCGGTTCAATGCCCTGTGGATCAGGTCTGCCGAAGTGATAGTCATCCAATAAACGATCCTCGATGTCGCGAAAGGATTGCAGATTCTTGTCTTCAATCCAATCAAAGCGGATCGCGGACTCGAGCGCGACAAAATTCCAGAATTGCGGCACGTCACCTGCATCGCAAAAATCAGTGAGCCATGCGTGACCATTCGCGTCCACGAAGATGCTATCAACAGCAAGTGTCCCTGGCGATCTGATCTCAAGTGTGGGTTGCTCGGGCCGGACTGCTCGCAATAGCGTGGCGATTCGATCCGGATCCGAAATCATCTTGCCGAGCGCAGGAAGATAACGGGCGAGTGCTTGAAAACGCACTTGAAATGCTTGCGGCGAGTCCCAGTCTGCCATCAAGCCGAGCCTCACACGATACAAGTCTTCCAATGCGCGCTCCGCAGGTACGGGGGGCCCTGGCTGCCATGCTGCTAGCGTCTCTTCAAAGAGAGTCTCCACTGCTTTGGTAAATAGTTTCTTGTCGCCCGCTCGATATACATCGGCGAGCGAGCGAATATTTTCAAGGTCGGCTTTCGCAAGGGCATAAGCATTTGCAGCAAAGTGTGTAGTCTCGACGGACATATTGTCACCCAGCACCGTCCCCAACTCACCATGCGCCTTGGGCGCGAAATCGCGATAATTCTGTGTTTCTTTTGCTATCAGCTCGTGCTGCCCGCAGACGACGACAAATGAACTCATCGCCGCACCTTTGAACGCGAACACAGTCAGCGCAACGCGCCCGTTGCGCTGCCAAAGCACGTGGTCAACGCGGATGCGATCCCTTTCATAGAACAAACGTCGAAAGAGGTCTTCCAGCTCCTCGGCGCGATTTACCAATCGCTCGCCTTCAAGTCCGGGTTCGAAACGTGGGACGAGTGCAAAGGGATTGGTGGCTTTCCAATCAATGGCGAGGTTCCAGTTGATGCGGAAACGGAGTTGGGCAACAGCTCGGTTTAGTGCGTCAATCAAAGCATTTGGGCCATCTTCCTTTTTCACAAAATCTACCGCTAGAGATTTACCCTCAACATTTGGTCGAAGGACGCGGACAGCAGCATCAGTAGAAGGGTGGCCTGTAAGGATTAGCGTAGGTATCGAACGACAAGCGGGTGCCTCTACCAACGTTAGCCCACTTTCATCTCGGTCATCATCGTCATTCTCCATCCGGACGTCAATAACCGCGGCGTGTATTCGTGCGTTCTTTAGAAGCCACACTGCCTCGGACAGAGTGAAGGACTTAAGTACGGAATAGCCTGCCCGCTCTAGGTACTCCGCCCGTGTATCCAAAAAGTCACGGTCATTGTCAACAAAGAGAATGTTCCCAGGCATAAATGTACCTCACCATGGTCTTGAAGTCACCGGGAGCCCTGCATCATTAAGTTCCCTGAGTAATTGATTTCTCCACTTGCCACTTGGATCCATTTCAATATACAGCATCCCAGAAATGTTGGAAGGAAGTTCAGCACCTTGTTGAAGTAGGAGGCGAGCTCGGTTTCGTCCCAGTTTTGCCAAGAAATAACCAAACTCGAAAACCACATTCTGTCGTGCGCGTGGCTTTTTATCTTTCTCCCTACCTTTTGCATAGCCCACGTCATCAGCCGTAAAAAGTGCTATGGCGAAGTTAGCATCTTTGGAATATCGTTCGAATTTTTCAATAATCGTGTCACCACGGTCTGGCTCATCGGCCAAGTTTACCGCCTCCAGCCCGATGCTTCGCAGGAAGTCGTTGACAATATCCCGCGTTTCGAAATTGTGACCGTGCGCCACAAACACCTTGCGTTTCGCGGGTACGCCCACCTTTTGAGCAGAGAGTATACCAAGAACATCTTCTATCGCTTCGCGTACCGCGCCAAGTCCTTCATTGCGGTCAATGAATTTTACCGCAACTTGTAATCCGTCTAGTTGTGGTCTGAGCGCTTCGCGCACATAGTCGTAAGATGGAAAATTAGTTACGATGATTTTGGGAACTGACCGCGCCACATTCTTTGCGAGTATTAATCCACTTCGGTCTCTCTCATCCTCATCATTTTCGAGACGGATATCCAGAACCGCAACATCAATGCCATCAGTTTCTAGCTTCGTCGTTGCTTCCTTTGGATTGGTTGCCGTTATGACTGTGTACCCAGATTTTTCCAAAAACTCTTTGGAAGTCTCAAGCAAAGATAGGTCGTTATCAGCGAACAAAATGGTTGCTTTTGAAGATGTGTTTGCAATCACTCGCTCGACTGAAGGAGTGTCTTCTAATATCCTTTCAAGTGTAGATGTGAGCCGATCAATGCTGAGCGATTTGCGAATGTAATCCTTTGCGCCCGCTTCAATCACATCTCGTGCGCGTCGCCATGTGGGTGAAAGTGTAGCTACCACAATTGGAACTTGGGCGCGCAATGTGTGTAGGTCGGATACGAACGAGACAACATTCTCCACTGCTGCCGCATCCACGATGATCATATCAGAGCGCTCTGCTTCGATTCGGGCGGAAAGGGGAGAAGCAATCTTCAACGTACCCAAAGATGCCGTTGCCCGTTTCACAGTCTTGACCCAATTCGTTTGTATTTTGGTAGTTACAACCAAGAAGTGTTTCGCCACTGGGAAGCTCCTCGTGATGTTCTCGATGTTCATCCCTTTCCCAGAAACTCACCGTGCGTTTCTGGAAAGTCCAGATCATTGTCTGCCAATAGAATAGTTCGAGCCATCGCCATTCTTCATTTGCAATAGTCACACAAGTGAAGCTACATTTCAAGAGGGAACGCGATAACTATTGTCGTACCTGTTGCTCCTGTTTCTTTTACCCATATCTCCCCGCGATAGATCTGTACAATCATCTGAGCAAAGAGCAATCCTATCCCCAGACCCTTCGCACCCTCGGGCTTGGTGATAGATTCACGGAAAAGCCGTTCTTTCACATCAGGGGGGATCCCACGCCCATTATCCCGGATTGAGATTTCTACCCGGAGATCAAACAGTGTGGTACTAATGATGATTTTGCGCTCAGCGAGTTCTTCCATAGCGTCAACAGCATTGTCAATCAGGATGTTCAATGCCTCCCGCAACCATTCGGGGTTAGCGCGTACACTTGCAGAATCTTCGAGCTCCAAATGCAATTCCAGGGTAATTGCCTTGTAGGGCTCACGCAACCGAAGTTGATGTGTACGCTCTTGTACAAAGTCATTGACGGGAACTGATTCAACTTCGCCTTCGGTGCCCAGCGGTGCGGTAAGCGGCTTTTTCAGAATCTGATTGACCAAGCGCTCAACCATTTCCAATCGCTTGTCAATCACGTCGCTTGGCGGCAGCTTGGCAAGGTCATCTCGCAGTAGTCCAATTTGTTCGCGAATTGTGATAGCATGCTTCTCGATGGAATGCCGCCATTTCGAACTCACCATCCCAGCCCAAGCCAACGCAGTGCGCGCAGCCAGGATGTCTTTTGTTGTTTCCAATTCCTCATATTGTTGCGCATTTTTAATTGCCACTGCCGCCTGTGCGGCTAGCAACTCCAGATTCTGCACATCCTCTTCCGCAAAAGCGCCTAATCTAGGGTGTTCGATACTTACAACACCGATAATTTCACTACCAATCTTCAGCGGTACCGAGAGCTGGGAGAGGGTTCGCTCTGTGGCTTGGATATAGTCCGAGTCCTTGCTAACATCATCAACCTTCTGTGCTTCGCCCTTTTTCACGCAGCGCCCGGCAACACCGATCTGATGATCGCTCTTCAAATCAATTTCGAATCTTTTTTGCAATAGAGCAAGCGTTTCACGCGGACAAGCAGCCACAAAGCGGAGTTTGTCTCTCTCATGTAACGCAATGTGTGTGAAGCACCCCTCTTGCTGCCAAGTCGCCCCGACGATACGCAGTACCTGCTCTGAAATCTGATCGAGTGTTTCTTCAAGCGACAATGTGCTAGTGAGGGCTTTGCCGGCTTCGTACAGTCCTTCAAGAGTCTCAGATTGTCTCTTGATTCTCTCATATAACTGCGCGTTACGGATGGCAACTGCGGCCTGATTTGCAAATTGCAGCGCATCTTGAATCTCGTCGTACGTGAAGCGATGTGGGCTGCGGTAATTGATGAACATCACCCCAAATCGTTCATCACCCGAGCGGAGTTGTATACCCAGAGCAGAGCGAATTCCTTCTGCCTGAACAAATTCCCCCTTCAACAATTCATCATTCAGTGCATCTTCCGACAGGTGATAATTCTTTTCTTCTAGGGAAATGATTCTCCACAAAGCTGAGTTGGGGGTGATTTTAGATGGGGGCCGCATATTCATTTCACTTAGATACCCAAGCCCTACTGCCTTGACAAATCGCTGACTATGTTCATCAAAGATGTACAGTGTAGCGATATTGCAACCTAACACATCTTGCGCGCCGCGAACGGTCGCGTATAGCATCTCGTCGAGATTTCCCAGAGTGTTCACTTTGGCGATGGCCCGAGCCGCGTCATGCGAGCGTCGCACCTGCTTATAAAGACGCGCTCTCTTGAGCGTTAGTGCCGCGTGGTTAGCAAAATACTCTAGGATTCGCTGTTCTTCCCACCCAAAACCGCGTACGTGTTTGTAATCTATGAACAGCACACCTAACGGTTCTTCCGCAACGTCTAAACGGATCCCTTGAAACGATTTGACCTTCAGGGCTTCTAAAAAAACCCGGGTCTTTCTCCCCACAAAGTCAGCCTGCGGACTATGCAAGTCCTCAACTGGTACATATCCATCGTGGAGTACACGCTCCGTCGTGCTGCCAGGGTGTGGCTCTTCTTTCCGAAACTTTTCTAACAAGTCGTCCGGAATATTCTCACCGACCAAGTCTTCAGGAAAGAACATGCCTTTTTCACCCCTTGCCGCATCATAGGGCCAGATAAGAGTACAATCCCCTCCTAGCACGTGCTTTGCACCCTTGGCAATCTCTTGTAGAACATTTTTCCACTCCGCCTCGCGTCCCATTGCTTCTGCCGCGTTTTTCAACTGTTCAAGTTCGCGCATCCGCCGCGTGTTGTCATAGGCGATCGCGGCTTGTGCAGCCAGCATCACTACTAAATCCTTATCGTCCTCATCGAAAGCTGGATCGCCAATAGAATTGACAGCTGTGAGCGTGCCTATAGCTTCTCCCTTGATCAACAGGGGGGCTACAATTAGCGGAGCTGTCCTGAAGTCTCTTGCCTTATCCAATGCTCTGCCCGTATTCCTGGGATCACTTTGAGCATTTTCAACCATCACAGGTTTTTTCGTACGCAGCACCCATCCACTCACACCCGCTTCCACTTCCTCAATTGTCATACTCTGGAGGTGCTCTGGAGGGTACCCTTGACCAGCGGCCTTTAGTAGTTGTTTGCCTTTGGTATCTACTAATACAAACAAACTGCGCCTGGCTCCCGTCAAGCGGATGACGTGCTTGGCAATCGAGTCCCAAATAGGTTCCGCTTCCTGGGCTGAAGTCATGTCTTTGCCAACTTCGTATAGAACTTTGAGCCTCTCCGCTTGCTTCTTCATTCTGCGTGTGGCTTTCTGCTCTTCATCGATCAAGCGCGCGTTTTGAATAGCCACTGTTGCGTGGCTCGCCAAACTCCGGCAGATTTCAATTTCGCTCTGTGTGAAAGTACGTTGTTGTTTGATTGCATCAAGACTGAATGAAGCAACCACTCTGCCGTCGATGATTACAGGGACAATCACAATTGAACGAATACCCAAGTCAAGTAGAATATCGCGCACATCTCCTAGTGACGTTTCATTGGCTATATCGCGAATATTCAGAGTCTGTCGCTCAAGGATCAGCTTTTCTTCGTCTGGAATACCGCGCACGGGGATGACTCGCCCAAATGCTCTCCCAGATTCGGGATATTCGGCAACAACTGTGCCCTCAGCGAGATCAGCATCGAACATCACAAGTCCGCTATGATCGGCTCCCGATAGTTCCACCGCAGCTCGGCAGGTCCGAGTGAGAACTTCTCTCAACTCTAACGTGGAGTTGATTGCAACTGTCAAATTTTGAAGCGCCTCCAGTTTTCGGGCTTTTTGTTCTGTTTCGCTCAATAGCCGACTATGCTCAAGCGTTACCGCAACCTGGTTTGCGAGTGCTCGCACAGCGTTAAATTGTGCCTCATCAAATGCGTGCGGCTCGTAACTTTGCACAGACAACGCACCCAAAACCTTGTCGCCCGCGCGTAGTGGAAGACAAATGCCAGATTCTGCTGGCCCCTTTGGACTAGTACGCGGCTTCATTTCGAGAGTGGTCTGCCATTCTCCTTCTGTTTGTTCGCGAGTGAACCAGACTAATTCCTGTCCTGTTTTGATCACATATCCTGCCAAGCCCCAGTTCAACTTTTCTGCGCCAAGTGTCAAGTCAGGTAGAGAAACTGATTCTCCTTCGTCATACGACAAAGGAAAACGCAACGTATCAGTTGCGGGATCATAGAGCGCAACAAAGCATGTCGGAGCGCTCAACTCCTCGCGCATAAAATCCCAAACTAGATCTAGTTGTTCCTCAAGTTGTATCGTTTGCGTCAGCGCGTGAGTCGCCTTGACCAGCGCAGCCGTATAGTCATGTGCTTTGCGGATTCGTTTTTGCTGCGCGGCATTCTGAATGGTGAGCGCGAGCTGGTCCTTGTCAAACGGTTTGGCAATGTAGTTATATGCGCCTATACGTCGAACTTCCTCTGTGGATTTCAATCCCCAGCCCGTGAAGAGAATGACTTCAATGTCGGAATATTTCGACTTGATATGCTGAATAACCTCCAAGCCACTTGGACCTTCTTCCAGTACTTGATCAACCAACGCGACATGATAGTGTCCTTTTGATTGTTCAATCAAGGACACTGCTTTATTGCCATTCTCTGCCTCGTCAATGAGAAATCCATGGGTCTGGCGCAGGTAAGCGGCTAATGGCTCTCGTAGACTCTTTTCGTCATCGAGCAAGAGCACGCGTATTGTTTCTTCGCTCATCGGCAAAGTCCTCCAATAGTGCAGTTAAAGTTTTAAACCCTCACTCTACGCCGCCAACTTGACCAGAAATGTGGCGCTCAATGGAACAATACTCTCTTCTACCTCAATCTTACCGCCCAATGTCTCGATGAGACTTCGCGCGATGAAAAGCCCCAAGCCACTTCCGCCGCGCGTGGAAAAACCCAAGTCAAAGATTCTTTCCCACAATTGCTTGTGAATGCCAGACCCTGTGTCAGCGAAACGTATCATTATCGGGTGCTTACGGTGGTCGGGTTCGTATGAGGTAGAAATTTCCAGAAGGCGCTGTTTATCCGTCTTGAGTGCCATGTGTTGGACTGCATTCAGCATGATATTGAAAAATACTTGCTGGAGCGCAATAACATTGCCCTTGACCTGCGGCAGGTTATCTGCCAGGCGGACAGCAATTTTCACGCCCTCCTTGCGCGCTAATGGACGCACGAGTAGCAAGGCACGCCGCACAACGTCGTTGACGTCAAATGTAGTGGCTGTCTCTTTTGCCTTCATCATTTGCTGGAACGAACTCACGAGCGTTTTTAGGTCAATCACCGAGTTTTGCAAGTCAGAGAGAGGGGTTCGTATATCGGCAGGAGGATGTGCGGGGGAAAGGAGATTTGACAATTGCAACTCCAGACCATCAACTTTGTTGTACACCTCGTGCGCAAGAGCTACCGCTAATTCGCCGCTCAACAGCAGAGGGCTTAGCTTACGCAATCGTTCATGTATTGCCTGTTCTTCTAAAATTGCTGCAAGCCAAAGTGAATCCAATTCAATATATTGCCGGCGTACCTGCGCAGCAGCATTGGGCTTGCGATGAAAGAAAAAGAGTGCGTGACGCACCTCACCCATCACTTCGATTGGTGCGCCAATGCATGATTCGAACGACAATAGATGGAGCAATTTTTCAAAGCGTTTATTCTCTTTTGCGCGTCCCTCAAATACGGGTTCGTTTTCGGTAATGACATCTTTGACCGGACTTTCCCATACTTCATAGAATGTCTCTTGCCGTAATGGTAGAGTGCCCGCCTCTGCTGCTATCGAAATGGTCTCTGAAATTGGGTCCTTGACAAAGACGATTCCCTTTTCTGCGTGTGCCATTTCGACGAGTTTTTCTAATGCCGATTGCAATCGGCGATGTGGGGGAAAATTGCCGAGAGTGATATTCAGTGATTGCTGACCCGTTTTCCCATCTTGATCAGCTAGTGGCATCTTCCATGCTGGTTGAACCGGTTCGCCACGCGCGAGCCGATACAGAAATTGGTCAATATCATCTCTGTTCAGTGGTTTCTCAAAAACCTGAGATACCTTGGCTGCACGAATCTCGTCAGTGCGTTCCAAGAGCCACTCAGGGTTGCTCATTACGCACACAAGTATATCCCCGCCATCGGCGCGCAAATCCCTAACCAATTCCAAGCCATCTCCATCGGATAGGTGGATGTCAACAAAGAGCAATCCTTTCTCTTCAACACGAACCTGACCCAAGACTTCGGGAATTGTTTTGGCTGCAATCGCGCGGTATCCTCGCTGTTGCAACCACTCGACCATTCCATTACGAATGCTATCATCATCATCTATCACGATGATTTGCCCAATTCGTTCGCGCTCGTTCTCAGTCACTCGCGGCAACTCTCCTATCGGCGAGATTGGCGCGGAGGTTGCGTGCTCCACCATTTTCTCGGCGAGTCTCTCGATCATCTGCGTCGCCTGCGCTCGCTGTTGCATTCGGGCTTTGATGCTTAGTGCGAGCCGTTCATTGCGGGCATCAAGATGCGTGATGACCGCTTCGACCTCATCTCCGCCCCACAGCAACTCTTCGGGCTTGGAGATCTGCCAAGTTGCTAATTCATCACATGGAACAAAGCCATTTACGCCCGCTTCCACTCGGACGAATACCCCATCAGGGCGCAGTGCCCGCACGACCCCATGCACGACATCGTCCTCGCGGTAGCGCCGCGCAAATTCGGGCCAGGGGTTTGGCAGCGTCTCGCGCCGGCTCAACTCGATATGCTTTCCCGTTTCTCCGAGGGCGATCACTTTGGCAGTAATCTTTTGTCCCTTGTGAAAGAAAGTCGCTGGGTCTACGTCTTGATCCAAGGTCAACTCTCGGCGGCGTATGTAGGCACGCGTGCCATCATCCAGACGCGCATAAACGCCGTATGTGAATATGCTTTCGACAATTGCTTCGACTTGTTGCTCCAGAAGATATTTGCCCATACTACACCTACCATTCTATTGGGTAACGAGAGTCAGGGGTCTGACAGTTTTCTTACAATCTGAAGCACAATTATCACACTCATTCGACTGTACACACCTGACGGAATTTCGTCTACCAGATACCCGTGAACGAGCCATCTGCTCTCGCATGATTGTTGAATGGGTGCTGTCAAGTGATCGAACCCCTGCAGCATGGCAACTGCAAAGTCGCAAGCGCGCCCCACTTGTCATTGCGAGGAGCGCATTTTGCGACGAAGCAATCCCCATCGCGCGGGTGAGATTGCTTCGTCCCTCGCAATGAAGATCCCTGTCAAGGGACTTTGCAGTTGCCATGTCCCTGCAGGTGTGTGCATGTGCATCTTCAGGTAAAGGCACGCTAGAGAAACGCGGGCGTGCCACGAAGGAGTTTCCCCTATTCTGGTGCGTGGTCGGCAAATCGAACAGCATGGATTCCAACATAGGCAAAAGTTGTTATTGGATGACACACTTGAAAAAGTGAGACCACGCTCAGCTGAACGTGGCACGTGTTGTCGAAAATGGGTGCCTCACTCACTCTCATGAAGTATATCTATCTCTTGCCCTTTTGTTTGATCCCATTTCCTCAATTCTTCCATGGAAATCGTCGCGACAAAGCGCACACGCGGTTTGTGGTATTGAGTTGCATACTCCGTGGTGCGTGTACGGCGACGAATGGAGCTGTCCTTATCCGCCGCCTGAAAACCGTTTGACGATGCGAATTGAAGCGGGCGAAAAGAATTTCCACGCGTTGGCATAGCGTTTGCCATTGGCGCAA
>Ga0226835_1000799_pt1 | contig 24907 bp, 22 predicted proteins | sample LAC_MetaG_1_FD_163627 | JGI IMG/M metagenome (GOLD analysis project Ga0226835, IMG submission 163627) | Anaerobic ammonium oxidizing microbial communities from anammox membrane bioreactor (MBR) in UC Berkley, California, United States -... | ecosystem: Engineered > Bioreactor > Anaerobic >...
AGCGTCGTCGGGTCCATCAACGCGCCATTCAACAAAAATGTCATGAACTGTACCGCGATGGCGTTCAACATGACCGTACTCAACACTTCATTCACTTTGTAACGCGCTTTGAGAAAACCCGCGATGCTGCCCCAAAAACCGCCGCCGACAAATCCCGCCGCGAGCGCGAGCGGAATCAAGAGGATGCTGGGCAAACCTTGAAATGTGAGCGCAACCATTGTCGTCGCGAGCGCGCCCATCACGATTTGCCCTTCACCGCCGATGTTAATGACGCCGCCGCGATACGCGATACAAATACCGACGCCCACAAACAAGAGGGGCGACGCTTTGACCAACGAATCGGCAATCGCGTTCGGACTGCCGAACGCGCCCTGAAGCATGCCGATATACGCTTCAACAGGATTCGCGCCGAGCAGCCAAATAATGACGCCGCCAACGAGTAGCGCGAGGCCGCCCGCGACGAGCGGCACGATAATGTAATTGTAACGACCGAAATCAAAACGTTGGCGCAAGGGTGTCATACCTCTTTCTCTATCTGTACAAGATGGTTCTCATCGAATAACTTTGGCGTCGCGCGAACGACGCGCAAGAAAGAGGTTCAGCGGCGCTTGTCGAACGGGGAAATTCCGACGCCGTGCAACGCCCAGGAGGCACGACCACTGAAACCGAAAGGGGGGCAGCTAAATCTGAAATTGTTATCGCTACGGCAAAAGATACACTAAAATCCTATGCGTTGTCAATGACAAATGTCCCGACTTTTCGGGCAGGCGCATTGTTCAAAAGAACCCAAATGTTTGGCGCTTTAATTCGACGACGCAAGGCATAAAAAATTTTGGACGCTTACAACATGCCGCGTTCGCCGCGCACGTATGGCAGACCCAATGCGGCGGGCGCGCCCAACCGTTTGCGAATCGCCGCGCGCGAACCGATAATCAACACCACAATCGTCAACGCATAGGGCAGCATTTCCAAAAAGAATTGCAGATTGCGGTCATAGAAAAATGGGTTCGCAATGCCCAACACGCTTTGGATGCCCTGCACGTCGAGCGTGAAACGGCGCAGCGAACCAAACAAGTACGCGCCAATCGCCGCGCGCACCGGATTCCATTGCGCGAAAATCACCAGCCCAATCGCAATCCAGCCATAACCCGACGTGGTGAATTCGCTAAACCAGCCCGGCGTAATCGAAAGCGTAATCGCGCCGCCCGCCAAACCCGCCAACACGCCGCCGCAAAATACATAAAAATAGCGCAGCGCGTACACATCAATGCCCAACGAATCCGCCGCCGCCGGATATTCGCCCACCGCGCGCAGATGCAATCCACCGCGCGTCCGATAAATATAAAACCATAACGCGGGAATCAACAAATAGCCCACAAACACCAGCACGCTCTTGTTGTCAAACAGGACGGGACCCAAAAATGGAATCGCATCCAGAATCGGAATACTGTACGTCGGCAGCGTCGGCACGCCGCGCGCGCTCGCCAATCCTTCGCCCAACACGAGCGCCAAGCCCGTGCCAAGAAAGGTCAACGCCAAACCGCTGACGACTTGGTCAGCGCGCAAAGAAATCACGACGAACGCGTGCAGCAAGCTCAAAAATCCGCCCGCCAACATGCCGACCAACAAACCGAGCCAGGGGTCGCCGGTGGCGGCGGCGGCGCCGTACGCCGTGACCGCGCCCATCAGCATCATCCCTTCGACGCCCAAATTCAAAACTCCCGCGCGCTCGGCGAGCAGTTCGCCCATTGTGGCAAATAGCAGCGCGGTCCCATTCGAGATTCCGGCAGTGAGTACATTGACCCAAAAATTCATGGTTAGGTAAATAGGTAGCCAGGTAGCAAGCGCTGCGCGCCTACCTGTCCACTTGTCTCCTTGTCAGTCCACGGTCCAGCTACTTGCCTACCCGTACAATTTTAATGCGATAGCGATTCAACACTTCACTGCTAATCAGGGTGAACAATAAAATTCCCTGCAACATGCGCGCCAGTCCGCTCGGTTGAATTTCGCGGCTGCCGATGAGCAAGCCGCCAAATAAAATCGCTACCGGAATGACCGCCCACGGATTCAGCTTGGCGAGCCACGCCACGATGATGGCGGTGAAACCATAGCCGGGCGAGATACGGTCCTGAAGCCGATGCACCACGCCTGCCACTTCGGACATGCCGCCCAAGCCCGCCAAACCGCCCGCCAGCATAAACACCATAACCGTCATCCAGGCGATATTGACGCCTGCATAGCGCGCCGCGTTCGGATTGTCGCCAATCAAACGAATCTCGTACCCGAAACGCGTATGCGTCAACAGGTACCACACCGCCGCGCACGCCAACACGGCAAACACAAATCCGAGATGCACCGTCAAACCCGAAAAAGGTTTGAACAAGCTCGCATAATCGGCAAGGCGCGGCAACCACGCCGCGCGCGGAAAGGTCGGCGTCAATTGAAAACCGCGCTCGCTCCAAGGTCCAAACACCCAGTACGCCACAAAGAGGAGCGCGATGTAATTCAACATCAACGTCGAGATAATTTCATTCACATTCAAACGCGCCTTGAGGATGCCGGGGATAAAACCCCACACCGCGCCAAAGAAAAAACCCGAAAGCGCCATCAAGGGAATAAACAACCACACCGACGCGTCCTTGCCCAAAACATTTTCGACAATCAAGGTCGCGCCCCACGCGCCGAGATAGAATTGTCCTTCCGCGCCAATGTTCCACAGACGCATACGGAACGCGAGCAAACACGAGAGCCCGGTCAAAATTAACGGCGTCGCTTTGACCAATGTATCGGAAAACACGCCGAGATTGCCGAACGCCGCCATATAAATTGCGCGAAACGACGCGATGGGGTCGCCGCCGACATAGACCAAAATCAAACCGGTGACGAACAGCGCAATCGCCACCGAGCCAATGGTCGTCGCCCACGGCAGCCATTTCGGCGTCTGCAAACGCGGCTCTAATTTTACGCTGAACGGCAAACGCAGTCCGCGCGTCTTGGGCGGAGTATGAGTTGAAAGGGATTGAGTCATGTTTTCTTTTTTCCGCAAGCGACAAAATTCTCGCGTAAATGTTCCGTCTGCAACGCGCGCGCGAGATACGGCGCAATACTTGGGTGTGGCGATGAAAATTTCAACGCGCGCCGCCGTTTAACGCAGCGCCGCTAAATTTTGATACAACTTGATGCCCAAATGCGGATGCGCCTCGCACAACGCATCCAATTCCGCTTTGGTCAAGGCAAAGACGCGCGACGGCTCGGCGGCAATCGCGCCCGTGTCCTGCATTTCGCCGAACGCGATGCCCGCGCCCAGAACTTGGCCCTTGCCGACGATGCGGTCGCCCGCGCGCAGCGAACCATTCAAGACCACGTACATTGTGCCGGGCGCCAGCGCGCTGCCTTGCGGCTCTTCGGTCACATGCCCCGCGCGATTGATGAGATACAGTTCGAGCGGCGTAATCTTTTTCAAGACCGGCGCATTCAACGCGCGCAAGCGATTCTCGTGTTCCTGCGCCGCGCGAATAAAGGCAGGCGTTACGAGGTCAAAATAGCGCCGTGAATTTTCGGTGAGTTCGATGGGGCCCAAATCCCACGGCACATTCAATTTGGCGAATTTCACAATATCGTAGCGCGCGGTGTGATGAAACACCATACCCGGCACATAACCCGTCGGCAAAAAACCCATTTCGTATAACGTCTGCTGAAGACGCGGACTGTACGCGCTCACGTCCACTTCGATTACTTGGGCTTCGTATTCGGTCTGCGCGAAATCCACCGCCCAACGGAGCAAGCTGCCCTTGACCGCGCCCTCCTGACCAATCAATTCAACCAATCGCACGCTGGCGTGATGTTCGTTGTACACAAAACCGACCGCGCCCAGCGTGCGGTCGCCATCCAACGCGACGACATAATTTGCTTTGCGCGCTTGCAGCTGCGGCATCCCTTCGTCCAGATGCACGCCGCCAAAAATTTCAGGTTCGACGATGCGCCCCTGTTCAATTTTCAAAACGCGAATGAGCGATGTCGCGTCGAGCGGACGAACCTCAATGTTTTGGTCGAGCGGATACCCGCGCACCGTAGCATTGATGGTAACGGCTTCGTCCAATTCCAAATTTTGCAGCGACAAACCCGCGAGCGGCGCGACCGCCGGAATAACTTGGGCTTGGCCAACGCGGCGCAGCACGCGCCCATTGCCAAACAATTGTCCTTCCAAGACCACGCTCTCGCGCCACTTCATGCGATAGTGCAAAGGCAAAAAGCCGAGCGCGACGAGACCGAGATGGTCGTTGATTTTTTGCGTTTTCGGATGCACCGTGCGCGCTTCGGCAAACGCAAACTCGACGCGTTCATCCGCCGCATCCACGAGCGCGGTCAGAATCGCGCGCCCCAACCCTTTGCCGCCGGTATCGGGATCCACGACGACGCGCCCGATTTCGCCAACGAGGTCATTGTAATCGCCGAAATTCAGGATGCACGCGCCCGACGCGACGATTGCGCCCTGTTCTTCGACGACGAGCCAAATGATGTGGTCGGAATAGATGCCGCGCTTGACCCACTGCGGGTCATAGAATTCGGGCATCGAATAATCGTCGCCATAATTCTCGCGAAATAAATTGATGACGGCTGCAATGTCGTTCTCTTGAATGGGGCGTATATTCATGGTGAATTTCCGATTTCTGATTTTGGATTTCCGCCTTGTCGGACAGCGCAATCATAAAGCACGCGCTTCGGGACGCGCCAGGCGCGATATACAGAACGCGTACTCGCGCCAGACTCTTCATTTCCGAGAACAAGCGGCTGGACGTAAACGCGCCATAGTATATACATCCGCGAATTCGCCATCCCGAAAAGAATCTTGCTTGAGCGTGCCTTCGATTTCAAAACCAAATTTTTTATACAAACGCAGCGCCGGTTCGTTGTCGGTGTACACTTCCAACTCCAAGCGCGTGAGATTCAGCCACTTGTCGGCAAAATCAAGCGCGGCTTGCATCAATGCTGTACCGATGCCCTGCCCTTGCCAATCTTCATGCACTGCCATACCGAGACTCGCCGCGTGTTTGCGACGCGGGCGATTCGGATTCAGATGCAGCGAGAGACAGCCCACGACTTTTTGCCCCGCCGCGTCGGGAACACACGCGACCAAAGAATACAGATCGTCTTGCGGTTCCAATTTTTTGCGCCACACGTCCACGCTCGGATACAACACTTGGAGAGTACCCCAAATCACGCGCGGCGACGAAAAAATTTCGACGTATGCCTCCGCGTCGGCGGGCGACGCGCGGCGAATGTGCAGTTGATACATTTCTATATTACACGCGTCACATCCGAATATAGCGCGGGCCATTTGCCTTGGCGGAGTCGGAATTTTGTCCCGTGATTATGATGCGTTCTTGCGTCAAAATCCACCAAAACGCTGCCATCTTTGATTGCCGCGAGAAAACGTTCAAAAGAAAATCCACTCAGCACATAAAGAGATTCATACTTGAACCATTCGCGCTTTTCCTGAATCCGACTTGTCGCAACGACGTAAAAGCAGTTTTTCATCTTTGTCGCAATAAGCGGTTCCAAATCATCGAAACCCCAATACGGTTCTGGCTCGAGTTTTTCCAATCCGCCTCTTTTGAAAACGCTTGACAGCCAAGCTACAATCTCCTTGTCGTTCTGGTCGGCTTGCTCTGCCTCAAACACAAATTTTACTTTGCGCTCAACACTATCCACCACAACTCGAAAGCCACGATTCGTAAATGATGTTGCGCTTGTAGTGGAGCGAAAGCTTTGTTCTGAGACAGGATATTCTGCGCCCGCCTTTTTATGCTTCCAGCCATACTTGGGCAACAGAACGCTTGAAACGATTCTTGCGGCTGTTGGCGAAGGTTCCGCATGCTTGAGAGTAATCAACGCGGTTGTATGCTTGCGTTGCCCCTTTAATTCCCATTCGCGCGCATTGGGAATAGGTAAATTGTTTTCGCTTATCCCAAGTAGTTTTTCAAGTGTGTTTCCAACCGCGCCATCATTGCGTCGGTCAATGGTCTTTTTGACGCTCTTGTGCCAACCGGCGTCAAAAATCTTCCGCATTTCCTCGATGAGCTCTTGCTTTGAGTACAATTTCACTGGGGGGTCTCCAAAAATCGAGTAAATATTCGAATGTTGTGCCCATCGTGATGTAATTGCTGGGCCATCCAAAGATACCGATATTGTTGACGATATTTGTTCTATCCCAAATAATAGTGTTTCTCAATTCATAACCCCGCTTCCGCAATTCCTGGACTAGGGCAATATGAATTGTGATTCTCTCGTTTGCCCACCACATGTCGGGAACATTTATGACGCAATGTCCTTTTTCCCGCAACAGCGGTAAAAGACCCTCAAAAATCTCTCCCATCGCGTTCGTATATTCATCGAGCGCCATAGTTCCCAAATCGCGCGCATCTTGGGAATACTGCTCGACCTTGCCCAACTGTCCATTATCTCTATCGCGCCGCGATTTGTTCTTGCGAGCGCGATTCAAAAGGTTCGCATAAGGCGGCGACGTAAAGATCAGCGCGACCGAATTCTCCTCAAGATATTGAGGTATATTTCTTGCATCGTCTTGGATCGCAATTTGCTGCGACTTGTTAAAGAGATTGTTGTGCGCCAATCGCTTTTCGCAGAGGGCGAGATATTTTTCTTGCAAATCAAATCCGACCGCATTTCGATTCAACTCTTGCGCCGCGACAAGCGTGGTGCCGCTCCCCACAAAGGGGTCCAAAACTAATTCGCCTTCGTGCGTGAAAAGCGAAATGACCTTGCGCGCAAGCGAAAGAGGAAAGGTCGCCGGATGGAGCTCCTTATCCCGAACGTCTCTCTTTTCATAGAAAAATTGCCATACGCCAATTTGACTCTTGAGCCAGTCTTTTGCTTCCATGCAATTAATGTGCGTTGGTTTGCACTGACAGGCGCGCTCCTTGCCTATATTCAGTTTCGTCCGATATTGAGCATGAGCTTCATTGAGGACGCGCGGCAACGCTTTCTGCTCTTTCTTGCTACGGGGCATCTTTTCTCCCTACCGTTCGCATCAAGCGACTAAACTTGCCGCAAACTCTAAAAACGTCTCTACGTCCGCCAAATTACTCACCAAGCCCACCGACACGCGCACCGCGCCGCTGCTCTTGCCGTCCACGCACATCCGAAAATCGTCAATCGTAAAACGCGCTTCGTGTCCCGGCTGGCGAAAACATTGCGACAGTTCCGTGCCGGTGATGCCGAGCGCGATTTCGCCGCCGCCCGGATTGCAAAAGCAGCCGGTTCGCAGCGAAATGTTTTGCGCGTTCGCGCGGCGTTCGATTTCGCGGTGGTCCATCGCGCGCCCGTGCGCGTCGTAAAAATTCATTGTCACCGTGCCGCCGCGCTGCTGCGTATCCAACGGTCCGTACACGCGCACAAGCGTCGCGCCGTTGGAATGATGCAGCGCGTTCAAACCGTCGAGCAAAAATTGCGTGAGCAGCGTCACGCGTTCGTGAATCGCCGCATACCCGATGGCGTCAATGTGCCGCAGACCAATTTCGACAGCCGGGATATTCAAATAATTCAGCGTGCCGTCCTCGAACGCCGCTTCGCCTTCGCTCAAATAATACTTGTCGCCCTGCACCGACGCGACCGTAATCGTGCCGCCCGCGAACCACGGACGATGCAATTTTTTCAAAGTTTCGCGTTTCGCAATCAGCGCGCCGACGCCGGTCGGATAACCGAATACTTTATAAAACGACTGGGTGACAAATTCGGGTTTCACCTGCCCCAAGTCCAGACGGTTCGTCGGCGTGAACGCGGCGGCGTCGAGCAACACATCCCAGCCGCGCGCGTGCGCCCATTCCACAAATTCGAGCGGATGTTGGACGCCCGAAAAATTGGATTGCGCGGGGAACGCAAATAAATTATTTCCTTTGACGCGCGGACGTTCCAATTCTTCCCGCAGCGCGCTTTGGTCCAAGCGCATATCGGGCAGCAGCACCGGCACATACGTCACGTGCGCGCCGCGCGCCCGCGCAAATTCGCGGACGCCGTTCACCGAATTATGATTATCAAACGTGAGCAAGTAGCGGTCGTTCGGTTCAAACGGATACGCTTCGCCGACGAGTTTTAACGCGCCGCTCGCGTTCTGCGTAAAAATCGCGCAATACTCGTTCGGGTCGGCATTGAAAAATTTTAGAATGTACGCGCGCGCCCCTTCGACCAAATCGGTCATGGCTTGCGACGTGGGATTGGACGAATGAGGATTGCCGAAAACGTGCGTCCGCAAAAGTTCCAAATGGGCGCGCAGCTGCGCTTCGGCGTACAAACCGCCGCCCGTGTAATCGAGATAGACGTGTCCGCCCGCGTCGAGCCGCGCATATTCGGCGGCGCGCAGCGCGTCGAGTTTCGCGGTCGCGCGATATTTTTCCGCGAGCGGGGACGGTAACTTAGCTATTTCCTTGCCCATACACAAATAAATCGCTGATGGATTCGCCCAAATAATTTTTGCGAATCGCGTCGGCAAAAACATGCGCGACCGAAACGACGTGCAGTTTGGGATGCCGTTTCGTCGGCGGCTGATAAATCGTATCGGTCGTAACAATGCCGGTGATTTCGGGCATTGCGCCGAGCCGTTCCAACGAATTGCCCGAGAACAAGCCATGCGTGCAGACCAATTGAATTTCGCGCACGCCCGCCTCGACCAAAATGCGCGCGACTTCGAGCATCGAGCCGCCCGTCGCAATCTCGTCGTCGTAAATCAACGCGCGCTTCATGCCGCGCAATTGCGCGCCGATGAGACCGCTGACGTGAACTTCTGTATCCGAGACGCGCTCTTTGTTGCCCGCCGCGACGGGCAAGCCGCCCAAATCTTTGGCAAAGCGCGCCGCCGATTTTGCGCTGCCAATGTCCGGCGCAATCACAATCGTATCAGTTAAATCTTGGCGCGAAAAATATTCTTGAAACACCGGGCGGCTGGTGAGCGGGTCCGTCGGCACGCTGAAAAAACCATGCACCTGCGGCGAATGGAGCATCATGGTCATTATATTGGTCGCGCCCGCCGTTCGCAGCAAATCCGCAACCAAGCGCGCGGTGATGGAAATGCGCGGCGCGTCTTTTTTATCCGAGCGCGCAAAGGAATAGTACGGAATCACCGCATGAACCTGTTTCGCCGACGCGGAACGCGCAATGTCCAACATCATGAACAATTCCATCAAATGGTCGTTGACCGGCGGCGTGAGCGATTGAATGAGATAGACATTCCGCGCGCGCACCGTCGTACCCAATTGCACATACAAATTATCGTTGCTAAAACGTCGGATGTCGGTCGGTTCGAGCGGCACGCCGAGCTGCCGCGCGATTTCATCCGCCAGCGCGAGATTCGAACTGCCGCTAAAGACACGAATATCGTTGGGGTTCAAAAAAGTTGCATTGTTCATAGTATGAAATTTACTGCGCGGTCCAGCCGCCGTCCATCGTCAACGCCGCGCCCGTTATTTGCGCGGCAGCATCGGCGCAGAGAAACACCGCCAATTGCGCCACCTGTTCCACCTGAACAAATTGTTGGGACGGTTGTTTTTCGGCAAGCAGACTGCGCGCGGCTTGTTCTAAATCCGTGACCATTGCGGTGGCGCGCGCTTGGATTTGCGTTTCGACCAAAGACGTCCGCACCCAGCCCGGACAAATCGCGTTGCACGTAATGCCGCTGCCCGCCGTTTCCAACGCGACGACGCGCGTCAAACCTACCAACCCGTGTTTGGCGGCGACATAGGCGGCTTTGTTCACCGACGCGACCAGCCCATGCACCGACGCGAGATTGATAATGCGCCCCCAGCCATTGCGCCGCATAAAAGGCAGCGTATGTTGAATCGTGTGGAACGCCGCCGAAAGATTTGTCGCCAAAATCGCGTCCCATTTATCGCGCGGAAATTCGTGCACCGGCGCAATGTATTGGATGCCCGCGTTATTGACGAGAATATCAATCGCGCCCAACTGCGCGCACGTCCATTCAATCATTTCATAGATTTCGGTCGGATGCAATAAATTCGCGCCGTGATGCATCACGCGAACGCCATAGGCGCGTTCCAGTTCGGCGCGTGTGCGTTCAATGCTCTCACGGTCGCCAAAACCGTTCAACATGACATGACAGCCCTGCGCCGCCAACGCGCGCGCAATGCCCAAGCCAATGCCGCCGGTCGAACCCGTCACCAACGCTACTCGATTCTGCAACATGGGTCTATCCTCCGCGCGCCTCACGTTTCCGTATTGCGGCGCACGCGTTCCGCCAAGACCTTCATCATTTCAAGCGCAAAACTTGGCGAGTGTTGAATCAAAAAATAAAAATCGCCTTCGTCCACTTTGACCAAGACGCAATCGGTTTTGGCGGTCGCAGTCGCGCTGCGCGGTTTATTATTGACCAACGCCATCTCGCCAAAAAAGCCGCCCGCCGTAATCATCTCCAAAACTTTGGCGCGGTTGGCAATTTCGACTTGGCCCTGTTCGACGACATACATACAGTTGCTGTCCGCATCGTCCGCGTGAAAAATAATTTCGCCCGCCTTGAAATGTTTCGTATTCCGTTCGCGTTTGATGAGGTCTATATTAACCATCTGCGCCTCCCGCAAAATTTTTCATGCCTTTATTATTCCGCGCGCGGCGCGTGAGCCAACGCGCGAACCAATGCGCGCAGCGCGTCGCCCAGCAACAAACTGTCCGCGCCAACCAACATCAAATTGTATCCTTCGCTTTGTGCGCGCCGCGCCTGTTCGAGCGTAGGGCAAAATACGCTCACGGATAGATTGTGGGCGAACGCCGTTTCGCGCGTTTCTGCAATCGCGGTTTGCACATCGGCATCGCCGATGTGTCCCGGCTTGCCGAAACTGCCCGACAAATCAAACGGTCCAATCATGAACGCGTCCACGCCTTGCACCTGCGCGATGCTCTCGACATTTCGCACCGCGTCCACATGTTCGATTTGCACAATCACGGCGGTTTCGTCATTCGCCCGCGCGAGATATTCATGCAGCTGCGCGCCATAACGCGCCGCGCGCCCGATGCCTACGCCGCGCGTGCCTTGTGGCGGATATTTTGCCGCGCGCACCGCGCGCGCCGCTTCTTCCGCCGAATTCACTTGCGGCACAATAATTCCCGCCACGCCCAAATCTAAAATTTTGCCAATCCACACGCGGTCGTTCGACGGCGCGCGCACGACACAGGCGCAGCGTTCGCCAACCGCTTGCGCGATGCGTTCCACATCGTGCAAATCCAGCGCGCCATGCTCCATATCTACAAAGAGCCAATCAAAGCCCGCGTCCGCGCACATTTCCGCAATCGCGGGCGCAGGTATGGTCAACATTGTACCGACAAGCCGTTCGCGCTGGCGCAGCCGCGCGCGAAAATTGGACGCCGCCATTATGTTTTCGTCCCCGCCATCATCAAACCGATTTTTTCAATGTCCGCTTCCGCCGTCGGCATCTCGCCGATAATTTGGCCGTCAAAAAGCACGGCGACGCGGTCCGACACGGCGAGAATTTCGTCAAGGTCTTCGGAGATGAGCAACACCGCCGCGCCCGCTTCGCGCTGCTGGAGCAAAAGTTTTTGCACCGCTTCGGTCGCGCCCACATCCAAACCGCGCGTCGGATGCACCGCGACGAGCAAATCGGGCCGCGTCGAAATTTCGCGCGCGAGAATTACTTTTTGCGTATTGCCGCCGGACAGGGCGCCCACGCGCGTATCCACCGTCGGCGTCGCAATCTCAAAAGTCTCGACCAGATTTTTGCTGACTTGGCGCGCCGTATGCCAATTGATGGCGATGCCTTGCGCGATGGGCGCTTGTTTGTAGCGACGCAAAATCAAATTGTACAGCACCGAAAGGCCCGAAGCGAGCCCCGTGCCGAGACGGTCTTCCGGGATATGCCCCACGCCGAGTTCATGAATTTCGCCCGGCGATTTATTCGTCAGGTCGTATGCGCCGAGATAAATCCGTCCGCTGACGAGCGTCCGCAAACCCGTAATCACTTGCGAAAGTTCGCGCTGGCCGTTGCCGGCGACGCCCGCGACGCCCAGAATTTCATTCGCGCGCACTTGCAGCGACAATTCGCGCAGCGCGGGCAAACCGCGGTCGTTCAACGCGCGCGCCTGTTCGATTTTCAAAACCACCGCGCCCGGTTCCATTTTCTTTTTGTCGAGCGCGAAAACGATTTCGCGGCCCACCATCAAACGCGCCAAATCGTTTTTCGTCATGCCCTGCGGCGAAACGCCCGCGGCGGTGACGCGTCCCTTTTGCATCACGGTTACGCGGTCGGCGATTTCCAAAATTTCGTCGAGATGGTGGCTGATGAAAATGACGGAACGCCCTTGCGCGGTCATGCTCTTGAGCGTGGCGAATAATTCGCGCGCTTCCAGCGGCGTCAATACGGCGGTGGGTTCGTCCAGAATCAAAATGTTGGCGCCGCGATACAACATTTTCAAAATTTCGACGCGCTGCTGTTCGCCCACCGACAATTGCCAAATATGCGCGCGCGGGTCCACTTTCAAACCGAATTGTTTGGACAATTCTTGGACGCGTTTTTCGGCTTGCGTCAAATTCAAACGGAAACGCGGTTCGCGCAAACCGAGAATGATATTTTCGGCGACGGTTTGCGACGGCACGAGCATGAAATGTTGATAAATCATGCCGATACCGTAATTGATGGCATCGCGCGGCGAACCGATGTCGGCGCGCTGCCCTTCGACAAAAATCTCGCCTTGGTCCGCGCGATACAAACCGGCGAGGATATTGGTGAGCGTGGATTTGCCCGCGCCGTTTTCGCCCAACAGCGCGTGAATTTCGCCGCGCCGCAAATCAAAATCCACCTGGTCATTCGCCAAGACGCCGGGAAAGCGCTTGACGATTTGTTTCATTTCGACCACACAGGTTGGTTCAGTCATGGCAAAGAGTTGTAGGGACGTTCGCGCGAACGTCCCTACAAGGTGATAGCGCTATTGCGACAGTTTCGGTAATTCAGAAACTACGTTTTGATTCCACCAATACATGCCGTATTTGGCGGGAAAGCCGGGCGCGCCGGGCGCGAATTGGTCAATGTCGCCCTGCGAGAATTTTTCGCCCGCGGGAATAACGACGTTGCCCTTGTTGTCGGTGATGGGACCGCTAAAAACGCTAAAGCGGTCGAACTTGCCCGCCAACGCGTCAGCCAGTACGGCGCGCACTTCGGGAATGACGGATTCGGGAACGCCCTTTTGCGGCGTCTGTCCTTCCATGAAACCCCACAGACCGAGACCGCCATCTTTGACGTCAAAGTATTCCGAGCCGCCCTTCCAGGTGCCATCCATCATCTTTTTGATGTCGGCGACATAGATGGGGCCCCAGTTCCAATACATTGTCGTCAAGCACGAATCCAGTTTGCAGTTGCCTTCATAATCGTACGTGACAGCCCATTTGCCTTTTTCTTTGGCGGCTTCGGCGTTGGCGGGCGTATCCGCGCCGGTCATGACCACATCCGCGCCTGCGTCCAGCAGCGAGGTGGCGGCGTCTTTTTCTTTGACGGGATCGTGCCAAGTGTTGATCCAGCGCACATCCATTTTACATTCGGGGCAAGTGCGCTGCACGCCGAGCGCGAACGCGTTGCCGAGACGAAATTCTTCGGGAATCGGAAAGGTGGCGAGGTATCCGACTTTGGGCGTGTTGTCTTCTTTGGCGCGCGCGCCCGCAATCATACCCGCCATATATTTGATGGTTTCCATGCCGCCAAACATATTGCCAAAGTTCGTGTCGTTCGATTTGTAACCCGAAACGTGCAGGAATTTAATGTCCGGGAATTCAGCCGCAACCGTTTCGGTCGCATCCATGAAACCAAAGGAGGTGGTGATGATGGCGTCAAATCCTTTGCGCGCCAGAGAACGAACAACTTGCTCCGCTTCCGCGCCTTCGGGAACATTTTCAATGTATGCGGTATGCACGTCGGGCATATTTTTGTCCACGTATTGGCGGCCCAATTCATGCGCTTGCGAATAACCGCCGTCATCGTGCGGGCCCACATACACAAACGCGACATTGTATTTGCCTTGCTCAATGTCGGGAATCTGGAATTGCGCGGACGCGGCGGTTGGTTCCGCCGGCGCGGCGGTCGGCTGCGCGGGCGCGGTAGTCGCTTGCGCGGGCGCGGCGGTCGGCGGCGCGGAGGTCGGCGCGGCGGTGGGCGTGGCGCACGCCGCGAGCATCAAAACCGCAATCAGCGCCAGCGCGGCGATGAGATAAAATTTGTTGCGAAACATTCTTTCTTCTCCTCTAAATTGATAGGCGCGCGCGTGGCGCGCGCGATCCAAGTGTACAGTTGCGAGCGTTTTCCTTCGGACAATCACCCCCTTCCCTTTTCGTTGCGTCTATGCTTTATCTAGCTCCATCGCTGTCCCTTGCGTTTTGCGCGCGCGGTCGTTCAGCCAGCCGCAGAGAGAGTTTCAATCCGCGACTAGCTCTACAAAATCAAACTTGCGTACATCAACCAGTCCTTTATCGGTCAATTTCAGGTCAGGAATGACGGGCAGCGCGAGAAACGACAACGCCATGAACGGCGTCTCGAGTTCACAGCCAAGTTTGCGCGTCGCCGCGTTCAGATGGTCGAGTTCCGCGCGCACGCGTTCAATCGGCTGGTCGCTCATCAAGCCCCCAATCGGAAGCGGCACGCGCCCCAACACCTGCCCTTTGTTCACCGCGACAAAACCGCCTTGCATCGCCGCAATCGCGCGCGCCGCGCTCAACATGTCGTCGTCATTCGTGCCGACGACGAGGATATTGTGCGAATCGTGGCCGACCGACGAACCAATCGCGCCGCTTTTTAAATTAAAACCGCGCACAAAACCGAGTCCGACGTTGCCTGTCGCGTGATGGCGTTCAATCACCGCCATTTTCAAAAGATCGCGTTCCGTGTCCGAAACAATTTGCCCGTTCTGAATCAATGCCCTGTCAAATTCTTCGCGCGTCACCAATTGCCCTGGAATCAATCCGATGACGCGAAGCGTCGCCGCAGTCGCATCGGTGCGGACGCGCAAATCTACGCGCGACCAATCCACATTCATCGTATTGCGAATCGGCGGGCGCGAACGTTCATGGTCGTCGGGTTCCAATTTGCCGCGATAGACCACGCGCTTGCCGCCGTAATACACGCGCTCGATTTTCATTTCGTCGAAATTGTTAAAGACCACAATGTCGGCGCGCTTGCCCGGCGCAATCGCGCCGCGGTCGGTCAAGCCAAAATATTCCGCCGCGTTCAACGTCGCAATCGTAATCGCCGTCACCGGGTCAACGCCGTTTTGAATGGCGGTGCGGACGATATAATCAATGCTGCCCTGGTCTATTAAATCGTCCGGCAAACGGTCGTCGGTACAAAATAAAACGCGGCGCGCGGTGCGCGCATTGATAATGGGCAGCAGCGTCAACAAGTTGTGCGCGTTCGACGCCTCGCGCAGCATCACGTACATACCGCGCCGCAATTTCTCATTGGCTTCTTCCACCGTCGTACACTCATGGTCGCTGGCGATGCCGGAAGCCACGTACGCTTCCAAATCGCGGCCCGTCAAACCGGGGCAATGCCCATCCATGCGTTTGTCCGAAAACGCGCGCAGCTTGTCCAATACTTCTAGATCGCCGTTGACGACGCCCGGATAATTCATCACTTCGGCAAGCCCCAACACCCACGGGTCATTTTTGAATTCGATTAAATCGCTCCAGCGCAATGTCGCGCCGCTCGTTTCCAGATGCGTCGCCGGCACGCACGACGACGCCATCACGTACACGCTAAAGGGCGTGTATTTTGACGCGTCGAGCATGTAACGGATGCCTTCTTTGCCCAACACATTCGCGATTTCGTGCGGGTCAACGACCACCGTCGTCACGCCGTGCGGCACAACCGCGCGCGCAAATTCGTACGGCGGCACGAGCGCGCTTTCGATATGCACATGCGCGTCAATAAAACCCGGCGCGACATACGCGCCTTTGACGTCCGTAATTTTTTGCGCGGCGTAATCGCCCAGACCGACAATGTGCGAGCCGGAAATCGCAACGGACGTTTCTTCGATTTCACCCGTAAAGACGTTGACTATGCGCGCATTTTTTAGCAAGAGGTCGGCGGGGATTTGCCCGCGCGCGGATTGAATCAGAGTGGAGAGTTCCATAAATCAACTCAACCGTCCCGTGAACTGCATCGGCACGCCCAACGTGTTGAACGGTTCCAGCGTAATCCCGATGCCGCCGATGAATTGCTGTTTGAATTCTACCTCGCCCGCTTGCCACGCGTTGACAACTTCCAAGGGATTGTCGGCTTCGAGAACGATTTGCAAAAGGCGTTCCGTGTCCACGTCTTGAAGAATCACCGCGCCGCGCGTCATTTCAAACCAGCCGTCCTCGCCGTCCGCGCCCAATAATTTTTTGTATTGTTCATACGCCGTCGCCAGGTCCACGACGCCGACATTCACGTCGCCCATGCGGACATTTTTTCCAATGCCGGCGGTCGGCGCGGGTACGCGCAGTTCACGCGGCGTCACATCCTGAATCAAAAAGGGGAACCGCGCGTCCGTCGGAAATGCCGCGCGCCATGCGACCTTTTGGCCGTCGGGTCGTTCGCGTTCGCCCGCTTGCGCGTCGCCAAGCGCAAAACCGCGCGCGCGTATCGCCGTCACATCGGCATCAAGATTGTCCGATTCCAATACAAAACGCGCCAGCCGATTTTCGCGTTCCAGCGCGGCGACGACAAAGGGCGACGCTTCCCGCGCCAATTCCATATCCCACACGCCAATGAGTTCCAGATACGTGCCATCGGCGAGCGGCACGAGCGCATTGTGCGTGCCCATTTTCGGATGTTTGCCGCCGGGCAGGACTTGGAAACCGAGTGTCTGATACACTTCGCTCGCGAGTTCGAGTTCCTCCACCGCGATGAGAACGTGGTCAATGCCGAGAATCATTTTTTGAGAACCCGCCAAGAACACCCATTACACAAATGAGATTCCTCACACGGAATATCATTTTTGTTTGATTCGTGTTGTTCGCGGGTAAAATCCAATCTGTTCTGTGGTCGTATGCCGCGTTTTGTGTGAAATCCGCAGTTTGAAAGCTGCTGGCAAGCGATTCAGCATCAATGCGTTGAGATTCCCTTGCCATGATGGTTTTAACCTCAGGACGCGAAATTTACACAACTTTCGGTCAACCGCCGGTTCTGTTCAGCGCGTAATACGCCAAAACGAGGTCAAAGAGCTGCGTCCCTTTTTCGTACCGCAAACTACAATGTTCTATCGCTCGGCGCGACGCGATATTTTTCTGGCGCGCCGAGCGCAATGATGCGTTCCGATTTAATTTTGTAAAAACTAAAATCCATCCTCGCGCACGATGCGATTTATCGCAATTGACCAATCACTGCAAGCGAAATGAGCGGCGTTGTATTGGTGATGACAATCATGTTGATTTCGCGCGTTCGCTACATCCAATGCGAGGAGGTTCGCTGCCATATTGCCCTCTCGGTCTGCAACCTGTCGCCTGCTGACTGCCTTGCGCTATGTCCCATCCACCATCTTTTTCGCAATGCGATTGTGCCGTTCCACCGTCGGCGGCAAATCGAGCGTGAGCAAATTTCCATCTTGGACGACGACGCGCCCGTTAATGACAGACAAATCCACGCGGTCGGTATCGCAAAACACGAGCGCGGCGATGGGGTCGTGACTGCCCGCGTAATTCAGCCGATTCAGATTGACGCCGATAAAATCCGCCGCCTTGCCCGCTTCGAGCGAACCAATATCGTCACGGCCCAAGACGCGCGCGCCGCCGCGCGTGCCGAGTTCCAACGCGTCCCGCGCGCTCAACGCCTTTATATCGCCGCCGACGCGCGCCAGCAGCATCGCTTGACGCGGTTCGTGGAGCATGTGCGACGCGTCGTTGCTCGCGCTGCCGTCCACGCCGAGACCCACCGCCACGCCCGCGTTCATCATTTTACGCAGCGGCGCGATGCCCGAACCGAGCAGCATATTGGACGAAGGACAATGCGCGATGCCCGTGCGCGTCTGCGCGTATTTTTCAATCTCTGCGTCATTGACCCAAACGCTGTGCGCGAACCACACATCCTCGCCGAGCCATTCCAAACTTGCAGCATAATCTACCGGGCGTTTGCCGAAACGCTCAAGGCAAAATTGTTCTTCGTCCATCGTTTCCGCGAGATGCGTGTGCAAACGCACGCGGTACGCGCGCGCCAAGCGCGCGGATTCCAACATCAATTCCGGCGTCACCGAAAACGGCGAACAGGGCGCGAGGCCAACGCGGCACATTGCGTAGGGTTGAGGGTCGTGAAAGGTTTCGATGACGCGGCGCGAATCGCGCAAAATCGTTTCGTGGTCTTGGACCACGCGGTCGGGCGGCAAACCGCCTTGCGATTCGCCCAAACTCATCGAGCCGCGCGTGGGATGAAACCGAATGCCGAGTTCTTGCGCCGCGCGAATTTCGTCGTCGTGTGAGGAACCGTTCGGCACGAGATACAAATGGTCGGCGGCGGTGGTGCAGCCCGACAAGATCAATTCCGCGAGGCCCACGAGCGCGCTGGTGTACACGGCGTCGGGCGTGAGATTCGCCCAAATGGGATAGAGCGTTTTGAGCCAATCGAACAAAACGGCATTTTGCGCGGCAGGCACGGCGCGCGTGAGCGTTTGATAAAGATGATGATGCGTGTTGACGAGGCCCGGCAAAATCACCATGTCGTGCGCGTTGATGACGCGGTCCGCCGTTGGCGGCAAATCGGACGTCGCGCCCACCTGTTCAATCACGTTATCGCGCACAAACAAACCGCCGTCTGAAATTTCGCGGCGCCGCGAATCAAACGTAGCCAGTACGAACGCGTGCTGGATGAGGAGCGTAGCCATCTGGGGATACTCGGACAAAAAATTCTAGCGCAACTTCAAGGGCAGAAATTAACGCGCTGAAAAATGAACGCTGGCGTTGGGTGGCTCGCTTGGATTATAACAGAAAGCAGGGAGGAGCAAAACAATCGAATCGCCTCCTCTGCGCGTATCGCATCCATCCCAAAACGAGCGCCAACTTGATGCGGGAGACGCAAAATTTGTATATAATCAAATCCAAGCATATATCACGCGCCCCGCTGGTTTGGCGCCGTACGCACGGAGCATACCCTATGCAAGAATATCATTTTGTCACTCATTGGTTTTTTGACGCGCCGGTAGAACGCGTCTGGCAAGAGCTAGTCAATGCGCAAGCATGGCCCCAATGGTGGCGCTGTTGGAAACAGGCAAACGTTCACCCTTCTGCCCATGGGTCGCTGGTTGGCGCAACGATAGATAATGTCGTACAAGGCAAACTGCCCTACTCGCTCCGCTTTGCGACCACAATCACGGCAGTCGAACTATACAAGAGCATAGAGCTTGAATCGTCCGGCGAGTTGGTCGGCAAAGGCAGGTTCGTTTTTGAGCCGCGCGCGGCTGGCACGGCAGTAACGTATTATTGGGATATCGCGACAGTCAATCCGCTTTTCAACCTGTTCGGCAAATTGAGTTTTGTGCGTCAAATGATTTCAGACAATCACGATTACGTGATGGCGGACGGGTATCGCGGACTCAAACCGCGCGTGGAGGCGCAGCCCGCCAAGACGACATCCGCACAAACGTGATGATCCGCAAACCCTACAGCACAACAAGGTGTCATAATGTCCACAAGCGAAGCCGATTCTGATGTAATGCGCGACCAATGGAGCGTCGAAAGCAGCGATTTCGGGCGCATCGTTTCAATGAGCGACGGCGTGTTTGCGTTTTCGCTTACGCTGCTCGCCGTTAACATCACGTTGCCCGCGTTGAATGTTGCCACCGCCGCAGCCGAATTGCCAAAGGCATTGTGGGATTTACGCGAACCGTTTGTGATTTATATGATTGCGTTTTTCACGGTGTATGTGAAATGGAACATACACCGCCGCCTGTTTCGCGCGCTGAAAAAATATGATGACCGCCTGCTCGGACTCAACATGTTTTTTCTGCTGCTCATCTCCGGGCTCTCGCTCCCCGCAAATGTCATTGGCAAGTACGGCGATATTCCGATTGCGGTGATTTTTTTCGCGGGCTATCAAGTACTGATGACCTTTACGGAAGGAGTCTTGTGGACGTATGCGACGCGCGGGCATCGTCTCGTCGCGCCCGACCTGCCTGACGAATGGATTGGCGTGAACGGTCTGCATATCTGGCTGGCGATGCTGTTATTCGCGCTCTCCATTCCGCTCGCGCTGTGGAATACGGACGCGGCGGAATACAGTTGGCTGCTGCTGATTGCGGCGGCGCCGGCGGCGGGATGGTTGTATCGGTTGGTCAAGCGCTAAGCGCATTTCTCTATTTTCCCTTTGCATCCAAGCAGGTTAAAGGATTCGGAACACAGGGAATCGCCGACATATTTTCATTGACACCCCTTCGCCCCTCTGCTATACTCGTGCCGTTTTTACATTTCAACGGAGAAATTCTCATATATGGCGAAAAAGCCCGTATTCTTTGTCCACGATGGCGGCGTGGACGATTATTTATCCACCATTTTGTTAATGACGATGGAGCATGTGCGCGTGCTCGGCATTGCCGTCACCCCCGCCGATTGTTATCTCGAACCCGCCGTCAGCGCCACGCGCAAAATTTTGGATTTGATGAACGTTCAAGGCGTCAGCGTCGCCCAAAGCAATGTGCGCGGCATCAATCCTTTTCCGCGCATCTTTCGCCGCGATTCATTCACCATTGACCATCTGCCGATTCTGAATCAACAAGAAAATATTCGCACGCCGCTTGCCCCCGAAAACGCGCCCGAGTTCATTGTCAAAACTTTGCGCGCGGAAACCGAACCCGTCACGATTTTGGAAACGGGCCCCCTGACAACGGTCGCCGCCGCGCTCGACCTCGCGCCCGATATTGAATCACGAATCAAGGAAATTATTTGGATGGGCGGCGCGCTCAACGTCAAGGGCAATATAGACCCGATTATGGAAGGCGGCCAAGACCTCACCGCCGAATGGAATGTGTACTGGGACCCGTTCGGCGCGGCGCGCGTGTGGGACACCAAAATCCCCATCATCATTTGCCCGCTTGATCTTACCAACAACGTCCCGGTCACGTCCGCTTTTTTGAAACAACTCGGCAAACAGTACCAATATCCGCTCTCGGATTTTACGGGACAATGTTACGCGCTCGTCGTCCATCAAGATTATTTTTTCTGGGACGTGCTGACGACGGCGTATCTGGGACATCCCGAATTTTTTACGCTCAAAGAATACGAGACCGAAATCATCACCAAAGGACGTTCGCAAGGGCGCACCCTCGTCAAACCCGGCGGCCGCAAAATTCAAGCCCTCGATACGGTGGACTTGGATAAATTTTACGCGTATGTGCTGGACGCGTTGAAAAGATGAAAAGTGTGAGGAAATTTTTGATTTATGATTTGGGATGTATGATTTAGCAACAAAGTTATTGGTGAACCAGCATGGAAAGGCAACAATCAAAAATCATAAATCATAAATCCAACGTCACCGTCGTCGGCAGTTTCGCGGTGGGGCTGACGCTGCGCGCGGAACGCTTTCCGGTCAAAGGCGAAACGCTGCTCGGGCGCGATTTTGATATGGGTCCCGGCGGCAAGGGCAGTAATCAAGCCGTTCAAGCCGCGCGGCTCGGCGCGAATGTGGAATTTATCGCGCGTTTGGGCAAAGATAATTTCGGCGCCATCGGCGCCGCGTTGTACGACGCCGAGAACGTCGGCACCCAATACCTCTTGCACACGGACAAACGCAACACAGGCGTCGGCTTTATCGTTCTCGACGCGCACGGCGACAATTTCATTCTTCTCGACCCCGGCGCGAACGCGTTGTTCACGCCCGCCGATGTGGAGCACGCGCACGAACGCATCGCCAACAGCGACGTCGTGATTACGCAATTAGAGATTCCGCTCGAAACGGCGGGCCACGCGTTGAAACTCGCGCGCGAAGCGGGCGTCCTGAGCATTTTGAATCCTGCGCCCGCGCTCCGCGTCCCGCCTGAAATTTTGCAATACGCGGATCTCGTCACACCCAACGAAACCGAATTGCGTATCTTGCTCGGTTACGCGCCCGACGCGCGCGTCAATTCCCTTGACCTGTGTCAAGAATTATTGCGCGCGGGCGTGCAAACGGTCGTTCTCACGCGCGGCGCGCAAGGCGCGATGGTCGTCACACATGACGGCTATCACGTCATGTCCGCGCTCCAAGTCCAAGTCGTGGACACGACCGGCGCGGGCGACGCGTTCAACGGCACGCTCGCCACATATCTGGCTAGCGGCATGCCCTTGGAACCTGCAATGCGTCATGCGATTGCGGCGGGCGCGCTCGCGTGTACCAAACTCGGCGTCATCCCCGCGCTGCCCAATGCCGACCAGCTTGGCGAATTCTTGCGCGGCGCATAATGTCGCCGTTGTGGGTTGGGATTGGCTTGCGCTAGCGCGCCATCCCCGTCCTGAAATAACGCATGAGCGATTCTCCTCGCGCCGACATCCTCGATCTTTTGCGCGGCAAACGTTCCACGACACTCTCCACTTTTACCGGGCTTGGCGCTTTTATCGCGCCCGCGCTCGCGGAACGCGGCTTGCTGTTTCACGAAATTCACCACGACGCGCAACAAATGGTTCGCGCCGCCGCAGCCGCGCATGAACTCTATGGCTGGCAATCCGCGACGCTGCCGACCCATCTCGTCGTCGAAGCCGAAGCGTTGGGCGCCGCAATAGATTTCCGCGACGACATGCCCGAAGCGATGTGGCCCCTCGTCGCGCAGCCGCTGTACGACGCGCCCGCTGCGGTAAAAATTCCGCGCGGCGAATTTAGCCAACGCGGCAAAATTCCGCTGGTGTGCGACGCGCTGCGCGAATTAAAAACGCGCGTCGGCGAAAAAATCGTCGTCGGCGCGTTCCTTCCGGGCCCGTTCACGCTCGCGCTGTACGTGGTCGAATACATTGCGCTGCTGACAAGCGTAAAACATTCGCCCGCAAGCGTCGCGCACGCGCTCGACGCGTTCACCGAAATTTTGATTGTCGTCGCCAACGCGTATCGCAACGCGGGCGCGGATTTTTTGACCGTTCACGAAATGGGCGGTTCGCCGGGTTTTATTGGACCGCACGCCTTTCAAACCTTGCTCTTGCCGCGTTTGCAGCGCTTGATTCAAAATATCCCTGCGCCCGCCATCCTCAGCGTGTGCGGTCGAACCAATCACGCGATGCCGTTCCTCGCGCAAACGGGCGCCGCCGCGTTGAATGTGGATCAAACCAACGATTTGAAACGTTCGCGCGAAATTCTGGGCTCGGACATGCTGCTCTTGGGCAATCTCGACCCCGTGCGCGTCATCGCGCACGGCACGCCCGAAACGATTCGCGACGCGGTACAGCGCGCGGCGGACGCGGGCGTTGACGCCATCATGCCCGGCTGCGATTTGTATTTCAATACGCCCGCCGAAAATTTGCGCGCGCTGGCGCGGGCGATGCAAAATTAACTCGCGGCGCAAAATAAAAAAACGCGGCGCGCGCAGGATTGCGCGCGCCGCGTTCGTTTTGGCGCTCGATGCGCGTTACGTTTCAAATGCAAACTCGCCCTGCCGCATCACCGCTTCGCGCGCGCCATCCTCAAAAATTCCATCCACATCCATATCGCTCGAACCAATCATAAAATCATCGTGAATCGAACTCTCGTTGCCGCCCGCGTCCGCAAATTCTTGCGCCGTCATACGGTCGCCCTCGCGCAGCGTAAAACGATACGCGCGGCCCACCGCGATATGACTCGCGGCATTTTCATCGTACAAGCCATCGTAAAACAACATATTGCGGCGCCCAATCGGATTGCTCGCCGAAACGAGCGCCACCTCGCCGAGCGCGCGCGCGCCCTCATCGCTCGCGATTAAATTTTCGAGCGCGGTTTGATTGTTTTTGGCGTCCGCGCGTACGATGCGCCCATCTTCAAACGTGAACGTAAATTGGTCAATCACCACGCCATGCACGCTAATCGGGCGCGTCGTCGTGACATGGCCGTGCGCCAGCGCGCGATGCGGCAGCGTAAAAATTTCTTCGGTCGGCATATTCGGCACAAACGTAACGCCATTCTTGGCTACCGAAGCGCCGCCGAACCACACATGCCCGCGCGGCAGTCCGAGCGTCAAATCCGTCACGGGCGATTTGAAATGCAGCGCGGCATAATGTTTCGCGTTCATGTAGGCGCGGCGGCGCTCCAAATCGTTCAAATGCGCGCGCCACGCGCCCACCGGGTCCGCCGCATCCGCGCGACAAATGGAAAAAATCGCGTCCCACAATTTTTCTTGCTGCGTCGCGGGCGGTTCGTGCGGAAACACGCGCGCCGCCCATGCCGCCGTCGGCACGCGCACCGCCAGCCACGTAAAATCATTGCGCCCTTGCGCCTCCAACATCGGACGCAGCGCCGCTGGACGCGCCGCCGCAAAAACGCGCACGCGTTCCGGGTCTATGCTCTGGAACAACGCGGGGTCGGGACTGTACATTAACAAAAACGCGTCGCCGCGCGCCGCGCCGGCATTGAACGCGTACGCGGTCGCATCGGGAAATTCGCTCAAGGAAGCGAACGGCGCTTCTTGCACACGAATCAAATCCAGCGCGTCGTCTTCCCACAACACTTGGACCAATGTCGCGCCCGCGCGATACGCCTGCCGCGCGACGGCGTACGCCAACGCGGGACTCGCGCGCGTGCCGCGCGCCAACAAGCGTTGTCCACTTTGAATAGCCAAGCCGACCTTGACAATCAATTCAGCGTACGCGTTCAAACGCGTTTCAAAATCAGCGGTCATTTTTGCCTCGGCAAGATTTATTTTTGATTATAAAGAAAAATTCATGCGCGGCAAAACACGCAAAACGGGAATCAAATTCGACCAACCGAATTCG